>Ga0209123_1000413_pt1 | contig 57574 bp, 81 predicted proteins | sample BarGraIncu00431A_FD_184500 | JGI IMG/M metagenome (GOLD analysis project Ga0209123, IMG submission 184500) | Arctic peat soil microbial communities from Barrow, Alaska, USA - Barrow Graham LP Incubations 004-31A (SPAdes) (version 2) | ecosystem: Environmental > Terrestrial > Soil > Wetlands >... | reverse complement strand
CCTTGTGCCGTGTATCTGAATCAGTTGACTTGGTAACCGGTGAAATATCCGAGCCGGTCATGCACATTGGTTTTTTGATGGAGTTGGTGCACCGCGGCGCTGCGATCAAGAAGTCTCTGGTTGCACGCGCAGCAATGCGCAGGCGCCGGCGTACTGCCAATCTGCGCTACAGGGCTCCGCGATTTGATAATCGACCCAAAGCGAAGGGTTGGCTCGCGCCAAGTCTGATGCATCGGGTGCTGACCACGAAGGCTTGGGTGGATCGCTTGTGCTGCCTGGCACCGGTGACCCACCTGGCGCAAGAGTTGGTTCGCTTTGACATGCAGTTGATGCAGGCTCAGGCTGATGGAGAAACTATTTCTGGTGCGCAGTACCAACAAGGGACTTTGATGGGCTATGAAGTCCGGGAATACCTTTTGGAGAAATTTAAGCGGACCTGCGTTTACTGTGATGCGAAGGATACCCCGCTAAATATTGACCATATCCATCCGAAGGCCAGTGGCGGCAGCAACAGAATCAGCAATCTCGTTTTGAGCTGCATCCCATGCAACCAAAAAAAGAATGCGCAGGACGTGAAGGATTTTTTAAAGAAGGATCCTACTCGACTGGCAATGGTGCTGCGGCTAGCCAAAACACCTCTACGTGATGCTGCAGCCGTGAACAGCACCCGTTGGGCCCTGTTTAACGCTTTGAAGCAAACAGGTCTGCCTGTTGAAACCGGTTCTGGTGGCCAGACGAAGTTCAATCGCAGTCGCCTAGGTATTGTGAAGACCCATGCCCTTGACGCGGCTTGTGTTGGCCGTGTCTTCGACGTACAGGGCGTCAATGCACCGAGCCTTCGAGTTACGTGTACCGGTCGTGGTTCGCGTTGCAAGACGCGCCTGGACCAATACGGTTTTCCCAGGACCTATCTGACCAAGCAGAAGACGGTTTTTGGCTTTCGCACAGGCGATATGGTCATTGCGAAGGTCATCAAGGGAGTCAAGACTGGCGTTCACCATGGCCGGGTGGCCATTCGGATGACGGGCAGCTTCAATATTCAGACAGGCGTAGCTGGAGCTGCGACTGTTCAAGGTATCTCCCATAAGTATTGCCGTGTTGTTCAACGCGGTGATGGTTATGGATACGCGTTTTCGAATTATCAACAAGCAGAACCAAAGAAAGGAAGCGGGACCAAGGAGGGCGATTCGGTCGACACGCTCTGCCTCACCGGCATGAATGCCGATGTTTCCCGCGGATTTCGATGACGCCCTCACCAGAGCAGGTTAAACAGGTTAGGGAGGCCGTGCAGTCCAGTGCCAAATTGGGCATTACTTCGGCACAGGACTGGTGTGCCGCCGCCTTACACACATCCCGGCGCTCATTCCAGCAGTGGGAGACTGGCGCCCGTGCAATGCACCCGGCTTTCTGGGAATTGCTTAAGATCAAAACTGAGTTCATTTCGCACAAATCATGAATCAAATCAAAGCTCCCTTCTCTCTTGCTCAGGTTGACGTTCTGAACCAATTCCAGGTGGGTATAGGTTCAATCCTTTCTGTCCATCCATTTACATGTCCCAATCGCTCCGATGGTGTGGTTTACTCAATAAGGACTGCCGATGACAGCAAAGCTACACATGGATCCGAAGGCGGTGATCGAGGCCTTCTGATTGCTACCGAAGCCGGTTTCGTGTGTCCCCATTGTGGATAGCCTGCGAAGACCGCTGCCAGGCTGGTGCTGCTGAATGGCGTCTCACCGGCTGATGCAGCCCGCGAAACGGACCTGTCACTGCGGTCGGTCGATACCGCAAGTTTGATGCGGCTGAGAGAGAGGCGTATCGTGTGAATAAAATAGCTTGACATACACGTTATAACGTGTATACTTAACACAAATAAATGACAAGGAACGCACCATGAATCTGACTCTCATCGCGATGCTGATCTCAGTGCAGAATGCATTGACAGGACAGGCCGTCGCCAGCCACACTATTGAAGGATGGTTAAACTTGAATGCTTGTCAATCTCAGGTGGCAAATGTCAAATCACAGACTTCTGAGATGTATGGTGTAAAGGCGATAGTGACAATCAAGTGCATTGACACTGGTACCGGCCTTCGATCCTTGCAAGACGGATCTCTGCATAGGCATTAAAAATAACTGATTATCAAGGGAAACATGAAGTTGAACATTCTTGTCGGTGTTGTGATTGCCATGCTTTCGATGACGGCGCCTGGCGTATTCGCTTCACCAGCAGTTGGGGAAGATGCTAGGCAAGTGCTCGAAATTGGTGCTTCGGGTCACGTCAACCTTAAAAAATCGGACGTTTGTGTTAGCGCAACAGGGCTGACTTTTGCCCGTGTGAGTGGTACGGTCTGCCGCACTGGTGATCTCGCATACATCAATGTGGCGTTCGATTCCAGCGAAGCAGGAGACCTTGCTGAGTTGTACTGTGACTTCAAAAAGGATAGGCCGCCCGAGGCAATGGATGTTTATGGGATCCTCTGCTACTTGCGCGTTACCCCTGCTTCCGTCGCCAATCGGTCGGACAAGTGAAGGAACACAAATGACTCAAATGACCGTTAAAGACTTGAAATTTGCAATCGCTGATCTTGACGATAAATTGGAGGTCTTTTTTCGGCGAGTTGCACCCTTGACTGGAAATATCGAGGAAGCATTCAGCGTAGAGCTAAGTGAGTATGCGTTCTTTGGACAGACGGTCCCTTGTGTCATTCTGGAGCCTGCTAAGGACGAATAGGATGTCCGTGTAGCAACCATGAAACCTCTAATTCCCCACTTGAAATTGAAGCCTTGGCTCGATTATTTTTGTAATTTTTGACCGCGTCTGTATTTAGACCATCGGTCGGGTTCTGCATCTTAAGGAAATCGTTATGTTGTACTGGATTTGGTTTGCAATATTTATCTTTATTGGGGTGACGCTTTCTTACAGCGAAGGTGCCCAAGAAGGCGGGGGTGATATTTCCGAAACGCTAACGAAGCAATTTCTATCTGTAATTGCTCTGTTTGCGGCGCTATTTGTTTCGTGGCCTGTATTGGGGTTGCATATTTTTGAGTGGCTTGTCGCCTCTCTCCCTCAAGCCAACACCGGAATCAATCAGATAACAGTTGGAGCTTTGATGATTGTTTTTTGTCTGGTTCCCGTCGTTGGAATTGCTAGCGCGTCAGCGCTTCTTGGTATTAAGCGCGGGGAAGCACTCAAGGCAAACCGTCAAGCTCCAAAACAAAAAATGCAAACGGATAAGGAGATCCATGCCTGCGACGCGAATTAGCAGAGAAGGATCCTTGCAATTCAATGTGACGTAGGTGAGTAGGTCACATTGTTGTCGGGGTAAAAGTGTATGTTTTTTGGAGTGCCAATGATTCCGCCTCGTGGCCGTAACGAGCTCGTTCTATATCTCGATTTCGACGGCGTCCTGCACCACGAAAACGTCTTATGGAGTCCCCGTAAGGGACCATACATGAAGGCGCCTCTCGGATACGTGTTGTTCCAACACGTTAACTTGCTCGAGGAGATTCTGGCGCCCTACCCCGCTGTTCAAATCGTTCTCAGTACAAGTTGGGTCCGTTCGTACGGATGCGTCAATACGGCAAAAAGACTGCCTCCATCATTGAAATCAAGGGTCATTGGCGCCACGTTTCACAGCAAAATGAACGAAGATAATTTCACCGCGGCACCGCGCGGGATGCAGGTCTGGTCCGATGTCTTGCGCCGGCAACCGCGGGACTGGCTTGCACTGGACGACGACCATCTGCATTGGCCTGCCTGGTGCCGTGACAAATATATTCGGACCCATGAGAACGAGGGCATCAGCGATCAAGCCGTCGAGGCCGAGTTCAGACAGAAGTTGGCGTTGATGTGCTCACCGGTGCCAGAGGCGCGGCAACGGCCTCGACCATAATAGTTTTCACACAACGGATCCAGAAATTGGCACATCTCATCGATGTACTCACCGAAATCATGAAAATCCAACTGGCCTCGGACCTGCACCTCGAATTTCTGGAAAGACGTTTTCCTGGCGAGCGCATCATTGAATCGGCGCCGGGCGCTGACATCCTAGTGCTCGCGGGTGATATCCACAACGGCACCAAAGCAATTGCCGCATTCGCTGACTGGCCGGTGCCGGTGCTATTCGTTGCAGGAAATCATGAATTCTACGGGCGATCATGGGAACAGACCCGGACCGATCTCAAAAGCGCTTGCGCTGGCACCAACCTCACGTTTCTCGATAACGACACCTTTGAATTCGGTGGTGTACGGTTTCTCGGTTGCACGCTTTGGACCGATTTCAGGCTTGATGGATTCACGCAGCGACAGTGCATGGAAGGTGTGCAGTTGACCCTGAATGACTACTACGTGATCAATACGCAAGAAGGTCGATTGCGGGCCAATGACACGCTACGTGATCACGAGCAATCGCGCCGATGGCTGGAGCGAGAACTTGCGAAGCCGTACCCCGGCAAAACCGTCGTCGTGACGCATCACGGGCCGCATCCGTTGAGTATCCACCCACGTTACGTTGGCAATCGAGTCAATGCCGGGTTCGTGAGTGACCTGACGCCGTTGCTGCAGCAGGCCGACTTGTGGCTGCATGGGCACGTTCACGATTCCTTTGATTATTCAGATGTGGGACGGTGCCGGGTGGTGGCCAACCCGGCCGGCTACGTGAAGAACTTGAGCTTGGCGAGTAGTCCGCAGGATTTTGACCTCGAGAATTCCCTATTCAATAGAAATTTGGTGCTTGAGCTCGATGTTACATGTGGCTGATTTGTCGGCATCCTGGAAGGACTCGCCAATGTCATCGTGCATTCTCATGCTGGATTTTGATGGCGTCACTCACCCAGACGGGTGTTTCGATGCCAACTTCTTTTGTCGACTTCCGCTGATTGAGGAAGTTTTGTATGAGTTCCCTTCAGTCCAAATTGTCATCAGCAGTTCCTGGCGGGATCACTATTCGCTTGGCGACATGACTGATTTCTTCTCTCCAGTCATCGGCGCGCGCATAGTAGGCATTACGCCAAACCTAAAGACCGTCTCCAGCAGTTGGTTGCCAACTCAGAAACATGAGTTCGAACGCCAAAGAGAATGTGAACTGTGGATGAAGGAAAACCGTCAGTGGAGTGCCCCCTGGATGTCAATCGACGATCGCCCTTACTGGTTTGAGCCGGAATGCTCAAATTTGCTGATTACAGACCCGGATATTGGCTTTCAGGCTGGGGATCAGGTGAAGCTACGCCGGATGCTTAATGAGCGGACATGACGAATTCAGCAAAGAGTGCAATACAACCAGAATGATGGAGACTCGTTTATTTAACTTTCCTTTATGAGCCGCAGGCACACGGGTTGCTATCAAGTTTTCAGAATATATTCGATTTATCTATTGGGAATTACACTAAACGCGTGAATTTCATAGATGATGAACTCTGAAATTATCATCACGCGGAAGGCTTGACTAAACCTCTGCCGGATGATATACTATATACTATAAATCAAGGAAAACACAATGCTTAACATGGCGAAAACCACATCACTCCCGCAGGACGACAGCTACTTTCAGGCAATGACAGTACGCGATGACTCGATGTTTGTGCTACAAAATTCCATAACCACTTGCCTGGAGCAGGGTGGCGGTGTTGTTGCTTTGGTTGGAGCACCGGGTTTTGGGAAGTCAGTCCTGGCCAAACAGTTTGCGGCCAAGAACAATGAGGCGGTCTACCTAGACGGGCTCACACAGGATGGGAAACGCAAATCCGCACCGAAACTTACGGGCATTCCACTGCTGGATGAGGTGTGGCAATTTGATGGCGTCGCACAAGCCATCAACGCTCATGTCAACGAAATGCAGGGCGCGGTGGTAGCCATCGCATGCAATGAATCTGAAGCACAAGCACTGTGCGGAGATCTGCTGCGGGTAGTGGTTCAACTGCCCCATTGGTCAGGTCATCAGGCTGCGCAAGCAAAGAACGATGAACACCAATTTCAGTGCATTGAACCGTCTCAGCCGAATCCCAGCCTAGAGCTTAAAAGAATTGGGATTGTCCGTTTTCGCGGCCCAAATGGTGAGGGGTGGACCGGATTCGGGAGAACTCCAAAATGGTTGGTGACTTTGGAAGCGATTGGGCATTCACGTGAGCAGTATCGGGTTGACAGCTCGCCACTGACCCGCAGAAGACGTGGTTACTAGGCATCCGGCCTCGTGTCTTAATACTGAAAAGCCAAAGGAAAACCATGGGCAAAAACAAAATCAAAATCAAAATCCGCCCACACGGCTCCGGCAATTGGCGTGAAGGGGTGGTATTGAGCCGTCGCGGCGAATCTCTCTATGTGGACCTCAATGGTACGTTTGACTGGGTATCGCCAGCAACGCATGAAATCGAATGGATTTGAAAGGAAAGCATTTATGAACGTAAACCATATTCTCAACGGTGCACTAGTTCTACTGGCCATCGTCAGTTACGTTTACGTAAATTGCTTCGGTAAGCGTGCTCCTTTTGTTGTAACTGTGTTCTTTTTCATTGTTTTGGGTTTTGTTGACTGGTCCATTTCCAGTGAAAAACCTATCGATGACATTGGGAAGGTTTTGATCTACGTTGGTGTCTTGACCTACGCGACGTTCAGCGCGTTTGCAGACTTTTTGCATCGATCAACTGAGAGGAGGCCGACATGAAATATGGAATCGAGGTTGGTCAAATTTACGTGGCCGCTGATGGAAGCCGGTGTGGGCATATCGTGACCGACGTTACGTCATTTGCCGATTGTGATGACGTGGTGACCACGTCGTTCACTCCTACTGCCATTGGGTCACCTGGAAACAGGATTGATGCCTTCAAGCTGACCAAAGTGCGTTATCAGTTGCTTGCCGAAAAACCATCGTGGTTCCCGGCGCAATAACGAGGAAACCAACAATGAACGATCTGTATGTTGCCCTTTGTCTGGTGACGTGGCTTGCTTGCTGTGTTGCGCTTCTGGCATGGGCTCACGGTCAGATAATTGCCGGAAAATCGTTGCCAACCCGACTTTGGTGGATTGAATACTTTGTGCGTTACGTTACAAAAAGATGAAGGAAAGCACATGAAGCTGCACCGTGCAATCAAGGACCAGGAGATGAAGTATCCGGCACTCGCAAATGTTCTGCTTGACATTGGAATGTTTTTGGTCATTGTCGCTGGATTCTGCCTCCTTTACTCCGCCGTTTATGCGCAGAGTTATGACACCGTGGCCACTGCCTCAGTGATGGCACTGGTTGCTGGGGCCGTTGCAGTAGGCGTTGCCGGTCGCATCGCAAAAGTGCGCCGCGTATCTGATACCGACGCACCACCGGCATTGCGCCGGGTAAAGTGAAGGAAAACAAGTGAGTGACTTCGGCGGACAACAATGCAAGCTCAAGTGCCCAAAGTGCAGGAAGCAAAACCTCTTTCTGTCCGAAGTGTGGGATGGGAATGGGATTTGGTTCACCGTCAAGGACGGTGTGATGCCTGATGAGGCTGACGATCATTTCCAGGGTGCCCCGGTCTATGTGAGGGCCTTATGCACGGATTGCAGGCATGAGTGGCGGGTGCGTGGCGCGTCAGAAGTGGCCGACCTGGCTGTAGAAATAAGCGAAAGAGAATCTTGTGATTGACAATCTGAAAAAACGACTAGCCGAGCTGTATGCCAGCATTGAGGTGTTGTCCGATGAGCGTGATTCGGTGCGTACCCAGATCGCTCAACTGAGCACGTCGCTAAAAGTTGGTGACCGTGTTTCTTACGATGGTGCCAGTTGTGTCTGGGAGTTGCGAGCCATCAATCCGGGTTATGGGGCGACGCCGAAATTCTTTGGTTCAAAGATCAAAAAGGATGGGACGCCGGGTGTGGCTGTGAACGAGATTTATCAGGTGCCATACGGCAAAGTGCTGAAGTTGGCATCTACGTCTGCGAACTAAAGGAAACCAACGAAATGAATCAGACCATGAGCAAAGTTTTGACCGGTGACGAGGCTCGCACGGTTTCGATGATCCTGCGCGGCAGCGATAGCGCTGTCGCACGGGTTCAGGTCGATTTGGGGAACGGCGCACGCATTGTCTTGCATGCACGCGGCGGCACCATTGCAGTGTACGGGGCGAGCAATGGCGTGGCTATTGCCGGCGCTGGAATCTTGCAAGCGAGCGAGGACTATTTCTCCCTCGCCGATTTTGAGGCGGCATACGCCGTTGCAGAACGTCGATGAACTGAAGGAAAACATCATGGTCATTACCAAAGAGCAGCGTGAAAAGTTTCTGTCCGACTATCAAAGCCGCATCATTGAGCGGGCAGGCTGGACGCCAGAAGAAGCCAAGGCGGCTGCTGATGCGATTGATGACGTTGACGAGCTGATTAACGACGGCTGCGACGGTATCACTGCTGCTGACGAAGAAATGTCTTGCTGGACCAACGACGAATAACCAAGGAAACCACTGACATGAAGATCGAAAAAGGCACGATCACGATCCTGCGCATCACCGAAATGCCAGGGCTTGACCCCATCCGCGTAACGTTGGACGACATTGGCCCAAGCCAAGGTCGCATCAATATTGAGTGCTATGGCGAGGCTTGGGCTAGCTACTGGGGTGGCATGGGTAATCAGGGAATCGCGGAGTTCTTTGTTGGCTGTGATAACAGTTACCTTATTGGCAATCTCGCCGCTCACATGGACCGCACAGTGTTTTCTGGCGAGCAGTTTGCACAGCGCTGCCAAAGGCGCATCGGCAAGATGCGCCGTAGCCGTGAGCTGAACGCAGATAAGGCTCGGGAATACTTCGACTATGCAAAAGAGTTGGACGGGTGCGAATCCTTTGATTCTTTTTCAAACACCGCCGCCCGTGATTTTTTACATGACATTTATGGCGATGAATGGTGGTACGGGGTTGGCCAAGATTCAGAGGCGCAACATCCGAAGCGTGCCTACTTGATTCGGATCATTGATGCAGTGCGCGACGCCCTGGTGATTGATGCGGAAGCCGCCCATGCCGCTAAAGCAGCGACACCAGCTTAAAGCATCAAGGAAATCAAATATGCAAACAGCTTTGACACGAACAGTTCCTGACTCTGCGCTAGATGATGGATTCAAACGGCTTGGCGACTCTGAACATGAAGTACGCGTGGCTATGCAAGAGTTTGCAGACTGGTGCATTCGGCACCAGAAGCTGCTGGAACAAGGTCGAAAGCATGGTTTCCGGCTTGGCACCACTCCGATGGTTAAGGACATTATTGCGTTGGCCGCAAACACCCCAGGTGAGGCGGCACGAGTTACCGGCAACATCCTGGATTTACCTCAATAACACCAGCAAACATCGAGGAAAGCGGTCATGAAATTTCACGCCCCAACCGGCCAGTTTGTCATTGAAGCAGCGGCACTGAAAGAAGCTGCTTTGCTGATACGGCATTCGCTGAAGTCAATACGTGAGCTTGCGAATCTGCCGCTTGATCAGTATGAGCGCGACATGCCCCTGACTCGCGCTGACATGGCGCAAATCTGCGTTCTTGAGTGCGCAGAAATCCTGGGCATTGACATGGGCGTGACTCGACACAACTTCAACCTTCTCGACTTGAGAAACATCTAGGAAACCTGTTGTGCCGACAAAACAACTTCCAACGCGCATTCTTGATGCAGAGACACGCTGCAACAAGTGGCTTGCAGACGGTAACGCCGCCGCAGAACGCGGCGATCAAACCAAAGCTCAGGCGTGCTATCAGCGCTCACAGTTTTGGCTTGATCGATTCAACGGGTTGGCTGGTCGCGGTTCGCGCCCAGCACCCAAACAGTAAAAGGCACCCTGACATGAATAACTGCAACTGCCGCACCGTATGCCGTCCTGGTGGCCTTTGGGAGACTGTGGGCGACCAGACCTACCCAGCGCCTACCCATCTGCCAAGCTGCCCGAATTACAAGCTGGAAACGTTTGTGCGCGTTGAGCACGATGGAAGCTCGATGCTGATGGAGCCCGCCGAAGCCGAAGGCATGCAGCGTGAGGATGGTGACATTTACAAATTGACCGATGTGATGCTGACCCGTGACCAGTTCAATGCGGTGCCAGAGTCAGCCGGGTTCTAACTCAAGGAAAGCAATGAGCGACATTACCAACATAATTGTTCTGACCTCGTTGTCCGAGGGAGTCGAAACAGCCGATGAATCAGATGCCTGTTCGACTCTGAATTTAATCAACGTATGGCTGTCAGAAAATGCGTCCGGCCAACTTGCAGATGTCACAGGTTTCGCGGGAGGCGGAAAGTACATGGATGCGTTCGTGCTTGCAGGGGCATTCAATGGCATCAATGTTGAAGCCTTTGTTGCCCAACTTCGCTCGCTAAATTGGGTCGAACCAGAACACGTTCAAATTCTTGTCAAGCGCGAAGAAGATGACATATTCAAAACAATGGCAATTTAGAGGAAACCAACGTGTCCGATGTACTTGAGTTGGTTTATCCTGCAACCGCCCTGTTTGACCGTGGTGACACACTGTATCCCAACATCAATGCCGCCCTGCGTGAGCTGGATGTGAATGTATTGTTGGAGGATGGGTATACATTTCTTTTGGGCTGGGTTGGGGTTTCGAGTGAAGGCTATGTTTCCGAGATCGTCGCGTCGCCGCGTTTTGACTCATTGAACCAACTCGAAGTCTTTTGCAAGAGAAACGCCAGTCGCTACAAGGAAGCTGGCAGACGCGTGGACTCAACCTGTGCTTACCCTGCGCCACACGACTGGTGGTGGCACGGAGTGTCTGGGCAGGCTAGGTGAAAAATTTAATGCACAGGGATTATGTTGATCCGTTCACACAGGGTGCCGATTCGGCTTCTGCGTGCTGCTCTTTTTTGGATTGCCCGTATGAACGGAGCACGAGTCCGTTTGAGTTCAATCTGTGGTTTCGTGGTTTTAACGTCATTCGCCGCAGACAGACGGATGAAGCCTTGAAGACATCTGGCCGAATGACTTTGCGCCAGTGGGCTACATAACCTGGGCTTCTTATGCCAGAACGCATTCAACTCAAAAGGTCCAAAGGCTGGCGTATGCCAGAAAACACCGTGAAGGTGGATCGCACGACGAAGTGGGGTAATCCCTTTGTCCCTGGTAAGCCCGCGCCTGTTGGACCATTAAAGGACCAGATGGTGGCAGATAAACGGCATGCCTTTGTGTTGTACCGTTCCTTTGCGCCACTCAACCCAGGACTGATCGTCGCAGCTCGTGCCGAACTGGCGGAGAAGAATCTGGCGTGCTGGTGTGGCAAAGATGATCCCTACGAGGATGTTTGCCATGCGGCAGTATTGCTGGAATTGGCAAATTCGCAATGAAATGTTTTACGAGTCCAGCGGCCCGGTTTGACGGGCGTGGAACCCAGGTTAGCACCAAAACAACGAGCACGGGGTTTGAAACTGGTAACGATTCCCTATGTGAGCACTCCGCGCAGAGGTTGGCACTGGCAGGTTGGGATTGCCCTGGACTCACCAATTTTGAAAGATGATTTTGACAGCCACGAAAAAAACACCCAAGCCCATTGGTGATGTTACTCGCACCGCACGCTCGGCAGCGTACCGGGATCGTCTTGTAGCGGCCAATGGCCGCAGAGTGGTGGTGGACATGCCTGCATCCGTTTGCGAGGCCTTGGACGGTCTGCTGGCCAGCGGCTACGCGATCAACCAGAAAGCGGTGGTTTGCCAGGCATTGCTGGATGTTGCCAAGCGTCTGAAAGAAAAGACTTGACGGCGTTTGTAGAAACGCTAAAATCAAGGCAACAAAACAATTCGAGGAAAACCATGAAATTCACGCTGATGGGCTACACGGTAGCAAATGCGGAGCAGGCACGAAGCATTCTGGTTGTCGCAACACTCAAAGGCGACACGGTGGTTGCCGAACAATGTCGGTCGGTCATTCGGCAGTTTGAAAATGCATAAAGTTCTAGCCGCGATTGTCGGATGGCTCCGTAGCCCATGCAAGGTTTCCCACAACTGGTACGGTGGCGAATTTGGCGTGATGACTTGCGGCAGCTACGACAAGACCGGCCCGCTTCCGGGCGAATCATCGCACTTAAACCAAGGATGGGGAATGCATCGCCGTGAGAAGCACTGCCTGGACTGTGATAGACGCGAATATTTGAAGGACGGCAAGGAGTGGGTTCATATCCAGATGCCGATGGCAAAAGGTAGCGACCGTGCGCAACAGAGTTCTGTGCACGCAGCAACAAACTGAAGGAAACCACCATGTCCCGTGTCATACCACTTGAATCACTCAAAGACATTTTGAATGTCGAGAGTGATTCTGATTTTGAGCAAATCTTGGCCGAGTTACCCGCCGACCTTCGTTCGCTGCGTGAACTCGCAAAACGACCTGGGCATGGTGGCTTCATGTGGCCAATCAAATGGCGTAACCATGGTGGACCGAGCACAGTAACCACTCATTGCACTGACGGCGTTCTGCCACAACGCCCAATGCGTCCCTAATCTCAAGGAAACCCGTCAGTGGGGTGACCCCTGGATGGCAATCGACGACCGCCCTTACTGGTTTGAGCCGGAATGCTCAAATTTGCTGGTTACAAACCCGGCTACCGGTTTCCAGGTTTGCGATCAGGTGACGCTACGCGAGATGCTCAGAAAGCGGACATGATGATGTATGTTTTGCAATGGTAAAGCTCCTCGTCCTCTCAGACCTTCATCTCGAGTGCGCTGCATTTGAACTGGACCCGGAAGCTGTTGCTGCCGCTGACGTGGTGGTGCTTGCCGGCGACATTCACCCCGGCGATAACGGCATCATTTGGGCTCGCAAGACTTTTGGCGACAAGCCCGTCGTTTACGTCGCCGGGAATCATGAGTATTACGGAGAAGATTTCGATCTTGGCATCGATGCGATGCGCAAGTCTGCCAAAGCGCACGATATCCATTTTCTTGAAAACGATTCAATCGATATCTCAGGCGTGCGCTTCTTGGGTTGCACCTTGTGGACCGATTTCGAATTCTTTGGAAAAGACCAGGCTTCAAAAATGATGGAGCACGCACAGAACAACAATTTAGATTACAAAGCCATTTACGGTATTCGAAACGGTTTCGGCAAAAAACTGACCGCGGAGATGACGATGGAACGTCACGTTGCCAGTCGCACGTGGTTGGAATCGGGGATGGCCAGTGCGGATCCATCGAAGACAGTAGTGGTCACACATCATCTACCGCATCGAAATTCCACGCCGCCAAAGTATGCTGCGGATTGGATGACGGGAGCATATGGTTCGCAGCTGCCGGAAGATCTAATGCTGAATGCGGGCCTGTGGATCCATGGCCACACGCACAGTTCAGCGAACTACCGAATTGACGGCGCCAAACGCTACGTCAGGGTGGTATGCAATCCGCGCGGGATCGCTCGCGGGTGGCCGGGCAACGATGCGGAGAATTCAAGGTTCGATCCTGGTTTGTTGATTTCGCAACTACCGGATGGGAACTGGGCGGAATTCTACGAACTCTGAAGCTAGATGATTCCCAATACAAACTGCAGGCGTTAACGCCGCCCCGGCGCCATTCTCGGTTTTGCGGCCGCATTGGATAGCTGTCTCAGCTGTAGCCCTGGCGTAAACGTATACCAACGCGGCCGGCCTTGACTGGCTGCCAACTTTCTTGCCATCACGGCATCATCGGAATGCAGTGGCACGGCGCCTGCGTCAAGCAGGGTAACGAACTCTGCAGTAGACAGGAATCCGATCCATTGCGCTGATTCCTTGGATTGCAGCTTGCAAATGACATTCTTTAAGGCGACGGCTTCAGAAATTGAATCGTGTTTCACGGCCGCGCCCTGCTCTTCCTGGTTACGATGTTTTTTCCTTCTGAATTCACAAGGGTAACTTGTGGGTTCATTTCACAGGAAGACGTTTCCATAGCAATGAACCCTCCCGCCACTAAACGCATAGCGTTTTAGTGGGGGTTTCCTGGCTCACGCCGGGAGATTTCTGCTTCGGCGACGCGAGCGCGGCGGGCCTTAGCCCACCGCGACTTACCAGTGTCTCCACAGACGTTGAGGACACTAACTTAACGCTAGTGTCGCTCCATTCGGACAGTTCCTGCCCTATGTAATTATTGGAAACCTCAGCGGAGTCGAAAGAACCCTGCTCAAGCTTGCGCTTGAGCGAGCCGAGCTTCTTTTTTGCCTTGAGGACGTAGCTTCCCGAGACAATCGCTTTGACCCCGCGGCGGGCGATAACTCGTCCAGCGTTGACGTCAGCGTTCTCGGCATGCCCGCAGCGCTGGCAGACAAACCGGTCTTGCGAGATCCGGTTGTCCGCGTGAGTGTGGCCACAGGCCGAACACTCTTGCGAGCTATGGTGGGGTGGCACTTCGATGCAGAGCTTGCCTGCAGCAAGTGCCTTGTATTTGGTGAACAGTTTGACTTCGCCCCAGGCGCTGGCCAGAATGCTTCGATTCAGTCCGCGCTTTTGCGCAACCTTCTTACCCGGGTTTTCTATCGTGCCGGCCGCCGAAGCGGTCATGTTCTTGACCTTGAGAGCTTCGAACACAAACAGGATGTTCGGTCCATTGACCAATGCTCTGCTGGTCTGATGCGCAAAGTCTGTTCTGACGTCGGCCGCATAAAGCCCCGCGCGCGCTGCGCGCTGGTTGGCCTTGTGTCGATTGGCCGAACCTTTGACCCTGCGGGCCGCCCGGCGCTGCCACCGGGCCCGACTCAATTGTTTCTTGGCCAGGCGCTCTCGCTGCACCGGCAGCAGGTCAAAGGGCTGTGTCACACCGGTGGACACTGAAGCACCGGCAGCCATCAGCGGCACGGCAACACCGCGGTCCAGTCCAATTGTGCGTTGCGCAAGCTCTTCTTCGGAGTAGTGTCGCAACTGCTCCAGCACATCTGCTTCACTTGGAAGGAACTCGCATTCCTCCGGTTCATTACTAAATGATAAATGCCATCGGCCGGCATTGACCGAGATGTGAATGGACTTTGGGATCGACCAGTCCTCACAGCCTTTGTTGATCACAAAAGGCAGCTCACCGCACGGGTACTTCTTAGTCCCGATGAACAGACGTTGACCGGTGATAACCCCATCAGAGTCAATAACCGGCTCAAAGTGAAACACCTCGGACGTCAGCCACACTGACTGCTCGCCGTGACGGGAAGAAATGGTCGGCCGGCGGGCCAGTCCTTTGAAGAACCGTTGATAGCCCTGGTAAAAGCGAACAGCGCCATTGCGAAGCACCTGAGACGGCACTTCGCGAAGCCAAGACGTATCAGCTTCGGCATTGCCACAGGCGTCGCCAACGAGGTGAGAGTACGCTTGATCCACCGGCGCATGAACACCTGCGAAATCGACGAACCGGCGCTGGAAAGCCCGGTAGTACCGGTCCTCTCGGACCTTGGCATTCTTGATGAAACGTTGACTCCCGATCCAACGCGGCAGGATTCCGGCAACTAGGTCACCAGGGTATGCACGGAATCGAAAGCCTGAACTCATACGATATGTATATCACTTATACCGAAAACATTCAAGGCGATCGGAAATCCGATCGCCTTGTCCGCTAGACCCCCTCCTGACGGTTCGGCTTTGCCTTAGCGAAGCTGTCTTCGCAGCTTCCAGCCCGACTAGGAAGGGGAATGCGCGGACGCGCGTTCAACACGTGCTTCCGTTACCGGTATCTGTTGTCGTGCTTGCCTATGTAAATGCTTTGGAAGCCGCAGCCATATATCGAAATCACTGTTGTCTTTGTGATCTCGTCTCGATCGGGATCCAAACAGGAGCAGGTCACCACCCAGATTTATCATGGCTTCGTGATATGCATTCAGTACCGCAAGCTCGGATTGACTGACCACCGGTGTCGTTGATTTACTTATTGAGTTCATAGTTGCGGACCTCCAGAATTTCAAATGGAAGAACTCAACGACCATTGAGTCGACTCAAAATCGTCATCCGCATCACAGCCCTTGCCGACACCCAGAGCTGCCGCGAATTTGACCGATAACTGGTAGCCCGCTTCAACCGCCGGCGGAGCGTCAAGGAGAGGGACGTCAGCGTCTGGATGCGTTGCTTTGTAGAGATACCCGAGCGGATTACGCACGAGACCGCAAATGGTCCCGCCCTCACTGGCTTCCAAGGCAACACAGGGTCCTGTCACGCAGTGCAGAAACTCTTGGGCCAGTTTGCATGGTCCAACCGTGCAGCAATAACCGCATCCTGTGCATTTCTCACCGAACTTTGGTTTCTGATAATTCATTTCGACATGATATTCCGTTGAGTCCAATTGCAAGTTGCCGATGACGAGACGTAAGGCAGCGCCAGCAGCAATGGAGTCGTGTTTTTCCTTTGGCATCTCGAAGCCTTACGGAGATTTTCATGCCGTCAGATATCAGGCCATATTGTTACGTGTGTAGGTGCCTGGAAGCGGAGGAACAGTTACCAGATGGCATGTCCCTGGCATCACCTTGTCGTCTGGGCCGCCACCAGTGACTGAGACCATTCCAACAACGCGATCGCTGGCGCCATTTTCGCCTTCAATGGTTGCAAATCCTGCGACATCATGTTCAATATCGATTCCATTGACATCTTTGTGCACGAAGAACCAACCGGTTGCGGGAGTGAAGTTTTTAATTTTCATTTGATTTTAATTTGTAATTGCGATGCAAACATGATATGTCATACGCCTGCAAAGATCAATTAGTACTTGCGATTTCTCATACTTTTATACTGTTGATTCATTTCTTCTAGAATAGAATATCTATTTATTAATGAAAGATATCGCACATGGACCACACGACGAATAATCGTCTAAACGAACTTTTAAATCTGACTCGAGACGGAAAGATCACCGATTCCGAATTCGCTGAGATGGAACAACTCACGAAGGCCAAACGCCAATCGATCGAGTTGCGATTAAACGCGATTAAAGATATTCGTGACAAGGTTGAGGAATTACATCTTTCAATCGATGACATTTACACCAAGGATGAAATCCTTGAGGCGGCTCGGGTCATCAAGGCCCCCAAAAAAGAAGCCAAAACACCATCTACCAAGCGCGTTCCGAAGGATGTTGGCTATCTTCTGATTGAGGCCAAATCTCCAACAGGAAGAGGTCCGGCAAGTCGTTTTTACCACGGCCAAGATATACCAAAGATTGCACCGAAGAGCCTTAAGGCACTTGATGATGGCAACTTAGAAGCCAATCTGGCCAAGCATTACACGGAAGCGGGCAAAAAATATTTTGTCACGACCCAGGGTAAAGAGGAATTGGCCAAGTTGATTGCGAGCATTAAGGCAAGTGCTTGATTGAAGCCGTCGGGACACAGTCCATTGATTCCGTTTCGCTCCGGACTCCTTATAGCGAGTCCGGAGCGAAATGAGTCGATTCCGAATTGGATTCAAGGCGCCCTGCTCCATCCGGATTCGACCTTGTTGCATATTCGTGACCGGATTAAGCTGTAACGGCGCCGGCGGGATGATTGGCGATGTCAGTTGCGCACGAACTCGTCGAGTTCCCCTGAGTCGACGGCTGCCTGGTATCAATCACGGTTCACCAGTTTCTTTTTGGCTGCCGGCTTGATACCCAGACTCCGTTGGATGTCTTTGATGATTTTGTCTACCTGATACCGTGCTCCAAAGTCATCGAGCCTTTTTTCTTGATCGAGCTTGAAAAATTTGCTGTCTGACGGTTTCGGAGCTTCTTTCGCCTTGAGTCGAGATACGGCCGCACTGGTTACCTCCGGATCCATATCCCTCTCGGCTTCACGCTCAGCCCAGAAGTCATCCATAAGTGTTTTCATCTTTGATTCAAAGAAGTCTTTGAATTCGGCGAGCGTCTCCTTGTTGTCGAGCAGCCGATTCGGATACTCGCCCACTGCCTGATTGAATACCTTTAGCAAGGTGGCTTCGTCCGCAGTAGGTGCCATGAGTCCGGCTATCCAGGTGGCCATCACAACGGCTTCGTTCTTCTCATCCTCGGATAACTCCGCCAGGCGCGCGGTCATGAGCTCGTTGCGCAGCTGCTCCCGGTCTGCGCCTTGTGCGAGGACATCGGCGGCATTTTGGATCCGGAAGGTCGGAATCATCCAGTTCTTATGGGTACCCGGGTTCGTCCATCTCGATAGCGTGCTTGGCTCCAGGTCATCGGCCAGGAAGTTGGTCGTGATGGCGCGCTTGCTTAGCTTGGAGCCGTACTTGAGCTCTTCGCGCGCGATAAAGGTATTTACGGCTTCGTTCAGCGTTTCCGCGGTTGACTTCTGTTCAGTGGACATTTTTGACGCCCTTCTTGATGCTTTTGACGGTATTCTTAATGATCCAATCTATGGTTTCCTTGGAAATAGCAGTTGAGTTTTCGGGGTGGTCAATTGACCGCTGGCGAAGAATGCGCACACATTGAATCGGCTCCAGGTGAACCGCATCGCAGAGTGCAGGAAGGCGCCCGATCGGAAACGGTGTGATTGGGTTGTCCGGGTACATGTGCATGCTGACTACGTTGCCCTTGACGCCGATGGTTTTGCCGATCTCGGCATGGGTCATCCCGTAGGTGGACATGGACTTCATGAGCTGGGACACCATCTGTTTGTAGGTGATGCCGGATCCGAGGGTTGCTTTCAATTGGTTCATCTATGTCTCCTTGAGTTTGAGTTGACAGCGACAAGTAGTCTTGTGCTGGCGTCTTAATTATAGAGAGACAAAAGTTAGCAAGCGATATAAAACAGGCTACAAGCACCGTTATTGCTAACTGTAGTGATTGGCAACTGTTAATCAGCACTGGAAATCTAAGCCCCAAGGATGACTTCAGTCAAAAGACCGAAGGGCCAGGTTGACCTGATGTTTTCATGTCTTGTTAAAGGTGCATCTTCATGTTAAGCTGCACCTTTAATTAATCCAGCGTTGCCATGCAAAAAGCTTTGGATAGTCAAAATCCGGCCATCACGCCGCAGGTTCTTAAGGACTGCGTCGGGTGGGCGCCCAGTGAACGGGTTGATAAATGGTGGGTTGGTGTCAAGTCCGGAATCCACACGGCACGGGATATCCGATCTCTTTTGGTCACCTTGGCTTACGCAGCCCTCCTGGATCCAGCAAATGATCCGATGTGCATCCTTGTTGATAGCAGGATGACATCGGATCGGCTGGAGAGAGAACTTAGGATGTTCCGCTCGGTCATCGATCCACAGGTGCGGCATCGCATTCATATCGTCTTGAGAACTCAACCTGCTCATTACACAGGTATTCCTACTGGACTTTCAGAGGTGCAGGTTGAAGATGTGGTTCGGCGCCAACTTGCATCACCAGATGCCAATCTCAAGGGGTCATCGCAGTACACGGTGCTCGGCCTTTTGATTTTGAACTGGCTCCAGTGTGGATATCCGCAAACGACTGAATCTATCTGCCGGGAAGCAGACGCCAGTTATCCAACCGTTGCCAAGGTTTTGAAGCTGCTTGACGCCCAGGGAGTCATATTAAAAGAGTCCGATCGCCGGGTCTCGCTGAGAAAGTTCCCTTTGGATATGTGGCGGCGTTGGGTTGTTGCCAGCACGGACAGCCGAAAGTCTGTCAGATTTGTTGATCGCTCAGGTCAAGCACGAAGCCCTGAGGATCTGGCAAAACGTCTGCTAAAACTGCATCGCGGTGATGTCGCCATTGGCGGTGTCATGGGTGCCAAACATCATTACCCTGCGCTGGATCTCTCTGGGAGTCTTCGCCTGGACCTGACTGTCCACGGTGCATCCAGTGCGGATCTGACCTTTGTCCAACGACTGGATGCAGCACTTGAGCCATCCCAGGATATGAGTGAACGCGCGAGTGTTGTCGTGCATTTTTTAACTCGCAATGATTCATTCTTTGACATCGATGAAGATGGTTTCGTCTGGGCTGACCCACTTGAATGCATGGCAGATCTGTTTGACGCCAGACTCGACAGCCAAGCCGATGACATGTTGCGAGCCCTTATCGATGCTAGGAATCTGAAAGAAGGGGCACCACGTGTTTGATTTTTTGTCGCCGCATGCGGTTCTTAAACAGGTGGCATCGGCCTTGCCGTCAAAGACGCGTGAGAGCGTGGTCATCATTGGGAGCCTTGCTGCCGGGTATTATTTTTTTGGAGATTCAACGGCTGCCGGTCTGCGAACGAAGGATGTGGACTGTCTCATTACGCCCCATGCGAAGGCCATCGTGGTAGCGACCGATGTGACCGAGCAGCTGCTGCAGAGTCAATGGGAGTTCAAGAAGGACGACAAATGGTCTGGTCCAGGTGCACCCGGTACGCCGACTGACTTGCTTCCGATGGTGAGACTGTTCCCCCCGGGGCAGCATGAGTGGTTTTTGGAGTTATTGGGTTCGCCGGCCGACAGTGTTCGTGGTTTGCCGGTCCGCTCGTTTGAAAGGCTTGTGACCAAGCGAGGCGATTTTGCGTTGTGCAGCTTCGGCTTTCTTGACCTTATTGGGCACGACGCATTACCCACAACCTTTGGTTTGCGCATTGCACGACCAGAGATGATGGCTTTGGCCAACTTATTGCACCACCCTTCTCTCAGCCCGATAAGAATTGGTGGTGGATTTGCGGGACGGGAGATCAAACGGTCCAGCAAGGACCTTGGCCGGGTGTTGGCTTTGGCCTATTTGACTAATGAGCGTGATCGCAATGAGTTGGAGCGCTGGCCGGGGCTTTGGCGCCAAGCTCTGAGGGTGCTTTACCCGCATAAGGCTGAGAGTTTGCTGTCACTGGCCGGCCAGGGCATACGGCAGTTGCTCGACAACCCATCAGATCTTGATGAAGCGCTTTGGACTTGCAGTCAAGGTTTACTGGCATCAAGGGATGTCAACTTGCAGGCTTTTGCGGCAACAGGACGTCGATTCATCCAGGAAGTCATTGAACACCTGTCTGCGCATCCCCCTTCCTAGGCAGGCTGGAAACAGCAGGTGACTGTTTCATCAAGGCTTATACCCGTTTCTTTGACGCTTTTCTTCCGGCTCACCTTTAATCTCATATTGAGCTATTGGATCGCCTATAGCGTTCATCGCTCTCAGTAATTCCCCCGAAGAAACCGCTTGCAGCATAGAAGATCGACCATGTTTGTCGTAGTCTTCAACTGACATTGACTTCCAATCGGGGTGAGGCCTGTCGTTGCATAAGATCCATTCATGGTTTACGCTTTCGCGCCTATGGACATAAACGCCGATCGAGCGATGAAGACCCTCCCCAAAAAGCGCCTCTGCGACGATGCGCACTTCCGACCCATCGTCTCTTTGAATGATTTGAGTAATTTTTGTGACTTCTTTAGATTCTGTGCTCATTACCAAATTCTTTCATTTATTTTGCAAAAGTAAAACCGCAATCAGTTGTCATACACAACGAATTGCGGATACCCGTTTATTCCAATATCGAGCACCAATTTTTACGGCACGTATACGATCGGTGCGAAAGAATTACCCATCAGGAAGTTAGGCACCCGGGTCGAAGAGAGCAAGGCACCCGTGTTGATATCTAACTTGTACAGGTTTCCGTCGATCATGGTTCTGAGGACGCCTGACGAGTCAATGTCGATATCACCAAGCGTTGGCACCGCGGGCATTGCGAACGCGACCGTAGTTACGCCCGTTTCTTGATTGATGCGAACAATTGACCAACTAATACCCCCTAGGGTGGAACCCAAACCGTAGAGTTGACCGTCCGGACCAAAGGCGATCGCCGTGACAAAAGAAGATGCTCCAGAGATAATTACATTGGACTGAGAGTCACCGGTGCTGGTCAGTTTGTGCAAGCGGTTACCTAAACCACTGCCGTCGGGTCTGGCGACTTGGCTATACGACATGCCAAATACCTGCCCTGAGGCTGATACGGCAACTGCCCTGATCCATTCAGGTGTGTTGCCGAGTGCTGCGCATACGCCGGTAACCGGGTTGATTTCATAAAGCTGCAACATGTTGTTGCCCACGATGACACCATCAGGGCGACGAGCAATGGTCTGTAAGCCCACGCTGCAGCTGAAGTCGACACGCTTGGTCATTGTTGCTTCGTCCATTGTCCATACGTTAGTCCCATTTCCCAAAACTAAACCGCTGCCCGCTGGCGTTGGTCCTACCACATTGGAAACCGTTACTGTCACAGTGGAAGCTGGGCTGGAAACGCGGCCATCGTTGACGACCAGGGAGAGTACGTAAGTTCCAGCATCACGGGCCGCGAAAGTCGGCCGAGCCGTGTTACCGCCGGTGATCGTGGGTGCAAAGAATGATGGAAATGATTGCACTGTCCAGGCGTAAGTCAAGGCATCGCCGTTGGCATCAGAGCTTGCTGATCCGTCAAGCGTGACCAAATCACCGAGGTTTACCGACTGGGCAACGCCCGCATTGGCGACGGGTGGGACATTTGCAACCGATGCCGTGATGCTGCCAGTAGCTACCGTGCTGTCGACCTTGCCATCATTGACGGTCAAGCTGGCAACATAAGTCCCGGCCACATCAGCTTTGAAGGTCGGCTTAGCCGAAGTCGATGATGACAAAGCGGCCGCACTACCAGCGGGTTTCGATGTCAGCGTCCAGGCGTAGGTCAGCGGGTCACTGTTGGCATCAGAGCTGGCGCTGCCATCCAGCGTTACAACGCTGCCGACAAACACGTTTTGTGCGAGCCCGGCGTTGGCCACCGGTGCGGCATTGGCCACGTTGGCTGTGATGGTGACCGCAGCGGCACTGCTTGCTGTGGCCCCGTCGTTCACGATCACACTGGCCACGTACACGCCCGCCACATCAGCCACAAAAGTTGGTTTGACGGTCGTGGATGCTGCCAGCGATGCGGCGCTGTCTTTGGGCTTGGTGGTGAGTGTCCAGGCATAGGTCAAAAATTTGCATGCGGCAACTGAACTGGTGCTCGCGTCAAGAGTCACCGTGGACCCGGCGACGACACTCTGCGCGGCACCTGCATTTGCGACCGGCGCTGTTGCTGGCACAGTGGAAAATCTGATTATGGTCTGCTTGATGGTGTCGGTGTTCTGATTACTGGCAAAGGCCGTAGAAAGGGTGCCGATCTGCACATTCGTGAGCTTCAGCTTCATTGCATCAAGCACCTTGTCTTGTGCATCGCCTGTTGTGGGGTTATCTTGGGTCGCGGCTTTGAGCGGCGCGGAAACGAAGTCACCCAACGCAGTCGTGTCAACCGTTCCGGTCAGGGCAAGACCGATGTCGGTTTGGGCCGCCTGGATGTTGCTGGATGTGATTTTTTGTGAGGCAGCTTCGGCATCAAAAGCGGCATAGAAGACGTTGGGTTCACTGCCAAGCACACGTGCGGTGGCCATCTCCGTCAGCGGGGTGATGTTGGCGTTGGCGGCGTTGCCGGCGCCGACAGCAACTGTGTGCAGCTTGATGCCATCTATCGGGTTGGTGATTTGAAGAACGCAAGGTAATTGACCGTCGGGGATGATCAGGGTGTAGCTGCCATCCGCCAGTGTGGTGGCTGTGCCTGTGCCCACTTTGCACTTGGCGGTGACCGTTGCCCCCGCGATGGCCAAACCAGTGGCAGCTGTGCCAGTGACAGTTAGATTTGTTGACGTTGGTGTTGGTAATGGCGCCGGATTTGATGACCCGCCTCCGCCACCACATGCGACAAGTGCGCAAGAAATTAAGACAGTTGCAAGACGTTTCATATAAACCTACCTGATTTTTGTTAATAAAAATTCACATTAAGTGCCATTCAAACGACACATGGATTTGTGGACGAAGGACTACCAAGAATACAAAGAACAACACCAGGTCGATATCCCCCAAATGGGTGATATCGACCTACGTTTTTATCAAACGACCGTAAAAACTGATCTTCAGGCTGGGATGTGTTTGCCTGTCTTTTTGATTTAATATTTTATACAAGATATACACCATACATGATCGAACGCAATAGGTCAACACCGAAATCGAGTCTCCCTCGGGACTACCGGTTGTGTGGCAGGTTCTCTGAGTCCATGGAAATGGTGTTCTAGGCACCAGTGATTGACCATTTTTCACGTATGTCATATACTAAACAACGCAGAGGTTCAGCATCATAGGTGACTGTCGTCTTACCTGGCCAGTTGATTTCGATGTCCTTGATGACTTTGCAGCCATATCAAACGGGCAATTGAGATTTCAAACACTCCATTTCAATTGGAAGCTTAAACATGTCCATCGCACTCGAACCACTCAAAGCATTACCGCATCAGTTAGAAGCCATTGGTGCCTCCACTAAGTTCCTCCGGAACCACGACCGTGCGCGCGTCATCTCGGCCTGCGGCACCGGCAAGACTCTCACCCAGATGCGCACGGCCGAAGCGCTTGATCCCACGAGGATTGTCGTTTTGGTACCCACGCTGGCGCTGGTTAAGCAATCGTATGAAGCGTGGAAACGCAGCAGCAAATGGGGTGACTCCCTAAAGGCTGTATTCGTTTGCTCAGACAAAACCATTGGAGCCGGTCAAAATGGTGCCCGCGGGCCTGGATCCGAAGATGAAGATGAAGATGAAGTCACTTTAGATGAGTTGGAGCTGGTTGGGGTGCCCACCACGGATCCGTTGGAAATCAACAGAAACATCGATTCCCAGATGGGAACGGTGGATTCACCGGTGGTGGTGTTCTCAACGTACGCATCAGCGGACATGCTTGGCGCCGCCATGAAGATGCGCGCTGTTGGAGACCGATCCTTCGACGTCGGTATTTTCGATGAAGCCCACAAGACGGCCGGCGACGAAGGTAAGCAGAATGCATTCGCACTCAGTGATGCCAACCTGGAGATCAAAAAGCGAGCATACACGGCCACGCCCAGGGTGTTCATCAAATTCCGCGTCAATGACGGCGACTTGAGGTGACATGATGAAACAAGTCAATGAAATGAACGATGACTTAGCTATGAATGTGATTGAATCATTTGAGGCAGAGGTCCGTGTTGAGCCCGATGTGAGTTATGTTTATTTTTTGCGTAACGCAGATGGCGTAGCTTCAAGATCGGCAAGAGCGATAGGCCCTTCGCTCGTATTAAACAACTCCCTGAAAAAATCGACATTGAGAACTCTAGAGTAATTGCTGTTTCAAAGAAAGATGTTTTTAGACACGAGAGGATTCTTCAGGCTATTTTTGGTGAATACAACATCGATAAAGAGTTTGGAGATGGATACACAGAGTGGTTCGATATCAGTCAATTCGATCGAGCAGTCCGGTATATCGACGAAAACAAAGACCTTATTGGATGGGCCGGATTTGAGTCGTTGTTGGAGCACTTTGAACGAAGAACTGGACAAAAATACAAAATCATTGATGGTAGCTTTGCGTTTGATAATGGACTTAAATTTAACTTCGTTGTTTTCGATAAAGAGTTACGCGCTCCTAATGAAGAATCAGTTAAAAAAAAGGCTTTTATAGAATTCTCTTTGGTGCTGAAAGGTCTACTTGAGAACCACGCGTTTGATGAAGAGATGCAACCATATTTCGTCGGCAGAGGGCACCAAGTTTATGATGAACTTTTTGTATCAAGCGATCTTCAAGAAGCTTTATCCCTAAACTTCAATGTAAGAAAAGTTCGCTCGCCAAATGGATTTTTCGAATACAAGATTATTACCAATGACGCCAAATACATTGAAAAAGGATGCGCTAAAACCATTTATTCACTGCTACTGGAGGAAGAAACAAGTGGACTTCTGCCTTTGGTAAAAGACGTGCTTTTTGAAAATAAGGCTCTTATTTCGCAACTTGCAATATATTCGCCTGATGCAAAAAAGCTTTTGAATAAATTGAATGCGAAAGATTTAAGAACAAGAGAATATGAACGGCCATTTATTGTTCATATTTGCGAGGATTTAGTAACACATCTTTCGAATCAATGGAATCCACATCGTCAACCACACCAATTCAAAGACAAAATTGAAATTGTTATTGGTATGTTCAATGAAATATATAAAGTTTTAAATGCGCATTATATAGACGGCTCCCTTAAGGTGGACGCTGTGCTTGTCGAATTTTTGGATAAAAATAAGGATAAAATCAAAGAGCTTTCTGAATACATGATTTCTGCCAGAAAATTATTAAACAGGACGGATTTTAAAGGTGGAGATTTCATATCTCGATACATAGATGCGTTCCGTTATGCGAGTGCTTTAGAAATTTTAGATGTAACAGTTGCCATTCTTGAATTACTGGAAAGCTACACTGAAAACCCACTCAACGACAAAGAGATACTCATCGGCGACGCTCGAGTCAAATTGAATAACGGTCGTGATGGACGAATTCGTATCTCGTCAATAGACACCTTGAATGCGGGCCAGGGCGCCGCATCGAAGGCGTTGAATACCATTCTGGCTGTCGCCGACAAGCATGGTATTGGCGTCGAACTGATTGCCAGTCCATACGGTAGCGAAGAACTCAGCACAGGGCAGCTAAAGTCCTGGTATGCCAGGCACGGATTCGTGAGTGACGGCAGTGATGACGGCATGGTCCGAGCCCCGCGCGTCGACACCGACAACAACGAGTCCGTCCAAACCCTAACGAATCCAGCAACCATACCAAACACGGCCCCCAAACGCACTCTACCGTTCCCATCCCTGAAGGCCATCAAGCAAGGCGCCACACAAAACGAATTAAGGAGCCTTGAAGCCTTCCAAGAGCGCGCGGCCCGGGACGATGCCGTAAACGAGATCGATAAGGTCACCGGAAAGGTTGATTACGCCTACCGGCCTCATCAGAAGGAATTCAGGGAATCGATGTGGCTCGCCTGCGGAGGTCAATGCGTTATCACTGGATCAAGATTGTCCGGGGCCCTGCAAGCGGCCCACAAAGGTAGCGCAAATGACTGGAAAACGAACAATACAAAGGGATGGCTACTGAAAGCGGATATGCATCTCTTATTGGATGCGAAGGTCCCAACGCTGAAGATATCTGAATCCGGTGTGATATGGATGGATAGCCAACATCAAAATGAGCCCGAATACCGGTTTCACGGAACAACGATTCCAATGGTCGACCTTGAGGATCCGTCGACCTGGCCAATCAACCGCAAGCATATGAATGATGTCGAGTCGTCATCATTGACCGGCACGGCGTCTCTGCCCTCCTCCATGGCACCGGTGCAGGCAGTATCCAATGGGGCTGAATCCGATGGGGTTGGGACGGACGCTGTGGAGATCGTCGAGATCGTATTTATACCTGTTCCGATAGCGGTTCAGGTGCCAGATACGGTGCCGGCAATGGGCCCCTCCGACGCCGGTCTGAAGCTTGAAGCAATCATGCGAAAGGTGATTGACGGCATCCCTGAGTTGGGTGATACCGTCATTCAAGACGCCGGCGTTGAGGGGGATGATGCCAGGAAGGCTTGCTTGAAACGGACTCGGATGCGGATGTGATTTCCGGTGCCGCGGGAGATTAACCCGGGGCGCCTGAATACCAAACGGATACGACGTGTTCCGGAATGAGGGCAACGAATCCATTGGATTCGTTTTTCAATCGAGCAATCACGAACCCATCATGGTCATCATCATCATCTTTTTCGGGTCGCCGAAACCCATCAATTTTGTGTGATACCCCACCAACAAGATTGACAATGGCTCCTTGGTTTTTCCCATGAGGACTTGATGTATTTTCCGGGTATGAAATCTCACCGCGGGCAAGTTGGCAATCTTCAACTGGAACATCGGCGGTGTAAAGTAGGCGAACGAGTTGGGATTGATTCATTTTTTTGGTCCAAAAGTAGGTGTATAAAGTATACCATATCACTAGATAATTGTCAACTGACATCGCATTTGGTAGGAGTGCACCGGTGCCGGCAATGAGTTATCCGGTGGCGTTCTGGATTAATGTAATCATGCAAACGGTGTTTTTACGGCATCCATGAGTGGGGAGCCGTAATTCAAGAAGACGGAGTCGGGGTGAATGATGCCAGGATGGTGGATGAAACGGCTCCGGATGCGGAGTTGATTTTGGGTACCGGGGGAGATTGAATTACGGCGCCGAGAAGCGCACTATCGATTCCCTGTGTCTTTAGGCGCCGCGGACTCCGGCGCCGTGAAAATGGCATTGGAATGAGTCCGGATGGGGCTATGGGTCCGGGTTAGGTGTGGGTGCTTGATGCCGTGGATTTGCGCGTTAATGACGACTTTTGCAGAAAATACGCATTAATTCACGAATGACGCTTTTATCAAGAAATTATGGAGAAAACTCGAAACACCGTGAAAATAGAAAAACATCTGAAATCCGATTATTTTGGATGCTGTATTGCCTAATATTCGTCACCAATCCATGTTTTTGGACCTAATGCTTCATGTTGATCTCATGAAAAAATCTTTCATGAGTACCTTTGTGAAACAAGATTCCTTTATAAATCTTAGGTGAACACACTCCTATGTGATAAGGAATTCCTGGCAACTTAAGGAAAACATTGGATATGTGATAAGGATTTCCTGTGCTCGTCACGACCCTGAAAACGCTCACATTTGCAGAAGTTCAGTACGAAATCGTCTCGAAATGCTCGATTCCGAAGGTAAGCCAGGCTTCCTGGGCGTGCAACTCTATCTGAGGGGACCGGTATAAGCGATAGAGATTTCGGGTTGGTCCGGTGCCTGGCGAAAATTTTGGAATCCTTCTGATATGTGAATTCCTGAATTCACATATTCACGATCCTCACTAGACTATCCGTCGTATCCGACATCTCAAGTACACAATTGTGGATACGAGAGAGCTTTCTGATGAATTTGGACGCTGTGTGATTTCTTGATGCCGCGGGAATTTGAATTACGGAGCAAGCTTGATCGGGGCTCTTTCGACTCCGCTGAGGTTATTACCGATTTTCCAGGAAAGAAACTGTCCGAAGTTACGTCTGTGGAGTCACTGGTAAGTCGCGGTGGGCTAAGGACCGCTGCGCTCGCGTCGCCGAAACAGAAATATACCGGCGTGAGCCAGGATACCCCAATAAAACGCTCTGCGTTTAGTGCCTGAAGGGTTCATCTATCGTCGTTCTACGAACCCAACAGCAGTACCTCGATCTGCAGCCCAATACACCAGGGAACCTTTGTCTCTCACCATTGTGGCCATGTACATCCCTGGCCTAAAGTACCGGTCTTTCCAGCAGTTCGGATTAAGGTGGATGATACATCGTGTAAGCGATATACTAAATTCAAATGTTATCAGACTTCGTATGGCAAACACACCGATCCCAGCAATAGAACAATGTTTCCCGTCCACATGTTTATGTGCGATGCCGGACAAGCACCTCCGGCTACTTCAGGAGGCTTCGCGCGCGAAAGGTTTTGGGTTGGGTCCGCCCAGGGAAGCTTTCAAAGGCATCGTTCCATTTCCTGCTACTTTTTCGGCCGGATCCCAGGCCTTGTTGCCGGTTTATTCCATTCAAGAGTCCCAAACGAAGCTCACCGGTCTCGAATTGCTTTTGCTGGCAGTGAATCACCAAAATGGTAATGAGAAGTCGGACTCCAGCGATGACGTTCCTTCGATTGCGGCTCGCTTGATCGCTTGCTTATACGTTTTGACAATGTCTCCGAAGGTCGCTGATTACCGTGTCCAAAAGGGTGTCTCATCGATTGCCCAGCGTCAACTGAGTTCGCTTTTGATCGAATATCCGGTTCTCATGCATCCGGAATTACGAATTTGGACGGGCGGTTTCTTTCTGGATCAAGGGCAACAGGTAGGTCGCCCATTGGTTTCTGTTGCGAACGCAATCGCGTTGGCCAAGTACGCCAGGCTTCCAATGGCATCGGATGGCATTGATTCCAGTCGGCTCATCGATTACGCCAACAATTCGTGCACCCGGATTGGATTGACTGTGCAGACACCGGCCCTTTTGAGTACGCAAAGGAGTAGCAAGGCAACCCCTTTTGGGATGGCCTTTGGAATGACTACGATTCGCCCCGGACTCATCGCTTCTTTGCATGAGCTCTCAATTCTGACCAAGGTGTCTAACAGTCGACGTGAGGCGTTAGCAAAAAGAAATCCATGGAATTGCAATGATCCTACGAGTTCGACGCCCGGGCTCTTTTCCCACCTTGGGCGCCAGTCAGCTCTGCAGACGGAATCGGACTCGGAAATCGAAACTGAGAAAAAACAAAGAGAACTTCGTTCCGACCATTTGTCGTATCGTAAACATCTCGCTGGTCTCCATGAGTCTTTGACTGCGTTTTCCTATTTGAAAGACGATACCGCCTATTTTCTGTCTGAGACTTTCACGAAAATCTATGCAGTTAGTTTTGTTGCGGCTTGTGGCGTCGGTGGCAAGCATGTATTCGGAAGAGTCAGCGATGTGAACAATGGCGATATGATTATGGAGACTCGGACTCCGGATCCCGCATTTCTTTCCGCATTCAGAGACTTACGCTTGAGCGAAAGCGTTGATTTGGTGGAAACGCTAAAAATCGAAGTCATAAATCGCATCTTCTTTGATGAGAACTTCATTGAATTCCCTTCAGTAAGCGTTTCGAAATGGACCCATCTGATTACGCACGGATTGGTTTCTGCCGGCGTCGTTAAGGACCTTGCCGGCGCCGGTGAGTGGCTATTGGATCGGATGCGCAAGGATGATCTTCCTAAGGCGTCGCTGGAAAGCGCATCGGCCTTCATTCAGGCACTCGATGTTTATGGTGTGTCGTTGGATACGAAAGTATTGGATACGGATACTGAATCCCTTTCATCTTCGAATGAACGCGCAAATCCATCGAATCCGATCAGGAGCATATGGATCCAGGTGGCCCGGATTCATGAAGTGCAGAAGATGATGTCGAATGTGATTCAGATGTCGGGGGCTAAGCAAGATGTAGCCGGTAAATCTGGGTCCGTTGAAACGCCTAAACGGCGCCGGATGGGGATTTGATTTTGGGTAATGTGGCTATTTCAGTAGGCACATTGCAAAATTTCCCCAAGTATTTTGCCTTTGTGCCTACTTCACTAGGTATTTTATGTATTTTTGACGACTAATATGTAGTAATGCCTAACTACGCGCGTTGGAACGGAGTTCGCATCATTCTGGCTGGGAATAAACCACTTGGCCAAAAATTGTCAATTGGCAGGAAAAAAGCCAACAAAGTGATCCAGCACGACGTCGTGATCATCAAGCATATTCCCAACAAATCGTCCTAACTCTGGCACCGCGGCCCAATCCGCCGCAAGGACTTCGCTGCTTGCATGCACTTCGGGCAAAGCGGCCTGGTGGCCCAGCGAGAAGTGGTGCACTTGCGTGATAAGTCGAGCACGGGCGCTGCGTCCAGGGTGGTCAAACATCTGAACTGACTTGAGCGCGTGGAGCATCGTTGACGGCAGCAGCTTAAGCCCGGTTTCTTCCCACAGTTCGCGCAGTGCCGCGTCATAGTGACGCTCTCCGCGATCCAGGAAACCACCAGGTACGCCCCACAGCCCCGCGCCGCAATCAAGCCCTTCACCTTTACGTTGTACCAACAGCACGTACAGCACATTTTTGACCGTGACAGTCACGACTGCGTCTGCGGTCAAAAACGGTCCTTGTCCCCATTTCGCGCGATAGTCTTTAACGGCCTTGTGCTCGGCAACGCGCTCTGCGTACAGCGGCAACCGGGCCCACGCTTGCAAGTAATTGAGCACCCCTTTGTTGACATACGGCGCCAACACAGCAAGCCGCGCGTCGGGGTCCTCACCCTCAAAGTACACGTCGCGCAGCGCCGTGGCATTGATGGCATGCTCTTGTGTAACCGTGAGTTTGGCCCACTCGGGAAAGTTGTCCTGGTAGTAGCCCGAGTCGTCCTTTTTGAAACTGATGAGCGTGGTGACCCCGTGCCCGCGGTTGCACTGCTTTACCTCAGCGGTTACGGCGCCGGCCCACTTTACGTCATCAAAATAGTCTCGAACTGGTTTGAATGTGACGCGAGCCTTTTCACTCTCGGTCAGAGTGGACTCAATCATGGCCTTGCGCTCTTCCCAGTTGAACGGGTTGTTCGGATTGCGGCTGCGAAAGGCGGAACCGATGACCACAATGACGTGCTCGGCCGTGGATAGTGCCGCCTTAAGCAGCGTCTCGTGGCCCTTGTGAAAAATCTGCCAGCGTCCAATAACGACGGCGGTTGAGCTCATGAGGGGTGTTTTGGTGCGTCCAATAGAGAGAGCGTTTGAACTCATGACGGGTGCTTTGGTGTTTGTGTTGTTTTGCATGATGGATCGTTTGGTTCAGGGATGGTATTTGGGATTCGTTGCAGGGGATTTATGCGTACTGCACGGCGCAGACAGGCACCTGCCGACCGCTGCCAAATGCTTTGCCACGAACACGCACGCCGGGCGGGGTTTGCCGGCGTTTGAACTCGCTCTTGGCAATGAGCTTCTTCACCCGCGCAATCATCGCAAGCCCTTCTGTCCAACTCTGTAAACGAGCCATCTCCGCCTCACAACGCTCTCGCTCCCAGGCTGGCATACGATCGCCTTCGATCAGGTGCTTCAAGATTTCGTCCAGCACTTCATACGGGGGCAGGCTATCACTGTCCTTTTGCCCTGGTGCAAGCTCGGCCGACGGGGGTTTGTCAATGATGCCCAGTGGAATCAGTTCGCGACCAGCTGTGGCATTGAGATGCCGGCAAAGCTCGAAAACCTCGGTCTTGAACAAGTCTGAAATGAGCCCCAGGCCACCATTGGAGTCCCCGTAGATCGTAAAGTAGCCCACCGAGACCTCACTCTTGTTGCCAGTTGTCAGCAGCAAGTGCCCAAATGAGTTGGAGAACTCCATCAGCGTGGTGCCACGCACCCTTGCTTGCAGATTCTCCAGCGCCAGCCCTTTGAGCTCTTGTCCAAATGCGCCAGAAAACGAGCTTTCGAACGCGGAGACCAGATCCCGGATAGGGTGGGTAATTAGCTCGATGCCCAGGTTGCTGCAAAGTGCTTCGGAGTCACTGACGCTGCCGTCGCTGGAGAACCTGGAGGGCATCGTGATACCAACAACGTTCTGCGCCCCCAAAGCTTCAACCGCCAGCGCCAGCGTCAACGCCGAGTCAATGCCGCCCGAGCATCCAACCACAGCTTTGGTGAAGCCGCAGCGCCGAGCATAGTCTTTCAGGCCAAGCACGATCTGCTGGCGGTAGAACTCCATGGTTGGCAAACTCTCCCGCGCGCCAGGTGCCCCGCTCAGTTCATCACCACCCAGGAACTCCGACAATTCGACATCAAAAGAGATGGTCTGTGTGTTCTCGCAGAACGAAGGCGCCTCGAATGCCACGACACCCGTGGCGTTCACGGCAAAAGAGGCTCCGTCATAGACCAGCTGATCATGGCCGCCCACTTGGTTCACGTACAAAAGTGGCAGCTTGTGGCGTGCGCAGGCCGCACTGAATATGGCGTGCCGTTGCTCTCGCTTGCCAATGTTGCTGGGGCTGGCGTTAACAGAGACCACCAGGTCAGGGGCGGCGTCGGCCAGGCGCTGGAACGGATTGGCGTTGTAGTCCCGGCCTTCATCGTTCCATCCATCTTCACAAATCATGAAGCCCACCTGCACGCCTGCGATACGCAGCACGCGCGCTACGTCGGCACCTGGCTCAAAGTGACGACGTTCATCGAACACCCCGTAAGTTGGGAGAAGCTGCTTGTCGTATTGCAACAGGATTTCACCGTTTTGGATGACCAGCAGGCTGTTGTAAAACGGCTTACCAACACCCGGGTGGCAGGTGGGTGTGCCCACTACCCAACAGAGCGAGGGGGTCTCACGCGTCGCAAGTTTCAATTCATTCAGGCCCGCCTCAATGCGTGCCTGAAACTCGACGTCATCAAGCAGGTCGCCCGGATAGTAGGCCGTCAGGCTCATTTCGGGGAACACAACGAGCTGCGCGCCCGAATCGCGAGCTACTCGGGCGGCGTTGGCCATCAGGCCGATATTGCCTTGGATGTCCCCAATAGTGGGGTTGATTTGAGCGGATGTAATGCGCAGCATGGGTGCCTAATCGGTATTTGGTTGAAGAACGTTTTCTTTGGGCAAAGGGCATAGCCGCTCTATGGAGTCAGTTTCCAGAGCACCAGATTGACCTGGACGGGCGTAACCGCGGCAATTGCGGCCGCCACTTGCTCCCAATGGCCGTTCGCCAGGCCACAGCCAATGAGAGGAAAGTTCACGGTCAAACCGCTGTCGCGCGCCAGCATGGCGACCCGTGAGAAGACTGCGGATACTGCCGCGTAGTCCACATAGACCGTGTCCTTGTCGCGTCCGAAGTCAAATTGAGTCATGGCATTGGCCACAATCAAGTTTGTTGGCAAGTCGTTCGTGACCCGATGCAGGTGACGATGAATTGTCTGCGTCTGGCGCTTGTCTGTGTTGGCAACAAAGATGACGTCGCCGAGTTGAAGCCCCGATACCTGGTGGCGATCGTGGTACGCGTCGAAAACGGCTGGCCACTTCTTGCGAATATGACCGGCAATGCCGCTGCCCATGACGCCCTGGCAGTTGCAGCCGTGCACCAAGATGCCTTCGGTCAAGTCGAGAATGTCGCCAGTTTTGATTTCAATTCGAGTCATAGAAGCCACTCAGTCTTGGCGGTTGAACACTTGGCGCATGTAGGTCAAGAAGACCGCGTCGTCGCAATGCGTTTTGCCGGCCGAGTCGGGCAGCTTGGCAGTTGCCTGGCCATTGCACGTCATCAGTTTCATGACGATCTGCAGGGGCTCCAATCCAATGTCGTTGGTCAGGTTGGTGCCGATGCCAAAGCCGGTCAAAACCCGGTGCGTAAAGTGCTGGTACAGCTCAATGGCCCGAGGCACGTTCAAGCCGTCCGAGAACACCAGGCGCTTGGCCCGTGCGTCGACTTTCAACTTGGCATAGTGGGCCAGGGCCTTTTCGCCCCAAAGCACCGGGTTGCCGCTGTCGTGGCGAAGTCCGTCAAAGAGCTTGGCAAAGTAGGGATCAAAATCAGCGAGGAAGGCGTCCATCCCGGCGGTGTCCGTCAAGGCGATGCCCAGGTCGCCCCGATACTCCTGGACCCACGTCTCAAGTGCCCGCTGCTGAAAATAGCGCAATTGAACCCCAGGCATCGCCTGGAACGTTTGCATGAATTCGTGTGCCATGGTGCCAATCGGCACGAGCCCGAGCTTCTTGGCCAGGTACATGCTGCTGGTGCCCTTGAAGAACTGCGGCACTTCGCGTGCCAGCGTGGTCACAACCTCTTCGTGCCACGCGCCAGAAAGCCGGCGACGCAAACCAAAGTCAAAAAACTCGAATCCCTGCTGGTTGGGCCCGGAAAGTTTGCCTTCAGCCTCGGCGGTTAGCAATAGTTCAATTTTGTCCTGAAGCCGTTTGCGGCCCTCGCCAAGGAAAATGTCTTCGCCGCCGTGAATCGCCATCAACCGGCGAAAGTACAGCTCGTTGATGATGGCCAGCACGGGAATCTCGAACCCCATGCTGTGCACTTGTGAACCAGTGGTCTCCACTTGCAGCTCATCGCCTTTTGCGCTTGCTGTGATGTACCGCCGCTGGTACTGAAACAAGCGCAAAAAGTCGACGTAGTCGGGCTTGATAAATCGCAAACCCCCGATAAAGCTCAGCTCGGGCTCCGTGTACCGCAGCGTACACAGCCAGTCGAGCTGCTCGTTGACCTCATCCACCAGTTCGGCCAGAGGAAACTCGGGTTTGTTGCGGCACTTGAACCGGTACACCGCCTGGTTTTGGGCCATGCAGTGCAGCATCGGCTGACGCATTGTTTCCTTGTACAAGTCGGAGTCAATCAACGAGGTGATGATGGGTTTGAAGGAGATTGTCATGGCAGCTTTTAGTCTGGTTTTAAGCCAAAAATTCAGTGGACAAAGCGGTCTTCATGCCGCGGGCGGTCAAGTCGGCGACAAATTGGGTGCCGAGCTGCTCAAAGCCGCCCACCGAGCTGGTGCAGTCGGTCAACAACACCAGTTTCTTGATGTTTTCTTCACCAAAATTATTGGCAATGTCGCGCACCGTGCTGGCCACGCAGTGCGACAAGGCTTCGCCCGCAATCAAGATGACGTCCGCTTCGGCCAGCGTCTTGATAAGGCGGGTGTTCAACATAGTGGTGGGGTCCGATGCGTCAGGCACTTCAGCTTGCACTGCGGAGTAGTGCTCGGTGAGGGCGTTGGAGCCCTTGGTGACGTAGTCCACCACCTCCATGCGCCTGCGCGCCCACTGGTTCAGAGAGTTAGCCACCGAGGTGTGCACGTTGTTGCCCCACTGTCCAATCAGGCAGTGCTCTGGCCAAATCACCAGCACATAGCGGGCATTGGCTTCCAGCGCCTCGACGTATTTCAGGCTATGCGCCTGCGCCGCAGGGTTGCTGGCTCGCCATACCCCATTTCGAACGTCGGCCGCGGTAATCAGCGTGAAGGGAGCTGGTGAGTCACCCTTGTCATTGCGCCACCAGGTGGAGTGCGCAACATCCAGCGGATTGTGGGAATCCATCGTGACGTGGATGTCGTACAACTTGTCGCCAACGCGGTCGATTAGGGCCGACAGACGAAGCATGTCCGCGTGCGCCCCAGGCACAGGCAATGCAGGGGCGATGCGTTCACCCAGCACCAACGGATTAGCGGGTTGCCAGTCTTGGGGAATGTCACAGAAGTCGTTCTGCGGGTCGATGGCGAGCAGATGGATACGTTGCTTGATCATAAAAGGTCTCCTTAAGTTAAATCACGGCTTGAATGGAGTGAGTCAATTATATCCGACATTGATGCAAAAGACAACTAAGTAGATAAATGTATTCAATAACCTTGCATCTGTTTTTTGAAACAATACGAAATAGAGGATTGTTTGCTGGTAACTATCGTGTTTTTTAAATTGAGTTGGATCATTGACAATTTAAACACTTAGCCTCATAATACAACTATGTTCTAGCAAACCCGCTAAAGAGCGACACAATCTCAACTTGATTGACCAGCTTCTCAAATCTCATGACACACCTGAGTCAACCCATGCAGCAAATCATCCTCGCGCCGTCACTGCGTAACCTTCCCCTCGGCAGCAGCTCCAATACCGTGGCGCTCACACCTGAAGTGTCTGAGCTTCTGGCACGCAACAGCGTGGTGGCCATTGGCGTGTCCGGAGGCAAAGATTCCGACGCCTGCGCCATTGCTGTGAGTCGCTACCTGGATCAAATTGGCCACACCGGCCCGCGCGTTCTCATCCATGCGGATCTGGGGCGTGTGGAGTGGCGCGATAGCCTGCCCGGCTGCGAGCGGCTTGCTGCGCGTCTTGGTTGGGAGCTCGTAGTGGTGCAGCGCAAGGCAGGGGATATGCTGGCGCGCTGGGAGGGTCGTTGGGCCAACAATGTCTCGCGCTACAACGATTTATCCTGCGTCAAGATCATCCTGCCCTGGAGCACCCCGTCCATGCGGTTCTGCACCAGCGAGCTCAAAGTGGACGTCATCACGTCCGCGCTCAAGAAGCGTTTTCCTGGCAAAGACATCATCAACGTGGCCGGTATCCGGCGCCAAGAAAGCGCGAACCGCCAGCGCATGCCCGTATCCTCGCCGCAAGCCAAGCTACAACGCAAGGGCTTTGCGGGCCTGACCTGGAATGCCATCATCGAGTGGCCGGTGCAAGACGTGCTGGCCACCATCGAGTCGGCCGGCCTGAAGTTGCACGAGGCCTATGCGGTCTATGGCGCAAGCCGGGTGAGCTGCGCGTTTTGCATCATGTCGGCGGTGGCCGACCTGGCGGCCGCCGCGGGCTGTACCGACAACCATGAGCTGTATTCGCAGATGGTTGAGATGGAAGCCAAATCAACGTTCGCATTCCAGGGCAACCGCTGGCTGGCGGATACTGCGCCACATTTGCTGACGCCAGAGCTGCGCGCGCGGGTCGTGCAAGCGAAGGAAAACGCGGTACGGCGGCAAGCCATCGAGGCGCAATTGCCCAAACACCTGCTCTACGCGGCAGGCTGGCCGACGGCCATGCCTACGCTTGGCGAGGCGACTCTGGTTGCGAGCGTACGAACTCAGGTTTCAGCCTTACTCCAATTGGATGCGGGATACCTCACTTCGGACCTGGTACTTGAGCGCTACGCGGAACTGCTGGCGGCCAAGGTCATCACAGAGGCCAGGCAAGCCGAAAAGGTGTGCGAATAATCCAAGCCCCTCAAGGTCGTTCCCGAACCATTGTCAAATAACGTGCAAACCTAACCAGCTCACCTTTCATGCAATACCGCCAAGCAATCACCACCGTCGACGTTGTCCTGTTGACCCTTGAGTCGAAGAAACTTCATGTCGTGCTTGTGAAACGCGACAAGGACCCATTTGCGGGGCAGTACGCTCTTCCTGGTGGGTTTGTGCACACGCAAACCGATGCCGACAGCCGGGCTGCGGCGCGACGTGTGCTGGAACAAAAAACCGGCATCAAGGCGCCTTACCTTGAACAGCTTTACACGTTCTCGGGTCCCGACCGGGATCCGCGTGGTTGGTCATTCAGTGTGACGTATTACGCATTGGTGGCAGAGGAGGTGTTACTAGCCAGGAAACCGGACGATGTGATGCTGGCGCCTGTTGATGCATTGCCGGAGCTGGCCTTTGACCACGATGAGATCGTGGCGTTTGCGCTCCAGCGGGTGCGCGACAAGTCCAGCTACACCGCCCTGCCCTGCTATTTGTTGCCAAAGGAGTTCACCTTGCGCGAGCTTCAGTCGACCTATGAACAAGTGCGGGGTGTACCCCTTGATAAGAGCTCGTTTCGCAAAAAGCTCGAGGACCTTGACTTTCTCGAATTGGTGGAAGGACGGTTCCGCGGAGGTAAGCAGCGTCCGGCTCAGTTGTACCGGCTGCGTAGGGAAAAGAGCTTGACGATTTTTGACCGCACGGTATGACGTGAGCGTTACTTTTTCGAGTCCTTAGGGTTTTTGGTGCCTTGGGAAATGGATTGGAATTGACTTCGGATTGGACTGAATATTCAGGTACAGGTACGGACGCCTAACAACTCACCGGACTGCAGAGTTGATGGTTGCGAGAGTACGGCGTCTTTTGATGGCAGCATCGCAGAGTGATCTTGTCAGGTTTAAATGATCCCTGAATTCTTTGGATCCGTGGTCAAAATGGCCTTTGGGGTGCAAATTCTTAATCAAAGCGCGCGGTGCTTTCGGCAGGAGAACCAGTAGTTCTGCGCAACCATTGGCTGCAAATCGCTCGAACTCAACTTTTGACATGGTGTCCCGCGATTCTTTGTACGCAACACTAGAACCGCATTGGTGCCAATATTCCTCGCATCCGTTCTCGTCTTTGATTTTGACTTTTGACGAACGGGGGATTCGACTTATACGGATTAATTTGGATTCAAGCAGGCTGCTATTTGCGGTTGGTCTATTGATGGCACCGTTGCATTCGATAAACGGTCCCAGGAAGTCGTTTTGAATTTTGGTCTTCGGAGGTCTATCTGTTTTCACGGCTTCGCACGCCTTTTTGCACCCGGCGCCAAGAGAAATGGGAAGGGGTCGGATTGGACTCCTGATGGGGTTGTGGATCCGGGTATGGGTATCGATGCGAATGTTATTTTCGGCGCCGTGGCGGCAGTGCTGCTGATTTCCTGGGTACCGCGTCTTTTGGATGCAGCATCGCTAAGCGCCGTTGACAGAGCCAGATGATCCCTGGATTCTTTGGACCTGAAGTCAAAATAACCGAGCGGACACAGTTCTTTGACCAGTAAAGGAGGAACATTTTGCATGGTAGGCAGTATCTCTGCACAAGCCGTGGCTGCGAATCTTTCGAATTCAGCTTTTGGCATGAAGTCGCGAGCTTCTTTATACGCAGAAGTAAGCCCGCAATAGGTCCAAATTTCTTCGCATCCGTTTTCGTCTTTTACGCGAACATTTGGTGTGTAACGAACGTGTTTTGCCTGTATTTGTTTGGAATCAAGCAGGCTGCTTGGTGCCGTTGGGCGATTGATGGATCCGTTGCATTCGACAAACGGGCCCAGGAAGTCGTTTTGAATCTTGGTCATCGGAGTTCTCATTGTGCCTTCGACACTTATTTTCGCGTAAAGTATATTATATACGTTCAAAATTTGGACACTGGCGTTCTTTATTTCTCCGTGCAGACCCGGGAGCGAGTCCCCTTTTAGACGGTCTGAAGGCTGCGATCGGCTTTGCCTAGGTAAATCCGAATGGTCAGGATTATGCGATCTGACAAGGCGATCGTCATTGACATAGCCTTGAATGCTTCGAGCATATGTGATATACATACCAGATAGAAAATGAATTGGAACCGAAATTTTCAGCTCACTATCAATTCGGAATCAATAATGAAAAAATCTTTGTCATCTTGCCTCTTGTTATCTTTGGTGCTTGTTTCCGGTTGCGGAACGCCTCCATCTTCTAATACGAAATCACAGGTTGGGTCAAGAGCGAGCGATACATCTATAAGCAATGTGACTCGTGGGCTTTCTCAAGACGACGCTCGCGGACGGGCTGCTACTTTCAAAACCACCCCATCTTTGCCTGTTGGTGCGGTTGAAATTGGAGCTTTCAAAGGCTCTCTGTATGAATATCTTGTTAGTTCTTGGATTTCCAAGGGGGCGAGTGAGGATGAAATTTTTGAACGCGCGGCACGAGCCTATGGTGATGTTCTTCAGGACTATTCGATGCGCGTAAATAGTGGCCTGTCACCACAGGAGGCAAAAAAGGCATGGATGCCCACAATTCGGGAACGAATTAAGTCCAGTTCATTGCCGGAGGGGGTTCAACTGGCATATGAGGTTTCGCCAACAATCTTTCACAAAGGTGATGGAATTAGTTATGAGTACGACAAGACCAAGCAGCTACTTACCACTGGAAGCTACAGTTTTGTTATCCAGGCGCCATCAACTTCGAAATATAAGGTTGTAAAAAAATCCGCATCCGCCGGACCAGTTGTAGGGGCTTGGGCTAAGGTCTGGGCTGATTCCTTCAAGGGTGAAACGTTTAACGGCAGACCCACTCTTGGGGCTGTAACTGCAATAAGTCCCGTTGTTAAACCAATGCAGTTGCCAGTGTCTGCAGACAAAATGTATCAGCTTTCAAAAGAGGCCAACGCGCAAAACAAATCGTTTGATGACTTACTTGGCATGGGATTTGATGGGGGATATTTCTTGCTTGGCGAGCCCCGTTGTGAGGAGATCTCAGGTGGCACTTTCCCCGTTACGGATTTGAAATGCAAGTTTCCAAACGCGGTTGGCTCATTGGCCCCAATTCGGTTCGTTACCAAATCAGAACCGCTACCAAAATCGTAAACAGGTCCGCACTTTTCATTTCTTAGGCGGGCTGGAAGACAGCTCGTCTAGGAAAAGTGCTACCGGATGCCTTGCTTGCAAAGCTCTTCTTAAGATATCAAACCCTGTGATCAGCCAAGAGAGTTTATGAAAACATTGAATGAATCCATTTCCCTTGACGACGAAGTCAAGGCTATTGCCACTTACATTGGACTCAAGTGGACGCCTATCGGCAACTTGGAGTCGTTGGTTCAGGATGTTCGCGTTGCGGCCGAACACGCTGCAAGAGCTCTCTTCGAGGAGCATCCGGTATGGGAAGTGACGGTTGCAGCAGAGGATGCGCGCGAAGCCATGCTGAAGCAAAAATACGGTGACGGACGTCCAACCTTGAAATACTACGATGCTGGCTGCCAATTGATTGACAACATCAGGGGCGGCCTGAAAGACGTCCGAACTGCAGCGCTAAACCTGGACGGCAAATGGGATTACGAACACATTGTCAACAAAGTGTTTCAAACGCTTAAGCCGAAGTATCCCGACTTGGTCCGTGCCCGTCCGAATGCATGGGCTGAACTGGAAGCGAATTACGACGACGACGATGGTCAAGAAGAGTACGACAGTCGTCCAGACCGCGCCCTTTTCCAAGGGTCCAAAGCGGAAGGCACGTTATCTGGAGATTTTGTGTTTCGCACCGCCCTTCCGTACGTCATGTACGATGAAAAATGTCAAGGGCCAAAGGCACATTCTGTTTTGGTGGGCGCCATTTTTTCGCAGTTCGTGCTCATTACTGAATATCTGAATACAAAAAAGGCTTGCAAGGACCTTGAAGCTGTCATTGCCACGCTACCTCAGGAACATGTCTTCGAGTTGACGATTTCTCCGCAGACGCCTGTGCTGAAGGCCTTGATCAAGCTTGGAAAGCCTTATGCCACCCGGTTGGATTATGAAAAAGCCGTTGCCCAGGTGGCGGCCTACGATGCGCTTTCGGATGCAGAAAAGGGCTTGAAAGAGATCGAAAACCAAGCATCAATGGATGCCTTTATGGCAAAGCTCATGAAACCGTCCGCGCGCGAAAGCTACGATGAAATCTTGGCTGCAGAGGCCAAGAAGACTGCCCCAATCAAGGTGCTCCTGAAGGAGGCACTTGGAGAAATTGCTAAGCCTGGCGCTGAAGTCAAAAAGTCTGCAGGTGCCGGATCACGACCAGGAATGCGTTGCTGATCGCCATAACCAGTCTTTTCCTGGTTTCTCAAAACTTCCAAGTACGTTTCCGCTGATGGGCCTAGCGCGGTCTTGGTTCTCACCCGCACAAACAACGGGTAGCTCGCACTTACGACTCCGGCATCGTCAGCTTTTTGCGATTCTCGCACCCGCCTAAACAGCAGGTAATTCGCTCCTTTTCAGCGTGCACGATTCGAATTCGCTTTTTCTCGTACCTGTTGTTTGTGCAGGTACGGAAAAGTATGTGGATCAGCTTTTGAGCAACCGAGCATTCGAGTACCTGGTATTAGTGCGGGTACGAGAATAGGTAATGGACCGGCACTTGCATCCCGGATTTGAAGCTACCTGATGTATGTTCAGGTACGAGCGCAGGGCGCATGATGCTGGCAATCGCCGTCAGTAAATCCATTCTCAGGCTGGGATATATATATCCTTGACAGATTAACTTGTATGTCATATACTATACGGCATAAGGCTTTGCAGAAGCCTATCCGCCTCCGCCGACATTTCGCAATGTTGGTACGGTAAATTCTGCTGTAGACATTTCCTCAAGTATCCTTTTCAAAGGTCTTGTCGTTTTGCAATGGAGGTACCAGGACATGTTATCGACAGGGCCATTTGAAAGGTATCCATGAAGAAACCAGAACAAGCCGCGCATGTGAAAGCAATTTGCGCCTATCTCGATGGTATCGGCCACCCAATCTCGACCGTCCAGGGCTACGAAGTCTTGGCACGAAGTCTTGGTTACAAAAACAAGCATTTACTTGCCCAAGTTGATGATTCCGTCGAAGGCACTCATGCAGCCAAAGTCGCAAAGATTGTGTCTGTAGAAACCAATGGCGTCCCACCTTCGGTCGATATCCGTGGGGTTTCAGTTCCTGTGATGTCGCTTACGGCAAATCCGCTGTCCATTGAGCATATGAAAGCACTGGATTGGACTTTTGACATCATTGTGCCAATTTCTCTTGAAGCTACTGGTAATGTTGATGCGATGAACGATAGCGTATCAAGTCGAATCACTGGTGTTGACTATGCCTTGTGCGATATCGGTTACGACCACATCCCAGGAATTAACTATGGCGTGGGTTGGGCTGCATATCGTGTGAATGGGTACGTCGAGTCTCCGGAGGACCATTTTGACGTTGTCAGTAATGAGAATGCCAATTTTTACGCCGACTTGCTTGAGCTGGCAAACTGCATCGTAGGGAATGCTTCGTTGACGGTTGCACCATCTGGCGGTCAGGGTGTTAAGGAAGTCGTTTACAAAGTAAATGCTAGATCAAAGCAACTACTTCAGGATTACGCCAGAGGTAATGGCGCCAACAACGAAGTGATGAACTTGTATGCATTGGACAATGTGATTGAATGCAAGTACGTCGACCATAAAACTTCCCTAGGGGATGTATTTTTCTTGCATGAGTTGAAATATGCAATCAAGGTTGGTGATCGCACTTGGAACGTTAGAAAAGACTGTGTTTCGGTCACGCTGCAATTTCCCTTGTAATTCATGTCGCCCGGGCTATTGCAGTCTGGGCGTTCTATTGATGGAGGCTCTCTATGTTCGAATTCAGCAAAAAAGCCATGATCGGTCTTGCCGCTATCGGCTCATCTTCAATGGAAAACGTGGCATTCATTCTCGTTGGTCGATATGACCTTGAACTCAAATGTGCCTTTTATGTTTCCTACATGAAAAAGAATGCGGAAAAGATTGAAGACATTGAAATTCCCGAAGTCCTTGAGTCTCTTGAGTGCCTAAAGAATCTCTATCGTCGTGACATCAAGGCAATTTTCGATCAAGCTGCCGAATTGGATAAAGTTGACTTGATTGCCAGGCTTAAGGAATCTAATAAGCCGCACGAAATGGGAACGGTCTCCGAAGTCGCTGCAAAATACGGCATCTCCAAGAGCGAGGTCCGGCGCCGTAAACTCGATGGCACCCTGAGTCTTCTCAAGTAATCAACAACGGATCCAGCATCATGGCAACAATTCACTTCGGCGACCGGATACAAGAGTTGTCGCTCAATCAAGAGCGCGTGCTCAATGCGTTTGATCTCATTTGTCCGGCCGACACGCATCCGGAAAGTGTTGGTGATGTGTACGTTATCAGCGGCGGCCATTCGTGGGCTGAGGTGGATGCGGTGCTGGATGGCATCGAGCCCCTCACAAAATACACAGTTACGGTGACAAAGAAGGCTGAATCCGGTGGTAATTCTGTGCCGAGTCCGTTCATTGCATTTACGACCACAAATCCTGATTTCGCTACCCGCGCTGGCGATGCCTTTTTCGAAACGTATCCGGACATGTTGGTATGCAAAACGACATCTGACGGTGACCCGCCGGAATATTGGGTTCCTGGTGTTCCGTCTACGTTGCGTGCCTGATTGACGTTTACCCTTGACATAGTACCCAATGGGTGCTATACTAAAAGTCTGAATACAGAGATCAAGAAAGCAGACTGTCAATCACCCCGTCTTAAAAGACGGAGCTTGGAGCTGAAAGGATCCAAATTAGATTGACCAGACTAAGCGCCTCGGATGCTTTAATCCGAGCTTCATTGCCGAGTAAAGCGGGCGCTACGTTTTTGACAGGTCGTTAAGAAACACCAGCGAATGCTTCTCCAGTTTGCTGCTCTGTAAGGTGTTGATCATGTTGGCGAAAGGTAAAGCGCCGAAGGTTTTCACCGCCACTGGTAACAGTGGGAGCCTGTTGTAGACATTGTCGAGGAGAGCTTGAGCGACTGGCGAGGGATACCACCCTATTGCTCAACGTCACATGGCCCTTACGGGCAGAGCCTTTTTAAGGTCCTTCAGGGTGGAAAGCCCTGTCCTATTAACTAAGCAGAGAACCAAGAAAGGAAACGGGAAAATGGTCACGCTATAGTGTGACGCGTTCTGCCTCCCGGACTTGAAAGTCCGGGTTTCCCGCGCATTTTGATGACAACCACAACGGCGCCAAAAGTTTCATCCCTATTTCTTGCCGTACCAATGTTTTTTGGTGCGATCGCTTGGCATCTGTATCGGATTGCCACTTTGCGTCCGAAGTTCGATAAGCTATCCGATACCAGTTCGACAGTGGGTACGTTCTTCTTTGTGTACCTACTTGCCGGTATGGTTCGTTGGTCGGTGTTGGGCGACCAGGGCGCGGTTGGAACGTTTTTCAGATTGCTTATCTTGGCTCTTGTGTTTTTTGCGCTTTTCAAAACCAGCCATCGTTCGAGTTCTTTGGTGGTGTCCATGTTTGGCGCCAGTGCTGCCATTGACATCCTGGCTTCGTTGATGGATATGAGTGGTCTCTATGGAGAAGGTGCCCGCAAGTATTTCTGGATGTACGAACTGGCTTTGTATGCTGTGTGCGTATGGCGCTTTTTCCGTGAGCCTGAGTTTGTTCGTCGGTGCCGGGTGGATTGATGCAACAACGAAAGTACTTGATGAGCAACATGCCCAACAAATTGCGACTGAACAACGGCATCCTTGAGATGCAAGATGGAAGCGATGTGGTTGCGTACCTGCGCGGCCGCCCGATGAAAGACGCTGATTCAGTGGTATTGCTGACCCGCGACGAAGCTGAGCGTTTGGCCACAGAAGCCCATGCCTACCGAATGAGTCTGCTTGTTGATGATGAACGATTTGCCCTTGCGGCATAACGCCGAATTGTGCGCCGGCACGTCCGCAACGAATGCCGTGTTAAACGGCAAAACTAACCGGAGAAATATATGGCAGGAACACCAGAAGATCAAGACCGTGCGGGAAGCGAACAAGACCGCCCCCGCGAAGCTGGTCATTGGCATGAGCACGACCTTTACACGGACGCAGATGCCGACCGGCCTGATGTGATTTGTGATCGCAATGGGCAGGTGGTACTTGGCCTGTGTAAGCGTTGCCTAAAGGGTGAGTGCGAATTGGCAGGGCCATGCGACTCTTTGCCATTTAACGTGTCCACAGTGACAAATTGAAATTGCACCCGGTAATTGAATTTGCGGATCATTCCGTGTAAAAAAGGAATCTTTTTAGATGCAAACCGAAATTCTGACCGTTGCCGGATTTGTTCCGTGCTCGTCCCCGTCCCTTGGCCCGACATCTTTGATAAAGCAACTCAAGGCGTTTGATATGCCCTATGTTCGCGAGCATATTATGGGCACAATGGGTGTGACCGATTCCGACATTGTCTTTGTTGAAGTTGAGCCGGAAGGTATGGTGACGATGGGAATTGAAGCCGTCGGGTACTACGAAGAGGCCGTGCCGACAGACAGCGAAGAGGGCCTCGGCATTCTTCGGGATGCCGGTGTCCGGATCTGAGCACCATGACATCACAGCTCCCCTCAAACCCGTCCACGATAAGTGACACCCGGCGCCGGGCAAATACTTGGACTCCACAGTCGGTGGAAAAAAAGTATGCGGGTCTACCGATGACGGCAAAATTACTCGCAGACATCAATGGTGACCTTGCCGAACTGAGCACTTGGGATAACTACGAGCGATGCATTTCACAAACGCGTGAGGCTACTAAGGCTGCGTTGAGGCGATTGATACCGGAAATGTTTTAGGTCCGAATCATGTCACTTATGCCTTCCAAGAACAAATTCGATGCTTTTATTCGCGTCACCCGAACTCCATTCAGCAAGTATGACTACATCATGGAATCAGCGCCCGAGCAAGAAGAGGCTGTACGTCTCTGTAAAGAGTCCGCAAGCAAGCAGGGGTGGCAACCACCCGTTTGGTGGCAATGGTGGCGTCGCAAGGACTCGCGGGAGCCATTTTCCAAACGTTGTTCTGGGTTATAACGAAACATCACCTTCCTCACGATAATTCGAATAGCCTTTTAAAGATCATCCATGAAAATACTCGGAAAATTCAAGTATCACATTTACACCGTTAAACTTGACGTTAACGATGATGAAACCAAATACAGGGTAACAATAACCGAAGGCTCACTCGGACAACTTCGCGATCGAAGCAAGAAGCCTGAAATTACTGTTCACCCATTCGATAATCTTAGTGCGGCCAGAACGGCATTTGAAAATGCTGTCGAAAATGTTTTGAGGCAAACTTCGTTAACAGATGTGTCCCTGTACGGACAAAATATGTAGAGATCAAGTTCGCTAGGCGATTGTATTTGCGATTTCCTTGACAATCAGTCGTATATGTGATATACATATCACATGAAATCACAACTGGTTATCGTCCGTGGTCTTCCTGGTTCCGGCAAGACGACGTTGGCTAAAGAAATCGCTCTGAAATGTGGCTACGTTCACTTCGAAAACGACATGTACTTCGAGACCGAACATGGCTATCAGCATGATCAATCCAAGTTGACTGCAGCGCAGCATTGGTGCCATAAGGGAGCCTCCGATGCCTTGCTGGCGGGTCAAAGTGTTGTCGTCTCAAATGTATTCACGAAAGTGGATCACATGAAAGACTTCCTTAATCTTGGGAACCCTGTAACCGTCATCGAATGCAAAGGCAACTATGGCAGCGTTCACGGCGTTCCCGAAGACATGATGCAGCGAATGCGTGACGCCTGGGAGCCTTATAACGGCGCCGTGGTGCTCTGATTCGCGTACAAAAGGATATCAATTGAAGGCATATTTAGATCTCTGCCGACGTGTCGTCACAGAAGGCAAATGGGTTCACAACCCACGCACCGGTAACAGGTGTCTCACCGTGATCAATGCGGACATGGTTTACGACATCTCGGACGGTTCCTGCCCTGTGGTGACGACCAAGAAGGTATTCTGGAGGCCTGCGATCGCTGAGATGCTTGGGTATCTGCGTGGCTACAGCAGCGCAGCGCAGTTCCGGGCTCTTGGGTGCAATACGTGGAACGACAACGCGAACGTTAATTCTGCGTGGCTTGCCAACGGGTTCCGTAATGGTGATGACGATATGGGTCGCGCTTATGGCGTCCAGGGCCGCTCCTGGATGAATCCAGAAGGTCGTCCGATCGACCAACTTGCCAAGATTGTTGACGACATCTCCAAGGGGCTTGACGATCGACGGGAAATCCTGACTTACTGGAATCCCGGTGAAACCGACCGCATGTGCCTTGCTGCCTGCATGCACACGCATACCTTCAGTCTCCTGGATAGCACGCTGTACTTGACAAGCTACCAGCGGTCGGATGACCTTCCGCTTGGACACTGCTTCAACCAGATCCAGGTGGCCTGGTTCCTTGCGATCATGGCTCAAATCACGGGTGCGAAACCTGGGATCGCGTATCACAAGATCGTCAACGCACACATCTACGAGGACCAGCTTTCATTGATGACTGACGTGCAATTGACGCGAGAGCCGTTTACGCCGCCAAAATTGAAAATCAATCCCGATATCAAGACTCTCAAGGACCTGGAAACCTGGGTGACCTTGGATGATTTTGAGTTGGTTGGCTATGAACATCATGCTGCCATAAAGTATCCGTTCAGCGTTTGAAAGCGCTGTTCGCAAAGGAAATCATGCCTCACATTCCAATCGAACTCGAACAATCATGGGGTAGAGCCTGGAGAATTGTTGGCGCTCGTGGCGACGGTTTGGGTGTTCGAGACGACCTTCTTGCTCGTTATGCGCAACCTCACCGCGCGTACCACACGGTACAGCACATGCTTGAATGTATTGCCACGTTTTCGGTTATATCGAATTCAGCGACAGACCCTGCTGCCGTGGAGCTGGCGCTGTGGTTCCACGACGCCATTTACGATCACAAGGGCAAGAATGAGGAGCGCAGCGCGGAGCTGGCATCCGCGGCCCTAAAGTCAGCCTGCGTACCAGCCAGCATGATTGACCTGATTAATTCTCTGATACTGATAACTCGCCACACTGGCGCTCCTTGTACGGCTGACGAAATGGCCATGGTCGATGTCGATTTGGCTATTCTTGGTTCGGACCCAATTCGGTTTGCTGAGTACGAACAACAAATTCAGCAAGAGTATTCGCATGTGCCAAGGGAACAGTTTGTAGCAGGTCGCAAAGCAGTGCTGGAGTCATTCTTGCACCGAGACCGGATATACGGCACGGACGCCATGTTTGAGCGGCTGGAGATTCCGGCAAGGTCCAATCTTCTGCATTCGTTGAAACTCTGCAAGCCTTCACCAAAACAACTACGCAACCATTAGGACAACTAACCATGTTCGGAAGATCAAAAGAAATGGTGGAATTTCGCGAGCTTGCAGATAAGCGTGGTGAGATGCTTCACAAGTACAGCGATATGGTTCGAGCCTTGACCAAAACCCATGGACCCAATGAACTGCCTCACACCGGTATCATTGATCCGGCCATGGCCGAGCTTGTTTTACGCCGTGTTCTTTCCGCTGGTATTCAACAAAAAGCTGAAAAGGTGCCAGGCACCGACAGACGTCTACTTGAATCCAATGTTAGTCGCATTGAAGTGGTTGGTCCGTTGACTGTCACCGTGAAAAAAGGCGATACACCTGGACTGACCATTTCATGTAATGACAAGGAATACATCTCGAAGGTCACAACCGAAGTTCATGGAAACACCGTCCGTATTGGTCTCAAGCCCATGTCCTTTGTATATGGTGGCAACGTGATCAATGTTGGCACCATGAATTTTGGTGGGCCTGGCTTTGTATCCGGCCGATCTGCATCGATCCACGGTTCGAACAATACGATCACTAGCGGTAATGGCGTCGACCATTCTCTCCCCGAGCTCGACTTTCAAATTGAAGTTGTTTTGCCGAACGTGAGCGACTTAGAAATTGAAGGAAGCGGTGATATTGTTTTCCTTGATGCCTATGAGACCTCTTTGAGTGTGAATGTTGCCGGTAGCGGGACGATTCTTCTTTGTGGAAAAGTTGATCTTCTTAATGCATCCATTACTGGATCTGGCAACGTTTGTGCAATTGAATTGAAGGCACAAAATGCAAAGTTGCACGTTACGGGATCAGGAGACATTGAGGCCAACGTTGTGGATTCAGTAGACGCTCGGGTCACCGGCTCTGGGGACATCACCGTTTATGGCAATCCCGTAACCAGAAACTCTAAGGTGACTGGAAGCGGGGATATTGACTTCATTTGAAAATGCCGCAAATTCACGCCTAATCGTGATGAGTTCATGGGAGTTAGGTGTGAAGTCATTGAAATCCAATTTCGATGACGGCGATTTGAAGTGCAAATGGAGATTGGCTCGGATTCATGGGTTTGTAGGTGTCGAGTTCTTGAATTTTGCCGACAATTACAGTAAAATAGCTATTATTGGAGAATAGCTATGAAAATGGTCCCAGCAACTCGAGCAAAAAACGTACTCGGTCAGGTTTTTGATGATGCTTGTTCTGACCTGGTCATGATTGAACGACACGGTAAAGAGCAAATAGCCCTGATGCCGGCCAATGAGGCTCGTATTGGCGTGCTTTCTTCCTACGCCGTTGGGTCAATGAGCCGATCTACGGCCATGAAGCGTCTCGGCTTGAGTTGGTATGGCCAACTTACGGATGCAATGCGCACCGCGGGACTGAAGGTAAATGTCGATACCCAAAAAGAGAATCTGATGGTTTCAGACGTCGAGCAACTGCTTGGAGTCAAATCATGACAACGATTCGAATCGTCATTCCCGATACCGGGCCCTTGATCACATTGGCCAAGCTCGGGTTGCTTGATACTTTGTTGACGTTTAAGAGTGATGTTCGCATCGTTTTGACTGATTACGTTGAATTTGAGGCAACACGGCGCCGTAATGAATTCCCAGATGCCATGGCAATTCATCAATTCATCACAAATAACTACGGTCGCATTGAGATTGAAGAAACCGGTCTCGGCAAAAGCTACAAGAAACTTTTTCTCATCAAGGAGCGCTTGGCTGCAGACCCCGAGCTCGCAAAACAGCTAGGTGTCGATATTGCTCCTCCAGATGACCCCGGTGAGATGACCATCATTCAATATGTTCGTGATCTCATAGGGCGTCCACCAGGAACACCGGCGTTGATCATTGCAGAAGACGATTACTTCTTGAGGGAGGTATCTCCGATACCGGGCAATGCTCACGTTGTCTCAACGCGCGCCTTTCTCAACGCGCTTCCGCGAATCGCCAACCTAAATGGTACGCCTGCATTATGGGATGCTGTTGCCAAATTTCGAGATGGTAGCAATGAGGCTCAGATTGTTGACAGGGCGGCCCAGAAAATTGACACCACATGGGAGGACGCTGGCGCTGTCGTTCGCCTTGCCAGGCGCCGAAAACCATAGACTTGAATTCGAGCTCATTAAATGCCGGACTCGGCATTTAATGATTCAGGCATTAATAGAAAGCGTTTCATTGGTTTTTGATTGCGTGGATTTGCATTCGAATGCGAACCAAATCCTTCGGTATCGGGTAAAGAAACGATCACGATATTGGCACCGGTCGGTGCCCTGCCCCGCCGGCGCCAACCGGTATTCAACGGGCCCGGTTTAGGGCGCCAGCGATCTAAATTGGCAACGTATCTGTTTCCCACGTCGTCGTACTGTCAAACCGGTGTCGGCTACTTCACTAAATGACATTAATTGACTAATTATCACGTATGTTATATCCTTTAAAGCATAGATCCCAATACTCAATATGCCACCAACAAACCGATTGAGACTTGTAGACATGACCAAACCAACTGAAATCATCTTGCCGAAAATTACTCCGGAAGAGCAGGCGTCCGCCATTCGATTCATCGAAACCACCGAAGACGGCGAAGGATATGACGTGCCGAAGCCAATGATGAAGCGCCTGGCTGAGCTCGGGTTGGTCATTTACAAGGGCTTCGGTGTCTACGAGGGCACACCAGATTTGGATTCATTCCAGGAACAGCAGGAGGCCATCAGGAAGTCGGCGCCTGCAGTTAAAAGACTGAAGCCCTGAGGATTCGAAATCCCATTTGACTTCTTAATGCCGGCCGTGCGATCAGCCATTGCCACCAAAGAAACAAAGCAGAGGTCCCCGGTGAACAAAGAAGACTGGGAGACCGTTTGCAAGAAGGTCTATTGGGACCGGACGATCCCGCTGGAAAGGTGGCAGGAACGTATTGCTGCGGGGCATCGCTCATATCTTCCTGATGCCGTTTCTATTCTGAACCCAGTCGAGTTTGCCCGCTACTATGGATCCGAAAATTTCAAACGGGACTGGCCAAGATTGAGGTCAATGCTTCCCGCAGAATTCCTCCAATTTGCACCTGTATACGATGCCGCATGGAGTCACGCCGTTGGCGGTGGATGGAATTTGAAGCCGACGCCGGATTATTTTTCGATGCCAAAAAGACGCAAGGCCTTCTTGACCGAAATTGTACGCACCCTGGGAATAGCATCTATGGCATCGCCAAGCACCTTGGACTTCAGTATCGACGAGCTCATGATCACGCTGAGTATCTCGTTGCGACCAGAAAGATTCGGGCGATGAAGACGGTTGAAAACGGGCATCAAAAATTCAGGCTGTACCCGGTTTCGTGAAGGGCGTTTGGCAGGGGTATACCTGTTAGCGATTCGTATTTATTTCTGTTTTCTATATTGACGTTACAAGTGTATCCAATATACTTGTCGGCATGAGAGCATCTTGGCGATGGCGCCAATAGTCTCTCTATTTCTATTTCAAATATCTTTTACAGGGGTTCTAATGAAATCATCTCTTCGGCTTTCTCTCATTGTTTCCGCAATTGCCTTGTTGGCCACTGGATGTGGTGGCGGTGGCGGTGGCGGCGGTGGCAGTGATTCGGCACCATTAACTCCTCAGGTGCAGGCGATTGCCTCATTGACCACGACAAATCAGACGACAGCTGCGCAGGATTCGGTATCAACCGCTTTTGCCCCGTTCGCTGGCGCTCAGACTCTCACGGGCGTTCAAGCCACGGATGAGGCAGCGCTGTTTGCCATTGCCCGGCAACAGCTTGACAAGGCCCCCGAGTACATGACGCAAGCTAAGGCGAACGGGACACTTACTGGAGTTGTTCAATCCCAAACAGGATCATGTCCTCTGGGTGGAACGATGTCGATCTCGGTAAATGATGCGGACAACAGCGGGACCGTTTCCGCTGGCGATACCTTGAACATTGTGGCCGATGGCTGTGTTTTAAGTGTTGGAACGGCAACGGGATCGATGAACTTCACCTTTAACACGGTGTCAGGCAACTATCAATCGTCGGCTTCAAGTGACTACGTGCTTGGGGTAACGATGACCTTTGGCAACTTCACAGTGACATCCCCCAGTGCTATTGCAAGCATGAACGGCAGCTTGTCTCTGTTGGCAACAGCCAATGGAAATGGCAACTTGAGTGAAACCATCTCAACCCCGTCTCTGTCAATCTCGGCGACCTATGCCGGCGAATCGCGCACACGCAGTTTGACTGGCTACAGTGCAACGATGACAAAGGCGCCCAGTGCAGCCTACGGATCCCTGCTGAGCTACACGGTCAGTGGAACAGCGTCGAGTTCTGCGTTGGCGTCCCAATCGGTGTCGTTTGCGACCAGTACACCTTTCGTTCGTCGCGGTTCTGATGTCTACGCGTCAAGCGGCGTCATGGTGATCACTGGTGGGGCCAAGTCAACAATCAAGATCACTGCGCTCAACAGCACTCAAGTCCTTCAAGAGTTGGATGCCAACGGCGATGGTGTCTTTGAAGAATCCGTCACAAAAAACTGGAGCTCGTTGATGTAATTGACTTCCGACCCGAAAGGGTTTGGATTCAGAATCAACATAAATGAGAACAACAACTCGGTTGTTTAGCCGGCGCAATGCCGGTGCTCTGAGTATCCTGGTGGTTGCGACTACGTTCGCAGCCGCTGGGGGTTGCATCAATAACGCAATCACATTTGATGCGGCCATTGTTACCAATACGAGTACCTGGGATGAATTCGATTTACTTGGTCGGAAGCTGGTAAATGAGTCCGGATCATTAAATGGCGTAGAGCTAACAGCTGGCTTTAGCTGTAATCGGTGGCTATATCAGGCCCAGATCTCTCAGTTTGAAGGTGACCGTACGTATGACGGACAAACATCAACGGGCACAACTGTCAGTTCGCACTCGGCATTAAGGCAGCTGCAGGGGCACCTTCAGGCTGGATGGAGTGTCAATAATGCCTGGCAGGTTGCCGGACGTCTTTCAAACCACTCAACCTGGCGCGATATCGCGTCTGCAGGCGGGGCCTCTGGTTACCAAGAACGATTCGAATGGACACTGCTTTCTTTGGGGTCGCAGTGGACCACCGCGGTGGGCCCGGGACAATTGAAGTTCGGCGCCTGGGTTGGTCAACAGGTTAACTCGCAAATCTCGGTTACGTTGCCGGGTCGGGATCAAGCATCGGCGGCGTTAGGGGCCATCCGCAATGCAGAGTTGTCGGTTGGATGGAGCGTACCGTTGAGTCAATTTTGGACTCTCCAGGCTGATGCTCACTATGTACGCACCGATATAAACCAAAGCGACGAATTCGTTATCAGGCGAAATGGCGTACCCGTTGGCGGCGCCCACCAACCGAGATTGAGCATTGTCGACATGCCGGTTTCGCTTCGAATTGGATACGTTTTCTAGCCTTTTTCGAGTGTACGATCCTGTTTAATCTTTTGTGATTGAGCAGGTAAAGGCAAATAACACTTGACATTTCATTAGGTATGAGATATACTTTACACCTCTGAATGACAAATTTGTAGTCTGTCTAAATCATATTAAGGAGAGCCTTTTGCTCATCTGTATTCTTGTCGGACTTGTGTTGCTTGCAGAATGGTCTGAACGCCATTCGATCATGCAGCAGGTATCCGGCAAATCTTTTGCAACCATGCGGTTGCCGCCGAATCACTTCCGAACGTGATTCGGGGCAGACAGTTGTTCAGAACTGAATGTCCCGCCCAAAATCAAATAAACCGTTAAACAGCCTCCTCGCCGAGGCTGTTTTGCAATGAGACAACTCATTGCAAAATAAGTTTATAAGGTCTTTATGAGTAAATTTTATTTGGAACATATGAACTCAATCTTTGAGTTTGACGAAGTTATAAGGTTCGATCCACATCCTGATGGTGGTATGTTTGTTAGCGTCTCTTCTGGGAAACAAGTGTTCTCCACCGACTGTCGCGGGCATAGCAATCCAACGAAGTTGCAGGACCTGCGTGATGCCGAAAATGAGCTGGCATCATCGGGCAAGGGCACCCGTCATCCGGGACCTTGAAGCATAATGCAAGCCGAGTTGTCAGCGATCTCGGATTTTTTGAACACTCGTCCGCGCATTCCCCTTCCTAGGCAGGCTGGAAGCTGCGAAGACAGCTTCATTAAGGCAAAGCCGAGCTGTCAGGAGGGGTAAGCGGGTGCCGCGATTGAGATTTCAATCGCTCTTTGAAGCGCTGGAGCAATAAGGTTTCATCAGGCGCTGAGTCTTGCCCTTGAGCTTCGCAATGACCAAGCGGACATGCTCGAATCAAACCGTCAGGCAGCGCGTGCGGCCAAACTCCGCGGCGAAGAGCCACGGTATCTGAGTGCTTTTGCTCTCAAAAACAATTTTCTGGTGACTGTCTTCATCCGAAGTTCGCGGCCTTGCATAGCCAGGTCCATCAGGACCTGGCTATGCGGGTCTCCAAGGCCAGAAGCGTTGGATCGAGGCGATGAAGGAAGGCCAGCGGCACGTGCGCCCACCAGGGGTCATGGCACGCAAGAATTAATGACAACAGTAGAGATCGACGCCCCTAGTATTTGAAGATCACGTCTCTTTAGATCGTCATCTGTGGACTTTATTCCTCGACCGAAAAGTGGGTCTACACCCCATAAAATTGATGAAATTGTATAGTGAATTAGATATACTGTCTGCATAACTTCAAGACGATCACCTATGTCAAAACGTTTTACGCTCTGCGCTGCTCTTGTTTTCGCCCTGACTCTAACAGCCTGCGGTGGGTCGGCTACGGCGCAATCATCTAATACACCGACTGATCCCCAAACTCCGCCTTCGACGGTTCAATTGGCCGGCATCTCTCAATTCGGCGAAGACCTTGATGGAAACGGCGTCCCAGATCGATTGGATGCCTATGTGGCCAATATGAAGCCTGGTCCCGAAACCAAGGTTGCAGCCACGTCGTATTTCAGGTTGATTTCGATGTTGTCGGCCAAGGTTTTAGCGGGAAACCCATTGATTGAGTCAGAAAAGCAGAAGGTATTTGCTTCATTTCAATGCTATTACCTCTCTGCTAAGTCTGAGTCAGTAACCCAAGTTGGTTTGGATTCTGAATTTATGAAGAATAAACGCTCCTTTGACGGCATGCATGCTCTCATGTCTGCGCTAAATGGAACTTTGGTAAATGTCGCTTTCAATAAGGAGCAAATGTGCGCCGAATCCAAATGACACACATCGTTGCAGTTGTACTCACTTTCGTAATTTCACTTTTACCTGCAATTGCAGCGCCGATTGAATTCAATTTGTGCAAATTTCAGATAAAACCTCATACATTATTTTTCTCAAACGGTGTCGGAAATTCTATAGAACAAGCCTACGGATCTCTTAATCAAATGCATGAGGTCCTCACAAGCCAAAGTAATGTTGACTCGGGCGAGTTTGTTACAAAAGATATTGCTAAAATCCTCTATCACGCAAACAACGGTCTATTTCAAGACATCTCAGAGACTCTGCTTCAAAAAGCTCGCGCGGAAGCTCGTGACGTGAACGTTACTTGGGATAACATCGTTTCCGTTGCCAATGGCGTTTCTACAACGTTGACTCTGGGAATGTCTCAACTCGTCATGGCTATTACGGGATTTGAGTTTGACCAACTAAAGGCTAAATCGTTGGCTCAAGTGGATTTGGAGTCCAAGGCTGATTATTCCCTTGTCATGCAATATCTGAACCAAAATCCAGATTCCAGGATATTGCTGGTTGGCCATTCGCAAGGGACTCTTTACGCAAATGGTGTCTACGAGAATGCTGTCAAGGACAAGGAGGCAGGACAGGCGTTTATTGGCGAATTGGTTGCAGATCGGATTCGCGTGATCAACGTTGGTGCAGCTGCCGATCGGGTGGCCGGCCAGGTCGATCCGGCCAATCCGCCACAGTATGTGACATCGAAACTGGATTCGGTGATTTTCGCTTTGCGTGGACTTGCCGCATCGGTCGATTTGAATCCCCCGTTGCCAACCAACACTGATGCAAAGTTCAATCGCTCAGTGCCTGGTCTTTTGGGTGTTGACACGGATAGCTTGATGAATCACGGATTTGTGTCTACATACCTGTACGACACGTCATCATCGTACCCTCTGCAAAAGCTTTTGCGTAACGCTATGCTTGAACACGTGAAGCCTTATGGCAATTCAATTGTTTCAAGCCTGGAAGTTGAGGTTG
>Ga0209123_1000412_pt1 | contig 57579 bp, 52 predicted proteins | sample BarGraIncu00431A_FD_184500 | JGI IMG/M metagenome (GOLD analysis project Ga0209123, IMG submission 184500) | Arctic peat soil microbial communities from Barrow, Alaska, USA - Barrow Graham LP Incubations 004-31A (SPAdes) (version 2) | ecosystem: Environmental > Terrestrial > Soil > Wetlands >... | reverse complement strand
AAACCATTAACATAACAAGTGCTACAATTTTCGTTGCTTTCTTTGTCATTTTCTTCCTCCTCAATGGTTATTTTCACTATTCCTCGGTTCGCTTTTTCGTTTTCTTTCTCCCCGCTTTTCTCCTTTCCTTGTATAAATAACTGACGAGTTCCGGCGAAACAAACACAAATAATCTGTGTACCGGACCGTCATAATATTACAATGTCAGGTTCAATACCCCGGGGCAGCAGTCTCTTTGGCATCTGCTGCTTTTCCAAGCACGACAGGCGTGGATTTGTATCCGACACCCATACGGTCAATTCCCATGTCGATTAAATCAAAGAAGTGCTTCTGGTCACGTATTCCGCCGGCACCCTTGATTTTGCAGCGGCCCTTTGTCGTTTCCATTATTGTACTGATGAGTTCACGGGATGCTCCGATATTTTTACCGCCTATAAAGAACCCGGTTGATGTCTTAACAAAATCGGCACCAGCTGCAATGACGCATTCCGTTCCTTTAATCACTTCATCGATACTGAGGGCATCGGTTTCAAGAATGACTTTGACTGCGGTGCCATATTGATGGCATGCATCAACAACCGCTTTAATATCCGCTGTAACTTCAGCCCACATCCCGCTTCTGATCCAGCCATAGTTGGATACAATATCAAGTTCATAAACATCGCCCTGCTTACAGATAATTTCAGCCTGGGCAACTTTGGACAAAGTAGTGGACTGGCCAAAAGGAAAATCACAAACTACACAAATCTCAGTCACAGTACCGCGGGTCATTTCTTGGGCAAGATTCAGTGCGGAAGGATTGATGCAAACAGTCTTGCATCCATAATCTATTCCCTCCTGAATGTATTTTTTAATTTCATCCACCGTAAATTCGGGTTTCAATACGGATTGATCAATGTAGCCGGCCAACTCGGCCGTTGTCATTTCACATGCCTTTTTGTTTGGTTTCATATAATCGCCTCTATGATGTTTGCAGGTAACTTCTTTTTCAATGAATCCTTCACTGAAAAACAAACACCACCCTTTCATATGTCAATTATAATGTCCAGATTTGCAAAATCAAGCATTTTCGAATATTTTCTTTCAAATTTTTGCATCAACAAGAATAAAATTGTACGGAAGAGAGGCCATTTGTTCTGTTTTGTTGCAAATCACATCATCAAATGTGTCCAGCGGTTTAAATTTGCAAAAAGCTGTGATATGCAGTTTGCTGGAATCAATCAGCAGATGGCTCTTTTTCGCATGCACAATACCGATGTTTTTCATGTTCATAGTCTCTATTTCCGAAGTAAAAGTCATTTGCTGGTTCAAATCAACACCGGTACAACCTATAAACGCATGGTCAAAATTGAATTGGGCGAGGCTGTTTTCAGCAAATGGTCCGACACACATGCCGAATGGAGGTAAATACATGCCGCCGATGAGAAAAATATCAGCCGCAGGATTAACCAGCTCGTGAATATTCAGGTGATTATGCGTAACGATTTTAATATGTTTGCCGGCCAGCTCCTTTATAAGGGGCGCAAGACTGGTTCCGCCGTCAATAAATACACAGTCGCCGTCTTTGACAAACTGAGCCGCACGTTTAGCAATCTGCACCTTTGCAGCATAATTGAGCGTTTTTTTCTGTTTCATAGTCAGCTCAGCGACATCATCTTCACTTCTTGCGCCGTCCGCCCGCTGCGCTCCGCCCTGGACACGCATGAGCCTGCCTGTTTGCTCGAGTTTTTCAAAATCCCTCCGGACGGTCGCCTCTGAAATATTCAGTTCCTGGGCTATGTCTTTGAGATTGATTACACTCTTACTATTAAGCTGTTCCAAAATGTACAATTTTCTTTCAGATGCAATCATATTTTCCGGTATAAACCGTTCCCCCTTATAGTAATCAGGTCGGCAGTTTAATCAGTAAGGCAGTCTAAAAATTATGATCCATTCAGAATGAACCGGACATGCTTAATAATTGAATTCTAGCATACTGCGCGGGTTATCTCAAGGATGTTTTGCAAAAGCGAACATTTCTTTTCATAATTCAACGCAAAATTGCAAGTAATTGCCAATAAAAAAACATGCTGCATATGTACTGCACATGTTTTTCAAATAATAACGGATTTAATAGATTCAATGAAACAAAAAAATCACGTCGGTGCTCATACCAGTTCCAGATTCCCCAAAATAATACCGGTATCACCTGTATCATTGCAAACAATTTTATCAAATGCCGACAACTCTTCGAATTTCAGGAAAGAACGCTGGTTCATTTTACTAGAATCAATGAGCAGCACCTTATACCTGCAGTTTTCCATTGCAATTTTCTTAATAAGCAGGCTTTCCATATCGGTAGTATAGGAATAGCCTGTAGAAACATCGATGCCTGCACATCCAAAAAACCCAATATTAAAATGGAACTGTTTTAGCTGTTCCTGTGCCATGGGGCCGACATTCATCCCGTAATGCGGAAGATACAGTCCGCCGATTACAATGATGCTGGCAGTGGAATTGATCAGGCTGCGGATGGCAAGATCATTGTACGTGACAATATTCACCTTCATATTATGAAGCCCGGCTACAACAGGGATCATACTGGTTCCGCCGTCGATAAAAATACAGTCCCCGTCTTTGACAAATCCGGCAACATGGTTTGCAACGGCCGCTTTTTCCCTGGCATGCAGAGTCTGCTTCTCTTTCATAGTAAGCTCCGCGTTATCCAGGACATTTTCCAGGGCGGCGCCCCCCTGAACCCGCTTCAATTTCCCGGCCTGTTCCAATTTTTCAAAATCCCGGCGTACCGTTATTTCAGAAATATTGAGTTCGCGGGCAATCTCTTTCAGATTGACAACACCCTTCTTGCTGAGTTGGTTCATAATATACATTCTTCGTTCTGATGATATCATTTCCATTCCTCCGTGGAATATCAGAGTTTTCTCATCGCCGAACATAGTTCCAGCATGGCTGCTCCGATAATTCCGGCATCGTTTCCGAGCTGCGCCTTAATTACCGGCGGTACCCCGCACTCAAGGGCACCAAAAGTATTCACCAGTAGTTTATCGTTAATCCTATCCAAAAGGTAGCCCCCTTCGTTGGAAATTCCTCCGCCGATGATAATAACTTCCGGACGGAAAATAGTAATCAGCGATGACAGGCCGCACGCTATGTATTCTGCATACTGATCAACAACAACAAGCGCCGCTGCATCTCCTTTTCTGGCCGCATCGAATGCAGTTCTGCCCGTAACCTTTTCGAGGCCGCCGCTCAGTTCATTCATAATGGATTTTGGATGTATTTTCATTGCTTCCTTTGTCTGCCTGATTAACGCGGTCGCTGATGCGTATGCTTCAAAGCATCCCTTTTGTCCGCATGTGCACGTGGCTCCGTTATAAACCATTTTGATATGGCCTAATTCACCGCCCATATGGTCAGCTCCCGAGTATATTTTCCTGTCCAGTATCAGTCCCCCGCCTACTCCCGTACCCAGGGTGATCAGGACTGCATTATTAAAATCACGGGCAGCCCCGTTCAGGACTTCCCCAAGGGCCGCACAGTTTGCATCATTTTCAATGATAATCGGCAGATCAAGATATTTTCCGAGAGTATCGAGTATGAGTACATTTCTCCATCCCATGTTATTGGAATGAACGAGACGTCCGGTTTTGGGGTTAAGGCAGCTTGGCATTCCGATTCCCCATGATGTGAAGTCACTGACTTTAAGACCGGCCTGGCTAATAACATGCCGGGATACTTTCGCCAGATCAGAAGATATTTCATCAACTGATCTTCCTGCAAGGGTAGGTATACTATGCTTGGTTATGATTCGGAAATGTTCGTCAACTACACCTGCAGCAATGTTTGTTCCTCCAAGATCCACACCCAGGTAATATTTCATTTTGCAGCCTCCACTTCTTTATCCGCCGATTGAAACCCGTAACCCAAGTTTTTCCCCGCGTTTTTTGTATATAAGCAAGTCTTCCTTATTCAGCATTTTTTCAACCGGGAAAGAATAATTTCTTCCCAGCCTTTCATATTTATCCTTTCCCAATGTGTGGTACGGTATGAGGTCCACACCGCTAAATCCACTTGTACGGGCAATTTCAAATACTCCGTCAATGGAAGCATCATCATAGTTAAAGGTCGGAATGACCGGCATCCTCAGCGTAACTTTATCAGGGCACCGGGATGCCAGGTAACGTAGATTCTCAAAAATGAATTTTACGTTCCCGCCTGTTACATCGGCAAGCTTTTTCACGTCTGTGTGTTTCATATCAAATAAAAACAAGTCAATATACTTCTCGGCCGCCTTAAATCTTTCAGGCAATACATCTCCGGTAGTCTCGACGGCTGTGTGAATTCCGTTCTGTTTGCACAGTTTGAGCAGTTCAAGCAGATTATCATACTGGACAAATGGTTCCCCGCCTGAAAAGGTTACGCCGCCTCCTGATTTCTCATAATAGTCCCTGTCCCTCAGTAGCTGCCCCATGATTTCCTCTGCTGTCATGTCTTCGCCGGAAATTCTCAGCGCGCCGCTCAGGCAATGATCCGCGCAGATTCCGCAGCCGCTGCATTTGTTTCGGTCAAAGACCGGCCGTCCGTCCCGTATTTCCACTGCATTCTGATCACAAACCTCTTTGCATTTTCCGCAGCCGATGCACTTTTTAGAAAAATGCATGAGCTGCTTTCTGATTTTCTGCGATTCAGGATTGGAACACCACGGGCATAAAAGCGGGCATCCCTGTAAAAACACGGCTGTTCGGATTCCGGGACCGTCGTGAATGGCAAATCGTTCGATTTCCATGACGTGAACAGCCGGGGTGCCGCATTTTTCATTTATCATCATAAAGCACCCTGCTCATTACTTCTTTTTGTATTTCCGGACTCAAATCGACAAAAACCGCCGAAAAACCGCTGACCCGTACAATCAAATCCGGATAGAGTTCAGGATGCCTTACTGCATCTTCCAGGATTCCCTTATCAACAACCGTTACCATAAGGTGGCATCCGCCCCTGGCAAAGTAAGTCTGAAACAGCGCTTTGATTTTCGCCCTGTTCTCATTGAACATAGAAGGAGTAAATTTAATATTCTGAACCGATCCCGCATGGTATTTTGCATCGAATTTAGCCAGGGAGTTGAGCATGGCAGTAGGTCCATGCGTATTGGCACCGCCTTGCGGGTTATTGGCAGGATTCATATACGTTCCGCTTCGCCTGCCGTCAAGGGATGCTGCCGTCCGCAGTCCCCAGTCCGTATTCAGCTGGTTATTGCTTATCACGATCAGGAAATACTGCATGTTGCCTGCAATACCGCGGTCACGTACACCCTGTGCGACGAAGTTGTACAAATCAACGGCCATGCTATCTGTTGTATCAAGGTCATTACCATATTTGTCACAGTCCCAGCAGGCCTTGCGGATATCCTCATGTCCGGCAAAATCGGAAAGTGCTGCGTCTGCCATCTGATGTAATGTATATTTATGCGTATCAAATACAAGATGCTTAACGGCATACAGCGCATCCGACGTGTTGATATTGCCGTATGTCTCGCACGTTCCGCCCAAATAGCGTACGCCGCCGTCCAGAAGTGCCTTACCCCGCTCAATACAGTCGTCCATCAATATGCTGGTAAAAAGGAACGAAACATGATCATTCATAACCTTGTAGGAATGAAGCTGCGCAGAGACGGCAAGGTCGAGGTAATAGTCAAGGAATTTCTTATATTCCCCGTAAAATTCATCAAAGCTTGTATAACCGGACAAAGGCTTTATCGTATTGCCTCCGTCCTTACGTTTTCCATCCATAGGATCCATTCCTTCATTCAGGAAAACAGTAAAAAGTTTCAGGAGATTAATGCAGACATTGGGTGTTCCCGTGCTCTGTCCCTGAATGACAAACTCCGTGCATCCAAACGGGACGTACTGCTCAGCGGCTTTCTGGTCCAGCCGCATACCGAACTGCACTGCCGGGATGTTGACATCGTCGTTGTAAAGCGTAGGAAATGTTGCGCCCGCACCAAGGGCATCCAGTGCTTCATCCCAAATTTCATCACTTGTATTTTTATCAAAGCGAAGCGTGAACTGTGGTTCCACGTACCGGCAGTTTTTACATACTCTCATGGCAAGGTGCAGGAATATGTCCGCTTCCTCAGGATTTTTACGGCCTCTCCCGCCGACAATAATACGTCCGTTTACCGTCGTCCTGCGGTTTTCAATCATTGTCCACAATGACCTGATATATTCATATGCCTCGTCCTCTGTGATGCGTTTTTCGCGCAGGTCGGCAGAAAGGTAAGGGCCGAGGTAGTCATCGAGCCTGCCGTAGTTAATAACACCCGCCAAAAGTGCAAACAGCCAAAACAGCTGCAATGCCTGATGAAATGTGACCGGAGGATCGTTTTTTATCTTTTCAAGGCTCGTAAGCATCGTTTCAAGTTCTGCTTTGCGTTCCTTTCCGGCATCAGCCATCTTTTCCCGGATGTCTTCCTGAAGATGGCAGGCGCTTGTTACAAACAGATCCAGGCACTCGAGTGCTGCCTGGTAAAAAATATTCCCTTTATCTGTTTTCTGCTTTTCCATAATCTGCGCGCGCAGGCCGCCAATGCCAAGCCCCAGCAGTTTGGGATAATCCAGCATCATTCCCGACAGCCTTGCCGTGGCAATCAGAGGATATTCGCAGTCAATGAATCTTCCTATTGTATCGTCTGTCAGGACTTCGTTGCAGTAAATTGTTTTGATGTCGTTTGAAAGCCAATAATGATAAAGGACATCCACCCTCTTTTTAGCTTCCTGATCAAGCGACTTTTGAAATTCGCGTAATTTTCCAAACACACAATAATGGCCTACGCCTCCTAAAGAGGTGACGGATCCGAATCCTATGGGAAGGAAATCCAGTCTGCCGGCAATCCTGTCTTCTTTCTCAACACTTCGGAACAGGGTCGGATAAATCGCCTGAAGGCAACGGATTTCCCTTATTTCCTTTGGTTCATGTGCGTTTTTTTCATGGGCACGAGTATAGGCCTCCATGATTTCCAGTTGAACCATCGATGATTTTTCACAGGGCAGCTTCTTGCTGACCTCAACATTTTGTGTCCCTTCAACAGAAAATTTTGCCATAATACCACTTCTTTCAAAAATCTTATTCAATGTGAAAACAATATCAGTGCTTTTTACGTTCTGCATCACGCCAGTTGTTCTGATAACCGGACATAAGATCCACAAATCTTTTTGCTGTAAGGTGCGGCCTGGTTATAGCGCTTCCGACAACAACGGCGTGTGCGCCAAGAAACAGGCATTTCATCGCTTCTTCCGGAGAATAGATGTGCCCTTCCATGATCATATAGGCCTCATCACCCATTTCCCGGCACATTCTGGCAAATTCCCGCATATCCGGATACTCGATACTCATTGTATCTTTTGTATAACCATACAGGGTAGGTCCGACAATATCCGCTCCCATGTCTATTGCACGCCTTGCTTCGTTATAAGTGGAGACATCGGCAAAAATAATCGCATCGGGGATTTCTTTCTTCAGTATCGGGAGCAGTTTATATGCAGCTGTTCCTGCGTGAGTTATCTGGTCGGTACAGTCAAGTGCGATGATTTCAGCACCTGCTTCCCACACTTGCATGGCTGACTCTAAAGTCGGTGTAATAAATGAATCTGAATCATCATGCCAGATTTTATATAATCCGATCAGAGGCAGATCCACTTCTTTTTTAATGGCGCGGATCTGTTCAGGAGTGTTTGCACGTATGCCGACAGCTCCAGCCCACTTTGCGGCTTTTGCCATATTCACAACGATTTCATCCGAGTATATCGGATCATCCTTCTGTACCTGACAGGAAACTATGAGTCCGTTTTTGAAGGATTCCAGAATTTGTCTCTTTTTTTGATCAGTCGTTTTCATAATTTTTCTCCTACTCACAAAATTAATTCTATTCAAATTATAGGCGCGCATATTTTCAAAGTCAATCATTTATTATCATTTTCTATCATTTTTTATCTTTTTTGCTTGTCAATTTTTTATCAGACGTATATAATAAATACACATCTCATCCTCTCCTTCCTTTCATTATATGACACAAAGACGACTGCCTGCCACACTAAATACCGGAGGAGTATATATGAATCAAATCAATCTTACGCTTAATATCGATCCTCTATTACCCGCAAGAAGGGATTTCAGAATTGGCTGTATCGGATCAGGTTTTATTATGAAATGCTGTCATCTTGTTTCCTATGAGCAAGCCGGATTCAATCCATATGCGATTGCATCTCATTCGATTGAAAATGCCCGAACTGTTGCTGACATGTTTCACATTCCGAAAGTTTATGCATCGTGGCAGGAACTGGTACAGGATCCCGATGTTGAAATCCTGGATATCGCCATCCCTCCTGACCTGCAGCTGGAGGTCGTCAAGGAAGCCGTTAAGTACACGCATATTAAAGGTATCCTCTGCCAGAAACCGCTGGCGATGAATTTGGATGAAGCAAAAGAAATCGTACGTTTGTGTGACAGCGCAGGCATCAAGCTTGGAGTTAACTCAAATATGCGCTATGACCAGTCCATCCGTGCACTCAAGTCCATTCTTGACCAGGGTCTGCTGGGCGAAGTGGTCCTGGCAACGATCGAGATGCGGGCCATCCCGCATTGGCAGGAATTCCTTAAGAAATATGACCGCGTTGAAATTCTTAATATGGGAATCCATCATGTCGATGCTTTCCGGTACCTGTTCGGTGATCCCTGCAGAATAACAGCCGTTACAAGGCAGGACCCGAGAACGAAGTTCGAGCACATTGACGGAATCAGTCAATATACATTTCAGTATGCAAACGGGCTGATGGCAACAAGCCTCGATGATGTGTGGGCATGGCCCGGAGAAGGCACAGAAAAAGATATGTACATTAAATGGCGTGTTGAAGGTACGGACGGAATGGCAAAAGGCACGATAGGATGGCCGTCCTATCCAAAGAGATCTCCCAGCACTCTACAAATGACATGCAAAAAGTATCCTGACCAATGGATCGAACCGAAATGGGATTCCGTATGGTTCCCGGATGCATTCAAGGGCACGATGGCACAATTGCTGCGGGCCGTTGAAAACAACAGCGAACCGGAAATCAGCGGTCATGACAACCTGAGGACGATGGCAGTTATAGACGCCTGTTACACTTCAATTTCCGAAAATCGATCCGTGCTGTTCGAATAAATAAAATGGAGGCATATTATGATTTCAGTTGGCATTTTTAACGGTTATTTTCCTTATACTATGGAAGAAAGTATCAGGCGTATCAAAAACCTGGGATTCAGTTGTGTCCAGCTCGACGTCGCCTTTAAAGGGATGGATTTAACCCCGGAAACACTTACAGCGGAAAAATGCCACGTAATCCGTGATGCATTCCGCGAAGCAAACCTGCCGATTGTCGCCATTTCCGGATACACGAATCTGATACATACAAATCCTGAAACAAGAGAAAAGAACATTGCAGGCGTCCGGACCCTGCTCAAATACGCGCGGGATCTCGGTTCGCCTTATGTTGTCAGTGAAACAGGGACATTCAATGAAGACAGCGACTGGGTGTACGATTCCAGGAATGAAACGGAAGCCGGATACCAGGCGATTAAGACTGTAATCTCGGAATTAGCGGATTATGCCTGCAGTCATGATGCTGTTTTTCTGATAGAAAATTATGTCAATAACGTTATCGGATCAGTCGACCAGGTACTTAGGCTTTTTGCAGATATTAAAAGTCCGGGACTTGGCCTGTTATTGGATCCCACCAATTATTTTACTGACAGCAATATTGATACCATAGACGAAGAAATCAACCGGATCTTCAATGCATTGGGCGACCGTGTCAAAATAGCACACGCAAAAGACTGTAAACGGGCGGATGATTATAATGAAAAGCATGTCAGTATGGATGCGGATGAATCTCATACTTTCAGGGGTGCCGGAGCTGTTGAGCTTCCTGCCCCGGGACTCGGAAAGCTCAATTACGATCTGTATCTGCGCCGTCTATCCAGGCTGCATCCCAATATACCGCTGATTATTGAGCATCTTGAAGAAGACGATATCGCCCGGGCCAAAGCCTTTGTAGACAATAAGCTGAAAATAGTCGGAGGCTGATATCGGGTCAATAATCCTCAATCAGCACCTGCATAATACCCCCGCAGACCATCCCTTCACTTTCAGCCGCATCACCTGTCATATCAACTGTTTTGAGCAGATATTCCCCTGTGCCGATGATTTGTCGGGCATCATTTATGACAGCAGCCTCGCTGCAGCCGCCGCCGATACTTCCAGCTATTCTGCCGTCCGGGTAAACCAGCATCTTTGCGCCGGCACCGCGCGGTACGGAACCTTTGGAGGATATTACCGTAACAATGGACTTTGGCTGATCCGTTTCCTTCTCCAGAGCACGAAGTACACCGATATCCACATCAGAGCGGTTTGTATACCGTACCTCGCCCGGAAGGTCTTCTCTCTTTAAGCGCTTACATGAAATCAGTTCAGCTGAAATGGAAACAGCAATCTCCTCCGGAGTTAAGGCTCCGATAGACAGGCCGATGGGTGAATGTATGCGCTGCAGCCTTTGTGCGCTATATCCCTGTGCGATTAATTCGTCCATGACCGCTGCCACCCGGCGGCGGGAACCGATCATCCCGGTATAAAAAGGTTCGGTACCCGGCAGCAGCTTTTCAAGGCATGCCTGGTCATGGCGGTGGCCGCGTGTAATAATCACCACATAATCACTGTCAGTAATATGCAGCTGTTCGATGGCTTTTTCAAAGCTGTCACATATAACCTGTGCAGCAGCCGGAAACCGGGGGTGACTGGCAAACGCCGGCCGGTCATCCACAACTGTAACGGAAAATCCGATCCTTGCAGCAAAATCCGTGAGCGGAAGGGCAATATGGCCTCCTCCAAGAACTATCAGACGTTCTTCCGGGTAAAACGGTTCAAATATAACCGTCTTGTCCTTCAGATTTGTTGTAAATGGAAATCCCTGTTCAAGAGCCTTTTCCGCCATTTCTTCGTGCTGCGTATCCGTTATCAGAATCCGCTCAAAATCGGGAAACTTCCCTCGCTTCCCGCTAAGCTGCGTCATGATAACTGCACTTTGGCCTTGCAGCAGGCGGTGCATCAAATCGATATATATATCATTCAACATACAAATCGTCTCCTCTGGCAATTACTCCGCCATGAATGACCCTGGCAAATACACCTTCCCTGGGCATAATGCAGTCTCCGACTTCCTGGAATATCTGGCAGTGTGAGTGACACAGTTTACCGATCTGCGTAATTTCCAGCACCACATCGTTGCAGTGAAGCAGTGTGCCTACGGGAAGTGTTTTGAAATCGATATCCCTGACCAGGAGATTTTCCCCGAAATCACCGTCTCCTACATTGCTTCCCTTTGCACGGAATTCCTCAACTCGTTCGTAACACAAAAGGCTGACCTGACGATGCCAGTCACCGGCATGGCTGTCATTTTTCAGTCCGTAATTTTCTATCAGTTCGTCTTTACCCACATCAATCTTTTTTGTGCCGCGCTTTTCGCTGATGCACACAGCCATGACTTGCCCCATATATTCATCCTCCTATTTGAACCATTTTTTGTGTTTCTGATGTCTCATCCGCAGGTTCGTTCAGATGATGTGCCTGAGGTTTATCAAATACTGCATTCCTGAATACCTCTGAAAGCTGATCATCCGATATACCGTTTCTGAGCAGCGGCTTCAACTCCAGGCTTCTGTTGTTGCACAGACACAGCTTCAGCGTTCCCGAAGCCGTAAGCCGGATGCGGTTGCAGTTTTCACAGAAAATATTGGACATCGGGCTGATAAAACCGATGCTTCCCTGAAAGCCGGGAAAATCATAATAGCGGGCCGGTCCATTTCCATGTGAAATAGGAGAGATGTCCGGCACACCATATTCGTTGGTCAGCTGGCCCAGTATATTTTCACTTTTAACCGGATCATACTGCAGGCCAAGTCCGATTGGCATCAGTTCGATAAACCGTACATCTATGGGATACTTCCTGGCAAAATCTGCCAGTTGAGCCAGATCAGCATAATCATATGGCTGGATGGGGACACAGTTGATCTTTGTCCTGATCCCCAGCTGCAAAGAGTACTCTATCGATGCAAGGACCTGCCTGAATGCATCAACTCGGGTGATCCTGCTGAAATTCGAAGCGTCCTGGGTATCAAGGCTGAAATTCACGCCATCCAGACCAGCTTCGACGAGACCCGCAGCCTGCTCTTTAAACAGTACTCCGTTCGTTGTCAGCGTTACTTCCTGTATGCCCTCAACCAGTTTGATCTTCCGGATCAGTTCTGCCGCGTTTTTACGCACAAGCGGCTCCCCTCCCGTGATTTTAATTTTGCTGATTCCGTTTGCTGCTGCAGCCCTGACTAGCCGCAGTATTTCTTCGTATGTGAGAATTTCGTTATGAGGGATACATTCGATCCCTTTTTCAGGCATGCAGTATATACACCGCAGATTGCAGCGGTCTGTTATGGATATTCTCATATAGTCAATGGTTCTTCCGTACTGGTCAACCATGTTGTCACCTCATTATAATGAATTTGAATAGATATATTGTCCGCTCTTCCCGCCGGTTTTTTCTTCCAGGTGAATGTCCTTTATGACCATACCCTTATCCAGCGCCTTGCACATATCATAAATCGTAAGCAGTGCAATGCTCACCCCTGTCAAAGCTTCCATCTCCACACCGGTCTTTCCGCTGAGCCTGGCTGTACATCGTGCTTCGATGGTGCAGGATTCGGCATACAGTACAAAATCAACCGAAGCTTTCGTGAGCATCAGCGGATGGCACAGGGGAATCAGTTCCGAGGTTCGTTTTGCCGCCATAATTCCAGCCACCCTTGCTATACCCAGGACGTCTCCCTTTTCTACACTTCCCTTTTGAATTGCCTCAAAAACCTTATGATTTGTATGAATACTTCCCGATGCAACGGCAGTACGCTTCGTTGCCTCTTTTTCAGTGACATCAACCATTGCGGCTTTCCCGCCTTCATCAAAATGAGTCAATCCATTTTCCATATAAGCTGCCTCCTCATCAGATCGCCGATACATCGTTAACTTATTTACCAAAACTGCAGTTCGGGAAAGTACATTCCGTGCACCCAAGGCAGAGCCCGCCATGTCCAAGAACCGAAAGGTCATCCCTTGTCAGCACTTCCCCAGCCATAATGCGGGGAAGAACCAGGTCGAAAATTGTTCGTTTGGAATACATGACGCATCCCGGAAGACCCAGAATGGGAATGATTCTATCATCTGCCTTATAATAGGCCAAAAGAAACATTGCGCCGGGAAGTACGGGAGCCCCGTAGGATATGATCCCGGCACCGGTGTTCTTAATAGCGGAAGGCGTCGTGTCGTCCGGATCAACGCTCATCCCGCCCGTGCAGATAATCAGTTCGGCGCCCTGTTCAATAAAGTCCATAATCGTCCGGGTGATTTTTTCTGTGTTGTCTTTTACGATCACCTGCCCGATTATATCCACATCAAATTCAGAGAGCTTTTCGCGGATCACAGGCCCGAATGCATCCTGAATCCTGCCATAGAAAAGCTCATTGCCGGTCGTGACGATTGCGGCTTTCCTATGTCCGAAGGGAAGCAGCTTCAGGATAGGTTCCGTACCTGCAGCCGCAACGGCTTTATCCATTTTTTCTTTTTCAATGACAAGCGGAATAATGCGCGTACCGACAAGCTTATCCCCCTTTTTAACGGCAAAATTGGAATGACGCGTGGCAATCATCATCTCTCCAAGGGCGTTAATCCGGTTCAGACGTTCAACATCCACCTTAAATAAACCGTCAATATCGGCGTGGATGTTGATTTTTCCCTCCTTGACAGGGGATGGACTCATATAGTCATTCCGGCAGATTGAATAGAGTATTTCTGCCGCTTCATTCTCGTGAATCATGCCCTCCTGCTTTTCCCAAATGAACAAATGATCTTTGCCCAGGGAAAGCAGGACAGGTATGTCTTCTTCGGTGACAATATGTCCTTTGCGGAATACAGCATCTTTTGTGACGCCTTTGATAATTTGTGTAATATCATGGCAGAGGACGTGACCAACTGCTTTTGTTGTTTCTATTTGTTTCATTACTTGTCTCCCTTGAAAAATTATTGTGTCTCATTTACAAAAATATTGAACTGCTGCTGTATTATGTCTTTGCATGTTGTCTCAAAATTATAAAACCTGTCGAGAAGGGACTTTCCTCTTTCCGTAAGGCAGGCACTTCCGCCGTTCTTTCCGCCTTGCTGGCGTTTAACAACGCTGTATCCAAGCTGCTCTTCCATGACACGGATAATCTTCCAGCCTTTGCTGTACGAAATAGCCATCTGTTCACAGGCAAGCCGCACTGAACATGTTCTGCCAATCAGGGACAGCAGCTCCGCAGACCCGGGGCCAAAAAAAATGTCTTCTTTGGCCAATTGGATTTTCACAACAGGGCGAAGAATTGCCTTATTATGCTGTTCCAGTAATTCCTGATAATCTTCCCCGGAACTCACGTCATATAGAACACCTGCATCACCTGTATCGATGAGGGTTCTTGGGCAATCGCAGTTTGAAATGGCGCCATGCAGTCCGTTTTCTCCCCGGTACTCAAGAAAAAACGGAACCAGACTGTTTGAAATCAGCAGAGGATGACCGCGTTTTCCGTTAAAAACCGGATTTGCCAGCAGAGCCTGCGAGTCTACAAGACACCTTACGGTATCTGCCGTAAATAACGGAACATCAACAGGCGTGATCAGTACTTTCTCACATTTGCCTTCAAGATAGGAAAGCCCTATTTTGGCATAATCGATCATTTCCTGTCTGTCTTCATCAGTATTTCGCAAAAAAACAGTCCCCATACGGGAGATATGCTTTTCGAGTTTTTCAGATTCTTTGCCGGCCACCAGTACTACTCTTGAAATGCCCGCCTGCTGAAAGGTTTTTATCAGGCGCAGAACAGCAGAAAGACTGCCTATTTTTATCATAGGCAAAAATGAATCCGAGTGTGCCTTCTTCCCTGCTGCAACAATAATTGCACCTGTTTCCATCCCTTTCACTCCTGTCTGATCTAAATTATACTTTCAGTATACTGCTTATCGAATTGTTTTCAAAAACAATTCGATAAGCAAAAAAATTACTTGTCCCTGGAAATGTCATTATATCAAAGTTCATATCGCAAACCGCTAACCGCAATCTGAATATCGTCGACTGTCGTTTACTTGAGTTAATTATAGCATGACCGCTGCGGATGTCAAACGGAAAATGCCTGGAAATTAAAAACGCTCCGACAGTAAAGGTGATAACTGTCGAAGCGTTTCTGAATGAGAGGCATCTATTCTTTGAATCCGGTTCCGCTGATAATCACCCTTGCGGTAAATCCCAGTTAAAGAAAGCAAAATAAGGTTTCGCCGCACGCAGGCGAAATTCGTCAAGATCCCTGCCGGTCCAGTCATAAACACCTTTTCCGGTCTTTATCCCCAGTTCCCCTGCATCAACCTTGTTTTTGATAAAGTCCTGTGTTGTCTGTGCCGTGCATAAGCTTGGAAACAGATATTTTTCAATACTGTCTACCATATCCAGGCCTGCATTGTCCTGGTGTTCGAATAACCCGATGGAAGTATATCGCGGCATAAAGCTGTACATCAAAGTGGTATCGATGTCTTCAGCGCTTGCGATCCCCTGTTCAATAATATAGACTGCTTCACGAATGATTGCGTGCTGGATGCGGTTTCCGATGAAACCTGCTGCATCCTTATTCATAAGTGCTACCTTGCGGCCCATGGATTCCAGTGTTGATTTAACGATTACAACTGTTTCAGGACTGGTGTACGGGCTCTTTACTACTTCAACGCAGGGAACAAGGTGGGGCGGGTTCCACGGATGCGCCACCATGAGTTTTTCCTTCTGCTTCAATCCGTTTGCCAGATCTTCAGCTGAAATGGCAGAAGTCGATGAGGCAATCGCCTTAAACTGTCTGCAATGTTTTTCTATCAGCGCATACACGCTGTACTTCACTTCCAGTTTTTCAAAAACACATTCAAATATGAAATCCGTATCAGCCAGGTCTTCATAACTCTGTGTTACCTTAAGCAGGCGTTTGCAGGCTTCTGCCTGTTGCTTTGTTACCAGTCCCTGCTTTATCAGGTCCTGATAGCAGGCGTCATACCGGTCCAGTCCTGCCTTTGCCTGCACGTCATCTATCGCAAGCATTGTAGTCGGATATCCGTTGCCGGTACTAAGTGCCGCCATACTGGCGCCAATCATACCTGTTCCGATAATGGACAGTTTATTTATACCTTCAGCTTTCATAGCATTTTCCTCCTTGTGTGTAGTGGATGGGAAAAGACGGATAGTGGGATAACAGGATAGGGAGAGTTAAAATTACAGGGTTCGCTGCATCGTAAGATCGTGGTCACAGGAATCATCGGGGTCAGGGAGATCGTTGAGATCAGCGGCGCCTGCGGTCACTGACGTAGGCCATCAGGAGAATGTAGAGGACCAGGCCGAAGCCGAGCCACTTACCCGCATCACCCCAGCCCAGGGCAACCAGCAGGTTGGTAAGGGTCTGCAGGAAAACGGCGCCCAGGATAACGGCCAGGTAGTTGCCTTCCCCGCCCTTCATCGATACGCCTCCGACGACAACCGCCGCCACGCTGGGCATGACATAGTTGGAGCCCATGTCCTTGAATGCCGTACCCATATTGCCGATCAGCAGAAGCCCGATCAGGCTGGCCAGTGTGCTGCAGATAATGTAGGCCGCGCAGCGCACCACCCGGACATTGATCCCGCTTAAGTATGCCGTCCGCTCATTGCTGCCGACCCCGTATACGATCAGTCCGAATTTGGTCTTGTTCAGTATAAGGGTTACGATAAGGGCTACCAGAATCAGCAGGAACAGGACGTTGGGGACGATCCCCGTTGACTTGGCGGCGATCAGCTGCAGGACAGGCGACGGTTTACCCGTGATATTTTTGCCGGCCGTATAGACATTTATAATCCCCTGCAAAATGCTCGACATCGCAAGCGTGACCACCAGCGGAGGCAGCTTGACATATGCGATCAGAAGGCCGTTGGCCAGGCCGACCAGGATACCGATCCCAAGAGCCATCAGCAAAGCCTGCGGCAGGTTTCCATTTTGTCCGTCCATGACGCTGGCCGTAAGGACCGCCGTAAGCGTTGCCGTGTAGCCGACCGACAAATCCAGGCCGTTGCCGCCTACCGATATGACCGCCATCTGGCACAGTCCGAAGAAAGCAATAAACGAGGACATCTTAATCGTCAGCAGCAGCTGGCTGGTACTCATAAAGTTGCCGACAAGCACCTGCCCCAGTACAAAAAGCAGCAGGATTAAGAGGCAGACCGCAATAATCTTCTTATAGTTCCCGTAAAATACCGTCAGGTTCTCTTTGCGTTTACTCAACAGCGTTTTTTCCATATTATGCATTCTCCTTGTTCTTTTCGCTGTGGCTGACCTTTGTGTAGATCATGGAGCTCGAGATGGCGGCCACAACGATCAGTCCGCTTACCAGCGTCTGATAGGCGTTGGGAATATTCGCAAAGAAAATAATCTTGTTGACCAGGCTCATAATCAGCGCTCCGATTATGGCAAAATACACACTGCCGCGTCCGCCGGACATCGCTATCCCGCCTACGACAGCCGCCGCAATCGCTTTCAAGGTCATCGGGTCGCCCATGCGGGCATCCCCCGACAAATTCTGCCCGACAAAAAACAGGGATGCCAGAAAGATATAAAGCGCGTTCAGGATAAAGGCTTTCATCTGCAGTTTGGCCGTGTTGATGCCCGAGGCATAAGCACTGTCCCCGTTGCTTCCGACCGCATACAGGTACCGTCCGGTCCTGGTCTTGGAAAGGATATACCATAGCACGCAGCCGATCAGGACCAGCAGCAGCGCGGGCGGAATTACTTTGCCGAAAGCCACAAGCCCCGCCGGTGCGTTCTTGACCGAACCGAAATCGTAGAACGCCTTAAACCAGTCCACCGTCTGTCCGCCGGGTGTCGGCCGTATGAAAAGGGCCGCGCCCAGCCACATGTACGATGTCGCAAAGGTCAGGATGACCGGCGGAATACGCAGGTACCCCGCGCCGAAGCCGTTGATGACTCCGATCAGGACCGCGACCAGCAGTGTCACAACAAAGGCCGTGACACCCGTGACCGGATCGTTGGTCTTCATAATGTAGGTCAGGACGCAGGTCATCAGCGAAAGCGCCGGACCGGCCGAAAGGTCGATGGTGCCCGATATCATGACAATCGCCTGCCCCATCGTCATCAGGATCAGCGGCGCAAACGCGTTGATGCTGCGCACCAGTGATTTGGATTCGAAAAAGTTCTTCTGCAGCAGGACCGTGATCAGCAGCATCAAAAGAAAGATCAAAAGACTTGATGTCTCCGGCTTGGAAATCCATTTCCGGATGTCTTTTCTGATAGCTTGTGCATTCATATTCCGATTGCTCCTCTCCGTTACTGACGAATTCTCATCGATGTCGCAACGATGGTGTCTTCATTGATTTCGTCCCCCGTCAGCATAGCAACCACTTTGCCTTCATACATGATCATCAGACGATCGCAGTACTGCATCAGTTCTTCCGAATCACTGGCGTAAAGGATTATGCTCATTTGCTTGTCTTTTACTTCCTTGAGGATGTATTCATACATCTCCCGCTTCGCCCCGACATCCACGCCTTTGGCCGGGTCGGCCAGCAGCAGGACATTGGTTGCAAACGGCAGCCATTTCCCAACGACTACTTTCTGCTGGTTGCCCCCGGACAGCGTCCCGACCACTGTGTCCAGGCTGTGGGCCTTGATCGACAGCGCCTTGATAATGTCCTGGCATTCTTTCCTGTACTTTTTCCGCGGCGTGAAAAGCGGCTGGCGTTTCTGCGCCAGTTTCGGGAAAATCATGTTGGTATACAGGGAATGGTTCATTAGAAGGCCTTCCAGCTGCCGGTCGCCCGGAACCAGAAGGATATTATTGCGTATCGCGGTTTTGGGCTTTGTGAGCCTGATTCTTTTGCCGTTTATGTACGCTTCCCCTTTGAGCTGGGGGAAACTGCCGGCCAGTGCCAGCATCAGTTCGCTTTGTCCCTGCCCTGCCAGTCCGCCGATTCCGAGTACTTCCCCTTTTTTTAAGTCGAAGGATATATTTTTCAAGGACTTGCCGTAGTTTAAGTCCTTTATACGCAACACCGTGTCATCCGAGGGTTTGTGGTCCGCTTTTATAAACTGGCGATGGGCTTCCCCCGTGATGAATGAAATGATTTTCTCCGGGTCCATGGCTTCCACTTCCGAGTTGATGGCCCCGACATTCTCACCATTTCTAAAAATTATGACATCCTGGCAGATCTCCATGACTTCCCAGATCCGGTGGGATGTGAAAATCATCGAAACTCCCTGATGCCTGAGCCTGCGCATGTATTTGAACAGATTCTGCACCTGTTCCTGTTCCAGCGCCGCCGTCGGTTCATCGAGGATCAAAAGACGCGGCTCCGATGAAATCGCTTTGGCTATTTCTACTATCTGCATCTCCCCGGGATTCAGTTCCGAGACCTTCCTGTTGATGTCAAGACCCGGCTGAAGCTGCCCGATGATTTCCTGGGAAAGGATTTTAGCCTGTTTGTTGTTAAGGAACATGCCCTTTTTTGTTTCCGCGCCCAATACGATATTCTGCCAGACGGTCAGATCCGGAATCAGGCTTAGATTCTGGAAGATCATCGCGATCCCGTCTTTCTTGGCTTCGTGGGGGTTGCGGTATTTGATTGCTTTTCCGTCATATTTGATTTCACCTTCGTCGGCTGCATAGACTCCGGTAATGATCTTGGAAATGGTACTTTTCCCCGATCCGTTCGCGCCCAAAAGGCCCGTGATTTTGCCGAACTGACAAACCAGGTTGCCGTTGGAAAGCGCGACCACGCCGCCGAAACATTTTCTGATCCCTGTTACTTCCAGTGCATTCACGCTGATCACCTAACCTTTTTATAAGATTAAGAGATGCAGGAGGCGGATCCTAACCTATCCTCCTGCATCCCCCATTATCAACCAGGGCCACATGTCAAGAACACACTTTTTATGCGAACAGGGCGTCCGCTGCTTCCTGTGTCATGATTTCAGACAGCAGGTAATCGTCCGGCTTGTCTTTGAGCATGGCCCAGCCTTCTTCGAAGTTCTCATCCGTATAGAACGAGCTTACCACGTAGAAGTAGGTGTTGTTTTTGAGAACGTCTGCTTTGAAGGACATGCCGTTGTATACGTTCAGGGCGATACGGAAAGCACTTCCGCCGATTCCCGGAGGATTTGGCTGAGCACATGCCTTGAAGTCTGCGCCTGAATCACGAAGGGCTTTCCATTCCTTGAAGAATGCTGTGCCCGGATCGCCGAACATGACTTTCGGAAGTTTGCCGGCATCAATACAGGCAGAAAGGCAGCCGAAGGCCATGCCGTCCTGTGTGATGATTCCGTCTACCTGCTGGCCGGAGCCAAGGATCTGGGTCGTTACTTCTTTAGCCTTTGTCTGGTCCCAGCCGCCGGATGTGCTGGCGATCATCTTGATGTCCGGATAGTTCTTGAGAACGTCATCGGTCGCTTTGATACGGTCGTTGTTGGCCGGATGCCCGTCGAGCCCGTAGACCTGGATGACATTGCCCTTTTTGAGTGTGGAAGCGATCCATTCAACGTTCTTCTTGTTCCACGCATAGTGGTCCAGTGTTACGTTGACAACATCAGCTGCCGTTACGGTTGCATCAAATGCGAATACCAGGATGCCTGCCGTCTGTGCTTCCTTGATGACGCCGTTGAGTGCGTCAGGTGAGTTCGGGTTGACAAGGATAATATCCACTCCCTGCGAAATGAAGTCGCGGATGATATTGGCCTGCTCCGTTGCATCGCCGTTGGTTACATTATTGACGATCTTGAAGTCTGCGATCTTACCGGCATCCTTATATTCTTTGCCGACCGTATCCAGTGCATCGATCATGATATTTCTCCATGATGTTCCCGATGATCCGGATGAAATACCCACTACAGGCAGTTTCTTCGTTGCGGCTGTTGTTTCCGCCGTCTTCGTAGTAGCTGCTGCCGTCGCTGCTGTTGTCGCTGCCGGGGCTGCTGTTGTTGTCACTTTTGCCGTGCCGCCGCAGCCGGTCAGAAGGGTTGAACTTGCAAAAACCATTAACATAACAAGTGCTACAATTTTCGTTGCTTTCTTTGTCATTTTCTTCCTCCTCAATGGTTATTTTCACTATTCCTCGGTTCGCTTTTTCGTTTTCTTTCTCCCCGCTTTTCTCCTTTCTCTTTTCTAAAATATTGGATCTGATTTAACAAATAGGCTCTTACATCATGTACGCTGAGCCAATGTCCGCATGAAATAGACAGACCAAATCCTCTCAATGACAGCCAGTCAGGTAATCGTATACTTTCACCACATTGGTGGTCTGGATATAATCCATCATTTCCTCCTGGCCTATATCGACTGGGTATTGATCACGGAAATTAATTTTCTCAATACATTCTGCTTTGGTCCAACCTTTTGCAATGCCATTGGCCACAGCGCTGATCCATTGATATATGAAAGCGATCTGCACATCGATATATTCTTTCTTCACAACAGGCCCATGTCCGGGGACAATCCAGTCCGCGTCAAAAGTCCGAAGGAAGCGAAGTGTTTCGAGAAGCTGGTTAATATCAGCTGAGTGCAGCCATGTCTGACAGCCGGAGAAAATCGTATCTCCGACAAACAGCACCTTTTCTTCGGGAACATATATGCTTGTCTGTCCTGTTGAATGACCGGGTGTATGATACAGTTCAAAATGATGGCTGCCAAGCACAAAACTCATACGCTCACTGAAATAAATCTGAGGTTTGTTTACAATATAGTCTTCACGTGACGGCATCAAATGCAGTGACTGCGGGTCCTGGCGCTTGATCACATCGAGGCTGTAGTCATAACATTCCGCATTTGCGACTGTCCAGAAAATATCATCAAGTTTCTCATGTCCGATGACAGGACATTCACCGGCGAACCAATGATTTCCGAAAATATGGTCGATATGTGCTTCCGTATTGATCAAATAGCGGATGGGACCTCTTTCCAGTGCGAATTTCCTCATATCTAGCAAAGTGGTTATCCATTGGGCCGTATCAATAAATACAGAACCCTCTGTAGTAAATACTATGCTTGGGTTACATCCCCTGATCTTTGTTTCCGTATATACGTTGTCTGTAATTTTCTCCAATTGCGTATTCTCCTCTTCATACAAAATCAGCTGAATTCTACCGGTAAGCCTTCAAATTGATTATTGATACAATCAACCGTAATATGTCCATTCAACGGAGGAGGAGGATTGCTCATTCGATTTGTCAATCGCAGCTATGGCCCGCTTCTGTGCTTCGACAAGTGCATGGCGAACCCAGACACTGACCATTTCCTTACGGTAAGATGCAGTGGCCCTCTGGTCACTGATCGGTGAAATGTTTGCCGCAGCCAGATTGCCCGCTTCCTTTACTAATTCATCCGTCAGTTTCTGTCCGGCAAGCAATTTCTCGACAGCATCAATCCGTACAGGTGTTGCCGCAACAGCCGCCAACGCAATACGGGCACTTTCAATGACACCCTGTTTGTTCAGGTTAAGCCTGCATCCGGCACCTACAATAGTAATGTCCGTATCACCACGGATCGTATATTTTTCATAAGTAGCACCGGTGAAAGGGGACGTCCGCGGAATGCTGAAGCCTGTCAGGATTTCACCTTCCCTGAGCACGGTTTTACCGGGACCGGCGAAAAAATCAATCAAAGGAACACTTCTGTCTCCGTCTGCACCGGAAATCAGGGCAACTGCATCAGAAACCAGAAGTCCGGGTACGGAATCCGCACTTGGGGAAGCATTACAGGAATTGCCTCCGATTGTAGCGATGTTACGGATCTGCATACTGGAAATATGACCGGCAGCTTCGGCGACTACCTTCAGGCTGCCCGTCAGGAGAGGTGATTTGACTACATCCCTCAAGGTCACCATCGCTCCGATATTCATACTGTTTTCGGTTTTTTCAATACGTGACAGTTCAGGTATTCCCTGCAGGGAAATAACAGTTGAAATCTTCAGCTGCCGGTTCTTGAGGCGGGGAACCAGATCGGTCCCCCCTGCAAGCAAGCGGGAAGCAGAGCCATATTCCTTGAGCAGAGACGAACATTCAGCCAGGGTCGTCGGCTCGAAATAATTATCAAATCTCATGGTTCAAACCTCCTTACTGCAGGCACATCCGGGATTATACTCACCGTCCCGCACTGCTTCTATCGCTTCAACTATTTTCACATAACCGGTACAGCGGCATAAATTGCCATGGAGGCCTTCGCGAATATCATCTTCTGTCGCATGCGGGTTCTCATCGAGGATTGCCTTGGCAGTCAGGATCATTCCCGGCGTGCAGAAACCGCACTGTACCGAAAAATGATCAATAAATGCTTTTTGCATCGGATGCAGGCCGTTCTCGTCTTCAAGACCTTCGATCGTTGTGATTTTTTTCCCGTTTGCCTGCATTATCAGCATCGTACAGCTCTTAATGGCCAGACCGTTCACAAGTACGGTGCATACACCGCAGTTGCTGTCATCACAGCCATGCTTAGTACCGGTGAGGTTGATCTCTTTACGAAGGAAATCCAGCAGGGTCATATAGGGTGCAACATCCGCCGTCAGTTTTTTGCCGTTTACTTCCAGGCTTACCCTGACCGTTTTGCCGTTTGAATATACAAGACTCATAATGCCGCCTCCTTTTCTTTAATCAGCTGCAGGATTCTTTCCGCTGTCATCGGGTAGCCTGTAACACGCACGCCGACGGCCTGATAAACAGCTTCCGCAATTGCGGGTCCAACTGGTATAGTAATGGACTCAGCCATACCCTTGGCGCCGTACGGACCGTCCGGAAGCGGATCCGGATTGATCAGTGAAGCAAAGTTTTTGTTTTTAGGCATGTCCAAAAAAGTTGGAAGTCTGTAATCGCCCATATTCGAATTGCTTATTTCACCGCGGTCATTAAAAAGGTGTTCTTCATTGACAAAGAATCCGATTGCCATCATCACACCGCCTTCGATCTGGCCTTCGACCAACTTAGGATTGATCGGATTGCCGGTATCTGCGGAGCTTGCTATATTGATGATCCTTATCTGTCCTGTTTCTTCATTCACTTCCGCTTCAACAGCGCAGGCTGAATACTGAAACCAGTTCCAGACGCGGTCCGACTTACCCTTGGCGTCCCACATATGTATCGGGGCAGGGCAGAAAATGCCTTTCCCGACGACGGGGCTGCCTTTTTGTAATCCCCAGTTACCCTGGGAAAAAGGACTTGTCGGACGAAATAGTGAAGGAATATCAACTTCCTGAACGTGGGATCCAACAAGTATCGCCTTATCATTTTGGATTTCAACTTTACTGGGATGAACGCCGAATTCACGGGCGACTTCTTCCTTAAGTTTGCGGATGCAATCCTCTGCCGCAAGTTTCACAGCGTTTCCGGTATTATAGGTCGTTCGGCTGGAAGCGGAGTAGTTGTCATACGGGGTTACGAGTGTATCTCCTTTGATAACCTTGATTTTTTCCATAGGCATTTTCAACTCTGTTGCAACCATCTGCGCGAGGCTGGTTGTGATTCCCATGCCATTTTCATCGCAGCTTATCAGCAGTTCCACAGTGCCGTCACTGTTATACCGTACCTCTGCCTCGGAACGGCCGAGAGGTGTATTCTGCTTTCCTGCTGTTGCAATGCCCTTACCGCGGCGCCATGGCCCTTTTTCCGGCTGGACGCTTGGTTCATTCAATTTGACTGCATCAGCACAGGCCTGCAGGCATTTTGAAAGGCCGATACTGGTGATCAGTTCACCATAGGGATTCCTGTCTCCCTTTTTGAGCATATTCTTGAGGCGGATTTCAACCGGATTTATTTTGAGTTCATCTGCAAGTTCGTTTATCACGCACTCAATGCCAAATTCGGCTTCCGGACATCCCAGACCGCGGTACTCGGCTGCCGGCACAGTATTTGTTGCCACAGCGCAGGTATCCATACGGGTGTTCGGAATATTGTATACACAGCAGGCGCCGGAAGATGAAAGACGGCCGGTGAAAAATGTATTGTTAACAGCTGCGCCGATTTCTTCCGCCAGGTAATAATCATGTGCAACAATGGTTCCGTCGCGTTTAGCACCGATTTTTACTTTTGTAATACACGGCCAGTTGGACGGTGCCGAGGTATACATTTCCTTGCGGGTATATTCGAAAGAAACAGTACGTTTTGTTTTGAGTGCCATAAGTACAGTAAGAATTTCTATATACGGGTTTAGTCGGCTGCCAAAGCTTCCGCCCATATATGGCTGAATAATACGGACTTTGTTTTCCTGCATTTTAAAAATCCGGCAGACGGCTGCTTTAATGACGCCATGAACACCTGCTCCATTGGACCACATCGTGATGCCGCCGTCGGAATCATACCTGGCCACAGCATTAGCACATTCAAGGGCGCTTGCAGTTTTTTTCCCGGTCCAGAATTCTTTTTCAATGATTATATCCGCTTTCTCCATTGCCCTGTCAACATCACCGGCATCAAGAGAGTATGCGCCGACGATATTGGGGGATTTGCGCTGCTTAGGCTTCTCACCGGGACGTTCCTGAAAAGACGGTGCTTCACGTGTTTCAAATTCAGGGTCAATAACGGATGCAGGGTTCGCAGCAGAGGCGGCATAATAGTCAAGGACATGCGGGAGACGTTCATATTCGACTTCAATCAGGTCAAGTGCTTCCTCTGCAATGTCAAGGGACTCGGCAGCAACAAGCGCGATACCCTGTCCTGCCCATATTGTCTCATTTTTAGCAAATATAGCCGATTTGGGGAAATTCTCCCAGTCAACATCAGCATCTGCCCCTGTAACAATTTTGACAACACCTTCCAGTTTTTCAGCTTTGCTTACATCGAGCTTCAGAATTTTTGCATGTGCATACGGGCTTCGTAATGCTTTGACATAGAGAAGGTTGGGAAACTGATTAATATAGTCACCGGCAAATAATCCTTTTCCCGTGACCTTATCGTAAGCGTCAATTCTTTTAGCGCCTTTGCCGATCATGTTAGTCATGCTGCTCTTTCCTCCTTTGAATTTTATGTTTCATCACTATCCTGTTTATACCTGACTGAATTTGACGGAAAACAGTTCGATTATTTATTTCCCCGGTATTATGCAAAAAATGAAATGCCATGCATTCGTGAATCTGAATGAATACATTTATCTTGAATGGGATTTGCATTTTCAAAATATTATATGGTCGACTGTCGTCTATCTAATGTCATTTTAGCAGAATTTGATTGATTGTCAATAAGACACGGAACTCTTCTGTTCATTTCTTGCTAATCAGTAACAGAACAAAAACGCCCGTTTCCTTTTAATTACTGTTACGGCAAAAAGCACGCGGCAGCATCTAATAAAAGAAACGGGCGATTCAGGTTATATTTATCCGAAAGGCATGGTTGGAAAGATCCAATTTGTCCTGAACAAAGAATTATTTCTTATACCGGTCCTTGTTGCCGGCCATTCTACTGTCAATACTGTTTATTATTCTTTGTGCTTTATCAAGGCGGATCCTGACTGCTTCCGCTGCCTTCGGATCATCTGCATATTTTGCCTGTGCATGCATAAATCTTTGGTCGAGCGGAACCCGTCTGTCTTCAACAACAAGTTTGTCCGCCAAATATACTATCGCACTTTCATCCAATCGGTCAATGGCCTGCTCAGAAACATCCATATGGGCCGCAACAACTTCTGCTACAGACTGGTATCCTAATTGAATCATCCAGTCACTTCCGCATCTGGCATGGTCCGTCCTGTTCCGGGCAACATCATGCAGTAAAGCTGATGATTCCAGAAGTGCCCGGTTCAATATATGTCCGGCTGATGAAAGTTTATCCGCAAGCTCCAGCGCCGCGTCTGCAACCGCACGGCCATGCATTTCGATACGTTCGTCTGCATCAAACCATTGCAGTATTGCATGGCATACCTCAGGGGAAGGATAATCTATTTCAGACCGGTATCGCTTGAGGCCTGCATAATCATCAGGAGTATCCGCATCCAATAAAATACCGGGATCAGGTACGGCCAGTTCCATTTGCAGGCATGTCAGGCTCGATAAAGCACCTTTAAGGCCCGACGTACCGTCATATTTGAGAATTTGATTGATTTGATTTTCCGATACAAGGATCGGATGTCCCCGTTTTCCTGAAAACGAAGGAATAACAACGCCGGCAGACGTTTTTTCCTGTGCTGTCAGCATGCTTTCGAGCGTATGCCGCCTGAACAGCGGGAGATCTCCGGGCAGAATGAAAAACCGTCCGCATTGTCCTGCGATAACCTGAAGGCCGATTTTTACAGACTCAAACATTTGCGTGTCGTTATAATGTTCGTTCCTTGCAAAAATGAGGCCCCTGCCTGAAAGTATTTGTTCAATTTCCGCCGCCCGAAAGCCGGTTACAAGAACAATCTTACTGATACCCGCTGACTGCAGAGTATCAACAACCCATTCAATAATTGTTTTATCGCCCAGCTCTAAAAACGGTTTGAATTTTTCCATCCGCGATGATAATCCGGCAGCAACAACCAATGCAGCTGTAGAAGTGACAGTATCCGGTCGTTCCATTTTTCCTCCAATCGCGCCTGCAGAGGCAGCACATATAGGGTAATTTGAAAGGGATACACACAGTGTATCCCTTTTTTCCGGTATTCCGCTGAAATGCTTACTAACCCTTAGAAAGACAGCGTCCAGGCGAACCCGGGTTATTCTGAGTCGCCATACATTTTTTCGCGTTTTTCAATCGACTCGTCTATCAGTTCCATATGATGAATCGTAACGGCCTTAACCGCACGTTCCTCATCATGTGCCCGAAGGGATTCGAACATTTCCTCATGTCTGATTGCCAGGTTCTCCAGCGTTCGTTCCGACATTTTTGTAATGATACTGGTCCACTCAGAAATATTGGACTGACGCCATACGTTAAGCAGCATCACGTTATCTGCAGCCTCTATGATTTTCCTATGAAAATCCGTATTCCACTGAACATAAAGCTCAAACATCTGATTATGGGCGGCATCTTCCATTTCTTTGAGCACATCACTCAGCTCATTGAGCTGCTGATCAGTAATCCTTCCGGCAGCCTGACGCATACCAAGTACTTCGAGTACAACCCGAACTTTGATTGCATCATCAAATTCCTTTGAAGTAATAATTCGTACATATGAACCTTGAAAGGGCTTGTTCTCCAGTAAACCGATCGCTTCCAGTTCACGAATAGCTTCACGGACAGGTGCTTTTGAGACACCTAAATCTGCTGCCCACTGGGTTTCAACAATCCGGTCCCCCGGCTTCAATTCTTTTGATAAGATTGCCTGCTGAATGACATCACGAATTTCATCACGCAATAAACTGCGTTTCTCTAATGGTCGCCTTGGTGTCTTCTGAGTCAAAATGTACCCCTCCTCACAACAACCACTCTTCATAAATCAAGGAGCAGACTTTAATGCTCCTTGATTTCTTTCAGTAATTCATCAAGATGCAAAACAGCGGCCATTTCTGCACGTTCCGGGTCATGTGCAGCCAATGCCTGATAGATGGCTTCATGCCGGATGGCCAGGGCTTCAAGTGATTGTTTGGACATTTTTGTTACGACTTTTGTCCATTGCGCGATTCTTGATTGCTCCCAGACGCGCAGCAGCATCCCATTGTTTGCTATTTCCATGACTTTTCTGTGGAACTGCATATCCCGGTCAATATATAATTCGAAATCACTGTCCTGGGCAGCTGCTTCCATTTCATGCAGGATGGTCAGGATCTCTTCAAGCTCGCTGTCCTGAATGATTTTTGCCGCTTCTCTCATTCCCATAGCTTCAAGGCTCTGGCGAACTTTACTTGCATCAACGATATCTTTGGAGGAAGGACTTCTGACATATGCTCCCTGATAGGGCTGGTTTTCAAGTATGCCCATCGCTTCAAGCTCACGTATTGCCTCACGGACAGGAGCTTTCGAAACGCCAAGGTCTTTTGCCCATTGCGTCTCGATGATGCGGTCACCCGGGTTCAGCTCATTTGAATCAATTGCTTCCTGGATTGCTTCACGAATTTCGTCGCGCAGTAAATTGCGTTTTAAAAACTTCCTTTTGGATACTTCTTCAGGCATTTTCCTTCACCTCTACAGAGAGTAGTATATAGTCGATTGTAGACGAAATTACGCCTACATGCAAGTACTGCTCAATATTCTCCGTTTTTATCAAGAATCTAATGTCCAGAATGTGGCTTCATGCTTAGCGGTACCATTATTTCAAATCACCCGTGCAGGTCAGATCAGAAATATGATAATATCTTTATTATATTTAACACATTCCTGTGAATATTTACAAGTGCGGCTTTGCCCCAATTCATGCATTTACCTGTAAAATTCATTTATGCTCAACAATTCTTAGGAGTTACGAAGATTAATCCGATCTTTTCCTTTTTCATCTCTTGATTTTGCAGGAATATCATATAACAATACCAAAATGAGTCAGCAGTGCTTCTCTTTCTTCCGCATCTGTCCGGGGAATACATGTGATGACATTATCTCTGGTAAACCTCCGGAATTCTCTGATTCTGACTCCGTTTTCATCACTCTTATCAGCAATGGTATTTCGGCCTTCAGGTGTACGGATAAAGACCATGGTATTGTTTTTGAAAATCGAATCAGGATGGGTAAGGCACCAATGATTGGGCATTTCAAAGTCTATCGGGTACTGTGGATCTTGTGTGAACGAAAATAATCTCTTGAATTCCCCTTTATGCCGGAATTCCACCACAAAACCAAGTGCCGGATGCTCTACGATGCGGTAGCACTCGTCACCCTGTATCTGCTCAATCCCTATCTGAAACAACAGTGGGTGCCTGGGAGCACATACGCCTACCCCGACATCAGCAATGTATACCTTGCCGGCAATATCCACCCGGAGAATCCGATGTCTGCGCATCGGCATTTCCAAAGGTTCTCCGTCCAGATAGCGGCCATAATACTCGGTGACCTGAAACCCCATTTTTTTTAACAGCCATGAAAAAAGACCATTCAGCTCGAAGCAGTAACCGCCTCTCCTTCGCACGACTATTTTTTCGAACACGTCCTCTATTTCAAGTGATAAATATTTGCCGCGCAAAATATCCAGGTTTTCATATGGAACGCTGTGTAAATGAGACCATTGAAGTAGTGCAAGCGTGTTGTAATCATTTTCCGGATTTCCGTTATAACCAATCCTGTCAAGATATGCCTGCACACTGTCTGCTGAATTCAAATATTTTTTGTTTATCATAATACTTCGCCCCACGCAATAGAACGGTGCTGATCATCGAAACCAACAAACAATGAATGGCTTCAAATCCTATACCCCTCTTTTATCATCTCAATATCAACGTTCTTTGAATCCTCCATCAGGAAGATGCTGCCAAGCGTAAGAACCATTATCTTGTCGGCAATCTCAAGGGCTTTCGCAGCGTTCTGTTCAGATATGATGATACTTACGCCCTTCTTGTCATGGATTTCTTTCACTTTATGAAACAATATTTCCGAGTATTTAGGAGAAAGACCCGAAGTCGGTTCGTCCAGCAGAATAAGTGCCGGATCCTGCATCAATGCGCGGGCTACAGCAACCATCTGCGCTTCTCCGCCGCTAAGACTTCCGGCTTTCTGATTTATTCTTGCGACAATGTCCGGAAACAGTTCGAATATTTCCTCCATTTTTTCTTTTTTCGCAGTTTTATCAAGATTCATACCACCAATGGAGAGATTCTCCAGAACGGTCATTTGAGGGAATATTTGCTCTTCCTGGGGTACAAAAGCCAAACCTCTGGCAGAAGTCTGGAACGGTGTGAAGTTTGAGATGTTCTCATCTTTAAAGAACATCTCTCCGGTTTTAAGTGGGATAACCTTGGCAATGGTCTTCATCAAAGTACTTTTGCCTGCACCGTTTGCTCCAAGTATTGCAAATATTTCGTGTTTCACTTCGAAATTCAGGCCATGAAGGACCGTCACATCACCATATCCGCTTCTAATATCATTTATTCTGAGCATAATTCTCTCCCATATACTTACTGATGACCGTTTTGTTTTTCCTGATTTCATCGGGGGCGCCCTGAATAAGGATCTCTCCTTCAGCCATAAAAAAAACATTTTCCGAAACTTTCCAGATAAGGTCAAGATCATGTTCTACAATCAATATTGACATCTCATTATTGGCCGTCTTTGTTTTCATCATCTCAATTACTCTGTCAGTCTGATCCTGGGCAAGGCCGGACGTAGGTTCGTCCATAAGAAGAAATTTGGGTTTTAACAGCATGCAGCGAATAATATCGAGGAGCTTTTTCTCTCCGGCAGAAAGTGCATGCCCGTCAGGATTTTCAAAATGGAAAAACTCCAGGTATTCATTGATTTCCTGTTCTGCCGCTTTTCTGAATTTTTTTTCATTAAATATCTTATAAAACTGCTCATCTTTTGAAGTTGCAAGCGATAAAAGAAGAGACTCCCTAATGCTGAGGCTCGCAAAGTCCTGGATAATCTGGTTTGTCCTGACAAGACCTAGCCTTGCAATCTCATCCAATCGTTTTTTGGAAATATCAATTTCCTTATTATTCTTATAATAAAGGATTTGTCCTTGATCCATACCGATTTTATGGGTGATCAAGCTTATTAATGTAGTTTTTCCTGCACCGTTAGGGCCGATTAAACCCTCAATGCCGTGGGTCCCAAAAGTAATATCTTTAATATCTACTACTGTTCTCCCCCCGAATTTTTTAACTACATTTTTTAAGTGAAGTACTTTTTCTCTCATTTTACAATCTCCATTTTCTTATCTCCAAGAATTCCAAAAGGTCTGAACATAAGAACCAGAATCAGCATAAGCCCGTAAACGCAGAATTTAATATTCGGAACAATTTCTGCGTACTGCGTCGGGATGGGAATAACTGTTTCTATTACATAATCAAATAGTCCAATTGTAGCAATTACTCCGATTAATCCGCCGAACAGTCTCTTTCTGCCGCCAAGCATCAGTGCAATCCAAATAGTAAATGTTACACCGGAGCCGATCATGCGAGGGAAAATGAAACTGTATAAAGGAGCCGCCATTGCGCCAAAGAAACCGATTAGTGCACAGGTAAACGTAAAGAAGATATTCTTCTGACGGAAAGTAGATTTACCGAGGCTTTGTGATAGTTTTTCGTTGTCGCTGATACTCAGAAGCAATCTGCCGTATGGAGATTTCTTAAGCTTATATGTATAAAGCATCAGTAAAACTGTGAAAACCAGCAGAATTAAAGAATAGACCAACAGTGATTTTTTCCCGAAATTGAAAGGAAAATTCACTGTGCCTAATCCCATAACACCATTCGTCAGCCATTTTTCCGATGTAGACAGGTATTCGATGATTGTTGCAAATGCAAGCGTCCCGACCAAAACCGCCTGATCGTCAAGATTCAGAATGATTCTGCCCAAAATCCAGGAGACAATCCCAGTAATCATACATGCAAGTATCACGGCCAGCACAAAGGGAACTTTGCCCTTTACCAGAAGCAAAGAGAATGAATACATTCCCAGGCCCCAGAAACCAACAACTCCGAAGTTGACTATTCCAGCAAGACTGAACTGCAGATGCAGAAGCGTTGCTAAAGATATAAATATTAATAGAAAAGCTAGCGAATATATAACATATCCAGATAGTAATTGTTCCACTTTTTATATCCTCACTTTTCTAAGTTTTAGAATTCCTATAAAGAGTATCAGTAGAACCACTTGCCCATACAGGGGCTTTGACAAAAGAGTCACAGCTGAGGTAATAATGCCTACTCCGATACTTGCTGCTAAAGAGCCCCGGACACTTCCTACTCCTCCAACAATTGTAACCATGATAATGATCAAAATAAGATTGTAGCCTAATGAAGGACTTACAAAAGAAAATGCACCATAAAAAACTCCGGCAAGACCGCCGGCTGCTCCGGCTATAAACCAGATCAGAATGGAAACTTTTGTCGGGTTAATCCCGCTAATCATTGCCAGGTTCTCATTATCAGCTAGAGCTCTCATTCTTTCACCGTAATTTGTCCGGTAGATAAAGAAGTAGATTCCTAATGAAATAACGACTACCAGTGCGATGCAGGTAATTTGAATACTTGTTATTCCGATGCCGAAAGCTGAAAGGTACGATGGATTATCAAAGGTAAAATTGAAAAGGTCGTTGCCGAATATTAATCTTGAACCGTATCGCACGAAAAATGATAAACCTACCGACAGGATGATCAGCTCCGTCTTTCCAACACCCCTTTTAAATGCAGGGCGGAAAATAACAAGATACGTAAGCACGCTGAACAACCCCGATAGCAGTGCGGAAGGTATGATAGCAGCATAAAAATTCCAGCCAAACATCGAATTGAATATAACTGCAAAATATGCGCCGAGTGTTATATTTTCCGCATATGCAACGTTTGTAAAGCCATTGAGTCGGAATATCAGTGTGAATCCTATCGCTGCCAGAACAAGGGGAGCTGCCTCCAGCAGACCTAATACCAAGGCAGTTGATGTAAATAATGAAAAAGTCATATTAACTCCTCTTTAGGTTTATCACTTTATTCTGTTTCTTTCTTCTGCTTTGAGATAAATTTTTTACAACGAAATATTTACGGGGAAAATACATGTTTATAGTAAGCAGCTGCTCCCGGTTGCGTCATCATTTATGAACTATCCGCAATTCGGGAGCAGCCTTGTACTTTGTATATCAGATAATCAATCAGCCGATTTTGCTGCCCAAGTCCAATATTACTTTTCCTTCGATTACATTATCCCTGACCATAGTCTTCGTATCAGTCCACTCAAAAACGCCATAAATTCCACTGACAACGCCGGTTTCCGTGTAGTCAAATGTGCCGGTAACTCCTTCATAGTCAATGTCTTCGCCTCTTGCAAGTGCGTCAAAACCTTCCTGATATGTATATACTTTTGTTCCGGGAGCCATGGATACATCACGCATAGCTGCCACCCAGTCATTTATGTCTGTTGATCCGGCTTTTTTGATGGCCAGCATCGAAACATTCAGAAGATCGTAATACTGTAATGTATAAGAATTAGCTGCGTCGTTCAAAGAAGCGTATTCAGAACTATCCCATGCCTTTTTATAGAAATCCCATGCCGGACCTTCTGCATATGTGAATCCGACAGCCTTAACAACCTTATGCTTTGCAATTGCGCTCATGGTTGCAGTCTGAGGAAATTCTACAAAAAGCCAGTCGGTTGCGCCGACAATGATGCAGGACATTCCCATTTCAGCTGAATTCTTAACAATTGTCCCGCCGTCTTCTGCTGCACAAAACACGATCAGGGCATCCGGGTTAAGCGCCTGTGCTTTGCCTACAACACTTCTGTATGATGTTTGTTCCGGCTGGAAGTCAATCTGATCCAAAACCGTAATTCCAAGGGCTTCGCATGCTTTTGCCGCAGAATCCTGCTGCATCTGCATTCCGTCATTTTCGACCGCCATAATAACAACCGATTTTGCTCCCTCTTCCTGAATGGTGAGGGCTGTGGCTAACCCCTGGTCTGTATCCATTGGCGCGCCTCTGAAAATCGGTTCAGTTACGACACCTCCGAACTCACGTGCAATTGATCCTGCATGAACGGAAGGCATAAGCGGCCCGGCGTTTTCTGCAACATACTGAACCATCCAGTCACGATATGACATATATTCTCCGGCGACATTCAGGAGGATATCTACATTTTCACTGTCAACAAGCTTTCTGGCTGCCTGGCCTTCACCTATTGTGCCGATATCCTGGTGAATAATTGAAACTTCGCCTCCAAGCGGGGGATTTTCATTGATTATACCCAATGCAAAATTCGCTGCTCCGTCAAACTGGGGGCCAACATGTCCGAATGCACCTGTATGATATGTCAGATGACCGATCTTAAGAGGTGTTGCACCTGCTGTTGTTGCTGCTGCACCTGCTGCTGTTGTTGTTGCTGTTGTTGCTGCACCTGCAGCTGTTGTTGCTGCTGCGCCTGCTGTTGTTGTAGCTGTTGCACCCGATTTTTGACAACCAACAAGAAGAGTAGAACAAATACAAATCATTGTTGCAATGGTAAATAAAGTCTTTTTCATGAGTTCCTCCTAAAATAATTCTATTTTGTGAGTAATCTATGTACATGAAATGATCTTTTACTGAGGCATTGAAATGTATTATGTCATCACTATTAATGTCTTTTCAATTATCTTTTACTGTATATGTTTTCTATCAAAACACCTCCCCGTCTATTTCCCGTCCTCTGAGGTTAATCAAAAACACGAATTTCCCGCAAGTGGAAAAAAGTTGATTCCAATGGTCGACATAGTTAATCTGTTCCTAATCTGTATAAGTGTGAATAAAAATCGAATTTTGCATGTAAGCCAGTAATGTATAACAACCTGATTCAGGGTCGGTGTTGGATATCAGCTTGTCAGATCACGAAATATTCGTGTACTGAATTATCAGCGCAAATCAATTCATAATCTATTTACTCAATACACAGGAAATAAGTTATATAGTCGACTGTCGTCTGTATGTGATCATTATAGCATGTGATGCCTAATTGTCAAATGCAATTTTGCCTCACTTTTTTCTTCGGTTTACAGTTATTTTCTGATTCATATATATACATTACTGTGTGATGCCTTTACCGGTATAAAAAATGTCCGGAATGCATGTTAATAACGCATTCCGGACATTCATTACATTACGGGGCAGCAATTAAAAATCTTTCGTTTCTCTTATTGTGTTCGGATTTTCTATTATCAAATAAAATTACATTCTGGCCCAGGCAGCATTGAGGGTCCTTTTAGCATTTGCAATCACCATCTCAATGTCATCATCCCCGAAAGGTTTGACTTCGAAGCTGAGAATGGCTGGCCTATCTTCGTTCAAATACCCGATTTCAAAGAGGACCTGGAGGAACTCTACGATTTCCGGAATCCCGTTTGCACTATCGGGAAATCCGAAACGGGGGTGCTGGTCCCCGTATCCGGGTGCTCCCGGCACGATGACGGAATTACCGATATGAACATGTTTAAGATATTTGGCAACCGGAAGAAGGCTTTCACGGATTGTCTCATGCAAAAGCGGGATGTGTGTCAAATCAACTAAAAGGCCAAAATTATCTGCTTTTTTGCATACTTCAGATGCCAGTCCGGCAGCAAGGGGTGCCGGACCAATCAGGCAGCACTTGTCGGCATCATAATCGAAAACAGACAAATTGACCGGCATATCACCTTTTTCTTTCGCATAACGGCACAATTCGACAGTGGATGCAACGAGCTGCCGGAAACTTTCTTCCTTTGTCGCCTCATCATACTGACCTGAGAGAAATGCATACCCTCCGGCACCAAGTTCATACGCTTCGTCGACTCCTTCTTTGAGATTCGCGAGAGCAATGAGTCTTTGTGTCTCATCAAGGGAGTTGATATTCTGTTTTGTGCGCAGAAGGCGCGGATGCGCCCCGTAGGTCAGTGTCATGGCAGATTCCTCGACCATTTTCCTGACTTTGTGACGTACGGATGCATCTTTCATCCAGGCGACTTCTATCACTTGAAAGTATTCATCCGCGCATATGCGTCTCACGCTTTCGACGATTTCGCCTTCTCCGCCTGCTGTCAGGGGATAAGCCATGTAATGTACCAGACCCACTTTCAGGTAACGCTCTATGGGTTGGTTCATGGTGCTGTGTCCTCCTCAGATCGTCTTTAGGGTCAGCTGTCTGATCAGATGATCCGGATTATTGATATCGTCGGACTTATTAGTCCTGGTCAAATTAAAATGGGGCATTTCTACAATAATAATCTCGCACAGGAACAAAGTCCTGCATCCGGGCTCAAGATGCCCTCCCCAGGCTGTGTTTTCATCGGATACCACCATATGCAGATGAGGCGTCCCGTCTGCAATGATTCCTTGAATGGATGCAACTTCCAAAGCAGTATCTTTCCATTCCCTGAAATACATTTTGGATGCATCATCAATATGAGTGACAAAATGCAGTACACATTGATCGAGGGTGCCGATTCCGGAGACAACAACACCATCCTCAATTTTCTCTTTATGAATAAAATCATTGATACACGAAAGTACGTCATCCCCCTTGTCAAGTCTTACGGCAAAGGTACGTCCCAGCGGTTTGTTCTCAAAATAATTCATATTGTTTCCCTTCCATGCACTTTGATGCCATCGCGGTGAGATATTCTTAAAAATATTTTCATAATATCGGCTTATTGTTCAGGTAATTGTATTATTGTCACTCTTCTCCGTTCGGAAGAATAACCACTTTGATTGCATTACCCTTACGCTGTACAAAAGTGTCGAGTGCTTCTGCGAATTGCTCAAGTGAAAAGCGATGGGAAATAAGGTCTTTTACGTTAAGCTGCCCGGTTGACATAAGCCGGAGAACTTTGCCGCTTACATTCGGATTGGCACGTGAGCCAAAAATCGCTATTTCATTGTGAGTCACATATTTGAATGGCAGTTCTTCCATTACATCGTTGGTTGCAACTCCCAAAAGGCCGACCCGGCCGCCCTTTCTCACCATACGGACGCACTGGTTGAAAGTTCCCTTCGCGCCTGAACATTCGAATGCTTCGTCTACGCCCACTCCCCCTGTAAAATCCCTGACCGGCTTGACCGGATCTTCCTTCGAAAAATCAACACATGCATCGGCACCCAGTTCTGCAGCTGCTTCAAGCCTTGAACCCCGGCCAACCATTATGACTTTAGCGGCTCCGAGTGCTTTTGCCAGCCGCATGGCGCTCAGGCCGATAGGACCCGGACCAACAACCGCAACGGTTCCGCCCGGAGTGATTCCCGTAAGTTCCAGCCCGTGCAATGCAACACCGGTAGTATCACAAAGCGCCGCCTCGGCGAAGGAGACATTATCAGGCATGCGCGTAATGCTTCTTATGGAATATTTCTGGTATTGACAGTAAGCGCCGTCAACAATAAACCCGTAATGCTCATGTCCGGTTGTCGTGTCACCGTAATTCAGACAGATCGTATAACGGCCTTTTTTGCAGTTGTCACAGTATCCGCATCCCTTATGTGCTTCGCCGGCCACCCTGTCGCCAACCTTAAATTCACTGACATCTTCCCCGACAGCTACAACTTCACCGGACCATTCATGACCGGCAATGAACGGATACGCCGGCGGCCAGGTGCCTGCCAGATCCCCGCGGATCACTTCAGGATCACTTCCGCAGATAGCTACCGCCCTGATTTTGCAGAGCACCTCCTGCTTTCCAGGTCTTTTGACCTCTACATCACGGATTTCAAACTGATTCGGACCTGTCAGGACGCATGCTTTCGCTTTACCCGGAATATCATACATTTTTTCCATATCTTCCTCCTTGCTGTGTGGAATAATAATGAATTATATGACTTCAAAAAATTTAACGCATACCGGTGTCGGACTCTCAAGTCTCATCACTTCTGTCAGCACACCCGATCTGCTGTCAATCGCGAATGAGACAATATTGTCACTGTCCTGATTTGCTGCAATCAAAAACCGACCGCTGGGGTCAACAGCAAAATTGCGCGGTGTCTTTCCGCCGCTGTACGTTGATGTCAGATACGACAGTTTTCCGGACGAAGGATCAACCATATAAGTTACAATGCTGTTATGTCCGCGGTTGGATCCATATAAGTATTTTCCATTTGGTGTGAGATGGATATCGGCACAGATATTATCGCCGGAAAAGGGCTTTGCAAGCGTTGATACTGTCTGTATAAATTCGAAATTTCCATTCCCGTCGTAATAGAACAGAGAAATACTTGAACCCAGTTCATTCACCAGGTAGCAGTGATGAAAATCCGCACTAAATTCGCAATGCCTCGGTCCTGATCCCGGAAAAACGTTTAATGGATTACAAGCAGTCAGTACATTATGCCCGCCCTCAAAATTCGTTTTATATATTTTCATTTGATCAATGCCCAGATCGGGAACAAAAGCAAAGCTGTTATCCTTGTCAAAAACAAGGGAATGCGCATGAGGACCGGTCTGCCGTGTGGGATTGATACTGCTGCCTTCATGCTGAATAATCTGACATGGCTCAAGGAGGCTGCCGTTCTCAGCAACAGGCAGTACGCAAATACTTCCGCTCATGTAATTTGACACAAACAGAAACGTATCATCCTGGTTAATATTCACATGGCAGGGGTCCGTCCCCCCTGTTTTCTGACGGTTGAGAAACTCCAGCTGTCCTGTAGTTTGATTGATTTTGAATGCACTGACAGTACCTGTTGCTTCTCCGTTGAATGTTTTAAGTTCATTAACGGCGTACAGATATTTTTTCGAATGGGAAAACACAAGGTAGGAAGGATTTTCGACTCCTTCTGCGGTCGTAAGATATTCAATCTGCCCGGTATGGGAATCAAATTCGAGAAGATCGATACCATGTCCTTTGCTTTGAAGCGTCTCACCTGTGCCAAATAGAATCGGAAGCGTGTATGTACCGACATAGATCAATAATTTATTATTCATTGATTAACCCTTTCCATTTATCATTTCAAGCCGGTTTGACCCAAACGAATCGCTGAATATTGTCGAATAACTTAGAATATCGTCGACTATTTATAATTATAGCACTTCCCAGTACTCTCTACAATGGAAAACGCCGGATAAATAGAGGATGTTTTTGTTTTCATGGACATGATTTCGGCGGACATATCACAAAAGTTAGTTTGCATGTTCTGTTAAATGATTTCCAGGGCGATTTTGATCATATCGTTAAAAGATGTCCGGCGTTCTTCGGTTGTGCATCTTTCCCCTGATACCAGGGAATCGCTGACAGTCATCAGTGTAAGTGCATCCACGCCGTATTTGGCAGCTAGGGAATAAAGCTCACACGTTTCCATATCAACGGCAGCAACCCCGTAAGAGGACAGAAGAATCTTTTTTTGATCCATTTTATCGTCATAGAATTTATCGCTTGTAAATACATTTGCAACAACGGCCTTTATATTTTCCTTCAAAGCCAGATGATAGGCTCTGTCAAGCAGTACAAAACTCGCTGTCGGTGCGAAGTATATGCTTCCGAACCTGTCCTGGTTCATGTTGGAATCCGTCGATGCGCCCATTGCAATGACTCCATCCTTCAAGTGGACATCCGGGCGGATGGTACCACAGGTTCCAACCCGGATAAGCGTCTTAACCCCGTAAAACTCAATAAGTTCATTGGCATAAATGGAGATCGAAGGCATTCCCATACCTGTTCCCTGAACAGATATGCGCTTTCCGTTATATGTACCTGTAAATCCAAGCATCCCGCGTACTTCATTATAACAAACCGGATTCTCAAGGAAATTCTCTGCAATGAACTTAGCACGAAGCGGATCCCCTGGGAGCAGGACTTTTGAAGCGATGTCGCCTTGATTGGCAGAGTTATGCGGTGTACTCATATAATTCACCTCCCTATCAATTATGGAACCATTCTATCCTGTTTCTGGTAAAGAGTCATAGAATAATTTTGCCCTGCAATACGCTGCTCCTGTTGGTCAATCAATTTATATGCAGGATTGAGATCTGAAATATCAGACGGCAGCGGATCTGCATATCCGGAACAAATCACATAATCAGGAATTCCTTGTGCAATATAGTTTTTCTGTACATCTATCAATTCCGGATAGGCAGTTACGCTGATGTGCAGCATGTGGAAAATACGCACTTCGGGATAAGTGCCGGTAAGTTCATAGAAACCCAGATCCCCTGAATCATACAGCAAAATGTTGGGATCTTCCTTCCCACCTGTTTGTTCCCACGTAGAAAGTACGGTTTCCGATATCTGCTCTACTCCCGTCTTTTCCGGACTGATATACGGCGAGTCAAAAAACTGGGCGTTGCAAATTATAATATAAGCGATTATCCCGGCTGTAATCCCCGCCACGGCAACCGGACGGATACTGTGAAAGGTCGGTACGGGTACCCTGGACCGCCAATATTTTTGCCACAGGAGGATGAAGCCGATCGCGCCGATTCCCGTAAAGCACGAAATAGGGATGGAATAATAATGATAGGCCCTCCCAGCGATATATGTCATAGTCACAAGACTGACGCACGTCAAAATATATGACAGCTCACCGTATTTTGAGATACGGATGACTTTTGTCCGAATTGCAAAAAAGCCATACCCTGCACAGATTACAGCCGGCAAATTCAGGAAGGCAGCAGTAACCACCGCCGCCGAAAAACTCTGGTTCTCGTAATTCAATGCAGATGACGCGTAGAGTGAATTGAACTTGATGTATACACTCCAGAAATCATTGAAGCTCTGTGTTGCCGCCATATATAGAATGCATGGAAGGACAGCCGCAAAAACACCGGCCAAAAACCACACCGCCGCATTGAAAAACACCCGCCACTGCCTGTGCAGAAGTATATAAAGAAATACCATGCCGCATCCGACCAGAAAAAAAGCGGTCAGGTTAATTTTCACCAGAAGTACGATCCCTGCAAAAAAACCCTGGATAAAAAACCCTGAGGTCCTTATTTCATTTTTAATGGTATCCGTCCCGTTAATTTTAAGAAAAAACCGGATCAGGAAATACATTCCGCCCATGTAACACGGAAGAATTAATTCCTCGGGTGAGCCGCCCCCCGCCTGATATGTCTGATAATTGAGGATAAAGAAAGGAAAAATCAGGCAAAGCCACATACTGGCATTTTCTGTTAAAAACAGCCGTGCTGTTTTATAAAGATAGAAAAGGGAAATGCCGAGTGTAAGACTCTGAAACAGATAGAGTCCCGTCATGGTGCCCGGCGTTACTTTTGCAAGGACTGAAAAAAGCAGCAGCAGTGTAGGACCCTTTTGTTCAAACACATCCCTGTATAGTACAGCACCTTTGCCGACGGCCCGCCCGACATCCATGTACAGATTCACATCCGACCCGGTCTGGTAAAGGAAGAACGGTGAGTTTTTTGAGCAGAAATACAGAAGAATCGCCGCATATACGAGAAACAGGATAATATGCCGCATATCATCCGCCAGGCGCGGCCTGTCGGATAAGAAACGGAGATGTTTTTTTTCGAAATCCAATCGGTATCTCTCATGACTTGCGATATTTGTTTCTGAGGATAAACTCATTCACTGAACTCCTAAATTGTTATTCCGGTTTTTTTCAGCTGATTGCGTATTTGAATGGCTTCATCGCATTTATTCGTAATAACACCGGAAGCGCCTTCGGAAAAAACTTGTTCAATTGATTCTTCCGCATCAATTGTCCAAATATAAATAGGTTTATTCGTCCTATCTGCGTGACTGAGCAAATCTTTTGCAACATCATATGCCGGGATGGAAATGAAATCAATTCCTGCATTATTGATATCGAAATTTTTGTCAGTGGCTATATATCCTGCCACGATTTCAGGTGCCAGCTCATTTACTTTCAAAACAGTATCCCAGTCAAGTGACTGGATTAAATATTTCGTATTAACGTTCTTGGTTGTAAGTATACCGACTACATTTTTCACATAGTCAGTTGACTCGCCCCCATATATTTTAATTTCAACATTCAAATCCTGATCCAGTTCTATTGCCTTATCTACAAATTCATTCAATGTAGAAATGTGGCTTTCAAAACCGTTTTGTTTCAGGACAACAGCTTTGACTTCATCGGTTTTCATTTGACGGATATTCAGATTGACAGCAGCCAGGCGCTTTAAATTATTGTCATGAATAACAAAGATCTCACCGTCGGCAGACTCGACTACATCCAATTCAACATAATCAGGCTTAAATACTGCTGCTGCTTCCAATGACCCCATGGTATTCTCCACCGCACTTACAAAATATCCCCGGTGCGCCATCACAACCGGATTGGCGGCAATCGGGCCATATTTCTGTGTATTCATCTTATAAACGAAATACGTAATCAATAAGATAACAACAAGGGCAATAATCCCCATGAATATCAGATATTTCTTTTTCCCTATTCTGCTCATCCTGACCGCCTTCCCTGCTCAAATTAATATTTATTAATTATATACCATATCAAGCATTTTTTCCCTATCATGCATTTTTCCCTATCATAAATTATCTTTACTCAACAACAAAATTATCTGGAAATAACATCATAGTACCAAATCGGATTTGGTACTATGATGTTTCCTAACCCGGTTCAATTTATGATAAAATAAAAATAATTAGATATTTGAACAAGTTTACGGATACATTTATGGGAGGTGCCCGTCAATGGCTAAGAAAAATGGCGCAAATAAATCTGCAGTATCCATAAAACCTAAAGATAACATCGTACCTGCAGCCAATAAACCTTCAAAAACGGATAAAAACAAACTGCCGGATGAAAAATACAAGCCCGTTCTTTTCCACGGTTCGGAGTGTCAGATCATAACGAATGAATTCTATGAAAAGGAAATGCTCCGGCTGCAGATCGAGCTGGTCAAACTGCAGGAATGGGTCAAGTTCAAAGGACTGCGCGTGGTCGTTCTTTTTGAAGGACGCGATGCCGCCGGCAAAGGAGGCGTGATCAAGCGTATCACAGAAGCACTCAATCCACGCATCTGCCGGGTCGAAGCGCTGGCTGCACCCACCGAAAAGGAAAACACCCAATGGTATTTTCAGCGCTATGTCGCGCGGCTCCCGTCTGCCGGTGAGATTGTCCTGTTCGACCGCAGCTGGTATAACCGTGCAGGCGTCGAGCGTGTCATGGGCTTTTGCACGGAAGAAGAATATCAGGAATTTCTTCGTTCCTGCCCGGAATTCGAGAAGATGCTGATCCGTTCCGGCATCATTCTGATCAAATACTGGTTCTCCGTCTCCGATATCGAGCAGGAAAAGCGTTTCCAGGAGCGCATTGATGACCCTACCAAACGATGGAAACTCAGTCCGATGGACCTGGAGTCACGCAAACGCTGGGTGGATTATTCCCGGGCAAAAGATGCGATGTTCGCCTATACCGATACCAAACAGTCCCCCTGGTATGTTGTAAGCTCAGATATCAAGAAGCATGCGCGCCTCAACTGCATCAGTCACCTTCTGAGTATGATCCCTTATGAGGACCTGACACCGGAGCCGATCAAGCTGACTCCCCGTCAGCATGACGATTCATACGTCCGACCTCCCATCACAGACCAGACTTTTGTACCGGAGATTTACTGTACCCATCCCGGTTGTACCGAGCCTGAACGAGAGATTAAAGAAAAAAAATAAACTATTGTTACGTGCAAATGAAAGCCCCTGCATCCAATGTGCAGGGGCTTTCATTTGTAGTGCGTTCCGGTCGGAAGGAATATTCAGCCGGCTGCTTCGGAGGAGGATTCCTTATCAGCCCTGCTTATATTCCTTCGATTACCATTCTGCAATATTTCCATCCTGCGTACGCCAGACGGGATTTCTCCAATCCTCCCATTTAGCAGCCATTTCCCTGACTTTTTCTTCATTGACTTCAATACCCAGTCCCGGAGCCGTCAATTTCTTAATGAAGCCGTCCTCGTATTCGAATACTGTTTTGTCAGTCAGGTAATCCAGCAGGTCGGATCCCTGGTTATAATGGATGCCCAGGCTCTGTTCCTGGATGAAAGCGTTCGATGTGCAAAAATCCAACTGGAGGCAACTGGCCAGAGCAATCGGTCCAAGAGGACAATGCGGAGCTACGGCGATGTCGTATGCTTCCGCCATTGCTGCAATTCTGCGGACTTCGGAGATTCCTCCGGCATGGCTTAAGTCCGGCTGGATAATATCTACGCCCCCTCCGGTAATCATGTTCTTAAATCCCCACCTGGTGAAATTGCGTTCACCTGTTGCTATCGGAATACTTGTACAGCTCTTTAGTTCGCGGAAGGCTTCTTCATTTTCACATAGTACCGGCTCTTCCACGAACATTGGATGAAACTGTTCCAGCTCCTTCATGATTACTTTAGCCATGCCTTTATGAACGCGGCCATGAAAATCAAGTGCTATATCCATTTTATATCCCAGCGCATCCCGGATGCTGCCTACCCGGTCAAGTACGTCCTGAACGACCTGGAAGTTGTCAATCCAGCATATCTCCGGAGTAGCATTCATTTTAATCGCAGAATATCCCTGGTTGTACTTCTCCACAGCTGCCTTTGCAACGTCACTTGGCCTGTCTCCTCCGACCCAGCAGTACACTCTCATTTTCTCTTTTACTGCTCCGCCGAAAAAATCATAAACCGGCATATTATGGGCTTTCCCCTTAATATCCCATAATGCCTCGTCAATACCGGAAATTGCGCTTGATAGAACAGGGCCGCCCCTGTAGAAAGCACCGCGATATAATGTCTGGAAAATATCTTCGACATTCTCAGCAGATTTCCCGATAATGTAATCGCCCATCTCATGGACTGCTGCTTCGACGGTTGCAGCCTTTCCCTCTATAACAGGTTCACCCCATCCAACAAGTCCGCTCTCCGTCGTAATTTTTAAAAACAGCCAGCGCGGCTGAACTTTGAATGTTTCCAGTTTTTTGATTTTCATAATGATTCCTCCCTGTTAATTAATTGGATAAACCCGTGAAGTGCAAAACTGTCTGTTCCTGATTGATCCATTTCAATGCATTCTGCCCTGCCTGGGAAAGTTGATAAAAGCGGCGCAAATATTTGAAAATAGACAGGATTTCCTGCAACAGCAACATAGTCCAAATCTGCAAATCGGTCGTTAGCTGCCAATGCAATAATGACTCCGGAATTTATAACGCCCTCAAGATAGGAATTACGTGTATTTATGTTCTCGTCCGTAAACAGATCCAGCGCTCTTGTTATATAAAGTGCACGGTTCACACCGTATTTTTTTACTGTTTCACAGCCCTTGATGAGTGCTTCCGCCTCAATTACGTCGGGGGCCAATGAAACGGATGCACTCAGTATCGTATGTGCTGCCATGGCAGCAAACATTTCCCCGCCCATACAGGAAGTAATTTCAACAATTTTCTTATTTTCAACATACAATATATGAGTATGCGACCCGGGCATAATGACGGCTGTTTTCTTTTCTGCAAAAAACTCCGAATAGGTATCCATAATGCCGAACAGTTCTATTTCTTCGCCCCGGACGTTATTAAAGCATTCAATATTTTCGAGTGTCCCCTTCCTGTCCGGACGGTATACAAGTCCTGTCAGGTATCCGATCACCCTGTCAAATAAGGGAGTGTGGCACGTATGTACGGAATTCTGATATATATTCAGATCAACAGGCAGCCGAAGATAGTCAACTTCATGGATTCCGTTTTTTGAAGTTGCCATTCCTGACATATAGATACCGTCGATGTCTGCATCTGATACGGAAAGTTCATTCAGAAACGTGTCATACATGTATTTCAGCCCTCGCAGCAGAGTCTGCCGGTCACCTGATGTTACATTGTCCAGTGTTCCGATTTTCTCCGATTTCATTGCCTTCATGTGGCCGTCATCTATAAAATAAATACGCGTATTCGTTGTTCCCGAATCAAAGTAGATGTATTTTTTCACAGCTGTATGTCCTTTCTCATGTTTCAAAATATTTCCGGGGATTCCCAACCAGAAGCTGATTAATATTACCTTCACTGAACCCTTTCCGGCGAAGAAGGGGAAGAGCAAATTTATAAATGTAACGGTAGTTATAGTCCGTATCATCGGGATCTGTGGAACGGACATCGGACCATTCGAATTGCCCAAGATCAACAAAGCTGACGTAATCCTGTGAGATGATAATCTGGTCAATCCATCCCCTGTCACATAAGGTCATCAGTGTATTCACCCTGTCTTCCAGAGGATTCTTCATGTTGTCTCCGAATCTGTCGAGCCCGATAAAGCAGCCGCGTTTCAGAAGTTCCTCCAGGTACTCAATATTATTGGTATCACCGCTGTGCCCAATGATAATTTTTCGGGGATTCAATCCATATTTATCAAATATATCCATCTGCCCGATTCCGCTGCGGTTGGTGTACTCGGAATGAGTAGAGACAGGAAGTCCGCTCTCACTGGCAGCCATCGCGTGGGCTTTCAGCATAATTTCATTTACAGGAGTGATCCCGGCTTTTCCCGTTGCGCACTTGATCAGACCCGGACGGATATCCGTGTCTTCTATTCCTTCATAAATATCAGTCAAAATATATTTCAGAAAACTCCCGATACTGCGGTTGTATGTCCATTGATTTTCCGTATGGAAAAACCCCGTCGATGCGATAAACTGCATCCCGGTCCTGTCTGCTACATCCTTAATTGCATGAATATCCCTGCCGAGGCAAACCGGTGTCTGTTCTACGATAGTCTGAACACCAATATCAACCGTGCGTTTTACGTCCTTTACTGCGCGTTCAAGGAACTCGTCATAGTCGAACCAGTCTTTATATGCATGCCGCATGGACCAGTTAGCCTGAAGAACATGCTCATGCATCAGAGTCACGCCTAAGCAATCCGTAGAAATCATGCCATTAATGCCATTAATCAGTTTTACCATCTTTTAAAGCCTCCTGCAATTCATTCAAAGAACCTGCTCCGTTCTGCGTATCATCTCAGCCTGGGCCTTACTTCCCATTTCAACAAAAAACGCACTGTATCCTGTCACCCGTACACACAAAGTCCTGTACTTATCAGGATTCTGCTGTGCTTCCTTTAGTGTCCTTGAATCAACAACGTTGATTTGAACCTGAAGGCCGCCCTTTTCCATATATGTCTTGAGTAAGGCGCACATTACGTCCAATCCTTCTTCCCCGCTCACAGCCGTCGGATGGATTTTCAAATTAAGAGGTCCCCCTGTAATTTTATCAAACGGAATTTTGGAAACCGAATTCAGCATGGCAGTAAGCCCGGAACGGTCCGTCCCTTCTGTAGGCGACTGATTCTCGCTCAACTGTTCCCCTGCTCTTCTTCCATCAGGAGTTGCCCCGACAAATGACCCCATGGTTGTGAAATCCCTGTCTGAGGAATAGGTCGGCCACATCTGGTAGAGATATCCGGAACCGTTGAATTTTTCAATTGCCCTGACAAAGCATCCGGTAATAATCCCGGCATATTTATCCACTTCATCGATATCATTCCCGAATTTGCCTAACTTTCTTTTGAGTCGTTCTGAGAGAATCCCGTTTCCTGCATAGTCGTCTCTCATGATTTCAGACAATTCTTTCAATGAAAATTCTTTCCTGACAAATACAAGCTGATCGATCGCATACATCGCATCGATTACTGTGGCGATTCCGGATCCCTGTATTACGATCTTATGGTATTTCGTTCCGCCCTCGGTCCAGGTTACGGCATTCTCAACTGTCCCTTTGAGGAAACAGTCTTCGATTCTCATTTTGTTCCCTGTGAGGTCCTTCTCTATCGCAAAATCTTTCTCAAATCCCTTTCGGAATTCTCCCATCAGATAGGTCAGCTGTTCTTCATAAACCCCGATGAATTCCTCCATGGTTCTGATACTGTCCATGTCTTTTGTCTGCATGCCGTAATATGTGCCGGTCATCAATCCTGTCATACGGTCATCAATACCGAAAGCGCAATCCCCCTGCTCTTTTCCGTCACGCGGATGCATGGGGTAATCCCCTTGCTGAAGCGCCAGTTCAAGCGGTCTTGCCAGATTAACCCATACCTGCCGCAGGCCGCCTTCATAGGCAGGTATGTTCGGGTCATTACATCCGAAAAGCCCGTAATCGTATACCTCAGGCTCTTCTGCCCCATAATGTTTGAGTGCCGGAATCATCATCTGGTCATTGTAAATGACGATGGTTGCATTCACTCGAATGGCATCACATACTTCCCTCCAGAAAATTTCCGATATTCCTTCATGGTATCGGACAACAATAAATGGATTACGGAGCTTCAGTTCTTTGGCTGCCTTTACCATCATATGTGATAGTTCGTTAACTCCGGTAGTACCGTCCGGTTTGAGTCCGGCCAGAATCAGGTAATTCGGATCATCATAAGCTACTTCCAAAGTATATTGGGTGGACTCAATTTCCTGTGACATATGGTCAGTCTGCACCATAATTTCATTATTTTTAAAGTAGAATTCTTCAATAAGATCAAGTGCTTCATCCTTTTTCAGCATGCCGTTTTGCATATCCTTTTGATATAGCGGAAGCAAATACTGGTCCATGCGGCTTATATTCAGTACGCCGCAGCCGCATACTTTCTGAAGAACAAGAATCAACAGCCAAATCAGCTGAAGGGCCTGCCTGAAAGTCCGGGCAGGATTAACTGCAATCCATTCCAGATCATTTGCCAGTTCTGGTTTGCCGCTTCTTACGGCCTCTCCGGCATAGCGGAGGATATATTGAGAGATGGCGTCGTAGCAGAGAATTGTACCTTGCAGGAATATTTTCTGATCCTCACCAAGTGGTTCGGATAAACGAAGGGAAGATTTAGCCTTCAATCCTGCGAGACCTAAATTTATAATGCTTTCCCAATCCATCGCCAGATGGCCAAAGGACGCAAACCAATATGGCCTGCATTTCAGCCACCCTTCCGAATAATAGAAAAGAATTCTTTTGTGTCTTTCTTCAGTCGGAATATCCCACCATTTTTTATAGGTATACAATATCTCTTTTTCTTCTTCACTTGAAGGGATTCTTTGTATAACCGATCCGACAATATTTTCATCATCATTAATAACGACGGAGATACCTTCCAGTATATGCTGCAAGGTATGTCCGTACTGGACAGCCCCGATTTCATCTTTATAAAGAATCTCCGTCTCAAAGAGACGCTCGATTCGTTCCATAAAAGTTTCCCTGTAATCCCGTTCAAACCAACGATCGATCCTGTCCTGAAGCTTTGGATTAACCATATTCATTCCTCTTCCTATTTCTTCTGTCCGTAAGCCTTTTTATCAAATATCCTCTGTAAAATACCCATATCAGTTTCATTGGGCGATTCAAATTCATGCATCCTGATCCCGATACTCTCTGCCTTATTCATTCCCATCGCATGGTACGGAAGAAGCTTAACTGCTTCGACGTTTGGATAATCTTTTACAAAAAGCCTTAACTCTTCGGCATTCTGAACGTTGTCATTCACACCGGCAATGATCGGAACACGAATATTCACTTTTATCCCGCTTTCAAATATTTTACGTGCATTCTGCAGAATCAGATAATTATCGACACCTGTATATCGCTTATGTAATGCTGAATCCATAATTTTTATGTCCAGCAAGACTAAATCAACAAACGGAAGTACCTCTTCAAACCATGCAAACGGAACACCGGCAGCCGTATCAAGAGTTGTGTGGATTCCTTCTGCCTTTGCTGCCTTCATGAGATCACGGACAAATTCCCACTGCAGCATAGGTTCACCTCCCGAAACCGTCATACCGCCGCCGGAGTTTTCATAATATCTCCTGTCCCTTACCACAATTTTCATGATGTCTTCGACACTTTTTTCTTCACCTGAGCGCTTCAGTGCATCATGCAGACAGGCATCAACACATTGGAAACACAAAATACATGCTTCCTTTCCGACTCGTTTCCGATTCTTTATGTTAATATTCCTGGGACAAATCCGGCCGCACATCCCGCATTCCACACATTTATCGGGGAAATACTGAATCTGAAATTCTTCCTTATAAGATTCCGGATTATGGCACCATTGACACCGCAAATTGCAGCCCTTCAAAAATACGGTTGTCCGAATTCCCGGGCCATCATGAACGCTGAATCTCTGGATGTTAAATATCCGTCCTGTCATACTGCACCTTTCTTATCTATCATTCCTATTTTGAATTTTCCATAAATAATTCCGCAAGTTTAGTTATCTGATCAAAATCTCCTGCTTCAACTAAATCCCTTTTGGTCAGAAGTCCTCCGACACCGGCACCGAGTGCCCCCGCATCAAGAAACTCTTTGATATTTGTAACGGAAATCCCGCCTACCGCAAGGAGAGGAATATGCGGAAACGGTCCGCTCACCAGGGCTTTGATATAAGAAGATCCCATAACACCTGCCGGGAATACTTTAACAAAATCGGCACCTGCCTCATATGCTTCTGCTATTTCTGTCGGTGTCATCGCGCCGGGCATCGATACAAGACCGAGCTCCCTTGTATATCGGATGATGTCCGCATTCATATTTGCTGAAATAATAAACTGCGCACCGGCTTCTGAGACCATATCAACCTGTTCTCTTGTCATTACTGTGCCTGCACCAACAAACATCTTTCCGTCAAAATATTCGCGGATACCTTTAATTGAATCGGCAACTTTCCGGAAATCTTCCGGATGCTTCTGATCAAATGCAATTTCCATCATATCCATCCCGCCGGCAAACAAAGCTTTTGCAAGCTTCAAACAGTCATCCGGTTCAAATCTGCGGACAATTGCAATAACTTTTTTATCCAACACATGCTGAATGATTTCTTCTCTCATGATCTGATCCTTCTTTCATTCTCCATTTGCATTACAGCCCGCCCAGGATTTTTCCCAGGCGCAGGTAACATTCCATCATGGCGCGCCCTGTGTGGTACATAGCCTTCCATGGATTGCCGATTTGAGAGATGATAGGCGTCCCGTCTTCCTTCAGAAGTTGTTTCCATTCACCGACTTCATGGTTGATCATATAGGTGGTATCAAAATCCCAGGTCCTGGTAAATGCCTGAGCATATTCTTTTTTATGAAAGTGTTCATATGCATCCAGAAAACCTATCAGCACCTCACAGTTCTGCCACCACTCCTTGTCCCTTACCAGCGGTGTACCCTCATGAGGTCCGTCCCGGAATACACCTCCGCGTTGGTGGTCAAATCCGAATTTCAAAGCATGATCCACTAATTTTCCTGTGATATCATTGTAAAAGTCCGGTTTTTTGCCCAATATTTCCCCTGCACGGTCCAGGAGCCAGGCAAGTTCAACATTATGCCCGTATGAAGTCGTATCAGTTGGCTTTTCAATTATTTCCCCGGTCTCTCTTTCCGCGTTCCAGGTTCTTGCAATATTTATGGCAGGCTTTCTATTAAAATGTATGTCGAATTGGTTAAATCCGCAGCCTGCTTTCAGGTCAACCATCCTGTTCAGCACGACATATATGATTTCTTCCAGTTTTCTCCTGTGAATTTCAAATCCGGTACATTCATACAGTGTCGTAAATGCTTCCAAAGTATGCATATGAATGTCAAGTGACTTAAGATCTCCTGCAGCAAACCCGGGTTCTTCCAATGTCCAGTCTCTCTTGAAATTCTCATAGTAACCGCCGTTAGCTGTATCAGCGCAGTATTTTTGAAGCAGATCAAATGTCCTGCAGGCATACTCCATCCCAATCGGATCCTGACTTGCCAGCGAGTATTCGGATAATGCATATATCGCAAAGGTCTGTCCGTATACAAGTTTCCCGCTGTCAAGGACGGATCCGTTCCTTGCGGTTTTCCAATACCAACCGCCGTATTCCGGATCCCAGAAATGACGGATAAAGAATTCCACGCCCTGCTTTGCATACGCAAGGTATTCCTTTTTCCCCAATTTTCTTGCAAAAGCCGAATAGGCCCAGATCATCCTGGTCTGGGTTACAATGTATTTATCTTCATCTTCATGAACTTTTCCGCTGTCATCAAAACAAACGAGATATCCGCCGAACTCTTTGTCTGAACCGTTCTTTTCCCAGAACGGTTCCAGTTCATTTTCCAAATGATTCCTGATCTCATCGTATGTTTTTTGAAGTAATTCTTTCATGTTTTCTCCCCGGTAATTATTGACATGGGTCCCTTTTCTTTATATACATGCATCAAATTCCTGGTAAATCCTTCGATTTAATTCTTTTACCGTATCAACGTCAAGCTTCAGGCATTCCCTGTCATACGTTAAGATGCCGTTTACCTCTTCTTCCACGTCGGATACCTGCGTATAAATCACTGCAGATAATCCGTTCTTAATATTGGGCAGGATATCTCTTTCTATCAGCCCTTTGTATCCTGCGGTCAGGTCTTTACTATTCTTGTAATCCCTGTAGCCGTAAATCTCTTCGCAGAAGCTGTGCCCGGCCATCCGGCAGGAATATCCGCCATATTCCGTCAGGGCGACCACCCTGCGCTTTGGTTTTATTTTGAGTGGCCTCCAATAATTATGGATACTGAACATATCACCGCCGAACTGGTCAAACCAGCCGCTTGCTTCATCAATCAACCGTGAGGGGTCCCATTTCCTTACGCGCCTGCTTGCCTCACCTGCATCAAATTGGCCCCATCCCTCGTTGAAGGGAACCCAGGCAGCTATGCTCGGGAAATTGTAAAGACAGTCGATCATCCCTTTCAATTCTATGTAATAATCTTCCCGTCCCTGTTTGTCCTGCCTGGCAAAAGCACGGTACATATGGTCTTTGATAAAATGACCCGTCCACATAATTTTGTTGGGCAGGGCGCATACAAAATTCATGTGATATTCCCTGCCGCCGTTTATCATGTCCTGCCAGACCAGCATACCAAGCTTGTCGCAGTGGTAATACCAGCGTTCCGGCTCTATCTTGATGTGTTTGCGAATCATGTTGTATCCGAGATCTTTCATCGTCTGAATATCATAAATAAGAGCCGCATCTTCCGGTGCAGTCATAAGTCCGTCCGGCCAGTATCCCTGATCCAGTAACCCGTTATGAAAATACGGTTTATTATTCAGCATAAATCGGGGAAGTCCCCTGGAATCCCTGCCGACTGAATATTTTCTCATGGCAAAGTAACTTGTTATCCGATCTTCTCCCATAGTGATTATTACATCATAGAGGTGCGGGGATTCCGGTGTCCAACTGATATAGTCCGGAATATCGATCCCTGTTCTCTGGTTGGATAGAAATCCGGCTGATCCGATATGCATTCCATCCTTCATGATTTCAATATGAACCGGTATGTTTTCAGATCGATTGTCCATCACTGTTATTTCCACTTTCCCTTCATCATAGGAAGGGAGTAGTTTTATATCAGATATATAATTTTGCGGGACCCATTCCGTCCAAACGGACTTCCACATCCCGCTTTGTGCCTGGTAGAACATGCCTCCGCGGTTCAGTTTTTGTTTTCCTCTGGCGTGGTAAGATGTATCTGAATAGTCATTAACAACAACGTTAATATCATTTGAGCCATCCGATACGAATTTAGAAATGTCGAAAGAAAAGGGCAGATACCCGCCGGAATGGGAACCAACATACACATAATTGATAAATACGCTGCACATCTGGTCAACGGCACCGAAATGAAGTAAAAGCCTTTGCCCCGCTTCCTTTTCGGTCAAATGGAATTGAAGTCGATAGTGAAGGTACTCATCCGGCTGCACGATCCTGTTAACACCGGACAGGGTTGATTCCGGAGAAAAAGGGACCAAAATCCGGCCATCAAATTCCCTGGGAATTTCGCTGCTTTTACTGATGGCATATTCCCAGTAACCGTTCAAATTCCGGTAATTCTCTCTTACCATATGTGGTCTGGGATATTCCGGCAGTACGACATTTTCATCAAGGGACGTACCCCAGCGTGTATGTAATTGGTTAAACATAACCGCACTCCTGTTCCCGGCCTTTTAGTCGAAGCACCGACCAAAATATATTTCAATTCCAGTCGGTGCCTATTGCCGAATGAATATGTTGTCTATTTTCCAGATTCAAAAACTATATGTTTTTCGTTAATAACGCTTCATCTTTGGTGAAGATAATTTTATTGGCCTTCTGTCTCCTGAGAAGATCAAATCCTTTCTGCCAGTCTTCCAGCAGAATGTAATGGGATATCATACCTTTCAAGTCAACTTTGCCAATTTCCAGAAGCCTCATAACATTTTTCCAGGATTCGTAATTGTAACCGAAGTGACCCTTGATAGTGATTCCTTTATTGAGTATTTCATCAAGGCTGAAGTTATAGGGGCGCTTGTCATACCCGATTTTAATTATCTCCCCGCCCTTACGGAGAATATCAATTGCCTGCTTAAGGACTATGTTGACTCCGGCCGCGTCAATTACCGTCGCAACCTTCTCACCTCCGGTTATCCGGTCGATTTCTTCAGGAAGATTTTGTTTATCAGACATGATGATATGAGTTGCACCGTATTTTCTGGCAGCCTTGAATCTCTCCTCATCAGCTTCAAGGCCAATCGCAATGATATTTGCGCAGCCCATAAGTCGTGCAATCTGGATGGAAAACAGGCCTAATGGTCCAACACCGAAGACAGCAATGTCTTCACCCGGCAAAATACTTGATTCCTGAACGACTGCTTTATAAGCATTACAGATAGGATCCATGATTGCAGCTTCCTGAAAGGATACATTATCCGGAATTTTAAATAATGAATTAGCGTTTTTCTGCAGTAAATCACCTGTTATTTTTACATAGTCGGTAAACCCGCCGTCAGCGCCATATCCAAGGCCAAGCCTGTGTTCACACTGTAGATACTGTCCGGTAGCACACGCATGGCATTTTCCGCAAACATAACCTGTATTGTCAGAAACAATTCTGTCGCCGACTTTCCAGTCTTTGACATTGGCTCCTGTTTTGGCAACTATACCCGCAAACTCATGCCCAAGTATGACAGGGACGTTCAAATGTTCCGGATGATCGCCATTATCATATGCTATATCAGACCCGCAGATTCCTGCAGCCTTTACTTCAATCAACATATCATTTTCACCGACTTCAGGAACAGGCACTTCCCTGATTTCCGTTTCTCCTTTTCCTAAACCATATTTGACGAGTGCTAACATAGATTTATCCTCCCGGTTCTATTTATGCATTTGCTTTCTTTTTAATTTGTTTCGTTTCCTTCCCCTGGAAAAGCTCTGACTGTACGCCGATGGAAACCATGATAAGAATGCCCATTATGATATTCTGCCACCATGAATTCAGGAAACCGGCATAATTGAACATCGTTTTAATAATAGTAATAATCAGAATTCCAAAAAATGTGCCACTGAACTTGCCTTCCCCGCCTGATAATTTGATGCCGCCCAGGGCGCACATCGCAATAGCCGTTGTTTCCCAGGAATCCCCGGCAGTCGGCTGGCATGTGTTAAGGCGCGATCCAAGAAGCATACCTGCAAGGGCTGAAAATGTACCGCAAAGGACAAAGGCCCCGATCTTAATTTTATCCACACTTAAGCCCATCATTTTTGCTGCATCTTCATTTCCGCCAACTGCATAAATTCCAAACCCGAATTTAGTATTTCTGGCTATCAGCATGCATATCAGTGTTAAGGCGACCAGGATGAAAACCAGAACATTTATATTGAAGAAGGTAGCATTGCCAAGTACCGCAAGAATATCGTTGCGAATAGGAATAGGCTTTTTATTTGTAATCAGCAGTACGATACCCCGCAGGCCGAGCATCATGGCAAGCGTTGCTATCCATGAGGATATTTTGAGTTTCGCTACCATGAAACCATTGGCAAATCCGCAAACGGCACCGACAAGAAGACCAAGGAATATTCCTAAGAGAGGGTGCGTATTGCCAAACAGGGCCATAATAACACCGCCCATTGCCAATATCGCTCCGACAGACAAGTCGATTTGACCGATCAGAATAACAAATGTCATTCCCAGGGCAAGGAATCCTCCGTCACTGGCTGCTTTACGCATTAAATTGGCAAGGGAGTTGAAAGATAGGAAGCTCCTGCCTGAGAATGCAATCCCGGCAATAATAAATAGAAACAGAAATGCAGTAAGTGAACTTCTTTTGCTGAACCAGTCATATATTTTTTTTGCTGTGCTCATTTTGATTTCCCCTTATGAATTCTTTTCGCGCTGGATGTATACCGCTAAAATTATTATTATTGCTTTGAATACTTGTGCGTACTCATAAGGAATATTGTTCATATTAACTGTAATGGTGATCAGCTGCATGATAAGAGCTCCTACAACTGTACCGAATACCATGGCGCGGCCGCCTGCCATACTTGTGCCGCCGACTGCAACTGCTGCAATTGCGTCGAGTTCTGACAATAGACCCAATGAATTCCCATCTGCCGCTCCAATTTTCGCCGTTGCAAAAATGCCTGCGATCGATGCAAAAAACGCACTGGCCATATAAACGAAAAGCAAGGTTTTGGTAGTGCTGATACCTGCCAGTTTGGCAGAATGAGGGTTATCACCGACCGTCTGGATGTATCGGCCAAGAACTGTTTTTTCCAGAATGAAGAAGGTTATTCCGATGGCAAGAAAAATAGGGATCAACTGTACCGGAAAAATACCCAGTACTTTATAGGATCCGAGAAGCCTATATGTATCCGTGTTGGCCCCCGAAATATAAAAGATTTTCGCATCATTGAGGACTTGTGCAACGCCTCGGACACCAATTAAAAGTGCCAGGGTAACAACCATGGGAGATACTCTTAAACGGCCGACCATGAATCCGGCAATGGACCCGAATACAAGGCTTGCAAGAATACCGGAAAGAATGGAAGGAATAATTCCGAAAGGAAGCATTTTTACAGAAACCATTCCGGATAATGCCATAACGGCTCCAACGGAAATATCAATGCCTCCTGTCGAGATAACCATTGTCATTCCCATGCCGGTCAGGATAATCGTACAGGACTGTGTAATCAAAT
>Ga0209123_1000411_pt1 | contig 57612 bp, 33 predicted proteins | sample BarGraIncu00431A_FD_184500 | JGI IMG/M metagenome (GOLD analysis project Ga0209123, IMG submission 184500) | Arctic peat soil microbial communities from Barrow, Alaska, USA - Barrow Graham LP Incubations 004-31A (SPAdes) (version 2) | ecosystem: Environmental > Terrestrial > Soil > Wetlands >... | reverse complement strand
TTTTGCTTGGAAAAAAAACCGTTCTGAACCCTGTTGTCAATATTAACTCCACTAAATCCGATCCAATGTTCATCCCAACCTGTTTTTTTATCGGGTGAATAATTATGCCATTCAGACGGAAAAAGCAGGATCATACTACCTTCTTTAACTGTAACAGCTTCTTGATTGGAGGAGTTAAATGTTCCCTCTCCCCTTGTAATGTATAAAAGTTGGTATTCGTCAAGTATACGCCCTTCATTAATTGAAAACAAATATCTTGCGGGATGGTTCTTTAATGGATACGATTCATTCGGTTTTACATGCTGATAACCTACTGTGTTGATTGTCAACCCCCAGTTCAGATCATTGTCATTGACAACTAAATACTTAACATCGTCTGCATCTACCATGATATTCTGATTTTTAAGAAGCGATACAAATATATTGAAATTTATGCAGCCTATACCATTTTATGCAGTTAATTGATCATTTTATCCTATCCAGCCCTATCAATATTCCGTATTTTTGCAGACTAAGTGTAGACTTAACATAGTCTAATTCGTCAGAGCAGTCCTTTTTCAAAAATCCTGGACTCAACATCTTTGAAATCTGAATAACACAAATAAATTTAAACAATAATGAAAAACTTTAAATCTCTTGTCCTGTCAGGCTTTATCCTCTTTATGCCATTTAGTGCAATCGTTGAGGCTAAAACTGAGATAAAGGACCTGCACACTGAATACCTTCTCAATCCCATAGGTATAGATGTAGCAACACCACATTTAAGTTGGAAAATGAGTTCTGACACGCGCGGAGCAGAACAAACAGCCTATGAAATTTCTGTTTCAACAGATAAAGAAGGCACCAATTCCATCTGGAAATCAGGCAAAATCTTGTCTGATAAAAGTCTGAACATTAAATATTCCGGAAATGCCCTGCAGCCAATGACCCGATATTATTGGTATGTGGACGTTTGGGATGGCAGTGATGCCAAAATTGCATCAAAAGACACAGCCTTTTTTGAAACAGGAATATTGACTTCCGGCTGGGGAAGTGCCAAATGGATTAAAGCGACAAAAAGCGCTCAAGGATCTACTGTAATCGAAACTTCAACCATTACGACCTACTCCATTAAAATGGATTTCGAAATCAAGGCCATTTCAGCCGGTCCTTGTTTTGCTGAAAAAGATGCCAACAATTATTTCATGTGGCAGTTTAACATTGAAAGTGGAAAATCCTTATTTCGCCCTCACTCCTGGCAAGGCGGAAATGGTGTTTGTCACGAAGACAAAGACATTTCTTCCCTGATTGCCTTAAAAAAAGGAGTCATTTATGCGCTTCAGATAGACATAAACGGAGACAAGGCGACCACATACCTCAATGGAATCATGATTGATGAAAACAGGACGAACCCCAGAGGTGGAGACTATGGTTTTGCAAACCTTGGATTCAGACAAGTTAAAGCACAAAAAAGCGACACACTGGAAGAAGCCTATTACGACAACATCTATGTTACCACACCCATTGAAGCAAAAATAGACACATTGTTTGAAGAAAATTTTTCTTCACCGACAGAATTCGCTTTTACGCTTGGAACGGTCACCGATGGGCGCCTTCTTGTAAACAACAATTCCTATTCATGGCAGAAAACAGAGGCTGCAGAGCCCGTCAATTATACATTGGATATGGATTTGACCCTAAAGAGCGGGAATGCAGGAATTATCTTTTCTGCAACAGATGTCAACAACATGTATATGTGGTCTATCAACACGCACGACCAGGCTGTACCTCTGATCAGAAGACACTTTTGCGACAATGGAACTTTTACGACCTCCGAAGTACAGATCGGTCAGTACTTCACAACAGCAAACCTGATCGACCATGAACGTCATGTCAAAATCGAGGTCATTAACAATGTAATCAAAACCTATATTGACAGTATACTGGTTGATACGTACAACGACACCAGCGGAAAACTAATAAACGGGTATGTCGGTTTCCGGGCATATTATGGCGTTAATGAAGTAGATGAACGAGCGTATTACGACAACATCGTCCTGAAAGATGGAGTTGGCGACACCCTGTTTTCCGAAAATTTCGAAAAAGGGAGCAATATCTTCGAAGACACAGAAACTATTGATGTCTTGGGAAATACAAAATTAAACATGTATTCCAAATCAGGTGACACCAGGGTATTGCAAGGAAATGCCGACGGAATCCCCATGTTCAGATCAAAATTCGACCTGGATAAGGAAATTGCATCTGCAAGAATTTACGCCTCCTCGCTGGGTATTTATGACCTCTTTATTAACGGGAAAAGAGTAGGAACCCCACAAGCAGATGGCACCTACATTTTCGATGAACTTAAACCGGGAGCAACCGATTATAACAAAAGAACGTATTATCTGACATACGATGTCACCAAACTTCTGCAAACCGGGAATAATGCCATAGGAGCTCAGGTATCCTCAGGATGGTGGACCGGCAATGTTTCTCATGGAATTTTCGGAGCATCGTCTCTTGGCTTTATTGCAAAATTGGAAATCAAATACACAGACGGCAGCACCAAAACCATCGTTACAGAACCTTCAACCTGGTTATCTTCCACATCCGGACCTGTTAAGATGGGTGATATCTACAATGGTGAAACGTATGATGCCAGACTGGAAAACAACTGGACAAATACGGATTTTGATGATACCGAATGGTTTAAGACTGCCATCAACAGCGAATTTAAAGGAATATTGACGGGATTTGTCGGACCAACTGTTCAGATCCGTAAAGGTCTGGACCTAGATCCATTAAAAATCACCACCTACAACGGAGCAACCACTACCGGAACGGATTATGGAACCATCAATACCACCAGTGAAGTGACAGGTCAGGAATCTATTCTTCTGAAAAAGGGAGAAACGGCTGTCTATGACCTCGGACAAAATATGGTCGGTTGGGTTAAATTCACCGTTAATGGAATAGCAGGAACAAAAATGAAATTGCGTTTCGGCGAAATGACCAACACCACAGGAACCAAGTCCAGAGGAGATGACGGACCTGCAGGAAGCATTTATACAGCCAATCTTCGTACTGCCAAAGCCACGTTGAAGTATACTTTAAAAGGTGGAGCAAATGAAACATACAATCCTTCAATGACCTATTTTGGCTTCAGATATTGTGAAATCACAGCAACCGAGGACGTCGAAATCAAATCCTTGATTGGTCAGGTGGTTGGTTCAGCCAATGAAGAAGGTTCAACGATGGAAACGAGCAGTGCTCTTGTCAACAAACTATATAATAACGTAATCTGGGGACAACGGGGCAATTTCCTGAGTATCCCCACAGACTGCCCGCAACGTGACGAGCGTCAGGGTTGGACAGGTGATGCACAGATTTTCTGCAGAACTGCAGCTTACAACGCAGATGTAACTACATTCTTTCATAAATGGATGAATGACATGAGAGACAGCCAGCGTTCAGATGGTGCTTATCCTGTTATTGCCCCTTATATGTGGGATTGCGGTTATGGTGCAGGTGCATGGAGCGAAGCCGGAATCATTATTCCATGGACCATGTATCAGATGTATGCCGATTACGGAATCCTGGAAGAGAACTACAACTCAATGGCTAAATACATGAGCTACCTTGCCGCACAATCAGGCAGCGGTTATCTGTATAACGGAGCAGGAACAGCCTATGGAGACTGGCTTTCCAAAGAAAATACTGACTCGCGATATGTAAGCGTTTGCTATTATGCCTATGCTGCACAACTCATGTCCAAAATATCCAAAGCACTTAGCAAAGCGGAAGGTGACACGTATGCAACAAAAGCTACAGCCTATGAGACACTATACAAAAAAATCAAGGCTGAGTTCCAGACAAGATATGTGAATACTTCAGGTACGCTGAAACAAACTTCACAGACTGCCATTTTGCTTGCACTTAAATTGGATCTGTATCCCAATCTAACAGCAAAAACCTCTGGTATAACTCAGCTTAGAAACAAGATTGTGAACAATGGCAACAAACTGAGCACAGGATTTGTCGGAACAGGGACCTTGAACCAGACCTTGAGTGAGGTGGGAGAATCCAAAACAGCTTACAATTTACTGCTTCAAAGGAATTACCCATCGTGGTTGTACAGTGTTGATCAAGGTGCCACCACCATCTGGGAACGCTGGGACACCTACACGGTTACGAGTGGTTTCAACGATATCAGCATGAACTCCTTCAACCATTATTCCTATGGAGCTGTAGCCGAATGGATGTACCGATACATGGCTGGTATTGATGTGGACGAAAACAACCCGGGTTTCAAACACATCATCCTTCAACCCAATCCCGACACAAGAACCACTTTCCCTGCCGGACAAACGGCCATCACAAATGTAAAGGCAAAACATTGTTCCTATTACGGTGACATTGAAAGCAAATGGACCAACAATGGTGACGGTAGCATCACGTACAACGTCAACATTCCGGCCAACACGACAGCCACATTTTATTTGCCTATCAAGTACATCACGGATATCATTTATGAAGGTGCCTTACCAGTTGAAGAAGCGGAAGGAGTAACTTTGGTCAGTAAAGAAGAAGGCAGAGCTACTTACACCTTAAAATCGGGAAGCTATACCTTCTGGGTTAAAACCTATACGGGCATCAAGTCCAATGAAGCAATTTCTGATTTTAAGATTTACCCAAACCCTGTAAACGATATACTAAATATAGCGAAAGAGCCTAAAGACTACCGTATAGCTGATTTTAACGGTAAAGCCCTTTTATCCGGAAAAGGATTAACTGCAAATGTATCAAAGTTAAATACAGGGGTCTATCTACTTTATTTAGAAAATCAAGTGTTCAAGTTTGTTAAGAACTAAAGTAATAAGGGTTTTTATAATGAAGGATTGAGTTCGGTATTGCACTGAACTCAATCCTTTTTTTTGCTTTTAAATTACGTTCACATGAACTAATTAATTACTTTTATACGCTTTTAAATTAATCCGATAAACACGATAACACGCTCCTTTTTATACTATGATTAAGTTCTGACATCTCCGGGGTGGATCTTACCGGTGGCTATTTTGTAGAGATGGACTCCTATGCATCCTCAGAAGCGGTGTGGTTCAACTCAACTAAAAGGGGAATACCAGTCACCGTCAAATACCTGATGAAGATAACATCACAGGGGAACAAATCAATTATATTAAGACACAATTTAATGCCATGGAAAGTCCCTTGTATACTAACTGATCTGCCGGAATCAGTAAATACATTGATAAAAGTACCTTTCTGCGTCAGTTTCTGGTTGGAGAATTCAGTGGAAACACTGACACCTACTGGAGCACCTACATGTATAAACATCAAAGCGATGATAAATTTTATTTTGGTCCTGTCTGGGATTTTGATATTGCTTACGAAAACGATTTACGCATCTACCCCATCAATTATAATCCAAATTGGATCTATGCATCTACCGGCAGCACGGCTAACGGTGTACAAGATTTGGTAAACCAGATACTTTCAGATGCATCCATGATGGTGGAATTAAAAAACATCTGGGCAAATTACCGCAGCAGAGGAATTATCACGAAGGACATTTTGCTGAAAGTTGTGGACGATTACGCTTCAGAGTTGGAAGCCTCCCAAAAATTAAACTTTCAGGTTTGGAATATCATGAACCAACAAGTACATATGAATCCTTACGTTTGGGGTTCTTACTCCGCTGAAGTTAAGAATGTAAAAAATTACATTACGAACCGGACCGTTTGGATGGATAAAAAATTGGAATACAATCCGACGGAGATCAAAAACACCGAACAATCTAAAATTTTTCATTGGGTGGAAACAAACACTTTATACATCAAGGGGCTTTCCGACAACACCAACGTACAGATATTCGACCTGACTGGCAGGAACGTACAAACGATTGAATGCTCAGGAACTTTCTCAACAAATCTGGAACGTGGTAGTTCTATTGTTCGCATTTCGGACTATCATGCTGGAAGAACAACGTTAAAATGCATTATTCCTTAAATAAAAAAGATTACCCTTTTATATCTTAAAGTTTAACAGGTTTATTATCAGACAACATTTGTGTGAAAACCTGTGCAAAAGCTACCATGGCCGATTGGGTCGGTTTGATGTCAAAGCCTGCTGCTAATATCTGATTAAATAAGGTTTTTAGTTCCTAAAGAACATTTTGGGTTTAAAATAAATTCACTATAAACTACTATTTCTAACCTTAAGTCTGTATTTTAAAGGAGTTTCACCCGTGTGTTTTTTAAAAATAGTATAAAAATTTTCGGGGTTTTTCCCGTTTAACATAAATGCAATTTCTTTCACTGTAAATGATGTTTCTACTAAAAGATGTTTTGCTTTTTTCAATTTAAGTTCACTAAAGTATTTAGCCGGAGATATTCCTGCCATTTTTTTGAAAAGTTTACGAAATAAGGAATAACTTATATTTAATTTTGAGGCGATTTCAGAAATTGTAATATCTTCAAAAATAGATTCATTCATTATTATTTTAGCTTGCTGAATTTTCTGAAAATTTAAATCTTTTTGAATTTTATCTGAAGACACTGCAACGATTAGACCTAAAATATGAAAAAGCATACCTGACAAATAGGCTTGCGAAGAATTTAATCCAATACGAACCACATCCATAACACGAGTAAATAAGGTTACGACTTCTTCGTTGTAGCCAAAATCAATCACCATATTGTTTTCACTAAATTTTTCATTAATAAGATGATAATAATAATCATCTGTTTCGAATCTAATATAGTATTCTTTCCACTCTTTTGTTACATGATAATAATCGTATTTTTGACGGGGATAAATAAGAAGCATTTTCCCTTCTGAAATTTCATCTTCATGAGAGTTATCAAAACAAATAATTCCATGTCCTTTGGTAATGTAGATTAATTTAAACTCGTTTCGTACTATACCCTTTTGAAATTGAAATTTGTAATTCTCAACACTTTCCGTACTGTTATCATCATTTTTTTGTAGAATTGCCTTGAAGCCAACTGAAATAATTGTGAGACCTAAGTTAACAACCTGATCTTCTATCATATTATTTTTAAATTCTGTTCGAAATTCTTGTTTAATCATATAAAAAAATAATTCAGTTATTTATTTTCACAGTAAACCCTGGCCAAAGCAAAAATACGGCAATTGTAACCAGTACAAGAATACCAGTTAATGTCCACAATTCCTTGTTGTTCTACATGTATTTCGAAAAATCAAGGCGCCAATTTGAAAAGTTCTTCATACTTCTTAATTGAACATTTTCCCAATAAACCAATTAATTACCTGTTTATCGGTTTGATTATTGTATCCCAATAGCTTGGAAAAGACTTGACTAATTTCGTTTGTGAAGGCTTCGTGAAAAGCACTATCAGAAATGAATGAATTGCCGGCTTCGTTCGTTGCATTAAACGAAAAGCCATAGGACATGGCTTCCAAAATCAAGTTAAAGGGCTGATTGTTTTCCATTGCCAAATGTATTGCACCCATAAACCGGTCATCGTAACTTAATTTGCGTGGCAAATCCATACCCACACGAAAAATGGTATCTTTCAATGCTTTGTTACGAAAGCGATAAAGTAAATCATCGATATGCGCTTCTAAATCTTTCAGTGTAAAATCGTTTGGATATGCAATCAATAATATTTCAGCCGATTGAAGCATGACAGACCGTGTAAAGTTCAGAACTTCAGGATCATTGAGCACCTCGAACATGTATACTGCTTTGGGATGTTTTGCAAATCCGTAGTAAGCAGCGGTAGCATGTCCCAAGTTATGAATAAATGCTTTTCGATCGACCCAAGCTTTGATGTTGCTTTTGGGGGCTAATCCCTTTACAGAAGGGATCGGATTTTTAAATGCTTTTTCGTCTAAAATTAATGAATTATAAGCTTCGGCAAAAACCACCAAAGGGTCTTCTTCCAATTCAGCTAACGGTATAATGGGAACCATTTTCCCAATGCTTGTTTCAACTAAACCTACTACATCGTTAATAGGAAAGTTAGAGGGTAGATTTTGCACTAAAAGCCCTCGAACAAAGTCAGCTGCCGAGCGCATATTTTCGGCTAAAATAATGTCGAGTGCTGAACCGTGATTATTAGTATTTCTTTTTTCTAAAGCCGCTGCTATAACCGGCACAATTTTCTCTAAGACATTTTTACCCACTGAAACGGCTAAAATACCTGATTTCGAAACAGCTTCAATGACCTTTTCCTTGTCGAGTGCCGATATTGCTGACGCATTAGGTACTATGATTTCTTCGTCCTTTTCACCTTTAATCACAACGCGGTAACATCCTCTTTCGTTGAGTTTGGCAATAATCATCGGATCTACATCTATAAAAACAACCTCGTAACCGCTACAACCGAAAAGCTGCCCAATAAATGATCGGCCAATTTTACCAGCGCCAAAAATGACTATCTGATGTTGATTAACCATTCAGTTGCTGTTTATACGATTCATAATAGGGTTTTATGTTGTTCAGCTTTTCACCACTTGATTGTTCAAAATAGGTGCCGCCCATGTAAAAACAAGCGTATCCACCTGACACCACACCCCACAAAGCGGCCTCCTGAAGACTAAGTATCTTGTTTTCAGCCTTTAACTGGTTCATTAAAGAGGCAATAACTCCACCAACGAAATTATCGCCCGCACCAGTAGTATCGCCTGTTTTATTCGTTTTCAATTCGTCTACAATGCGTTGAGAAACGGCATATTTAGTTAATTCCATGTTCTCAAATAATTTTCCATTGGAAAAAACCAATATCGGATTTGAACCGTTTGTAATAATAAACGCAGATACTTTTTTGTTTATAAAAAATAAAGTAGCAGCTTCGGTAGTTGTTTCTCCACTTAATCGAAGTGCTTCTTCCTGATCTGCAATCAGTAAGTCAATGTAGGCGAAACTTTCGTCGCTGTTGCCTAATGGCCATTTTTTGTCCGGATTTTGCTTTTCATTTCTGAAATCATAGACCGTGTTCACAATGGTCATACTACCATTTGCTTTCGCTTTTTTTAAAAGTTCGGTCAAACCATCATGTATTTCAGGAACCAAAGCTGTTCCACCAAATACCACAATATCCGATTTAAAAAATGCTTCGTCCAAGTGTTCCGGTTTGTAATCCCAGGCAGCACCAATGGAATTGATAAATGTGCGCTCACCGTGACCATTGTCGTAGTTTGGATCCGAAAGTACCACGGTAGAAGGTGTGATATTTTCGTTCAATGTAAAGTCATGCAACACAACAGGTGTTTTAGCAAGCGCATCCTTCAAGTACTTACCTGTTTGGTCATTCCCTGCTTTTCCGTAGAATCGGACTTCGCAAGTGTCGCAATCAGACATTTGTGCCGCATGAATAAGCGAAACAATGGATGGTCCGCCGATATTAATTTTGTCCGGTGTCCGTCCGCAGGTAATTGATCGAATCAAGGTTTCGAAAGGAGCTCCGGCAAACTGTACAAACTCTTCGTTAAAAACCAACTGGCCGGGAGTTAAGCCACCGTTGCCCCGTTCTAAGGATCTGTATTTTTGAAAAGTAGGGCTCAAAAAATCAATATTGCTGTACAAAATATCAACTAAACAGCAACCTACTCCTGATACTATTATTTTTTTTGACATAATTAAAAAGAATGTCCCCTTTATCTCCCAAATGGAATTTTAAGTGAGAATAATTAATTGGTAATCTATAATCAACAAACAGGAATTAAATCCCTTATTTTAAAAATTTAGCATAATCACTTGCCAATAAGTGAATGGGTAACTCATCTTCTTCAATAACTGGAAAACGGCCTACTTCTTCGTAGAAGCAGTTGTCTTTGCTATCGTCGTTTACCATGCTTACTTCGCCTACCAAGACTTTACCTTTTCCTGTTTCTCCATAAAATCGGTGGTACATGCCTTGTTCTAAGCATACGCTTTCACCGGGAGTAAGCACTAACTTTCCACCCGCCGTAATGACGCGTAATACACCGTCTGTTTTTACTAAAACTTCGGTATTATCAAGTTTTTCGTCTTTGGTCGAATTGTAAAGTTCAATTACTAAGTTTCCACCACCTCGGTTGATAATATCTTCCATTTTTGCCCAGTGGAAATGCATCGGTGTTTCTTGTTCTTCTTCTACAATCATAATCTTCTCGGCATAGGGTTTTTGGTCAACCTTAAACTTGCCATTGCGAATAGTGAAAAGAAACAAACCACGTTTGTAAAAATCGCCTGAACCAAAGTCGGTAATATCCCAACCAAGCATATTATCTATGATTTCTGAGGTATTTTTACGGTTAAGCTTCCAATCTTCCACACTCCAATAAGCCCATGGCGGAAGAATAAATTGTTTTTCGGCCAAAAAGGCTTTGGCATTTGTTAAAATCTGATTGATTTCGCTGCGTTTCATATTACTTATTTTGGGGGATTAATTATTCATCAATCATTTTATATATAGGATACGAACATATTCTCAAATTATACCTGAAATCTTATTCTTTCTTTAAGAGTAATACACACGCATCATTCTCACTTATTTTCACTTTGGATTTTTCAGGTAAAAAACCGTAAAGAGCTTTATTTACTTTCCAGTCCTTATGAATACTCAGTGTTACCTCTTTATCTGTTGGCGTATAATTTACCAATACAATTACTTTTTCATTTGCTGATAAATCGTGTTCTGTAATACCTACAAATGGATCATTTTTGGTAACTACTCTATTCTGCTTAATCATATCAGCAGCAATCGTTTGATATATTTTCCAACATTCGGCAGGATTTTCTGTAAATCCACCCGGTGTATTTGTCAAGTTCATTTCCAATGGCATGGCAAGAAAATAGATTTTGCCTTTTCCATAGTTACTTTCAGTAAAAATTGGATTTCCATCCCTTTCGTGAGCAAGTATTTTTGCCGTTGTTACATTTATATTGAGCTTCCTCACCGATGGCATTGAAAATGATTTTATACTTTTATCATTTGAAATAAAATCAACCGGTACATCTCTGTTTTGGTTGGTAACGACTTCAAAACCAGCCGGATCTAGAAAATGAGACAGGAATCCCCAATCGTAGGAGACATAGAGTGTAGCACCATTTTTTACATTTTCCAGAATTTTGAGCCATTCTGTTCTATTCATCAAATCCGTGCCTTTGATAGAAGGTAGGATATACAATGACGATACCTTAATCGGCTGATTTCCATGTTGAAACTCAATATCAAAGCCAGCCTGCTTTGCCAGAATATAACTGGAATAAGCCACACCCCATTGATCCTGACCATCGGTGAGAATGCATACAGCTTCTTTCTTTTGTTGAGGCAATGCATCAAAAGGCAAGCTATCCATGAATTTTCTAAACTTTGAAATTTCATTTACGACAGGTTTTGGTGAACAATCAGTACGAAAAAGGCCTAAATCACGTTCTACCGAGGTCCATTCGTAAGGAGGAAAATCCAAATGATTTTGATCGTACGCACACCACCAAAGTAAACCATGACAATCGTTGGCCCAGTTGTTAAATAATATTGAACGTAAAAATCCAACTTTTGAATTTTCATTGGCCTCCATTGGACCCATAATACCTGTTTCTTCAACAATGCATGGTTTCCCTCCAATATCACCATAAAAACGTGTTTCGGCTGAAGAATGCATGATTGTGCGAATTGTATTTGCAGGATCTTGATTGGTGTGAGGTGTCCAAAATGGATAAGGGTGCGTAGTCAATAAATCACACAACTCACCCTGATCCTGCATACGCCATTTAGCCTTACTATCGGATGTTAGACTATGCATGCCGGAAACTATCGGACGCGATTGATCTTCGACCTTGATGGCATTTGTCAATGATGCTGTCCATACATAGGCTGCTTCGGAGTTTTCAACTTTCTCCATAACGTTGCATTCGTTTCCTAAATCCCAGGCCAATATTGCCGGGTGGTTTTTTAATTCCTGAACCATTGTACGAACAAACTTAATCTGCCACATAATAGAAACAGGATCAGAAAGAATTTTTCTGCCTTCCAAAGCCTGTGGTATAAATAACTCTCCACTCATCCAACCCGTAACCAACCCAACAATTAGCTTAAGATGATGTTTCTCGGCCAAATCAGCAAATTCTCGAAAATGCACTAACATGTCCACACTAACCCCATTTTTGCCGGGGCCACTACCGGGCAACGGTCCATCTTTAAAACGGATTTCTTTTAGTATACCTTCAGCAGTGTAATACTGAACAATTGGCTGAAAATCAGGCCAAATAGGAAAAACGCGAAGAACTTGCATTCCAGCTTCTGAAAGTTGCTTTAAATCGGCATCAACAATATCCGGTCGCCAGTTTTTCCACATATTTGTTCCTGCATGTGAGGCCCAATAGTTGCAACCTAAGACATATTTACCAGGTTGAGTTATTGATAATTGCTTCTCCTTCTGCGCATTTATTGCAGAAGAAGTAAGCAAAAACAGAAAACTGAATACGAACTTATTTAAACTTTTATGTTTCATACTATTAATTTAAATGATTATTCGAAAAACGTGTAGGTTATATTTCTGCCATGTCTATAGGGTTAAAGAAAGTCCTTTAAACTTTTTGAATGGTATATTCCAGATAATCTCCCACAACCCAAAATGGAGCAACAAAACCTGTTCCTGAGAAGCCAGCGTGGTTATCATAAACGATTATTCCATTTAGAGTGCCGTTTTCAGCTTCATATTTCTTGTTGTTTCCGGTTACGGTTACTTCGCACGAAGCAGTTGTACCTCCTTGATAACCGGTGGCAGTTATGGTAGTTTTGCCACCACTTTTACAAAGTATATTTCCCGTTTGATCTATTGTTACAATTTCAGGATTGCCGGAAACCCAGAGAACCGAGTTATTACAAAGATTATCATCGGGAGTAACACTCGCTGTAAGCTGAATTAAACTGTTTACCGGTGTGGTAACTGAAACGGGGTTGATACTTACATTTGGAACAAGGGTATCGTTGCAAGATAAATTAATTGGAGGGGTTGTAAAAAACCAACTTGGCAAATCTGCGGTATTGTAGGCGTTTACCCAGGCAAAATGTCCCTGATCTGTGTATTCTGTATAAAAATTTCCACGGTTGTTTGGTCCAAATAGATTAATTGCGTTTACCATATCTCGCGATCCTGCAACCGGGACTGTCGGGTCATCACTACTATGAAATACCCTGAGCGGCATCTTCCTTATAAGTTCAGCCTTTGAGGGATCTCCTGCACCGCAAATAGGAATGGCTGCTTTAAACATGATATCGAAGAATAAAATCCCATGTTCCGTAACCACCCATCGGCAATCCTGTTACAAACATCCGGGTTGATTCAATACTATATTCATTCTGAAGAGATGAAATAATATCTTTAACCATCAGCAGTTCATTACTTACTGGTATGTTGTCCATGCTGTATGAACCGTATGACCAATTGGTGTTTACCCATTGTTTTTCAGCGGGGCATTGTGGTGCGAGCACAAAACATGGATGTGATGCCTGATTAGCTGTTTCGGCCCATAGGATTGCGCCTCGGGAGCCATTCAATGGCGCATTATTATCTGTTCCTCTTTCACCGGCACCATGCAAGAATAGTACAAGGGGATAACTTGTATCAGCATTGTATCCGGTTGGAATGAATAAACGATACGGCATGGAATAACTGGCTATAGATGCATTTTTATGTGACTCATATTCAAACGTTTGCGCATAGGTAAGTACTACCCCAACTATGCTAAGATAGAGAACCATTACAATCTTGAAAAGGCTGTTTTTCTTCATGGTCTGAATTTAATATTGTGTTTACTTAATTATTTGCATCTAAGTGATAAAAAGTAACACTAATCCTCATTCATCTGGATTCGTGTTACTTTTTATTTTGTGCTAACCTATTCTATTACGATTACTTTTTTGTTCATGAAATTAGTTGATGTCATTACATTTACAACGTAAACGCCTTGAGATTTAAACACAGACCGATCAATTAATAATTCATTTTTCGTTACCTTTTCCTGATAAACTATTTTCCCTGTAACATCAAAAATAGATAGTCGTGTGGCACCTTCGGGTAATTTTACTGAAAGTGAACCCTCCGATAATGGATTTGGTGAAAGAGAAATAGCGCTTTCGTTTTCACTATTTGGAATTTCAATAATTCCTGTTTCAATGTTTCTAAGCGCTAAATAATCGACATTAAAAATTCCGGCATCACCGGCGTTTTTCTGATATTTAATGGTATTGTTACCGGCGTTTAAAGTTACATTGTCTATATGATCTGTCCAACCACCCCATCCTCCGGTAGTAGGAAAAATTACCTGTCTAATCATTGTTCCATTCACATATAAATGAAGCTGTTCATCCTGTTCCATAGCCTGGGCGTAACGAAGTATAATATTTTGACTCCCGGCCGTAGCACCTGCTATTGAAAATTGGACATAATTACCAACATTGCCAAAATTTGCCACAAAACCGGTTCCGGAATAGTTTGGTTGATCTGTAACTAAACTAAGTCCACTCAGAGTTGCATCTTCTGCTTCGAATTTTGTGATACCATTTTTAAAAACTGTCACAGTACAAGTTGCAGTTTTGTTGTTATTCGCAGCGGTTACTGTTATTGTTGCATTTCCGGCAGTCTTTGCCGTAACAAGACCGGTTGAACTTACACTTGCAACTGCGTCATTACTGCTTGACCATATTACAGCAGATGTTGCATTCGAGGGAGCAACTGTTGCATAAAGCTGCTTTAAATCATTTATATCTAAATCTAATGTCGTCGGAGACACGGTAACACTAGTTACGGCAGGGATTCCAAGAATTTCAAGTTCTGCTAATTGGACTCCGGTTGCTGTAGCCGGGTCAAATACGGAGTTAATTTGCAATCTATAATAGGCGTAAGCTGCAGCATTCGTAAATGTATAAGCGTTTTTTTGCGATCGCGAACTAAACTCTTCATTTGTTTTTGTATCAAGTGTTGTCCACTCAGAACCATCATTTGAACCCAACAAGTTCCAGCTTTTAGGATCTCGATCAGGAAAATCATCTGCAGATGTAATTGTATATTCAGTAGCCACATACGAACTGCCTGACAACTGATACTGTATCCAACTTGCACGAGTAGTAGGATTAGCACCGGCTAAATCGAGCCATTTGGTAGTACTAGTATTATCAAAGGCATAATCTTTTAAATTGGGTTGATTTTCTCCTTGCGCTGTAATTGTTCCCGGTTGATCTGTAATATCAGTCAATCCTACTTTTATTGGATTTGTGGTGAATAACCAGTTTACTAAGTCTGGTCTATCATAAGCATATACAAAGCTATAATGACCTTGATCAGTATATTCAGTATAAAATTCTGTTCTTGTGTTAGGACCAAGTGCATTTATAGCATTCACCATATCGCGAGAACCCGCAACAGGAACTAAAGGATCATCGCTGCTATGAAACACACGTAGTGGTATAGTACTTATCAGAGAAGCTTTTGATGGATCACCTGCCCCGCAAATTGGAATAGCCGCTCTAAACATGGTTGGATATCGAAGTATAAAATCCCATGTACCATAACCGCCCATTGATAATCCGGTAACATACAAACGAGAAGCATCTATATTGTATTGTGTTTCAAGTGTATCAATAATATCTTTCACCATTTTTAATTCATCACTCATTGGAACATCAGTAATACTATAAGAACCTAAAGACCAATTTGTATTTACCCATTGTTTATCAGCAGGGCATAGAGGAACGACCACAAAACATGGATGTGATGCCTGATTTTCAGTTTCTGCCCATAATGTCGCACCACGGGAACTATTTAACGGCGCATTATTATCTGTTCCTCTATCGCCGGCACCATGCAAGAATAGTACAAGAGGATAACTTGTATTGGCATTGTATTCGGATGGAATGAATAAACGATAGGGCATTGAATAACTTGCAATGTTTGCATTCGTATGTGACTTAGATGCAAAATCTTGCGCATAAGTAAATACTGTCCCAACTATGCTAAGATAGAGAACCATTACAACCTTGAATATAATATTTTTTTTCATGTTCTAAAATTTGAATTGTTTTTGCTTATAAATTTTGTGTGTAAGTGATAAAGAATACCACTGATCCTCATCACTTTGGATCAGTAGTATTTTTCATTTTATTCTAACCTATTTAATTATTATTAATTTTTTGTTTATGGAATTAGTTGATGTCATTACATTTACAACGTAAACGCCTTGAGATTTAAACACAGATTGATCGATTAAATATTCATTTCTTGTTACCTTTTCTTGATAAACCATTTTCCCTGTAACATCAAAAATAGATAGTCGTGTAGCACCTTCGGGTAATTTTACTGAAAGTGAACCCTCCGATAATGGATTTGGGAATAGCGAAAGATCACTTTCTTTCTCACTATTTGAAATCTCAATGATTCCTGTTTCAATGTTTCTAAGCGCTAAATAATCAACATTTAAATGCCCATCATCACCGGCATCTTTCTGATATTTAATGGTATTATTACCCACATTTAAAGTTACGTTGTCCTCTTTATCTGTCCAACCGCCCCAACTTCCGGTGCTTGCTAAGGTTACTTGTCTGATCATCGTGCCATTCACGTATAAATGAATAGCACTACCATCAGCCGCCGCATAACGTAAGGTAATATACTGGCTGCCAGCCGTAGCACCTGTTATTGAGAACTGAACATAATTACCAACATTACCAAAAGGAGCCACAAAACCATCTCCCGAATAGTTTTGTTGATCTTTAACTAGATTAACGCCACTCAAAGTAGCATTTTCTGCTTCAAATTTAGTAAAACCACTGTTATAAACTGTTACCGAACAAGTTGCAGTTTTGTTGTTATTCGCAGCGGTTACCGTTATTGTTGCATTTCCGGCATCCTTTGCCGTAACAAGTCCGGTTGAACTTACTGTTGCAACTGCCTCATCACTACTTGACCATGTTACAGCAGATGTTGCATTCGAAGGGGCAACTCTTGCATAAAGTTGTTTTAAATCATTTTTATCTAAATTTAATACTATAGGAGACAATGCAACACTTGTTACAGCTGGAATTCCTATAATTTCCAGTTCAGCCAATTGGACACCTGTTGCTGTAGTCGGGTTATTTACCGAGTTAATTTGTAGTCTGTAATAGGAGTAAGCTGCCAAGTTCGTAAATGTATAAGTGTTTTTTAAAGACCGAGAACTAAACTCTTCATTTGTTTTTGTATCAAGTGTTGTCCACTCAGAACCATCATTTGAACCCAACAAGTTCCAGCTTTTAGGGTCTCGATCAGGAAAATCATCTGCAGATGTAATTGTATATTGCGTAACCACATACGAACTGCCTGACGACTGATACTGAATCCAACTTGAGCGTGTGGTGGAATTAGCATTTGCTACATCAAGCCATTTGGTAATACTATCATTATCAAAAGCATAATCCTTTAATTCATTCGGTTGATTCTCTCCTTGTGCTGTAATTGTTCCGGGTTGATCAGTAATATCCTTCAAGTTTAAAAATGGGGTTATCCCTGCAAGTATAAACGCTTTATCAATTGCTTCTTCCACAATAGGATCCATAACCTTGTATCCTGCAAGATTTGGGTGAACCCCATCGCTGGAATATTCGGCTTTCAGCCCCTTTTGCTCATTTACCATTGCAGAGTAAAAATCAGCATAGATCATTCCATTTTGTTCAGCATAGGATTTCGTGAGATTATTAAGAGAAATGATTGAGTCTATTGGTTTAACATCTGGACTCCATGGATATTGATAAACAGGTAACACAGAGCATAAGACTACCTGAATTCCGTTTGTTTTTGCTAACTGTGCCATCGCGATCAGATTATTTTCAATCGCCTCAACTGTTGTAGTACCTGAATTTCCGGCAATATCATTTGTCCCTGCCAGAATAACTACCACTGTAGGCAAAACATTAACAACGTCAGCCTCGAACCGCGACAACATTTGCGGTGTGGTTTGTCCGCTAATACCACGGTTTATGTATGGTTTCCCATCGAAAAAAGCAGGATCAGTTTCACTCCAGCCTTGGGTAATTGAATTACCCATAAACACAACCCTGTGTTCATCGCTTGCCGACAGACCAATTTTTTCATTTGCGCTTTTGTAATAATTAAAATTAGCCCAATCCTGAGAATATCCTATTCTTTCGAAAAACAATAGTATCAGTATTACAAACAAGGTTAATTTTATTTGTTTCATGTGATTTTTATTTAATTAGATTTTGTTGTTTTAATTATTTGAATAAGTTTGCCCAAATTCAATTAATTGAGATTGTATGAAAACAAGGAGATCACTATTTCTGATTATTCAGAATATGTTCTCTCCTCATTTAGATTAACTATTTTGTTACGATTAATTTTTTGTTTATTGAATTAGTTGATGTCATTACATTTACAACGTAAACTCCAACAGATTTAAATACTGATTGATTTATTAAGGATTCATTGCTTGTTACCTTTTCTTGATAAATCATTTTTCCTGTAACATCAAAAATAGATAGTTGTGTTGCCCCTTCGGGTAATTTTATTGAAAGTGAACCTGTCGATAGTGGGTTTGGAGATACTTCAAATCCAGAATCAGAAGCAATTTCGTCAACAGCAGAGCTAATGGGCGTCAGTTTACTCACGCGAACATAATCCACATACATGTTTGTAGAGGTGAAATTCGGATCAATCCCGCCGCCGCCATCCCCACCCATGGCCAGATTGAGCAGGAGGTAGTGGGGCTGGCTCGCAGGATTGGTGCCGGCATAGGCCTGAAGATCCGATGGTGAAGTGTTGGAACTAGCAAACATCGTGTTGTCGTAATACCACTGCATCTTTTTTTCATCCCATTCCACAGCGTACGTGTGGTAGCCATCGGTGGGTGTGATGTTGTACAGGTAAGTCATGTTGTACAAGTTGCGGGTTGATCCATCGGCCATCTTGTAGATAAAATTGCGATTGATGTAATTGGCCGGGGTTACGCCACCCAAAGGCTTTCCACCGGAGTATTCAAAAATATCGATTTCGCCGCCACCTGGCCAGCCACCACTGACACCAAGGGTCCAGAAGGCCGGCCAAACACCTGCGTCGCCAGGAATCCAAATGCTGGCTTCAATCCGGCCATACTGCACCGTGAATTTATTTTCAGTGTTTAGTCGAGCCGAACTATAGGGATAGGTGGTCTGGCGATACACTGTCTGTTCCTTAATCGCCGTAATCCGCAGGCTACCATTTTCCACATAGGAATTTTTGGTACTGCTGGTGTACCCCTGCTGCTCATTATTGCCAATGTAACCACTGTGATAATTCCACTTGGTGGCATCAGGCACACCCGTGTAGTCAAACTCATCCGACCAAATGACGTCCCATTGATACCCAGCGGGGGCAGTGTTCATAGTGGTAGATAAATTTGTATGCGACTTGCATTCAACGTTTTGTGCACTTATTAATACAGTTCCAATTATGCTAAGATAGAGAATCATTACAATCTTGAAAGTGCTGTTTTTTTTCATGTTCTGAATTTTTAATTATTTTTACTTATAAATTTTGTGAGCAAATTATAAACTATTTTACTACGATTACTTTTTTATTCAATGAATTTTTCGTTGTCACCACATTTATAACATAAACACCTTCAGACTTAAATACAGACCGATCGATTAAAAATTCATTCTTTGTTACCGGTTCTTGATAAACCGTTTTACCTGTTATATCAAGGATTGATAAGCGTGTTGCATCTTCGGGTAATTTTATTGAAAGCGAACCTGTAGATAGTGGATTTGGAAACAACGAAATATAGCTTTCGTTATCACTATTTGAAACCTCAATGATTCCTGTTTCAATGTTTTTAAGAGATAAATAATCAATATTAAAATGCCCATCATCACCAGCGTTTTTCTGATATTTAATAGTATTGTTACCGGCGTTTAAAGTTACATTGTCCACTTTATCTGTCCAACCGCCCCAACTCCCGGTGTTTGCTAAGGTTACTTGTCTTATCATCGTGCCATTCACGTATAAATGAATAGCACCGCCTTCTGCAGTCGCATAACGTAAGGTAATATCCTGACTACCAGCCGTAGCACCTGTTATTGAGAACTGAACAGAATTACCAACATTGCCAAAGTTTGCCACAAAACCATCTCCCGAATAGTTTTGTTGATCTCTAACTATATAAATACCATTCATTGTAGCATTTTCTGCTTCAAATTTTGTTATACCATTGTCAAAAACTGTCACATCACAAATTGCAGTTTTGTTGTTATTCGCAGCGGTTACTGTTATCGTAGCATTTCCGGCAGCATTTGCAGTAACAAGACCGGTTGAACTTACTGTTGCAACTGCCTCATTACTGCTTGACCATGTTACAGCAGATGTTGCATTCGAAGGAACAACTGATGCATAAAGTTGTTTTATATCTTTTTTTTCTAAATTTAATATGGTTGGTAATACATTTACACTTGTTACTGCAGGAATTCCAAGAATTTCAAGTTCTGCCAATTGGACTCCGGTTGCTGTAGCCGGTTCATTTACCGAGTTAATTTGCAATCTATAGTAGGTGTAAGCAGCAGAGTTGGTCAATGTATAAGAATTCTTCTGTGATCGTCCGCTAAATACTTCATTTGTTCTTGTATCAAGTGTTGTCCACGCAGAACCATCGTTTGAACCCAATAAGTTCCAGCTTTTGGGATCCCTGTCAGAAAAATCTTCTGCAGAAGTAATTGTATATTGCATAGCCACGTACGAACTGCCCGACAACTGATACTGTATCCAACTCGCACGAGTAGTGGGATTAGCACCGGCTAAATCGAGCCATTTGGTAGTAGTAGCATTATCAAAGGCATAATCTTTTAAATTGGGTTGATCCTCTCCTTGCGCTGAAATTAATCCGGGTTGATCAGTAATATCAGTTAATCCTAATTTTATCGGATTGGTAGTGAATAACCAGCTTACTAAATTGGGCTCAGCTAATGCAGTTTCATAAGCGCTAACATGGTCTTTATTATATTCAGTATAAAACGGTTCTCTGTTATTGAATCCAAGTGCATTAATCGCATTTACCATATCGCGAGAACCGGAAACCGGTACTGCCCCATCTTCATTACCATGGAAAACCCAAAGTGGTAAAGTGCTTATAAGAGAAGCTTTTGACGGATCGCCTGCCCCACACATTGGAATAGCCGCTTTAAACATGGTTGGATATCGAAGTATAAAATCCCATGTACCATAACCGCCCATTGACAATCCTGTAATGTACAAACGAGAGGCATCAATATTGTATTGCGTTTCAAGCGTATCAATAATATCTTTCACCATTTTTAATTCGGTACTCATTGGAATGTCAGTAATGCTATAAGATCCTAACGACCAATCTGTATTTACCCATTTGCCGGTGGTTGGACATTGAGGAGCCACCACAAAACATGGATATGAATCTTGATTAGTTGTTTCTGCCCATAATGTTGCACCTCGGTTCGCATTCAACTGTGCATCATTATCTGCTCCTCTTTCGCCGGCGCCATGCAAGAATAGTACAAGAGGATAACTTGTATTGGCATTGTATTCGGATGGAATGAATAAACGATAAGGCATTGAATAACTTGTAATGTTTGCATTCGTATGCAACTTGGATGCAAAATCTTGCGCATAAGTAAATACTGTCCCAACTATGCTAAGATAGAGAACCATTACAATCTTGAATATAATGTTTTTTTTCATGTTCTAAAATTTGAATTGTTTTTGCTTATAAATTTTGTGAGTAAGTGATAAAAAGAACACTAATCCAAATTACTCCGGATCAGTGTTCTTTTTCATTAATTTGTTAGAACCTATTGTATTACGATTACTTTTTTATTCATGGTTCTTTTTTTTGTCACTACATTTACAATGTAAACACCAACATATTTAAACACAGACCGATCGATTAAAAATTCTTTCTTTGATATCTGTTCTTGATAAACCATTTTACCTGTCATATCAAAAATAGACAAACGTATTGCATCTTCGGGTAATTTTACTGAAAGTGAACCGGTCGATAGTGGATTGGGATACATCTCAAAGTCACTATCCGAAGAAGAAATACCATCAACTGAAGTATTTATATTCTTATCTATAGAAATACTATCGAAAATGACAGTGGTTGGCGTACATCCGGCATTAGATGAAACACAAAGTCCCACAAACAGAGTTGAATCCATAGAAACATCTACTGCGCCAGCCGATTTCCAGGTTTTACCATCGGGAGCAACATACCCGGTAAATCTCTTTCCTTTTCGTGTCAAGCGCACCCAGTAAGGGGCTATTGTTTCATTCTGATATATACTTGGAGAGCTTAAATCATTTGTTATCGATCTATTCCAAAATAAATAGCCTTTTATAGGGAGAATGCCCATCGACACATGTTTTGAACCCGGATCAATCGTTTCGCGCATCATTACGCCTATCTTTGCCCACGGTTTTGAATCATAATAGTTTACCACCTTTGCTATAATTTGGCCATCTCCTTTCCATTTTTTATAAACCATGTGGAACTGATCCTGATTATTATAGATGTCGTCTCCACCGGCAGTTACTTCAAAACCTTCATTATTTATCACTGCACTTCCGGGGGCGCAAGGGTTACCAATATCGCGATTTGCAAATTGGTCTGACGAAACTACATTTACCGTACATGTATCATGTAAATCACCATCGGCTGTACTTACGACTATTTTTGCCAATCCCAGGGAAATACCTCTTAAATCTCCCTCATTACTTATAGTTGCGACGCTTGGATCTAAAGACACCCAGTTTACAGTTTTGTCGCTTGTATTGTCAGGCGTAATCACTGCTTTAAACTTTATTGTATCATTGACCCACAACGAAATTGCAGAAGCATTTATTTTTATGTTTGTAGCCGGAATTGAATAAACGGTAACAAAACACGTGTCAATTATATTTCCATCCACTGTCTCAGCAGTTATTAAGGTTTTTCCATCGACTACCGCAGTTACCTTGCCGGTATTGTCGACTGTAGCGGTAGCTTCGGAATCCGATTCCCAGATTATTTCTTTGTTCAGTGCATGGATCGGTTGAAAGGTGTATGTTAATTGAAACTGTTCGCGTTTCGACATTTTTATTGAATCCGGGGTTAATTTAAATCCGGTAACCGGTAAGTTTGTAACTGTGATCAATGCAGAGTCGCTTTTATCCGGTTGCATGTCACTCGTTGATTTGATCCAGGTTGAACCAATTCCTGTAGAAATAACTTTACCCTGATAATCAACACTTGCAACAGTTGTATTGGAAGAACTCCAGCTTACATTTTTAATACAAACTGTATCAGGATATACATGAGCAGATAAAGAAATGGTATCGTTTCCAATCATATTAATAGTTGAATGTGATACTGCCACACTGTCAACCGTAGTACTACAAATTGGCTGACTACAATCACCTGTCGGGCACCATTCATATACAAGTATTTTACCTACTTCATCTTCTTCGTTCGTAATTATACGTTTTCCGGTAGAAGTAACAAATACTTTTACCGGAGTAGTCATATCATTCTGTCCTGAAACACTTCCAATTTCTGGACCGGGAATAATATAACCGACAAAAGATCCATTGCTCATTTTAAATACATCAATTTCACCTTGTTTTCCGGTATATGGGCCTCCAGTTAACAAGTAATCTATATAAAAATAGTCTTTATCAGCAGTTACCTGTCTAGCTTCACCATTAGGATGTGCCGGCAAAGTAACTGAACGAACTTTAGTGCGTGACGGGCTGCTCCAGTTTTGCCAGATATCTACTGTGGTCATATCCCCTCCATCGCCTACAACAAACATATCATTTTCTTGTACCCATTTCATAGAATATGCACCATGGCCAACATTGGCAAAAGTAGTCATGCTTGCAGTTGAATATCGAGGATTTCCATTGGAATCAAAACCATTGGTAGGGAACTTGTAGATATTGCCATTATCGCTACTTGCTAAATAAACATTACCATCGTTATCAACATCAAGACCTCCTATTCGTACGTCATTCGTATTATAAATTGAGTATTCGTCAGACTGGTACATACCGCTGCCGTCTCCATTCTTGTCTGTCCAAAGCCAACGTGTTCCGACTGAAGTAATTCCAGGTCTGCCCCGTGTAAAATTCCAGCTATTACGTATAACTTCATCGCCATTCCATCCAAAAGCGACACAAAACACAGTACAAGGCACTGCTATTTCGCCTTCAAAACGATAGACACACAACACATTGATGTACATATCGGTAATAAACAAATATTTTTTACCATTAATATATCTAATAGCAAAACCATCTTCGAGTGAAGTCGTTAAACGTGGGTCATCCGGATACAAAAAAGGATTGATAGTCATGGCTGTCTGAGCCCAATCTGAGCCTTGAGGCTGGCTATAATCCATTTTAAAATGGTGGAAAGATCCATAAATATCTGTTCCATCGAGTGAAGCAGGATCAACACTACCTGCTGCCATGAAAATTATTCCCATCATTTTCCAGCGCAGTGTTCCATCCGAATTAAATGCACGAATTTCTGCACCTCCCCCACAGCCCTCTGCGCCGGGGAATCCATCCTGTGCAACATATATATTTCCACTATTATCTCCTCCAACACCTGTTATTCCTCTGAAACGTAGTATGTCTGATGTACTTCCGGAAACCGGGTCGCCATATATTCCACCTTGTTTTCCAAAGGTGTTAACTTGTAATGGTGTACCAGAAATATCAAAAACTTTAATATTTTGGTCGATACCATTATCAGCAACCAATAGCTCTCCTGTTTTAAGATTAATCCCCAATGCTACAGGGTCAGTAATGCCGGTTATCGTGCGACCATCAGAGCAAGAAATAAAAGGTGCATTATTTCCTGTTGGTACCGGATCAATATGAAATGATGGAAAACTATTGAGTGGTGAGTTTAAAAAACGAGCATAATAATTCTCTATGGTCCATGTTTTGCCACTATTATCTTTGGCAGTCTTTGAGTTTGCCGTATATGAAGCTTTGCCTATATACGCACCATCTTTATATGCAGCCGACGGATGTCCTCCTTCATCCCAAACTGAATAGGTAGTACATGTTCCATCCCCACTAACATTCATAGCAACAATATGATTTTGCATATGCGGACCTTTGCCCTTGAAATCGGTATTTCCTATCGCTCTTGAAGTATAGGTCAATTGTTGAGCATTTAGTAACAATGTAAATGCACTTAGCCCTAAAATATTAAAAAAAATTCTCATATTTTTCATTGAATAGATGGTTTTTATTGAATGTTTTTGGATTGAGAGTTTCATAATAAATGTAATATTGTTAATTATTTAAAAAAAACTATTCCAATTTGCATAGGATTAGTGTCTCTTTTCATTTTGTACTTACTATTTTGTTACAATTATTTTTTTGTTTATCGAGTTTTTTGATGTCATTACATTTACAACGTAAACGCCTTCAGACTTAAATACAGATTGATCAATTAATAATTCATTTCTTGTTACTTTTTCTTGATAAACCATTTTGCCTGTCACATCAAAAATAGACAATCGAGTTGCATCTTCAGGAAGTTGTATTAAAAGTGAACCTGTCGATAATGGATTTTGAGATAGCGAAATATCGCTTTCTTTTGCACTATTTGAAATCTCAATAATTCCTGTTTCAATGTTACTAAGTGCTAAATAATCAACATTTAAATGCCCACTGTCACTGGCATCTTTCTGATATTTAATGGTATTATTACCTGCATTGAAAGTAACATTGTCCACTTTATCTGTCCAACCACCCCAACTTCCGGTGCTTGCTAAGGTTACTTGTCTTATCATCGTGCCATTCACGTATAAATGAATAGTAGCACCATCTGCAGTCGCATAACGAAGGGTAATATCCTGACTACCAACCGTAACACCTGTTATTGAAAATTGGACATAATTACCAACATTGCCAAAAGCAGCAACAAATCCGGTTCCGGAATAGTTTTGTTGATCTGTAACTAAACTAAGTCCACTCAGAGTTGCATCTTCTGCTTCAAATTTTGTAATACCATTATCAACCACTGTCACAGCACAAGTAGCAGTTTTGTTGTTATTTGCAGCGGTTACTGTTATCGTAGCAGTTCCTGCAGCCTTTGCCGTAACAAGACCGGTTGAACTTACACTTGCAACTGCCTCATTACTGCTTGACCATGTAACAGTATTTGTTGCATTCTCAGGGGCAACTGTTGCTGTTAATTGCGAAGTACCATTTACGATCAAACTCAATGTTTCCAGCGACATAATAACACCTGTAACTGCAACGCTACCAACTATTTTTGTATAACAGGCTTTTAAAACACCACTAATTGGATCGCCACCAAAAGTGCTGCTATTACAACCACAATTAGTTGTTTGATTGTATTTATAGAGATATGAACCATTAGCACCATAAGCAATATCCATTGTTTCGGAAACAACAATTGTTGCATTTTCGGAACATGAATAAGTGTACCCTTCAGGGCCTCCACTTATAACTGTTACAGTACAAGTAGCTATTTTATCGCCATCAGCAGTGGTTACTTTTATAATTGCTGTCCCGGCTGCTTTTGCTGTAACGAATCCTAATGTGCTTACAGTGGCAACATCTACATTGCTACTGCTCCAGGTAATTGCTTTATTGCAAGCATTGGCAGGTGAAACAGTGGCTACAAGGTTTGCTGTACCATTTGAAATTAGCTCAATCGATAGTGTATTGACGCTTACCCCGGTTACAGGAGTATTAGTGCAGTTAATCGTAATTGGTGTTGTGGCGAACAACCAACTTACCAAATCGGTTGTATTATAAGCATTTACCCAACTGAAATGACCTTGATCAGTATATTCAGTATAAAATTCTGTTCTATTATTAGGACCAAGTGCATTTATAGCATTCACCATACTGCGGGAACCCGCAACCGGAACTGTAGGATCATCGCTGCTATGAAAAACACGTAGTGGCATTGTACCTATAAGAGAAGCTTTTGTTGGGTCACCTGCTCCGCAAATAGGAACAGCTGCTTTAAACATGTTTGGATATCGGATAATAAAATCCCAGGTACCATAACCGCCCATCGATAATCCGGTAACATACAAACGAGATGTATCAATATTGTATTGCGTTTCTAGTGTCTCAATAATCTCTTTCACCATTTTTAATTCGGTACTCATTGGAACATTATCAATGCTGTAAGATCCTGACGACCAATTTGTATTAACCCATTGGGCAGTGGATGGACATTGAGGAGCTACCACAAAACATGGATATGATGCCTGATTTTCAGTTTCTGCCCATAATGTCGCACCTCGGTTCGCATTCAACTGTGCATTATTATCTGTTCCTCTTTCACCGGCACCATGCAAGAATAGTACAAGAGGATAACTTGTATTGGCATTGTATCCGGATGGAATGAATAAACGATAGGGCATTGGATAACTTGCAATGTTTGCATTTGTATGTGACTTATATTCAAAATCTTGCGCATAGGTAAATACTGTCCCAACTATGCTAAGATAGAGAACCATTACAATCTTGAAAAGGATGTTTTTTTCCATGTTTTACATTTGTGTGTTAAAGTGATAAAAAGAACACTAATCAAAATTACTCCGGATCAGTGTTCTTTTTCATTAATTTGTCAGAACCTATTTTACGATCACTTTTTGGTTCATAGTATTTTTCTTTGTCACTACATTTACAATGTAAACACCAACATCTTTAAACACAGAACGATCGATTAAAAATTCTTTACCTTAAATTATTGCAATTCTTACCTTTTAAATTTCTTTATTTAGTAAGCAAAGCAACCATTACGATAGATTACTATAAAATCCGTAATGGTTACTCTGCAAAATCATTTACTATTTAGTTCAAAATCACTTTTTGAGTTAATAGTTTTTCTCCGTTTTGTACACGAACCAAATAAATTCCTTTGTTTGATACATTGATATTCAAGAGTTCAGCACCTTGGCTTTGCAATGATTTAACAATTGAACCCTTGGTATCAATAACAGTAACTATAGATGAACCTTTTACAGACGATAGATCAACTACAATCTTATTATTTGTACCATAAACAAAATCTTTTGTTGGTAAATATTTAATATTTGTAATTACTGTTGGAGTTCCAAATACATCAAGTTCAGAATAACCTACATTGCCATTTTGTTGGACACCAAAATAAAATTTTATTGCTGCAACTCCAGTAACAATATTAGAACCTCCTCCGTCGATACTTGATTTTGTCCAGCGATCACTACCAGAGCCTGATGCACTATACTCTAATGTGGTCAGCGATTGAAAAACGTCAGGACTTCCAATAAATGAATAAGATACAGTAACATTTGGGTTTAATCTACCAGCATCCCCCCAACTCGTAAAAACATCAATACCTGAGATACTATATCCCAAAATATTCGTTTCTGTATTAAGGGTATAGGTAATACTTGATACATCATAAGCACAAGTGTTCACACTGGCGTCACCATTTGTCAGTACATCTGTATTATTCGAAAAGAATCCGGTGTTTGTACTTCCACTTGCCAAAGTTTGCAATAAATCAGTATTTGATACTGGTGGTGCTGTTGTATTACCTTCAGTATAAGTGACAGTAAAGTTGTCAGGATTATGAGCTGTTACTGTAGCATCACAGGTTGCAGTTTTGCTACCGGATGTAGTAGTTACGGTTATGGTCGCATTCCCGGCAGCTACGCCAGTAACAAGACCGGTCTCACTTACAGTAGCAACGTCTGTATTGCTACTGGTCCATATTACAGTTTTATCTGAAGCATCAGCTGGAGATACTGTTGCCGTTAATTGTGAGCTGCTAACATCGGTAATATTTAATGTTTCAGGGGATATGGTAACCCCAGTTACAGTGCTTTCTACAGTGCTTTCGTTACCTGAAAAATCGACTGCTACCACACTAAGTGTATAAGTTATTCCTTCAGTCAATCCGGTAACAGTGAAATCATCGGTAAATGAAGCGTAAGAAAAATTATTAGCAACATCTGTAACCAAATAGAAATAATCACCGGAATTGTCGGAAGCTGTACAACTTATCGGGATTGTAGTGCCATCTTGTGTTCCAATGTCAGCTTTTGTTAAAAGCGGTTTCTCAGTGTCTCCGGTCAAACCACTATTCGGTGCATTTACATTGTAATCTATAATTTCAGTACCATTGTAAGCATTATCTTGGGCTTGAACAATTTGAATTTGATCAAATACTGCATAAGGATAAGCTGTTACGATGGTTGTGTTGTTATAAAGAGTGAAACCAACATAAGCAGCAGCATTAGCGTAATCAAGTTCAAACTTTTCAGGAGAAAAAAGACGAATTTGAGACGACCATGCATTACCTTCCAAAGTATATCCTTCTCCGACTACTGTGGCCCATAATTTACCACCTATTGTTACAATTTTATAATCAACTGTACAATTTTCCGGGAAAGTAGTCCCATACCCCCAATCAATCACTACATCTAATGGTGCAGTTTTTTTAATAATTGAGCCATGTGTTACGGCAAATAAACTTGTTGAAGTAAATACTGCCAATGCAAAAAGTAAGATTTTTGTTTTCATAATAGTGTTTTTAAGGTTAATAAAATTGAGTGAGATATTATTGATTTAATTAGATTTATGTAGTCTTTTAATTATGCCTTTAGTGGTAATTTCAAAAATTCTCTCTATAAATCCTTCACATTATTATTTACTAAGAATGAATTAAGGAGCTTCTGCTCCGATTCGCATAAATTATTAATTGATAGATTCTTCTTAGATTGATATTAAAATGTTTTTTATCAACACTAATTCAAAACAATTTTGAATTAGTGTTGATTTTTATTTTGTTACAACCTATTTAGTAACGATTACCTTTTTGTTCATGGAGTTTTTCGCGGTCACTACATTTACAACATAAACACCAACAGACTTAAACACAGACCGATCTATTATGTATTCATTCTTTGTTACAAGTTCTTGATAAACTATTTTACCTGTCACATCAAAAATAGATAATTGTGTTGCATCTTCCGGTAATTTTATGGAGAGTGAACCCGTTGATAGTGGATTTGGATACATTTCAAAATCACCGGCATAAGCATCATCTAATCCTGAAATAGTTTTGACAGTAATATTTACTGTATTTGATGGCACAGAAATTAGTTGTTTATACATTCCTTTCGCCGTAAGTTTGTAAGTTCCGCTTATCAGCTTGGTTTTAAACGAAAATATATTCGATTCAGGGGTCTTATCTGTACCAATCATTGTAAGCGTACTGGTATAAAACTTCATGGATGAAATATCTGATAGCCCTTTCTGAACTTCAGCAACAATAGTGATTGAATCATCCTTATTTAATGTTGCTCCTTCAGTTGGAGATATAATTTTTATAGAAACATCATCATTTAATGTTAACGGATTATAAAGCGGGATGAGGTGATTTCCCGGAATAGGGCGTTCCATTGTTCCGTCGGGTAATTGCCATCCGACAGCAAAGCAGTCGCTTCCGCTGCCTTCCTGGAGTAATCCTTCAACAAGGTACATTTGCCCGGCTTGGAGCGAAACCGGTGCCGATTGCTGACTTGCCATCCAGTCCCAGCCCCGTGAGTAAGTGTATCCGGTAACGTAGGCAAGAACTTTTAGTGTATCAGCGTCGGGCATTTTAATGCTGATCTGGTTGTTGTCGTCACCCGAAGTCCAGAATGTGTATTCACCGGTTTGCGGCGGGCAAATATATCCGCAGATGCGTTCACCGTAGCTGTCGCCCCTGTTTGTTGGTCCTTCGAAGATATCAACCATTCCTGATTCAGATGGCAAGTTCCCTGTTGGGATACCGGCAATGTTAGTACCACTCATGTTATCCCAGAAATCGATGTTCATCATACCTTTGTGCTCACAATCGAATACAGTTGACAGTACAAAAACCGATGGTCCGTCAGCTTTGAGTTGTCTGTCGTTAGACAGTGTAATTACTGCTGATATTTTATAAATTCCGACTTTGGCATTATTTACATTATACAGGAATGGTGCTTCAGAGATGCTGGTGAGCAAACTATCGCCGCTGTAATAGGCAATGCTTTTAATGCCGTTCTGGCCTTCGGTATCCAACTGGATATCAAAACTGCCACCATCCGAAATCATAAGATCATCTTCAGGGAAAAGAAACGATTTTTGGTATTCGTCTGAAACATTAATGGTTATTGAAGGAGTTACTGCAGTATTACCGTCGTTGTCGGTTACTTTGGCATAAATGCTGTATTCACCGGCATTCGGGCCTTCCCACTGTAGTCGAATGGGAGAACTTGTTGATTCGCCTATCAAATTGTCGTTACTGAAGAATTCAATTTTTTGGATCGTTCCGTCGAAATCTTGCGCTGCTGCTGAAAATACAATGGTATCAAACATGGTGTACTTGTAATTTTCCATTGGTGATTGCAGGAAAATTTGAGGTATGCCATCCGTTATTTTCAATCCAAAATAATTTGATTTGGCGCTTGCACTATTTTGCCCGATGGCTTTAGCATAAACCATGTGTGTCCCGATTCCTGGATTCTCCCAGGTAAAGTTATACGGGCTGCTCGTGTCTTCACCAATTATTTCATTGTCAGCATAAAACTCCACTTTTGTAATCGGTGTGTTTCCTAAAGTAACAGCCGATTCGAAAATTACATTACCGGTGCCCAGATAAGCTGTATCGGGGCGTGGTGAGGTAAGTTTCACACTAAAATCGGGAGTAATACAATTGCCATCGGGGCACCATTTGTAAATAATATTTTTCCCATTATAATCTTCTTCTACGACTATAATACGTTCTCCGCCGGGAAGCTTTGAAACCTGTATGGCATACATTAAATCCAGCATCCCGCTAAAATAGTTCACTTCGGCTCCGGGCACAATGTATCCAACCGGTTCCAGAGTCTCGGCATCCCAAATATCAATTTCCGCCATAGTGCTGGTATATACTCCTTCGTAACCCGTATTTACATAGATATATTTATCATCGGCAGAAAAAGTTGTTGCATTCTTTCCAATTTTTATGGTGTCGGCAACCCGCTCTCCCTTACTCCAGTTTTTAATCCTCAATATATCATTAAAGTAAGGATAGCCGGCACCTGTTCCAAAATACATGATATCCGTTTCATCCACATATTTAATTCTTGACATGTCTCCTCCTGAATAAGTATAGGGAGAATTCGTTTTGATCATATTGGCAGCAGAATAATTTGGTACCCCGTTTTCATCCAAACCATTAGCGGCGAAATAGCAAAGAAACCGGCTTCCTAGGTAAACATTCCCGTTTTTATCAATGTCTATACCTTTAATATATGGATAGCCTATATTATAAGCTGTGAATTCTTCTTTTTGCACTTGTCCGTCACCATTGTTATCGCGCCATAACCACCGGTTCCCTTCCACTTCAGGTAATTTGGGGCGTTTGTCAAGTTGCCAGCCGTACTTTTCCCATTGACCATCCCAGCCAACAGTAAAGAACGCGCAAGGTACTGCGATTTCCCCTTCAAAACGATAAACGCACAAAAACTCGGAATACATATTCGTTAAGAACATGAATTTTTTACCGTCAATGTAACGAATAAATGTTGACTCTAAGGAGTTAACCAAACGCGGATCATCAGGATATTTAAACGGGTCGATGGTTTGTGCTTTGTACTTCCAGTGAGCCTGAAGATTGCCCGCCGGGGTATTGTAATCTACTTCAAAGTGTTCTCCCGAACTATAGATCTGTGTCGGGTCAAGCGGATCGGCATCCATTGACTGAACAAAAGACAATCCAAGCATTTGACAATCCATATTCAGATCGGTATCAAAATGCCGGAGATCAGTACCTCCGCCTACCTGTGTTGGGAAACCGCAGGAGGCTACCCATAAATTCCCGACTGAATCTGTTCCGAGACCACGCATCCCCCAAAACTTTAATGGTTCAATTAAGCCCGGCTCTGAGCCGGCAAGAGCACCGCCTTTAACGCCTATTGTATCAATAATAACGGGAGTTCCTGTACCCGAGATATCAAAAACTTTAATATTTTGATCCGGACCGTTTTCGGCTACCATTAACCGGCACTGATTATCAACGGCAATTGCCGACGGATCGGTAATACTCCTAATTTCACGACCATCACTGCATAAAATATAGGGTGCCAATGCTCCTGTTGGAACCGGTGCTACGACTCCCCAAGTGAAGCGCAGGTATGGATTTGTTATAGTCCATGTCTTTTTATTGCAATCAGTTGCGACAAGTGAATTGGGTTTCTTATTTGAATTCCCGGTTACATCACATTTGGTATAAATGCCAAATTCCCGGTGAGCCTCGTCCCAGTCAGAAGATGTATATACCGTACCATTCGAGGTCACACTCATGTTTGCAATATAATTTTGAACCCATTTCTGATTTGAACCAAAACTATTTGCAACATACGTACACTGTAGATTCTCGGTAATTTTTTGCTGGGAATAGACCGAAACAGTTACTAATAAAAATAAGAAAAAACTAAATCCAAAAATTATACTTCTTTTCCTTTCCCGGTTTAATGAAAGAAAAACAGAAGCATTTTTTTTAGTCAAAATTCGTATAATCGATTTTTTCATGACATTATATATTTAATTGGTTTTTCAAAATTTAATCATTCAAATACCTTAAAATCAAATCTGCCACACCACAACTCCAACTGATGTTTTCATTTCCAAGGGCGTCTCCATTTATTGGGTTAAACCACTCATTAAAACGGGGCCCACGTATGCAAACTTGACCTTGATACTGCGGACCTAACATTTTTACGGTTTTAGTCGCAAGATCTTTGGCAATTTCTTTGTATCCATGTTGCTCCAAACCAAGACAGATTAACCAATTCATATTTGGCCAAACAGGACCACGCCACATAGTTTTTTGAGAAAATGTTGATTCTGACAAAGCAACACTTGGAACGGGATAGTTTAGCCAAAACTCTTTCGGATTTAATAAATGTTCGGTAACTAATCGTTTTATCCTATCTTCACGGGCATTTTTCATAAACATTATCATAAAAGCAAATTCGGCTTTCACTTTTATTTGTTGATGGGTAGTAGTATTTATATCGTAATAAAAGCCATCTTCTTCATTCCAAAAATATTTTTCTATTTTTGTTTCGAGAATTGCGGCTTTTTTAGCGTGTATTACTGCGGCTTTTTTATCTCCTAGCAAAGTTGCCATTTCAGACAAGTTATAGTGCATCAACGACAACCAAACATTCTGTTCGACACTTTCAACAGCCTGCATCACACCAATATGATTTCCTTTACTAAACAATCCATCAAAACGCGGAGAATCATCAGTTCCTGATTGAAAACTACTGGTATATTCAACTAAACCATTATTATCTTTATCCTTACATTTATACAACCAGTCAACGTACTTATCATTCGTTTCGTAAATGATTTTTATTTTGTCTTTAGCCCAACCGGGCTTTCCCTTCAGATAGTTCAGAGTTACGGCACTAACAATGGGTTGCATGTCGTTTGAACCATTTTTAGTCACATCCTTTAGATATTTTTCAAAATCTTTTGTAAAGGAAGAACTGCCAGGTATACCTCCATCAGGAGCTTGCGTATAACTAAAGTTTTTCAGGAACTGGTAAGGTAAATCAACATCTTTAAGATTTGAAAGCAAAATAGAATGAAAACCTTCATCCCAAAAATATTGATTGGGGTACATAAAAGCTGAACTTGCAAAATAAGGATATGGTGTTAGTCCATCGCCCCCCTCCATGCGATTGCTCCAGAATGTTACCCATGCATGGTAATAGGTTTTAATAACGGTACTATCTTTTGTTTTAAGTTGAGGAACTTGTTGATTGAAAAAATCTGACCAATACTTTTTTTCGGTAGCTTCAAGCGCATCAAACTCAGGTAAACGTGCCATTTCAGGATTCTTTGTTACTTCCATCGTAATGGTGAGGTTTTTATCAAATGAAGCACCTAAATAGGTTATCCCATTTCGCTTCCAACAGCCTAACACACTTTTATCAACAATTACAACATCTTCAAATCCTTGAAATTTCCTCAACATTGGTTGTGGATCCTGACACATAGCTAAATCCGTGCAACCCTTAAAGGTGACTAGCAAACTATAATCTTTCCATTTAAAAATAAAACGGTTATTTGATCTATCAAACTGAAAATCAATAACTTCTTTATTTCTGTAATAATGATCTGTAAAACCATTCATTTCAAGTACGGCCATATTTTTGTCATCCTTGCTGGTTATTTGAAACATAAAGATGTCTTTTCCAACAGTACGTTTGACTTTTATCTCGTTGTTTTCGGATTGAAATAACCATGGCAGCCATTGTTGTGATGTGGTTGTGTGTTGGACAATAAGCCCTTTCCTTTTGAATGAATAAATTTCGCCACTTTGCATGGCCATAACTTCAGGAAAAGTAAACCGACCTAAAGGTGATTGAGCAGGAGTGAATTCTTCCCAACCATGTGGTAATGGATTATGTGAAGCAACATGATTATGAATCAAATAACTTTCATCGTTAGACTTAAGTATTTTCTCCAAATCAAGTTGTTGAGAAAACCCGAAAAAGCTATAAAAAAATAGAAAAATTGTAAAAGTATTTCTCATAAAAAAAGATAAGCAATGAATATGTTTTTGGATGTGTTTTTCGAGTTTTATATACAAATAATTGGTATGTAAATCGCAATACTTATTATAGGATTAATACTTAAATCCATTCAATTCAACCCTAAAAATTCTAATCTTTTACTTAGATTTCCAGAAACTTAAGTTTTAAATCTTGCATACATTTTATTGAGAGAGTAATCATTAAATATGGACAGATTTAGCAAAAAAAAAAGAGAATACCTGACCCGCATATACTGGCACAGATATTCTCAGACTTTATAGATTTTTGAAATTCTATTTTGAAATGATAACTTTTTTACTTAAGGATTTTCCCGAAGTGAATACACTAACAATGTAAATACCATTATTTTTGATAACGCTGTTATTAATTAAGTATTCTTTTTTTGTAACCTTTTTTTTATACACTACTTTCCCACTTATATCAAAGACCGATATCTTCGTTGCACCTTCAGGTACTATTATTGAAAGTGCAACACCCGATACTGGATTTGGGAATACTTTAAAATTTATATCGGTACCAGATATTGAGTGCGTACCTGTAAGTGACATTGCTTGTTCAATTGCTGCTTCTACGATAGGTTCCATAACCTCATATCCCGCTAAATTTGGGTAAACCCCATCCAATGTATATTCATCTTTCATTCCCTTATCCTCACTTACTAGTGCAGAGTAAAAATCAGCATAGATCATTCCATTTTCTTCAGCATAAGACTTTATGAGTTCATTCAGAGCAATGATTTTTTCAATTGGTTTAATATCAGGTCTCCAATTATATTGATAAGCCGGCAACACGGAGCTTAAAACCACCTGAATTCCATTCGTTTTTGCTAACTGTGCCATTTTACTAATATTTTCAGCAATCTTCTCTAATGTTATTGGACCTGAATTTTCAGCAATATCATTTGTACCCCCCTCAATAACTACCACTACAGGCTTAAGATCAACTACATCAGTCACGAACCGTGACAACATTAGCGGTGTGGTTTGTCCGCTAATTCCGCGGTTAATGTATGGTTTACCTTCGAAAAATGCAGGATGAGTTGTACTCCAGAATTGTGTAATTGAATTACCCATAAATACAACCCGATTTTCATCAGATGCCGGCATACCTATTTTCTCATTAGCATCTTTATAATAATTCAGATTTGGCAAACCCTGGGCAAATCCAGATTCTCCGAAAAACATTAGTATCAATATTATGGATAAGAGTAACTACTCAGCCCCCAGAAAAAAGGATCAGTAATTATTCGCCACAGTAAGGATTGCCGAGAAAGGATTTTGATCATTTTTCTTAGCAGTCTGTGTAATGGAATGAATTTGGCAGAAAGTATCGGCGCCTTTTCCATCCGGGTTTCTAAATGATCCGCTCACTTTTTGTTTAACCTTTAATGGTCTGACAGCTCTTTCGGAGGCATTGTTATCATAAGGGATGCCTGGATCAAACAGAAACTTAAAAACGTGATCTTTATGCTTGTTCAAACTTTTTTTGCAAATTAATAATCTTTTGATGCAGGTTCGCGGTACATGTCGTAAGCAGTTTTTTAAACCTGTCTGTTTGCCAAACCCATATCCATTGAAGTTCACCATTGATATTGACTCCGGTTTCATCTCCGCCAACCACTCTTGATTGCTCAATCCTACGACGGATTTCCTCATAAACTGATTGCGATTTTTTCTGCATATCGCTCAATATATTGTCTACCGTACCTTGACTCATCTTTATCCCAAAGCAATCGCGCAGCACCTCTGTCAGTCGTTTGTATGGAATTTATTGGCTGCAACTCAAATAGGCGACCAAAGCTCTTACATTGGGACCATAGGAGATGTGAGAGCGAACATTTTCCGGAAAATTCGCCTCGCTGCAATGACCGCAACAGCATTTCTTGCCGATTATTTGATGTTCTGTAATAATAGGGCGGATAAGCAACGGGACATCAACGCTTTGACGAATTCCAATAACAGAACCCTCTATTTGAGAAAGATCATATCCGCAACGGGTGCAAAAGTAAGGTTTGTGCTGTTCAACAAAATCAGGCTCATCGGTAAATTCCAATGTGGAGCCTTTATGTCCTTTTTGACCACCCGTTGGCCTGCTTGAATTCTCTCTGAGGGAATATCCATTTTAGTTGTTTCATAAAATTTTCATTTAATTGGAATAATTAGGGGAATAAAGTTGATTGAATTCAATTCATAGTCCATTTTAAAACAAGGAGAACACAATTTTCTGACTATTCAGAATGTGTTCTCCTCATTTATACAAGCAATTTATAATAAACTATTTTATTACGATTACTTTTTTGTTCATGGAGTTTTTTGTGGTCACTACATTTACAACATAAACACCTTTCGACTTAAATACAGAATGATTGATTAAGTATTCATTCTTTATTACCTGTTCTTGATAAACGATTTTACCTGTAGCATCAAAAATTGATAATTGTGTGGCGTCTTTTGGTAATTTTATGGAAAGTGAACCCGTCGTTAATGGGTTTGGAGAAACTTCAAATCCATCATCGGAAGAAATACCATCAACTGCTGTGAGAGTTTTGACAGTAACAGTGACTGTATTTGATGGCACTGAAATTAGTTGTTTATACATTCCTTTCGCCGTAAGTTTATACGTTCCTGTTGACAATTTAGTCTTGAATGAAAATATATTCGATTCAGGGGTCTTATCTGTACCTATCATTGTAAGTGTACTGGAAAAAAACTTCATGGATGAAATATCTGATAGTCCTTTCTGAACTTCAGCAACAATAGTGATTGAATCATTCTTGTCTAATATTGCACCTTCAGTTGGAGAAATAATTTTGATTGAAACATCCTCATTTAATGTTAAAGGATTGTAAAGCGGAATAAGGTTATTTCCTGGAATAGGGCGCTCCATTGTTCCGTCAGGCAACTGCCAGCCAACAGCAAAGTTGTCACCACCACTACCCTCTTGGAGTAATCCTTCAACCAGGTACATTTGTCCGGCTTGAAGCGTAATCGGTTCCGATTTCTGACTGGGCATCCAATCCCATTCGCGAACTGCTGTATAGCCATTTACATAAGCCAATACTTTCAGTGTATCTGCATCCGGCATTATAATGCTTATCTGGTTGTTGTCGTCACCTGAAGTCCAGAATGTATATTCACCCGTTTGCGGCGGGCAAATATATCCGCAGATTCGTTCTCCGTAACTGTCGCCCCTGTTTGTCGGGCCTTCAAATATATCAACCATTCCTGATTCGGATGGTAAGTTTCCGGTTGGGATACTAGCAATGGTTGATCCACTCATGTTATCCCAAAAATCAATGTTCAACATTCCTTTATGTTCACAGTCGAAAACTGACGATAATACAAACACAGAGGGACCTTCGGCCTTGAGCTGTCTGTCATCGGATAGTGTGATTACTGCTGACAGTTTATAAATTCCGGCTTTAGCATTATTTTCATTATACAGATATGGTGCTTCAGAAGTGCTGTTCAGCAAACTATCGCCACTGTAATAAGCAATACTTTTAATGTTGGATTCGCCTTCAGTATCCAATTGGATATCAAAATTACCTCCAACTGAAATCGTAAGATTTTTTTCAGGGAAAAGAAATGATTTTTCGTATTTGTCTGAAACGTTAATGGTTATAGAAGGAGTTACTGAAGTTTTTCCGTCGTTGTCGGTTACTTTGGCATAAATGCTGTATTGACCTGCATTCGGACCATTCCACTGTAGACGGATGGGAGAACTTGTTGATTCACCAATCAAACTTTCGTTGCTGAAGAATTCAATTTTCTGGATAGTTCCGTCGAAATCTTGTGCATCAGCTGAAAATACAATGGTATCGAACATGGTATAATTGTAATTTTCCATTGGCGATTGCAGGAATATTTGAGGGGTTCCATCGGTAATTTTTAGACCAAAATAATTTGATTTGGCGCTTGCATTATTTTGCCCGATGGCTTTGGCATAAACCATGTGTGTCCCGATTCCTGGATTCTCCCAGGTAAAGTTGTAGGGGCTGCTAGTATCTTCGCCAATTTTTACATTGTCAGCATAAAACTCCACTTTTGAGATTGGTGTGTTTCCTAAAGTAACAGCCGATTCGAAAATCACATTTCCAGTGTTTAGGTAAGCCGTATCAGGGCGGGGAGAAGTAAGTTTCAAACTAAAATCAGGCGTTATACTATTGCCGTCAGGGTCCCATTTGTATATAATACCCTTCCCGTAATAATCTTCTTCAGCAATAATGATACGTTCTCCGCTGGGAAGTTTTGAAACCTGTAAAGAATACATTAAATCCATCATTCCGCTAAAATTATTAACTTCAGCTCCGGGTAAAATATATCCAACCGGTTCCAGTGTCTCGGCATCCCAAACATCTATTTCTGCCATTTTGCCTGAATATAAACCTATTTGACCTACAGTCAAATAAATATATTTGTCATCAGCAGTAAAAGAGACTGAAGCTTTTCCAATTTTTAATGTGTCGGCAACTCTTTCTCCTTTACTCCAGTTTTTATATCTTATAATATCACTAAAGTAAGGGTATCCGTCACCAGTACCAAAATACATAACATCTGTTTCATCCACATATTTAATTCTCGACATGTCACCACCTGCATAATTGTATGGAGCATCGTTTTTTACCATAGTTGAAGCGGAGAAGTTTGGAACTCCATTTCCATCTAACCCATTAGCAGGGAAATAACAAAGTTTTCGCCCTCCGATATAAACATTCCCATTTTTATCAATATCCAGACCTTTAATATAGGGATAGCCTAAGTTGTAAGCTGAAAATTCCTCTTTTTGCACTTGTCCGTCGCCATTGTTATCGCGCCATAACCATCGGGTACCTTCTACATCGGGTAACTTGGGGCGTTTGTCAATTTGCCAGGTGTATTTCTCCCATTGGCCATCCCAGGAAACAGCAAAGAAGGCACATGGTACAGCAATTTCTCCATCAAAACGGTAAACGCACAAAAATTCAGAATACATATTTGTTAAGAACATGAATTTTTTACCGTCGATATAACGAATATATGTTGATTCCAATGCATTAACCAAACGTGGATCATCAGGATATTTAAAAGGATCCAGCGTTTGTGCTTTGTACTTCCAGTGAGTCTGAAGATCGCCGGCAGGTACACTATAATCTACTTCATAATGTTCTCCTGAACTATAGATCTGAGTAGGGTCAAGTGGATCGGCATCCATTGATTGAACGAAAGCCAGTCCTAACATTTGACAATCCATTTGTAGGCTGGTATCGAAATGTCTGAGGTCTGTACCTCCACCCACTTGTGAAGGGTAACCGCAAGATCCAACCCATAAATTACCTAAAGAGTCAGTTCCTAAACCACGGATTCCCCAAAATTTCAAGGGTTCGATAATGCCTGACTGTGAGCCACCAAGAGCGCCGCCTTTAACGCCGATTGTATCGATGACAACAGGTTCGTCAGTTCCTGAAATATCGAAGACCTTAATATTCTGGTCAGGTCCGTTTTCAGCCACCATTAAACGACACTGGTTATCAACAGCTATTGCTGACGGATCAACTATACTCCTGATTTCCCGGCCATCGCTGCAAGAAATATAAGGAGCCAATGCACCCGTTGGGACTGGTGCTACTACTCCCCAAGTAAAGCGCAGGTAAGGATTATTTATAGTCCAGGTATTCCCATTGCAATCTTTTGCCACAAGTGAATTTGGCTTTTTATTTGAATTTCCAATCGCATCACATTTAGAATATAGGCCAAATTCATGATGAGCTTCGTCCCAATCCGAACTCGTATTTACGATGCCATCTTTGGTCACATACATGTTTGCAATGTAATTTTGAACCCATTTTGGTCCTCCAAAACTATTCGCAACATAAGTACATTTCAGATTATCGGTAATTCGTTGTTGGGAATTGGCCGAAACAGTACTTAATAAAAATAAAATTACAAAAAAACAAAAGCCTAAAATCCTTCTGTTTTTTCTAACCATTTCAAGTGGGAGAAAAATATCATTTATTTTCTTCCAGAAATTTGGTAAAATTGTGTTTTTCATACCTATAATATTTAATTGATTATTATTTTAATTTAACAGACTAAGCTATTCTTAATACAATTTAGACCTTAAAAAGTATTTGTTAGTAAATCAAATTCTATCTTATTATCTAATTCATTCTTTCATAAATTCTCATGTTTTCAGCTTAAATTTTCTAGATACTAAGATTTTTAATTCACCTATTTATAGTTGAGAAATTAATTACACTATCTGGACAGAATAAAATGATTTAATTTTTTGTTCGTCGAGCTTTAAAATCCTACTTTGTTGATAAGTATAAAAACATTCACATTTTATTACTATTTCTAACCCTATAGTAAACACAGTCTTTATTCCTGCATATATCACATTGATAGTTCCGGTATTTTACATCATGACCTATGCCAATCACTCCACTAATAGATTTAACCGGATTCATCAAAGCTGATGTAGTTAAAATGACTCCACTTGGAGCTTCATTAAACAATGTAAACAATTTATGTTGCTCTGATGTACTCCAGTTACAATAACCCGGACTGTATCGGTTGGTTATTGCTTCACCATTCTCAACAATCCCCTGTTTTAGATAAGATTGTATCCAATTTCCAGTTGCTTCTACTATAGCACTGCCTAATAAATCATATATATAACCTAGAATAGGATCTCCACTCTTGAATAAATTTGCAGACTTTTCACTTATTGTTTTCCCTGCCGAACAAACAAAAAAAACCATTCGATCTGAGTCTGTCAGCTCTTTGCAAATCATCTTACCTACATTAAATTTTTGTTCAGCAGCCAACAATATCCCTTTTTTCTGATCAATAGAAATATCTTCTACAACACGAAAAGTTGCACGTATATCAATCAGATTTTTAGCTTCATTAAATGCTTCTTCAATATATTGATTAAATGGTTCTGGTAATAAATTATACGGGTAACCCAGAACAGCCTCGATTTCTTGTCGATTAATTCTAAGCTCGTTAAAATTTAAATTATGTTCGTTAATCATTGCAGTACGCTTCAAACTTTTTAGTGTAGTCTTCAGAATTATTGAATGTTCCTACTCCAATCAATTCTGTTATTTCAGGAAACCAATCCACTTCGAAATAAGAATAATCATCAAAGATTCCCTGCACAATTGTTTTTTTATCTTTATCGGTATTTACAAATCCCTTAACTCTGATAAATTCATCTTTTATAGAATCAATAAATAGTTTTAGATTTTCTATACGAATGATTCGACTACTTTTGATTACTACCGATTGTAAATCAGGTTTGCAGCTCTCTAAACTTTCAATAATTGGTGAAGGGTTAAAAGCCTTTTTCTTCCAGTCAAAACTGATACGGGCATAGGAACTCCTTTCAATCGATGCAAATGGATTAATTTTTTTTATAGCTTCAACCACAAATTCAATATCATTTCCTGCAAGATCAATTTTATTAACCACTACTGTATTCGCAATCCTAATCTGATGTTCTAGCCGTGAACGAATGGCTTTCATATTAAAAAAGTTCCTTGCATCTACAATGGTCCAAGAATAATCTAAGTATACTTTATTCCTAAGTTTTACGGACTGAAATATTTGTCCAATACTTATTGGATCTGACATGCCAGATGCTTCCATGATGATTTCATCAGGATTATGATCTTCTATAAAAGCGGCCAGTGAATCAATAAAACTGCCCAATAAACATACACAGAATACAGACCCATTATTGACCTCCAGCATTTTGTAAACTCCATTATTTTGACGAATAAGTTGCCCATCTATCGAAGAAGATGAAAATTCATTCTGTATAACACCAATCTTTCTACTTGAAGAAAATACATCAAGATAGTTCATTAGGAATGTGGTCTTTCCACTTCCCAGAAAGCCTGTAATCAGACGTAGAGGAATACTCATGGTTATATTATTGTTGTACCTCAGTTTTTGTCATAATGCATCTTTAATTGCTTTTTCTAATTCACTTTTTCGGGGAATTTGGCTGATAAAGGCAACGCGTCCATTTATACAGATTGTTGGTACATTATTTACTCCCAGAGCCATCATCATTCGGATACCCACTTTTTCTTTTATCTTATGTTCATTGATAATGACACGATCACCAAAGCCAATCGATGCTTGTTTGACTGCTTCAACCATATATTGGCAAGGAGCGCATGAGGCTGAATCAAGAGTAATAATATCCATGATTACTTTGCCTTTAATCCAGTATCCTTCTAAGTTTAATGGCTTTAATGAGGAAGTATGTTCCAACTTGCGAGCTACTTCCTGAAGGTATTCATCATGAACCAATCCTGAAACAGCCTGCATATTTGCAACTGGTGTATCCATCGGCAAATCACAACCTGGAGCAAGTATAAAACCTTTCTTACCACCCAGATCAAGGCAACTAACTGCCTCCATTTGACTATCCAATTCATTGCCAAGTAGCAGAACACTCGTAAGTTTGAGATTTCCACCAAAACTTATCCCTTTCTTTAAAGCAAGATCTCTTACATATTCAAGGGGAATATTTTCATCAATCGAAATGTTATCTGGATGACAGTTGCACATCACTTCAATATTTTGCTGGGCATTACCACAGACAAATAATGAACTGTATTTTCCCTTCATTCTAATTTTATTGAAAATTTCACCAACATAGGGACTTACAAATGTTTCAAATGACATCGGATCAATCTGGCTGGTCATAGGATCAACCACTGCAATGACATCACACCCTGATTCCATCAACATCTCAGAATGTCGGATCCCAACCTGAGTACAAAATCCCATTACTTCTGCTATATATTCCGGTTCTTCAAACATTTTCATGAAAATATCTGAACCTAGTAAATGCAAGGCCAATGTGAATGGTCCGGTTATTAATCCATATAAAGCAAGATCCGGGTATTTTTTTCTTAGTATGGATGCTGCTTCCAAAACAACCATAATTCTACCATCTGTTTTCTCTGGTAGAGACAGAGATTTTAATTCTACTCCTTCAGAAAGTGGATGAGAAACAACAGCTGGAGGATTCTCTTTACTCCAAATCAATTTACAACCTAAGATCTCAGCTTCTATCTGAAGATCAAAAGCAACAGGAATTCCATCAGGTTTATATAATTCAACCGCTTTACTAATTCCGTCAACTAGGTTTTTTGAAGATTTCAAGTATGATTCAGCATCGACTCCTATCAGTTTACCACCGTGTACTCCTACAAAAGGTACCCATGGCACCCTTTCAGTCTCTTCAAGCTTAAAAGCTTTTTCCAATATTGATAATCCGTTCATCTTATTAAGCATTTTTTTTATTTAAAAAATCAACTAATCCTTGAGGATTCGGGGAATAATTATCCGCACCAATCTTCCTGCAAAAATCCTCGTTTACTGGTGCTCCACCAATAGTTACTATCGTTCCTGGTATTGCTTCTTTTATTTCTTTCGTAATAAGTTCCATATTTGTCATTGTCGTAGTCAGAAGCGCAGATAAACCAACAACCCCACCAGGGTTCTCTTTCAATGCAATAATAAATTTTTCTGAATTCACATCGACACCTAAATCTATTACCTTATAACCACTTCCTTCAACCATCATTCCTACCAGGTTTTTACCGATATCATGAAGATCTCCTAATACTGTGCCAATTATAAATGTACCTTTCTGTTTTGCTGCTCCTGACAAGAAATGAGGTTTCAAATGCAATAGAGCTGTTCCCATAGCTTTGGCAGACATAAGCATTTGTGGAACAAAAATTTTTTTCTCTGAAAAATTTCTTCCTACTTTTTCCATGCCAGGCATTAGTCCAAGTGTTAAGATGTCTTGAGGATTTATACCTTGCTCCAATGCTTTAAATGTCAGTTCATCAGCACCTTCTTGTCCTTTCATTTGTGGAGGATAGGGCGATGCAATATTGATCTTACCGAATTCTATGCATTCTGATATTTTTTGTAGTAATTCTTGTTCCATTACATTAATTCCTTTTTAGTTGTTGAAAATAAAAATTCATTTACTCATTAAGCCGTTCAATAGTATTATCACCTAAATTCCCTTGCAGTTTCAATCATCATTTTTAGGTTTTCTGAAGGTGTACTGGATGGCAGAGCACAACCTGAATTAAGTATAAAGCGATTAGAATGCTGATATAAAGACAATAACTCCATCGTTTTTTTGCGAACGGAATCTACTGTTCCTAATGCTAAAACACCACTTGGGTCAATATTCCCGATTAATGATGTCGTATTTCGAATGGTATTATATATTCTGGAAATATCAGTTTTGTAATCTAATTCAAAAGCATCTGCACCGGTTAATAACATGTGCTCCAAAATTACATCTGTATTACCGCAAATATGCAATGTGTAAGCTACACCAGCCTGATGAGCTACATCAACAATCTTCTTTTCGTATGGCATTGCAAACTTCAAATACATTTCAGGTGAAATCATTTCAGGACCAGCCGGACTATCGCCATTCGAAACCATATCGCAACCGGTTTGCGCCATTAATCTTATAAACTGTGAACTGCCATCAGTACAGTAATCAAGCAATACGTTGAGTTGTTCGTCTGTGCCTAGCATTAAATCAAGCATCCAATTTTGTGCCCCGCGCATCATACTTGCCAGCGAAAAAGGAGCTTGATCGCAATTACCTCGAACATAAATCTCATCTTTATAATACTCTTTTAGTAGTCTCACTGCTTCAAGCCAAATTTGAATGTATTTGTAATTCTCAATTTTTTGAGGTTTTAAATTCACAAAATCCTCCAAATTCTCTAAATTCCCACTGTGGGTACGGGCTGGATCATTCTCTGGAAAATCAACGGGTACACCTACAGCACCTGCAAGCGTAACAGTATCTATATCGACAAGAATACCATCAAACTTATATTTATCGACTGAGGCTATAAAGCATTCTGCAATTAATTTCGGGTTGTTACGGTATTGCGTCATAGAAACACCCTGTTCTTTAGCTGCCATCATAAAGTTGTGGAGCATAACAGGCACTTTATCTGTTTTTTCTCCTTTTAAGGCTGCACTAATTCTTTCGTATCCATTCATATTATATTTATCAATAAAATTTAAAATTTCAATAGTTGTATACCAGTTCAACTAAACGTCTGACACTGCTTTCAATACCATAAAGTGAATGCAGAAGCAACGCTGCCGAAATGCATGTCAGCCAACCAATGAACAGGCGGGTTAGACATTTGGTGTTTGGTTTTATTAATCATTTTGAAAACTTGTAACCTATTCCAAAAAGTATTAAATGATTGAATAGTTGATATCTAAATTCACTTTTTAGCATAATTCTTTTGTTAATATCTAATTCAATTCCAGTACCATAAAGGATTCCTAACCCATAATTCATTTGTAAACCATCCTCAATTAAAGAATTTTTTTTATCATCTACCATCTTGACATAACTTAAGCATAAACCTGCGAATATATATGGTCGGATATTTTTGTTTAATATATTTTGTTGGAATTGTAAGGGTATAGATATTAGCGATTTTTTGAACCCTTTTGTATTACTATTGGATGATTCGTAAATATTGATAATTAAAATAATTCAATCCGAAGTTCAAAGAAGTGCTCCTACTTATTTTAGGATAGTATAATCTGTACATTGCTTGTAAAAAGAATTCAGATTCATCCTTTTTACCTCCGCCTCCAATATTCACAATAGTATAGTGAATATTTTTTTCATCGTAGGTTTCTTCTTTACTTTTGTATCCTTTTGAAGTATTATACTCGGATATAATTTTTGTAAAGTCTTTTTCTTTGAATGCAATTTTCGAATATTTTTTTGTCAAAAAACCTTCTGTTGCAAAATTTAAGACTCCTTGATAATTATATTTCCTAATTTCTGTTTCACCGAAGATTAACTCATCATCTTGTAATACATAATTTTTGTCTTCCCTAACGACAATATAAAAGATCTTAGATTTAAAAATTGTTTTGTACAAAGATGTTTCTCCTTTTAAAATCAGATTGGCAAAAACTTTAATCCCCATACTATCTTCATTAATTTGCATTGCTAATAAATCAAAAATCTTACCAGTTGCAGTCTGAAATGATTGTATTTGAGTTGTATTGTATTTAATATATTTAACATCTTTTTCTGCTAACTTGAAACAAATTTCTGATGATAGATGTGATAAATCATTTGTTTTAATATAACCATCAATTTTAACCCCTTCACATGTTATGATAGTTCCTTTTTCAAATGAATCACTTAATTGTGCTTTTGCGTAATGACAGAAAAAACAAACCATTAAGCATAAAAATATTTTGTTCATTTTCATTGTCTATATAATTTAGATTGTTTTTTTTGAATTACCTCCAACGCCCGAGACTATTGACACAAGACGATTGTTGTTCATGTATTTTTCTTTCAATATTATTAGATCAACAAACTACTTCTTTTTCAATTTGTTCAAGGGTTTTTCCTTTTGTCTCAATTATGTACCTCTTTAGATATAGAAATCCTATAAAGGTAATCACAGCTAAAAAGACAAATGAATAACCTAATCCCTGTTGCTGTGCAGCTTGAGTTATTCCAAAAAAACCGATTACTATTGGGAATAAAAAATTAAGTGAAGCACTAACCACCCAATTTGAAAACGAGCCAACAGAGGCCCCTCTTGCTCTTATAACATTTGGGAACATCTCAGATAATAAAACCCATACGACAACACCCTGAGATGCAGCAAAAAAAGCAATATAAGTTACCAGCAACACGACTAGCCAATAACCTGTAATATTCCCTGTAATCAAACCATATCCAAAAAGGCCCAGTACAGATACCATTCCCAATTGTCCAAACAACAATAATTTCTTTCGACCAATCCGATCAATGATACTCATAGCAATCACTGTAAAAATTAGATTTGTAACACCCAAAATTACGCTTTGAGCCATGGATGAATCGCTTGAAAAACCAGCAATACTAAATATCTGAGATGAATAGTAAAATACGACACCAATTCCGGTAAATTGACTAAAAGCCCCAACAAAAATCCCTATAAAAACAATTCTTCGATAGGGCTTTTTTAATAAATTAATTTGTTTCCCTTGGTTTTCAAGATGAATAGATTCCTGTATTTCTAAGATTGTTTGCTCTGTATCTATTTCATGCGAAGATAAATCTTCAATATTTTTCTTTGCCTCTTCTATTCTGCCTTTTTTCACTAACCAACGTGGACTTTTCCTTACAGCTAAAAGCATTAGAAAAAAAGCAATTGCAGGAAAAGCTCCACTAAAGAGCATCCAACGCCAATTTTGATCCCCAATATTTAATAATAGATAATTGGATATTAATGACAACAGAATTCCGACAACAATAGCAAGTTGAAAAGTACTTGTTAATATGCCTCTATGTTTAGGTGGGGAAATTTCAGAGATATAAACAGGACACAACACAGATGCTCCACCAATGGCAAGACCTCCTATAAAACGAAAAATTATAAAAACACTTATATTGGTTGCAAAACCACATCCAACAGATGAAGCAAAAAACATAATTGACAACAGCTGCAATAAAAGTATTGCTCCATATTTGTCACCAGGCTTACTAATTACAATTGTACCAATGATACATCCAATTAAAGCAGAACTAACGGTCCATCCCTGAAGTGCCGGACTAAGTTGAAAATACTTTACCAAATTGAGCATGGCGCCATTGATAATTACAGTATCATAGCCAAACAATAAACCGCCCAATGCTGCTGCAAATGTCGACTTTAAAAGAATTTTATTCATATTGTAATTCATTAATTTGTTTCATTATTTTCATCATAGCTCTACCCACGTTTCGCATTATCTCTTTTTCACCACTTTATATTCAATCTCTTTATAACCAATTTCTCCATTTTCAGAAATAGCTTCTATCACCACAAGCATTTTTCCTATATTATCTGCGTTGTAATAAGTAACCGAGACTTTGCCAAGACTATCAGTCCTAAGTTTGGGTTCCCAGTGTACCAATGCACGTAAATCGGGTTTTAACCAATCCTCTGGTTTAAGATTTTTGTATTTGGGTGAATAGAATTCACGGGAGGCAGAAAATACAGGAACAGCTGCCTTCAACAAACCTTTAGATTTGTTTGTCCCAAAAAGTCCCTGTCCACTATAAGTATATATTGCAATAACATCTACATCTCCCTCATTTGGTGCATCAGCTGGACTAGCCCCTGTAAATGTCTCAACAAATAGATCTATAAAATTTTTAGCACCTTCTATAATTTCAAAACTCTTGACTTCACTGGGGGGGATATTTGCAATATACGGATAGTCATAATCTTTAACAGGAATACCATCAATTACCACAAGTGTCATATTCCCATTTGTAACTTTTGCATACAAATTACCATCCATACCATTTATAATCATAACCTTATCCGGAAAATTAAACAACAAAACACTGTACAAACCATACGACCATTTTTCCTCCTTTTCCTCAATAGTTTTACCTTCAATGACCACTTTCGGTTTGCCATACTTTTCGGCCACCATTTTTCTTTCAGGGGTCATCCTGTAACCTTGTACCACCACTTCTTTTAGTTGAATATCACCTTTAGAGAATAGAAAAGAATCGTCTATTTTTTTACGCTCCATATTTTTTTCAACAAGCATCTGCACCACGCTGTCAGCACTTTCTATCGACTTAATAGGATTAAATGAAATTGCCGGAGATTCTCTCTTGTCCAGTGTGATTGTATAATCTTTTTTCACCCCTGATTTATTGGCACTTTGAATCAAAACATTCAGGTTCTGTCCATATTCATCATTTACATGGAAACTGAACCTTCCCATGCTATCTGTATTTTGTGTCTGAGCGGATGGGTTGTGCCCAAAAGTCATCATGGTCAATTCAATTTCTTTCTTCTTCTTTTTACTGAAAATGGCTCCACTCACCGTACCCGTTACATTCAGACTGGTTTCAGGGTAAAACTGAATTTTATCTGCAGGTTTCGTATAATTATACTTACTCCATCCCTGAGTAAGCAATAAGGCATCCAGGTCATAGAACCGGTTCTCCTCTTTCTTAAAATAAAATCCGGGATTTTCTATTTCACCCTTTAAATCGGAACTCAGGAGAAAATAGGATAATATGTTTTGGCGGGTATCCTGTAACGGACCCATTTGTTCTTCATTCAATACAAGTACCGATAGATTGGCATTTTCAGGATATCCTGCATTGTTTAGTGCCTCAATATTTAATTTTGTTGGCTCACGTTGCATGTACGAATTTTTATCAGCAGAGACCGCAATATGTATCCTGCTTTCCGGTCGTTCGTTAAAATAAAGTCTTTCGGCCACCGGCACTGATCGATTATTCTTCATTGTAAAAGCAACAATACCTTCAGGAAGTTTATTATCGGGCAAAGTATATTCCAGCCGCCCATCCTTTAATAATCCTTTTATGATGTAGTAAACAATCCCCCGGGAGGAAACACTTAAGTAGATACTGTCATGTTTCAAATAGTTTGAAGAAGCTGATATTTGTACTCCATCTCCCTTTTTTCGAACCGATAATACGTTGCCTTTGGCAACAACGTGTGGTAAATGATACATCTCCTGCGGATGATCGTTTGATTGCGGCAAGATACGGGCAACGTATTTTTCTGTCGTATCAACCGGGGTTAGCATGAAAGTCCCCATTCCCAGTTGGTTACTTTTAAATGAAGTTATAAACTCTCCCCGACCATTAACAATTTCGCCTTCCACCATTTTCCCTTTGCCATTGCAATCCAAACCTTTGAAGCCAACTAAACTTTGAATTCCCTGAACCAACTCGCCACTTTCGGGGAAAAACTGTAAATCGAGATACTCTTTATTCAGAACAATGGTTTTTGAAGAAGTAAAATGATTCTCAGTCTGAATTTGTAGAGTTACAAACTGGCATGAATCAGGAATAGCATAGTCCAGAAAATAGTATTTTTTTTCGTTTCTTTTGATCGTTAAAGTATCTTTCTTAGTATCAAACGTCAAAAATAGGGTTAGTTCTTTTTTATGGAGACTGTCAATGGCACAAGGATCAAATGTGGCATTAATCCGGCGTTCCTTTTCCGGATTTTCAACTAATGTGACATTGGTTATTGGGGAAACCTTCTCTTTTTTAACCGGGGCAAATACCTGAATATACTCTTTAAAAATGAAGTCTTCGCCGAAATTTTTGTTCCATTCTGTATATGCTCTTATCTGATAAGATCCTTGTGCATAATTCTGGTTCAATTGAAAAAAACCATCTCCAATACCCTTCTCAATCTTTACAAGCTTCTTTTCAATGATGCTTTTATTGGGACCAATTAACTCAACATAGAGTACCCCACTTCGTTTAGTTGGAACATGGTCGTCCGCATTGGCAACAATAGCCTTGAACCAGATGGTTTCATTGGTGGTGTAAATTTTACTTCCCAGTTGCAGATAAATTTTCTCGGCCAATGCCGCTTGTGAACATCTATAAGGGGACTGAGAGAATGCAGGCCAAGACAAAATCGCCAACAAAAACAAAGAAATTCTACGCATCATACTACATTTTTTTTCCATGTTCGGTGTTCTTATTTTTTTAGCCAACAAATCCGTCTTTCCCATGAGTCAATTCTCCATTTATGACTGTTGAATGGCAACGGATCGGGTTCGGATTCAAACTATCTATTAGTCTTTCATGTACTGCTACCAATTATCGGTACGGAAAGGAGCCATTGGTAATCCTACCGAATTAAAAACATCTGCCCTTGTTGAATCATTAAAACAGAAGCGTACGGCTATAGGGTTCTTAATTTGTTTCGATGAGAGAATAATGGTATTGCCATCAATTTTAGCATTGGCCTTTAAAAAGTTTTTATCAACTCCTGAAATGAGAAACTTTTCAGGCGTTTTTCCAGTACATTTTAATCCTTGAGCATTAATAAAAGTCAGAAAAACTTTATTCCCCTCAATCTGAATAGACTGAAATGTAGGACTCTTGTATTCACCTATATTCTGATGATAAACTTCAGCTAAAGCAAAATTAGCCAGCCGTTTACCAACGGTATATTTATCTTTTGGGTGAATATCATTGATATCATCCACTAAATCAGAAACAACAACCATTCCGGTCTTGGGTGTAGTTTTAGTAACCATCTCTTGCTGCTCTCTTACAAATTGAGAATTTCCGTTATCTCTATAATTAAAAGGCGCAATTTGTACCAAATAAAAGGGGAATTCCTGATTGAAATCTTTTCTCCAGTTTTCAATCAAAGTTTTCATGAGCAAAGAATAAATTTGATAGTTATTACGGTTTGCTTCACCCTGATACCAGATGGCACCGGCTATCGAGTATGGTATTATCGGAGCTATCATTGAATTGTAAAGTGCTCCTGGTGTATCGGGCCACCAGTCATAATGTTCATTGTATTTATCTTTATTGAGTATCGGATTGTTATCAATCTTACTTTTTTCAATCCAAACTTCAGCTGGAGTCCCGCCCCAGGCTGAAACAATGATTCCGATTGGAACATTTAGCCTTTGCTGTAATTCTCTCCCAAAGAAATAGGCCAAAGAACTGGTTGAACGCATCGTTTCCGGGGTAGATTCTGTCCAATTTGCATTGCATGTTAGTTGTGGATATTTAGCCCCCATTTTTTCGATGTGAAAAATTCGGATATTTGGATTATTGGCTTTTTTTATTTCTTCGTTTCCATTTTTTATACCCCAGTCTGCAGTCATTTCCATATTTGACTGACCGCTACAAATCCAAACTTCGCCAAGCATTACATTTTTTAGTTCCACCTTAGTGCTGCCTATAATTTCTAGTGTGAAAGGACCACCTGCTGCACCAGTCTGAATCCTTGTTTCCCAATAAGAGTTATTATTTGCTTTCACTAATAGGGTATCGCTTCTATTCCAGCTTGAAACAATTTTCACGGTCTCACTTGGATTTGACCAGCCCCATATTGTCACTCTTGAATTTTGCTGCAAAACTATATTGTCAGAAAAAACAGATGGAAGAATGATTTTTCCAAATACTATTGTACTGAATAATAAAAAGATAAATGTGCATGCTAAAATGTTTTTCATCAAATAATATTTTTTTATTAAATAAGCTGAAATGAGACAACACCAGATAAAATCCAATATTAAAAAATTGCTTTGGCCTTTGATTTAATAATCTACTTTGAGATGATCAAAATAAAAAAAGCAGTTTTTCATTGACCAGAAATATTTCCATTCCACCAAAATATCATGCCGAAGGTCCACAGCAATATTGCCCCATGCGTATTCGTCACCTTGTCCGAAAAAAGTTGTACCTTCAAAATCGGTTTGCCAGTACGAATGATTGCGTAATGTTGCAGCCGAAATTGGTCCTCCCTCCCTCCGAATTTGTGTCCGAATGGCCAGCGGCCGGTTTTGATTGGCTGCAAATTCAGGCGCACCCTTCAACTTCGGTGTGATTATACATTGTTGTACTTTTACACCGTTCCAGTATTGTTCAATTGTCAGTACAGCCGAATCCGAAGAGAAATTGACCCCTGCCATAAATTCCTCAATAACCATCCGTCGTTTCTTAAAAAACGGACCAGTTGTTACCTTTGCCGGTAAAATATAACTTATAAAAACCTTTTTTGTGGTTGAAATCATATCCTGATAACCACTATTGGTTTCAAAAATTATCTCCCGTTGTTTTAATTCAGCAGCCACCGGTTGAGCGTTCACCCGCTCGCAAAGAACACTCAATACAACTAAAATTGTCAGAAAAGCAGAGGTTTCATTTTTCTTCATAGCGTTTCATTTTTCTATTGGGTAATTCTAGGCCAGCTATCTGTGCGGAAAGGATTTGCAGGAAGTCCTTCGCTGTTGTATAAATTCAAATCATCCGGATTATCGGCCCAACCATAGCGAACAGCAACCGGTGTCGGAACTTCTTTGGAACGAAGAACAATGGTGTTGTTATTCAACAATGTTCCTTCTGCCCAGTAGAATTTTCCATCAGTGCCAGACAGCGAAAAACCATTGATATAACCGTACTTACTCTTAACATTTAATCCTGTACCAGTATTATCAAATTTTACAAATACGTTGCTGCCTTTTACATTCATACCTTCAAAGGTTGGGCCGGCAGTTACGACATCTTTCCCATAAGCAACTTTCAAGGCGTTTAAAGCCAATCGTCTTCCTACTTCCTGCTTATTTTTCGGGTGAATATCTTTTGCATCGCCAATATCAATGGCAGAAGCCATACCGGTATTTGGCAACTTTAAAGTCATTGTTTGAGCTTCACGCAATTCAGCCCATGTACTTTCAGAAGGTTGTTCAACGGGTTCGGTGAAATTAGCCAACTGTACCCAAAAGAACGGAAAATTGCCAAGTCCCCAATGGTTACGCCAATCGGTTATCAGGTTTGGAAAAACACGCTGGTATTGTTTGGACCTTAAAACATTGGCTTCTCCCTGATACCAGATTGCGCCCTTAATACCATAAGGTACAATTGGATTGATCATACCGTTAAATAACAATGTTGGATAATCGTTTGAATTTAATGCATGATCTTCAGGAGTTATCTCGGTAAATTTTATCTTCCAATCACCGGCTAAACTTATTTTCGTGTTACCTGAAGTTAAATAAACATCCTTAGCAGGGCTGTACATTCCCCCGCCTCCACCGGCGTCTGTAATCTTAAGTACAATTACATTTTTCCCTTCTTTCAGTATTGATGCAGGAACAGGGTAAATCCTGTCCATCGTATAAACATTTGTTTTTCCTACTTCTACCCCATTTACCCAGCAGACATCATAATCGTCAATTTTACCGAGTGATAAAACAATGCCGGATTCAGACTGTTTTTTGTCTAGTTCGATTGATTTCCTATACCAGGCTATACCGTTAAAACCTCTGTAACCCTGATCTTCCCATATTTTCGGAGATTTAATAGTTTCCCAGGCGCTGTCATCGAAACCAACCTTATTATAATTCAATTCCAGCCCATTGTCTTTATTTGGCAGGTCACCAAGCACCATTTTAATTCTTTCTTTTAAATCCATTTTATAGTTGGAAAAATCTGCCCTCTGAAGCTCAGTCCAGCTCTCAACAAAATCCGAATCATTTTTAATTGTTTCTGAACTGGTCCACGTTTCTGCAACAGTTCCACCCCAGGAAGTTTGGATCAAACCCACGGCCACATTCAAATCCTGATAAACTTTCCTTCCGAAGAAATAACCGACTGCAGAAAAATCAGCAACTGAACTGGGGGAACATTCGATCCATTCCCCTTTTTCCAAATCGGGAAAAGGTTTTTGGGAAGCATTTTTGGGCACTGTAAATAACCTGATTTTTGGAAAGTTGGCATTGGCAATTTCTTCTTTCGTATTGAGAACACCGGATACCGGGAAATCCATATTGGATTGACCCGAGCAGACCCAAACTTCACCAATCATTACATTGGTAAACTGAACCTGATTTTTCCCGGAAAGGATCATCGTATATGGACCGCCATATTCCATTAAAGGAAGTTTGACCACCCATTTTCCATTTTTGTCTGCCCGGGTTTTTATTTCTTTCCCATTCATTGCAATACTTACCTTTTCATTTTTATCGGCCCAGCCCCAGATTGTGTTTTCGATGCCTGCCTGCAATACCATATTTGTGCCAAATATTTTGGCTGGTTTTACATTTGCGAACAATTGGTCAGTATGACCAGTTAAAAAAATCAAGAACAGTACAATGACTAATTGTTTGATTGTTTTCATCGTTAAATAAATTCAAGTATTAATATATTAATTATAAACAAACTGTGCTGATACAACTGACTTATTATCAACCTTTAACTTTACCCAATGAGCTGAATATCCGTCTGGAAAAGTATAGAAGTTATATCCATTTCCTTTTACAGTTATTTTCTTGTAGATATTCCATTCATCGTTGCCTAAAAAATCGACCAGAATGGTAAATTCCATATCGTTTTTACCATTGTTTTTAAAATGTACTGTTTTTTTGTCAAATCCTGTCATCAAAAATGGATCTGATGTATCACCGGCTTGTACCGTATCATTTTGCCAAACCGCCCCCCAACCTGTGGGCTTACCATAAGTCCATAGGTCATCTATATTTTGGAATAGCAATCCTGATTGGGGTTGCCCAACACCATGATCAGTCTGATCTCCTGCCATTACAAAAAGTCCTCTCCAAAAGCAAAAATCAGGAACAATTCGCAAATGATAGGATATTGGTTTAATGCCCCAAATAAGCCCACCATAAGTCATCATCGGTAATTCATAAAAAATGCCGAAAACATCCATTAAAAACCGTTCACTTTGTGCTTCACGAATTCGCATCCATTCCGTATTCCATGCATGGTCAAAGGAATGACTGCCTTTGGGTAAACGATATCTTTGCCATTTTTGAGATCGGTCATTGTAACATTTTAGAATAACCGATTTATTATCCCAACCGGTTGCAAAAATTGGATTCCCATATATCGTCTTACCATTAAAAACAGAACTGTTTTTACCTCCAACACCAACAAAAGCTGTTTTTTCAAGGATGGTCCATTGCTTATTTTTACCGTCCCATTCTGCAAGTCGCCCGGCAAAAGATTCTCCAAGAAAATCTCTTTCGTCGTACGAATTATTGGCGACTACAACCCTACCATTTCCCGTAAAGCCGTCTTTGAAATGGACATATCCTGTTTTTGGGATTTCTAGTTCTTTACATAAGTCAAATAAAAGAGTTACTTCTAAAGAATGGACATCACATTCGAAAAACAGTCCTTCCATAGTAAGAAAATAGACTTTGTTTTCAGGATCGGTTAAATGTTCCATTGTTGCTGCTAATCGATGTTTCGATAATTCTTTACATGTTCTGACATTTCCATGTTTATCGATAAAGTGTGGTCCTATAATGGCTTGTTCTGATGGGTTATGAATCATACGGTTTGCAAATGTCCCGGTAACACTTTCAGGGTGCTTAACCATAGTCATGTTGTCGCTAAT
>Ga0209123_1000410_pt1 | contig 57692 bp, 53 predicted proteins | sample BarGraIncu00431A_FD_184500 | JGI IMG/M metagenome (GOLD analysis project Ga0209123, IMG submission 184500) | Arctic peat soil microbial communities from Barrow, Alaska, USA - Barrow Graham LP Incubations 004-31A (SPAdes) (version 2) | ecosystem: Environmental > Terrestrial > Soil > Wetlands >... | reverse complement strand
TTACTACAAAGAGTAACAGGAATTTTAATACCTTATTATGGGCTGGTACCCCCATATCTTTTCCTCCATCTCTAATGTTTTTTAATTTAAATATATTTTATATATTTGCACTTCCAAATCCAGGAAACCACTATGTCGAAGTTTTTTCAACGCAGCATCATTCTATTTCTCGGTATTATCTTACTGGGCTGTTATAAGCAACCCCCGGTGCTTACCACTGCCGAGAGCCTGATGGAAACTGCTCCCGATTCCGCATTGCATATCCTTCAACGTGTTGATTCTAAAAAACTGAGTGGTTCACATAACCGGGCGTTGTACGCTTTATTAATGAGTCAGGCACTGGATAAAAACGAAATAAACGAGTTGTCCGACTCGCTAATAACTATTGCCACCGATTATTTTAATAGTTCTGACCCTGTTCGAGCCGGATATGCCTGGTTTTATCACGCCCGTACAGCCCGAAACAGAGAAAGTTTAGATGAACAAGCTAATAATCTCCTTAAAGCACAGGAATATGCTGAGAAATCAAAAGATTTAAAGTTATTAGGCGCTGTGGATTATGATAAGGCAGATATGAATTTTAATCAAAAACAATTCAATTATTCAATAGTGTATTTTAAAAATGCTGCTAATTATTTTAATCAAATCAAAGATGAAAAAAGTTATATTTTAAGTGTCTTATATATCGGATATTGTTATTTAAATTTATCAAAAGCCGATAGTGCTCAAAATTATTATAAGCAAGCAGAAAAAGTAGCTACGAAAATTAATGACAAGGTGCTTTTATCGGTTATTCTGAGAAATATAGGTACATTATATTTTAAAGAAAAAAAATATGATGAAGCTATAAAGCAATTCTACAAAGTACCGTTAACCCACCAAAATAATTATGATAGTAATAAATATTATCTTACTGCCGATGTTCATATACAAACCAATAGTTTAGATTCAGCAAAATATTATTTGAATAAAGTAACTGATTCCCGTGAAATTGCTCCTGATTATTATAAATTATGGCAAGCAATTTCAGAGAAAGAAAATGATAAATCGCGTGCAATCTATTATGCAAATAAAGTTAGTATTGCTACCGACTCACTTTATAAACATAAACTCGAAACCAGTTTTGCAGGATTGGAAAGTAAATATAAGTATCAAAGCCTCCAAATTTCCATTCAAAATCTAACAATTAAAACGAATGAAACGAGATTATTGCTACTGCTGGCAACTTTGTGTCTGGGAGTTTTTGGGTTGTTATATTTAATACGCCAGTTACGTATTAACCGTAAAGAAGCTGAATATCAAACCAGGCTGGCTAAGCAACGACAAGAGTTAGTTGAAAAAGAGAAAGAAAATGTGGAAAAAGAAAAGCAAAACAACCAACTGCTTGAGCGACAGTTACAGTTTCAAACTATTTTACTCTCCAATATAAAGATGCATCAAACCAACACGGTAAAACGACCTCAAGTATGGAAAGACGGATCGAAAGAAACCATAGAGAAACAATACGAAACATTTTGGAATGAACTTAAAACTTATGTAGATGTAGAATTCAACAATTTCACTTTCCGATTAAAAGAAAAACATCCGACTTTGACCGAGAACGATATATTTATTTCCTGCCTGCTTATTGCTGAATTTGAAACCGGGATGATTGCAACCATTTTGAATGTTCAGACTGATTCCATGAATAAGCAACGATACAGACTACGCACGAAGTTGAAATTGTCAAATAATGTTAATCTGCTTTACTACCTCCTCCATTTCTGACCCTTATATTAGCAAATTTGGGGGCTGTATGGACTTGTCCATTTAGCCCCCTTTTTCTTTGACTACTAAATTGTAGTATATCAGCATTCTGTATTAATTATACAACAACATTGTCCATAAAATAAATCCGACATTTAACTGAAATGTCGGATTTTTTTTGTATTTATTTGTAGGATAAATAATTCAAAAATTTATCCTTATGAAAAGAAGTAAATTCACTTTATTTGTAATTGTATGTTTTGGTACTTTTTGTTTTTTTCCACCAAACCTGGTTTCGGATACAAAATTAATGGCAGTTGATTTGCCAATAGTAATATTTCCACCTCGTACTATAACAGGATCAAAAACACTGCAAGTAATTACTATTATCAAAACATTACCAGAAAACATTACTGAATTGGTTAAAAGAAGAAAAAGCATTAGTGAACATTGCTTTAACTGAGCCGTTCCGAACGGCAGACAGAGGAATACTGTCTGCCGGATCCTAAAAATCGGGGAATGTATTATTCGTTGAGGGAGCATTATTTTTAAACTAACAGGAAAAGTTCTTTTTCTAACAAGAAAAACTATTTTTCTTGTTAGAAAAAGAACTAAACTAAACAGAAAAAATACTAAACCTGACAGCAAAGTAATTTTTCCAGTTAGAAAAATCACATTTCCAACTAGAAAAGTTACTAAACCAGTTAGAAAAAACATTTTTCTGATTAGAAAACAAACTAAACCAGTTAGAAAAAACATTTTTCAGACTAGAAAAGTAATTTTACTGATTAGAAAAATAATTATACATACAACTTATAAATAACAGATTCTCTAATTGTCTGTAAATTAAATAAATAATTAAAATGAAGTTAAACAATTAAATTTAAAAATCATGAAAAAAGATCATGTGGTTCTTGATTTTGTTAAAGAACCAATTCCTGAGAAAATTGAGACTGGACACAGCGTGGAAAGTCTAATGAGACCAAATCCTTTTTTTGCAGAACCTGATGTGCCGTTTGACGATTTAAAGGCATGTACCGATTTACTTCAATCGCGCTTTGTAGCATCAATCAGTGGAGGAAAAGAAGAAACTGCATTGCTTCACCAAGCCGAAGAAGTCTGGATAGACAAAATGCGCAAAACAGCGAAGTTTGTCGATCGCAAAGCCGATGGCGATGGTGCAATTATTCTAAGTGCCGGATTTAATCTGGCTAAACAACGTTCGCCGACTGTTCGTCCGGAGTTTAGCGTGGAGTTGGGTGATAAATCAGGATCAGTATTTCTTCGTCGTCAAAAAGTAGAAGGAGCACGCTCCTATATTTGGCAGTATTATATTGGCGAAAATCCCGGTAATGAATCAGAATGGGTTAATGCTCAGGTAACTTCGCAAGCTTCGGTAGAACTTACCGGACTTATACCCTTATCAAAGTATTGGTTCAGAGTGGCAGCAGTAACTATAAACGGAACATCTGCCTACTGCTCGCCGATAATGCAGGTAGTATTATAAAATCGCTATTTCTAACTTTTCCAAAGTCTGGAACTTTGGAAAAGTTAGGATGAAAAATTCTAACGAACAAAAACAATGAAAAAAAATTCCTTATTAATTATTTTATTTTTAGCCATTAGCCAGTTAATGATGGCACAAGGCAAACCGATTATGAGTTTCGAGAAACAAGAATACAACCTGGGTACCATCAAATTCACTTCAGAAGAAAAAAAAATCAAACTCACCTATATTTTTAAAAATACGGGCAATGCTCCGGTGATCATAAACAGAGTGCAAACATCGTGCGGATGTACTATTTCCGAATGGACTAAGAAACCGGTTCTATCAGGTGCCAAGGGACATGTATATGCCATTTTGGATTTGAAAGGAAAAATCGGGTTAATCCGCAAAACACTTTTTGTGTATTCTAATGCAAGCCAAAAGGCGATTGAATTGCATATCAGTGGGATGATTAAATGATTTGCGGAAATCGCTTAAATATGGGCTTCGCCCCTAAATAATTATCTGTACGATGACCTGTTGAGATGACTTGAAAATTCAGGAGCGTAGCTCTGATATCTTAGTAGCATTTAGGCAAAAGGGATGATTGAGGAGCGTAGCTCTGACATCTTTGTTTGGCTTGAACTGAAAGATGCCACCGCTAACGCGGCTTAATTTATGCAAAACATTCTTTGCTACAAAGATTTCAGGACTACGTCCCTCAATATGATCCTTCTATTGAATCATAATTGACAGCAGGTCGTTATGTGAAAATCATATATAAAATACATTGGTTTCAAAAAGTATACTCGTTTAATTAAAGAACAAACCCTTATAAGCAAATATGTTTAAGAAGATAGGTCACCTTTATTCATATTCAAACTCTTATAAATGATTTTAGATAGAGCTGTCAATAAATTAGCAAACGGCATTTCGGAATTGAAATTCTTCATTGCCGGGTTGGTTACATTAATTTGCAGCCTGTTTCCGCTCCGCACGTATGATACGTTTGTTGGTTTGAGCCAGATTGATTTTTTAGCCCCTGTGATGTATTGTCTGGTGATTTTGGTGACCCTCTTGTTTATTGGTGAAATCAGTTGCGTTAAGAATTATAGTTTCAGTATAACTCCTATTGATGCTATCGTGATGGCGTATATGCTTTACACCGGAGTTCGATTCGCCTTGCAATATCAGACAATTAACCCTGAGACTTTCTTTGAATTTATATCGCTTGTTATTCTCTACTTTATTTTCAGAGGCATTAAATCGAATTTTTCCAGGTACCTGTTGCTACTGTTTCCATTAGCTGGAATAGCGCAGATAGTTTATGGAATAGCCAACCAGACGCAATACTTTATGCCCGGCTACGGATTTGTTGACGTTACAGGTGTATTTAATAACACGGGCATACTGGGCGGATTTATGGCGATAGCATTTGTAGCAACACTGGGTTTACCTATCAGGAATACTGCCAGTAAGAGATTTATAGATCGAATCCCTTTTCTGAAGATTCTTCGGGTTGTGATTCTTTTCGTGTTCTTTATTCAGCTGGTGGCAAGCCATTCCCGTGCTGCATGGGTTGCCTGCTTAGTCGGTTGTACCTATTTCATTAGTTGCCGTCCGGGAGGCATCTTCCAACGTTTCGTCCGGACAAATTCATTTCGCAAGCTGCTAATGGGTGTAGTTATTAGCTTATCATTCGTTGCTTTATTGATTGGACTATACACGCTCCGGAAAGATTCGGCTGACGGTCGGCTTCTGATTTGGAAGGTTTCGCTCAAAATGGTAAAGGACAAACCTGTTTTCGGTCACGGCATCAATGGTTTTCAAGCCAATTACATGGAATATCAGGCACGGTACTTTGCAACGCATCCCGATTCGCCTTTCAGTAACCTGGCGGATAACAATCAATTTGCCTTTAATGAAGTGCTGAAATTGCTTGTGGAACGCGGCATAGTGGGATTTTTACTACTGGGAGCGTTAGTTTATGTCCTATTTATAAAGACTCCAACATACGGCAATAAGGAGGAAACCCGGGAAGCAACCGGACTTAAAGCGTCACTGGTGGCGTTGTTTGCATTCGGGTGTTTTTCTTATCCTACCGATGTGTTTCAGATGAATGTGGTGGGGGTTATGCTGATAGCACTCCTGATAAACACAGCCCCCCTAAATCCCCCCGAAGGGGGGACTTTAAGATTCCCGTTTGCCAATTTTATGAAGAAGCGGAGTGGAATTGGGAAAGGGGCGATTAGAACTGGACTAATGCTTACTTATACTATTGTAATTATTGCTTTTACAACTCATGTTTTACGATATAAAGCTGTTTGTAGAAATTGGGAGATGGGTTTGAAACAGTTCAGCACAAAACCGGAATGCCGAAGCATTAAATTGCTTCAATCGTGCTATCCGGCATTAAGCAATAACGGGGTGTTTCTTACTAATTATGGCAAGGCACTTACACTATCCGGGGCATATACAGAAGCAATACCCGTACTATTGAAAGCAAATACGCGCTTGCCGCTGGCAAGCAATTATATGGAGTTGGGAAAATGCTACCGTGCTACCGGAAATACCACCCGTGCGAAAGAGGCATGGATAAAAACCTCCCTGATGATTCCATCACTCTTTACTCCTAAGTATTTAATAGCTAAAATGAATTATGAAACCGGTAAATTACCCGAGGCAAGGAACCTCGCCAGCAAACTGCTGGAAAAAAAGCCTAAAATAAGAAGCCCTGAAACAGACAGCATACAAAAAGAAATGGCTCGAATGGTTGAAGCAACCCACTAAGCCAAAAACAGATAATTTTTCATTTAATCAAAAAAATCACTTATTTTTATGAAAAAAACAAAGAAATATTTTATTTATTCAACAATTATTGTTTTATTTACAGCGTTATTTTTCGCATGTAAAAATGACTTTGAAAATGCAGTGTCTAAAATAACGGGTACACCGGACAGTGCTGTTTTAGATGCACAGGCATGGTACAACAGTACAATAAAACAGGATACGCTCTCGCTTGGTTTAGTAAAAGTTAAAGGCACAAAAAAAAACATGGCTGCTAAACCAGACTGGAAGCATACTTATACCATTAGGGAGAAAGATTACACGGCAGTACATGTGCAACTGTTTATGAAAGGAACATTTAGCTTTGTGACGCCCGAAAACAAAAAGGCATACGAAGCTACGGGCAACGAACGGTACATTAAAACATTTACACGTATGGTGGTACTAACTAACAAGAAAGATAAAAAAACAACGGGCTTTTTAATGACATTGATACCTGACAAAGCCTATATTGAATCGACCCATTTTGATGCATTACGCTCTAACTACAAACAATGGCAGAAAGGCTTTAGCGGTTTTGTGTTTTATCACACGCTCGATGGTAAGTTTGCTAATGGTTGGCAGTTTGCCGATGGCAAAGCGATTAAAGTGGTAACGCAGAATTCTGATACGGATTTGAACGTGAATATGGGAGCGAAGAAAAAAGTTGCTGCTGAGACTCAATGTACAGACTATTATTATGAAATGTACGCACAAGACTGTACGGATTGGACTTCTAATGGTGAATACGTTACAACAGTGTGTGGCGGTGTGTATTTCGATGGATATGAATATGCCTATACAGTATGTACTTACACTGATACAAATAAAATAACTGGCGATTATGATGGGGGAGGTCACTATGGAGGTCACACTTACTATGATTGTAATGGTGATGCAAATGGTTCAGCATATTATGACAATTGTCAGGTGTGCGTGGGGGGAAATACAGGTAAAAAACCTTGTATTGATCCTTGCGAAACGTCTGGCGAAGATTTGAAAAAAGCTTTCCCTAATGTAAGTGATTCTAAATTAGCCATTCTTGCAGATAAAATAAATACTTATAGTGATTATTTAGGAATACACACAAAAGAACAATTACAACATTTTATAGCACAAGCTGCCTGCGAGAGCAATGATTTTGCCACTATTACTCCAACAGAAAAACTAAATTACACATCCGCAGAAAGATTGTCAACTGTTTTTCCAAAATATTTTTCACTAACTGATATGACTAAACAAAATCCTTATGAATATCTGAACAATCCGGAAAAATTAGCTAATTTAGTTTATTCGAATAGAATGGGCAATGGAAATGAAAATAGTGGGGATGGATACAAGTATAGAGGTAGAGGTATTTTTCAGTTGACAGGTAAAGATAACTATCAGAAGTTCAGCGCTTACTATACTAACGAATTATCTTATATTGATATAGTCTCTAATCCTAATCTACTATCTTCAGATCAAACATTATCAATTGTCAGTGCATTATGGTATTACAAAACCAGAGTGCTAGACAAAATTCAAGTAAATGAGAACACATCAGTTGCAGCGGTATCTATTTTAGTTAATGGTGGCACAAATGGATTAGCGAGTAGAAAATCAAAATTTAATTTAACTAAACAATATATAGATTGCAAATAAATAAAAACATGAAAACAAATAAAAGATCTTTAATTTTAAGTATCGCACTTTTTGCTATTGCTTCTTCCTATTGCATAATAAATGCTAATTCAAAGCCTGCTAAAATTGTGAAATCAAATAAATCAGTTCAAGACAGTACAATTATTGGCAGCTGGATTTTAGAAGATGATAATAATAGCAAATTTATTTTTACGGCAGACAGCCTTTATTCTCAGTATTATGAAAATAACCTTATTGATAAAGGTACATTTAGAATAAGAAACTCTTCTCCTCAATGTGGAGTTGAAGTTTCAGTTAATGCAAATACAAATTATTTGCAGCTATTAAGTATCAATTTAAATAGCACCTTTTGTTACGAGATTTATGGAATTGGTTTAAATAAGTTAACTATTCGTATTCTTGATCGAGGGGAAATTTTAATATTCACAAAACAATAAACTAAATCACAGGTTTACATTAAACAGTGTTTGTCTGTTATGAATTTTGCAGGGCGTAGTTATAATTCGCTTTGTATAGTTTAGAGAAGGAAAGCTTCCAATTTCCATATTGAAATAATATATAGAAAGTTGATTACTTTCCTCCTTGCACCACTGCTCCCACGCGAATCATTCGCGTGGGAGTAAAAACAAACAAGCCTACGAAACAACAGACGACAAACGGTATCTGAAAACATTTACACGCATGGTGGTACTAACTGACAAGAAAGATAAAAGCACAACAGGGTTTTTAATGACATTGATACCTGACAAAGCGTATCTTGAATCCACCCATTTTGATGCCCTGCGCTCCAACTACAAGCAATGGCAGAAAGGCTTTAGCGGGTATGTGTTTTATCATACACTCGATGGTAAATTTAACAATGCATGGAGGTTTGCCAATGGAAAAGTGATTAAAAAAGTAACGCAAAATTCTGGTAAGGATTTGAACCTGAATATGGGAACAAAGAAAAAAGTCACAGCTGAGACTGTATGTACAGACTATTATTATGAAGTATACTCAGCAGACTGTATGGATTGGACAGTTAATGGTGAATACACTACTACAACGTGTGCTGACGGTTTCTATTTTGATGGATATCAATATGCCTATACAGTATGTACTTACACTGATACAAATAAATTAACTGGCGGTTATGATGGGGGAGGTAACGGTGGAGGTACTTACTATGATTGTAATGGTGATGCTAATGGATCAGCATATTATGATGAATGTCAGATTTGTGTAGGAGGAAATTCACAAAAAACACCGTGCGTTCGTGATTGTAACAATGTATTAAATGGAACTGCCTATGTAGATAGTTGCCAGGTATGCGTGGGGGGCGATACAGGAAAAACGGCGTGCACTGAGTGTGAGCAATTAGATAATGAATTAGCAGCATTATTTAATGAAACTTCAGAATTATGGGCTGTAAGACAGAATGTTATTTCAGTTTCAAATGGTCCATGTTGTAATGATGGATATATTAAAAGAATTGGTGGAAGTCCTGTATTGTGGGAAAGTATAGCTGATGGATATATATATGGATTGGGAAATGTTACTAAAATGTCATTTTCACATAATGCTGCAATAATATATCTGCAAAACCAAGAAAATATAGCAAGCAATATCTCAAACTTTGGACTAGACATATTTCCTGGTGCATCTGTTTGGGCATCTTATGGTATAGGAAAGCTTGTTGAAAAACTAATAATAGCAAAAGGGCTAGCCAATGCATGTACCGCGGTTATAGCTGCTTGGCAATTCAAATTCACAGCACAATCAGGACTTTATAAAAAAATGAGAGAAAATTTTGATGTAAATTATTCAAACAAAGGACTATATATCATTGATACAACATATTCAGATCCCCTAGATGGTATTTATTCAGCTCATGTTGTAGAATTCTATTCATCAGATGGTTGTTATTTAGGCAGAATTTTATATTAATCTTAAATATATGATACAGAATTTTCTAGAAAGTAAAAAATATAACATTTTACGACTTGTTATTCATATAATAAGTTTTTCGTTATACATTCTTTTTGTAAGTTATTATTATAAATATTTTTATTTTTTAGATATATATTTAATACCAATCATATTATATATTGCAAATAATATCATAGCTAAGAAAAAAGATGGTTTTTCTCATCGTATTGTAAATTGTATAGTTTATATACTTTTTGATATTCAAATGCTTTCCATTTTATTAAATGAGAATATAAAATTATTTTTTATTAATATAGATAAACTCTTGTTTCCTACATTATATCAAAAGCCAATAAATGAGTATATCTATTATTATACTTTTTTATTCTATCTATTTACAAATATGATTATAAAAAATAAGGTTATTGTTCTTATTCTGACCGTGATTTTTGCATTTTTTATATTGGCTAATTAATAATTTAGATAATTCCAGCTTGGATGATTATGTACTATTCCACTGCTCCTACGCAAATCTTTCGCGTGGGAGCATAACCAAACAGGCCTACGAAGCCACGGGCAACGAACGGTATATAAAAACTTTTACGCGCATGGTGGTACTAACAAACAAGAAAGATAAAAGCACAGTCGGGTTTTTAATGACATTGATACCTGACAAAGCCTATATTGAATCGACCCATTTTGACGCATTACGCTCTAACTACAGGCAATGGCAGAAAGGCTTTAGCGGGTATGTGTTTTATCATACACTCGAAGGAAAATTTAATAATGGATGGAAGTTTGCCAATGGCAAAGTGATTAAACGGGTGACCCAAGTAGATGAAAATGGAATTGATATAAGTATGGGAGTAAGACGTAAAGTAAGTTCAGCAACTGTTTGTGAAACTACTCAACATGAAGTTTGGGCAACGCCCTGTAATTTTTGGGCCACGACGTATGAATATCAAGGTGTAGAGCAACCTTATACTTATCATTTAGACTGTAATGGTTGGGTTTTAGATCATTATGAATATACTACTGAATGTTATGATGACGGAACCCCTGGAGGTGGCAACCCTGGTGGTGGCGGTAACCCTGGTGGCGGAGGAGGCGGAGGCGGAGGTGATTCTGGTGCAGGCACAGGCACTAGTGATGGTGGTTATACAGCTGCTGAAGTTGGAACTCGAACTAATTGTGACCCATCTGCGGCAACCAATGCTACCAATATAAATAGTGTATTATCATATAATAGTTATTTATATATCTATTCGAATGTCCTAAGTTATGTTAATACGCTAAGAAGCTATGCTTACGGTATGCCAGATGAATGGGGTGCTGCTATAAATACATCTGATAATAACTATTGGATGGGCACTGACGGTTATAACAATGATGGTTATATATTGTTTCAAGGTAATTCTACTGGGGTTACAATATATTGCGGACTAAATACATATTTACTTGTACATTGCCATGTATTAGGAGATTTAACAACTCCTTCTCCGAAAGATTTTACTACTATATGTAATGATTATCTCAATGGTTCACCAAAAATCTATGGAAATGTTGTACTGGCATTTGATGGTTCGGAATCAGTAATTTATGTAAGTGATCAAGTCGCATTTGCTAATTTTTGTGCATCTATTGCTAATGACAACAACTTAAGAAATAGTACTGGGGCATATTTTCCGGTAGGATCGGTTTATGCAGATACTTATAATGAGGTGTATGAACAGTTAGTGAATTATGACGGTTATTCGCAATCTGTAGCTAATTCTTACGCACTTACGTATGTGTTGGATCAATATAACACAGGCATGAAAATAGGCTATCGCCCTAATGCATCCAGTCAATTCAAAGAACAATATACAGAAGATAATGATGGCTATTACTATTATGAACCTCAAAAATGTCAATAATTATGAAACGAACAATTATTTTAGCAATTTCTTTCGTGTGCTTGTTTGTACACATTACATTTTGTCAACAACCCTACCGCTCAATTAGCCAATTTGGTAACGACACAGCAAAATACCTTAAATATAATTTTAAGGAAAGAGGAAGTAGTAATATGTACGAAGGTAAAACTTTCGCAGAATTATTTTCTGATTTAGAAATCAAGCCTATTGGATTATTGAGAACAATGATGACGATTGAAGGCGATGGTGCAAAAATTGTATCAATACAGTTATTCTTCACTAAATCTAATAAGTTAAGTTTCTCTGAGTTTAGTGATGAATATATCTCAATAATTTGGGAAACACCAATTACTTATAATAATTCAGTAATCCTTACAAAGGCAAAATCATCACCTCCTGTAAAAGGTCAGAAAAAATATGAATCGGGGTATGAATTGTTTACAGCATATCCCCAATATGATTGGATACCTCAATTTTATGATTTCTTTAAAGATCAGAAAATTAAAAAAGTTTTTTATAGCCCAGTCAGGTATTAAACAGTCTTAGTAAAGAAAAAAGTAGTGGATTCCGGCCTTTAAGTAAAGGCTGGGGTTCATTCTAATTTAGTCTTTAAAAAATGCCTTTGAGGAATGTATATAATCATGAAAAAATCAATTATTTTAGCAATTTCTTTCGTGTGCTTAGTTGTACACATTACATTTAGTCAACAACCGTATCGCACACTTAAACAGTTAGGTAACAACACGGCGAAATACCTTAAATATAACTTTAAGGAAAGAGGAAGTAGCAATATGTACGAAGGTAAAACTTTCGCAGAATTATTTTCTGATTTAGAAATCAAACCTATTGGATTATTCAGAACAATGATGAATATTGAAGGCGGTGGTTCAAAAATTGTAGCCATAAAGTTATTCTTCACTCAATCTAATAAGTTAGGTTTTTCTGAGTTAGGTGATGAATATATCTTAATAGTTTGGGAAACACCAATTATTTATGATAACTCAGCAATCCTTACAAAGGCAAAATCATCACCCCCTGTAAGAGGACAGAAAAAATATGAATCGGGGTATGAATTGTTTACAGCATATTCTCAAAAAGAGTGGATACCGCAATTTTATGATTTCTTTAAAGATCAGAGAATTAAGGCGGTTTATTATAGCCCTGATAGATATTAAGATGTCTTACTGTTGTAAATAAGTAGTGGATTCCGGCCTTTAGATAAAGGCAGGAATCCATATTATAGCTTGACTCAATGCCTAATAGTTAATCCAAGTGATTGAATGAAACATTTAATTTCAGATATGTTGCCTTGTGAAAATATAACAAAAAGAACTAAATGCATAAACTTACCTTCCTTAAACGATACAGAATAATTTTACTAGTAATTACTTTAGGTATAGTAATCTTTTATCCGATTCCTGATTTCACTTCTTATCCCAAATCACTGGATGCTGCATTTCAGAAGGCCGGAAGTAATCAGTCAGAGCTTAAAAAGGTTATCAGGTATTATTCGTGGTTACCTTCCGATTCGTTGAAACGAAAAGCAGCCCTGTTTTTAATCGAAAACATGGATACACACTCGTCGTATCAGAGTGACCAGTGGGAAAAGTTTCAGGTAGAGTTGGACACGCTGTTTAAAAAAGAGCGTGAGGAATCGAAATTAAAACACGGGTTTGATAGTATCTATAAAAAATACGACCTATCGGATGTTGTCTATTTATCGGATTTAGAGACAATCAAAGCCCGATTTCTGATACGAAGCATTGATTATGCTTTTGAGAAATGGAAAACACCCTATGCCAGGCATCTCACTTTTGATGAATTCTGTGAGTATTTATTTCCTTACAGAGCCGGAAATGAGCCATTAGAAAATTGGCAAAAACTGTTTGATAAGCAATACATTCCTCAGGTTTTTTCGCTGATTAAAAAGCCAACAGATTCTATCTCTTCCGAAGATATCTGCAAAGCCTTAAGGGTATTGAAAGATGGTTATTTGCATTTTCCACCCCAAGATGTACCTGATTTTAATGTTCATATGTTGCTGGCTGCAAAGGCAGCAGCTTGCAGACAGTATTGTTCGAAAATCACCCTTGCCGCCCGATGTATCGGTGTCCCTGTTGTATTGGATTATACCCCGCAGTGGGCTAACCGAAGCATGGGTCACGAATGGAATGCATTAATTGCTAAGGATGGTAAACCGTTAAGTTTTGGCATTAAAGATGAGTGTGAACTGGGAAAACATATCGAGTTAATCAAGGATAGGATTCCTCCCAAAGTATATCGTAAGACTTTTGCCAAGCAGAAAGAAAGCCTCTCAATGATTCACGGCATGGAAGAAATTCCTCAGATATTAGCATCGCCCTGCATTAAAGATGTAACCAACGGTTATTATCAGACCGTGGATGTGCCGGTGAAATTTAATTTTAATCCGCCCGCTCACCATCAGTTTGCTTACCTTGCTGTATTTAATAATCGGGATTGGGTTCCGGTGAGTTGGGCAAAAACCACCAACGGGGAAGCAGTATTTAAAGACTTGCATAAAGGAATTCTGTGTTTGCCGGGCTATTACTCGAAAATGAAATTCATGCCATCGGCATATCCGGTCATCATAGATAGCACCGGAAAAACTACTGAAATCATACCTGATTTGAGTAAGAAGCAAACGCTCGTCCTAAGCCGTAAATATCAAACAAACCTGGTGAATGAGTATTGCAAAGGAATGGTTGGTGGTAAATTTCAGGTATCCAATGATTCTGACTTTGCACATGCTGTTGATTTATATACAATAACAGAAAAACCGGAAGCGAGTTATCAGATAGTAAACATAAAGCAATCGAAGAGTTATAAATATTTCAGATATACAGCACCAAAGCAATCACCCTGTCATGTAGCCGAAATAGAAGTGTATGAATCTGGTTCCAACTTAAAGCTTGTTGGTACTGTTACCGGTGGATGTCTGACAAAATACGATTTGAATGTAATGGATGTTGCCCGGTTATCAAAAGTTCCGTTCTATATCCGTAGAATGTTGCAGGAAACTAAAAAATATCAACTCGTAGAGTTACCACTTGCCAGTGAAAACAAAAACTTTAAATTCGCATTCCCGGAACAAACTATTAATATCGCAGCATCTAATAGAGCTTATATAACCGAATTGAAACAAAAGCAGCAAAACCAACTAACGGGCAGTCATCCTGTTATGCCCGACAGCTGCGCCATAAATGCTTTTGATGGAGATGCACTTACGAATTATTGCAGGTGGGGCAAGGAATATGTCTGGGTCGGTTTGGAGTTCGACACACCCAAACGAATTGAAAAAATTGTATATCTACCCCGAAATGATGATAACTGTATTCGTAATGGAGAATTATATGAGCTTTTCTATTGGAACAATAAATGGGAGTCATTAGGTCAGCAAACGGGTTCGAGTGAAACGTATAAATTGACTTATAAAAACGCCCCAACCCATGCACTTTTCCTTTTGCGCAATCTTACTAAAGGAACAGAAGAGCGTATTTTTACTTATGATAGGGGGAAGCAGGTGTGGTGGTGAAGATTCTACTCAGTTCGCCTTAGTGTATCAGACGCAGGATGTACATCTATGTTTCCAAACTTCGTCGGGCTAGAAAGAAAGCTCCAGCTTTCAATATTGAAATAGAATATGGAATGCGGTGTTTTCCTTTCCCGATTCTCGGGACAAGTTTAGCATTCATATCACGGGACTTTTTGCCACTTACCTTCCACTTATCACAACATTTTGTAGTTAATATATATTAAATATAAAATTGCATATTCTCTGAAATAGCCTAACAATAAGTATTATTCATTTTTAAATTTAATAATTTTCTATAATTCCAGTACTATGTATTGCAAGGTACTAGTAAACACATTATATTTGCATTTTATTTCAGAATCGACATTAGTTTATTGAATTGATAAAATAGTAGAATCCGAACTTTTAAACTTTCAACTTTCAAACTCAAATTTAATGATTACACTTAAAAACATTAACAAAACGTACGACATGGGACAAGCTTCCCTACATGTTCTCAAAGGAATTGATCTGCATATTGAAAGCGGAGAATATGTATCGATTATGGGTGCTTCGGGTTCGGGAAAATCTACATTATTGAATATCTTAGGAATTTTAGATAATTATGACACGGGTGATTATTATCTGAATGGCAAGTTAATTAAAAATTTATCTGAAAAGCAATCAGCGGTTTATCGCAACGAGATGATTGGATTTGTTTTCCAGTCATTCAATCTGATAAATTTCAAAAATGCGTTGGAAAATGTTGCTTTACCACTTTATTATAAAAATATACCCCGCAAAAAGCGCAATATTATTGCCATGGAATATTTGGACCAGATGGGATTGAAAGATTGGGCGCATCATTTACCTAATGAAATGTCGGGGGGGCAAAAACAACGTGTTGCCATAGCACGGGCCATTATTTCAAAACCTCAAATCCTATTGGCCGACGAACCTACAGGAGCTTTGGATAGTGTAACTACGGTTGAAATGATGAAAGTTCTTTCCGATTTAAATGCTAATGGTTTAACAACCATTATCGTAACTCATGAAAAGTCTGTTGCCGACGAAACAAAAAAAGTTATACATTTAAAAGACGGATTGATTGAAAGTATTGAACAGAAGTAAATTAGTTCTAATATGAAATTAGATTATTAATTATTAGCATTTATAACTACTAAAAACGAATAATATGGGAATACTAACTCTATTATGCCTTATTCCATTTATATTTATTTTTGTATTATTAATTCCGTTAATTGCAATTATTGATATTCTAAGGAGTAAATTCAACGGAAATGATAATATATTAATGCTTTTAATTGTAATTTTCATTCCATTTGGAGCCATTTTGTATTTTATTCTTGCTCCTTCCCGCAAAATAAAGTAACCATACTATTCAGTTTTTTAAAAAAGCAACCAAATAATTATCAAGAAAATGTTCTCAATTAATACATTAGAAGAAATATTTGCCAGTTTAAAACACAATAAACTAAGGACAGCACTTACAGGACTATCGGTGACGTGGGGAATTTTTATCCTGATAGTCTTACTTGGTGCAGGTAACGGTTTAAAAAATGGCGTTACTTCAAATTTTAGCGAAAGAGCTACTAATACTGTTCAAATGTACTCCGGAACATCTTCGCTTCCTTATAAAGGGTTGAAAAGCGGACGATCACTTACATTTGACAATAAACAGGTTAATGCCGTTGACGAAAATATGGTTGAAACAAGTAATCAGAGTGGAGTTATTGAGAAACAATTGACTATTACAAATAATAGTGAATTCGGATCTTTTAGTGTAAACGGTGTTGATCCAAGTTATAGAAATGTATTCAATCTCAAATTTGAATCAGACGGTGGTAGATTTATTAATCAATTGGATAACAAGGCAAGTAGTAAAGTAATCGTGCTGGACAAAAAAATAGAAGAAGTACTTTTTAAAGGAACAACTGCGATTGGAAAATATGTGAAATTGGGATCAGTTATGTTTCAAGTGGTTGGAATTAATTCAAAAAAGGAACGTTACGGAGATGGTAATGCATATATTCCTTTCACTACTGCTCAATATATTTTCAATCCTAATCTTAAATTTCGTACGATAGCGATGACGGTTAAAGGTTTGGAAACTAAAGAATCAAACGATGCTTTCAATGAAAAATTAAAAAATACAATGTCTAAAAGTCTGAGCTTCGATCCAAATGACACCCAAGCTTTATACTTACAGAATTCTCAACGTAATTATATTGAAACAATGCAGATATTCAATGGAATAACAATTTTTGTATCCATAATAGGTATTTTTACATTAATTGCCGGTATTGTGGGCGTGAGCAATATAATGTTAGTGTCGGTAAAAGAAAGAACACGCGAAATTGGCATTCGCAAAGCATTGGGTGCACCTCCTGCTTCCATATTACAATCAATCATTATTGAAGCTATATTGATAACTGCCCTATTTGGATATATAGGAATGATGATGGGAATTGGATTAACTGAATTGGTGAATTTTATCATGGTAAAATCGGCTGCCGCTGCTCCTGATGGACCTACTGTATTTAAAAATCCAACTGTGGAACTCTCTTATGTATTAATCTCCACCGGAATACTGATTCTGTCAGGTGTAATTGCAGGATATATGCCAGCTCGCAGGGCAGTGAGAATCAAACCAATCGAAGCAATGCGTGAAGAGTAAATTCAATTTATGTTTTTTGTAAAGTAATTAATTAAAAAATGTTTGTTACAAGTATTCTACAATCTTGTAACTACTAACTAACAACTAATTTTATGTTTGATTTAGATCGATGGCAAGAAATATGGTTTACCATTACGCACAATAAATCGCGAAGTGTTTTGACCGCGTTTGGAGTTTTTTGGGGAATGTTTATGCTTGTAGTCATGGTAGGAGCCGGAGTTGCACTTCAACGCGGAATGAGTTCGCAGATTGAAGGTTTTGCCACTAATTCTTGTTTTGTATATGCCAACCAAACTTCTGAGCCTTACAAAGGTTTGAAAAAAGGACGTAACTGGAATATAGAAAATGAAGACTTACCTGTACTTATAAAAAAAATTCCTGAAATACAATATCTTGCTCCCGTATTATTCGGAGGACGTGGATCAAATAATGTAACACGGAATGACAAAGCTGGAAGTTATAATGTAAAGGGAAATTACCCATCGTACAATTTGATTGATGAAAGCAAAATGGTTTATGGAAGATATCTAAATGATATTGATATAAAAGAAGAAAGGAAAGTATGTGTAATTGGTGAACGCGTCAATCAAGTATTATTTCCTAAAGATGAAAATCCAATTGGCAAGAGTATTCAGGTTAATGGAATTTATTTTCAGGTAATTGGGGTTGCACGTCATACTTCAAGTATTAATATTGGTGGAAATGCCGAAGAATCAGTTATATTACCATTTAGCACCATGCAGCAAGCATTTAACCTTGGGAAAAACATACATTTTATGGCAGTTACTGCTCAACCGGGCATAAAAGTAAAAGTTATTGAAGACAAAATACATGCAATACTTCAGGAGAGACATAATATATCTCCTACAGATAAAAAAGCAATTGGCGGTTTTAATATTGAAGATGAATTTACCATGTTTCTTTATCTGGGTATTGGTATTGCAGCATTAATATGGATTGTTGGATTGGGAACTCTGTTTGCCGGGGCTATTGGAGTTAGTAATATTATGTTGGTAACTGTTAGAGAGCGGACTAAGGAAATTGGCATACGTCGGGCATTAGGAGCTACACCACAAAATATTATTCGACAAATCCTTACTGAAAGTATTGTATTAACCTTGATAGCCGGTATTACAGGTTTGATGTTTGGAGTAGGATTACTTTCATTGGTGGGAATGGCATTAAAAAGTGGTGAACAGTTTTTTAAAGATCCTCAAATCAGCTTTACTGTTGCTATTGCTTCGTTTTTTATTTTACTTGTTATAGGTACTTTGGCCGGTTTTATTCCTGCCAATAGAGCAATGAATATAAAACCAATTGAAGCCATAAGAGAAGAATAATTCTAAATCTGTTATTCTTAATTTCTTAAATTATAAAATTAATAATTAAATATAAATCAACTAATAAACTCAGTTTTTCTTGTTTAAAATCCAGAAACAAGAAACTTAAAAAAATGACATTATGAAGAAAATTTTAAAAATCGCCTTGCTTATAATTGGAGCTGCACTTGTGATTTGGACATTTTGGTTTTTATATCAAAAATCGCGTCCGGTATTAAAGAAATATAATGTTGAAAATGTGACTATTGGCACAATTGACAAAAAAACTGTAGCAACCGGGAAAGTTGATCCAAGAAATGAAATTTTGATTAAACCCCAAATGTCAGGTATTATTGCCGAAGTATATAAAGAAGCGGGTGATGTGGTGAAAGCCGGAGAAGTGATTGCTAAAATTAAAGTAATACCAGATATGGTTAGTTTAAATGGTGCAGAATCACGGGTTTCAAGAGCGCAATTATCATTTGACCAAAGTCAAAAGAATTTTGACCGTGATAGTAAATTGTACACAAATAAAGTAATTTCAAGAGAAGAATTTGAAAAAACACAGCTTCAATTTAATAACGACAAGGAAGAATTGAGAACAGCTAAAGACAATCTAAGCTTAACCCGCGATGGAATTAGCACCAATAGTGCGGCAATTAGCAACACACTCGTTCGTTCAACTATTAATGGAACAATTCTAGACGTACCAGTTAAAGTTGGAAATTCTGTCATTCAATCGAATAATTTCAACGACGGAACAACCATTGCTACAGTAGCTAATATGAGTGATATGCTATTTGTAGGAAAATTGGATGAAACAGAAGTAGGTAGAATAAAAGTTGGTATGCCTATGGATATTACCATTGGTGCATTACAAGATCAAAAACTTACTGCTAAATTGGAATATGTTTCTCCTAAAGGTAAAGAAGAAAACGGTGCAATTATGTTTGAAATGAAAGCTGCTGTTCAAGTTCCAAAAGATATTTTTGTTCGTGCCGGATATAGTGCCAATGCTCAAATTGTATTCTCAAAATCGGAAAATGTGTTGACAATACCTGAAAGTTGTATCGAATTTGGAGGTGATACTGCATTTGTTTATGTGCTGAAAACCAAAGAACCACAAACTTTTGTAAAGAAACAGGTAAAAATTGGATTATCTGACGGAGTGAAAATTGAAGTTAAGAGTGGCTTAACCGTTAAAGACAAAATTCGTGGTGCCGAAGTTCTGGAAAAGAAAGCTGAAGTAACAACTAAAAAAGAAGAAAATAGCTAATTTGAACTGTTGACAGAATTGGAGGAAAATGAAAAAGAAAAAGATTGTATGGTTGTTGATTATTATTCCATTGGGAATTATATTTCTTTGCAATCTTCTAAATGTAAGTTTTAATAATTCTAAGGCAAAATATAATATTCATTATGAATCACTTGACAAACTATCTAATGGAAAATCAAATGGTGTATTAAGTGATGCCCAAAACAATACTTCTACAATTAAAAGTTTTGGGATATCTATAAATAAAAATACTCAATCTATAAATTCAAAAGATTTCAATTCAGATAAAGGAGTTCAAATAATTAATTTTGATAATAAAAGCCCAGTATTGTTTTATACAAAATCATCTTCCATAGGATTAACAAGATATATACCATTTTATAAACCAATCAATTTTAGTTCTAAAATTATTGTTCGATGGAATGTAAACGGAAATGATTCAGATAGCATTCATTTGCTAAGTAGAGACGAAACAATTAATATTAAAGGTCACATTAATATAGTTGGAATTTGCACTCCATCTACTGCTAAACAATTAATAAACGATTTAATTTCATCTGAAACAAAAAAAATTATAGATACAGATATTAACAACAAACTTAGTTTTAAAGAATAATCAGTCTGATTTAATCAACTAATAAAATAAAATACATAGTTTAATGAAAACAAAAACATATTTGATTATTGTTGCGATGCTCGTAACATTACTAGCCAATGCACAAAAACCATGGACACTACAGCAATGTATTGACACAGCTTTATCTAACAACAGAAACGTGAAACAGAAAGTGTTGGCAAGAAAAATAAGCGAAACAAATTATTTACAATCCAAACAGAATTTATTACCCAATTTAAATGCTTCTTCTGGTGAGTATTTTAGTTTTGGTCGTTCATTAGGCGCTGACAATGTATATAAAAACATCAACTCATCTCAAACTTCATTTGGAATTTCAAGTAATATTACATTATTTGATGGGTTAAATATGAAATATACTATTGATGCCAGAAAAGCTGATTTTAATGCTTCCGAAGCTGATTTGAAAAAGATGCAAAGTGATCTGGTAATGAGTGTTTCTACTGCATTTCTACAAGTATTGCAAAATAAAGAATTGTTACAAATTGCCACTGATCAACATGCTCTTACGTTAACTAAAATTGAACAACGCAAAAGTTTGGTTGCTGCTGGTAAATTGGCAGAAGGTGAAATGTATGATCTTTTAGCTCAGGAATCTAAAGAAGAGATGAATAGAATCAAAGCAGAACAATCATTAAATTATTCGCTGCTGGATTTATCGCAAATACTTGAATTAGAAAGTTTTGAAAACTTCGATATAGTGATTCCAGCAGATTTATTAAGTGCTGAATTGACATTATTAGATCCGAAAACTGTTTACAATGGAGCTTTAGTGCACCGTCCAGAAATTAAGAGTGCTGAATTCCGTCTTCAAAGTAACCAGACAAATGTCAAAATAGCAAAATCTAATTATTATCCAACGCTTTCGCTCAATGGTCAAATTGGCTCTCGATATTATAACTTGAGCGGTATTCCAAACCAACAATTTGACACACAACTTTCAAACAACTTGAGTTCAAGTATTGGACTTAACTTGTCAATTCCGATTTTTAATAAATTTCAAGTTAAAAATGGCGTTAGTAATGCATTAATACAGGTTCAAAGCAGCAAATTGGATCTGGAAAATACCAAAATTGAATTACGTAAAAGTATTGAACAAGCATACCAAAATGCGTTGGCTGCAAAAGCCCGTTGGGATGCAGCGATTAAATCAGAAACTGCCAGTAGAGAGGCTTATCGATTTGTAAATGAGAAATATGAAAATGGGCGGGCTACTGTTTATGAACTTTACCAGGCTAAAAGTAATCTTACTCAGGTACTTTCGGAACAAACTCAAGCTAAATACGAATATGTTTTTAGAATTAAAATCCTTGAATGGTTGAAATAAAGAAGATAACTTCTTGTTTTGATTCAAAGAATTGAAGAATGCTTCTTATTCTTACATGTATAATAAAAGAAGTTGAACATTATGAATGCAGATAATATTAAATCGCAAATGCGAAAAGGATACCTGGAATATTGCATTCTGCTTATTCTAAGGAAGAAGTCCGCTTACACTTCGGATATTATTGCCGAATTGAAAGATGCAAAATTAATTGTAGTAGAAGGAACATTATATCCTTTGCTTACCAGATTAAAAAACAGCGAGTTGCTTGATTATCGTTGGGAAGAATCTACTCAAGGTCCACCTCGCAAATACTATGAAATGACTCCACATGGTTCAACTTTTTTAGACGATCTGGAAAATGCTTGGGATGAAATCAACAGCGTAGTTAATAAAATTAAAGAATCTTAGGTCAACAGTATTAAATTCAACACATATGAAGAAGACTTTAACCGTTAATCTGAATAACGTCGTTTTCCACATCGACGATGATGCTTTTGAAATGTTACAAACTTATCTTCACGATATTGCCGAACACTTTAAATCTGAAGATGAGCGAAAAGATATTATGAATGATATCGAAGCTCGAATTGCCGAACTTTTCAATGAGAAGTTACAGAAGAACAAAAGTGTTATTAATTTGAGTGATGTAGAAGAAATTGTAGAGATAATGGGCAAACCGAGCCAATATACAGGTGATGAAGATGAAACAGAACCAACACCAAAATCTGAAAATAAGCAACAAAAATCTCGAAGGTTTTACAGGGATCCTGAAAATGCAATTCTTGGTGGAATTGCCGGTGGTTTAGCAGCCTATTTTAATGTTGATGTAACCTGGATTAGGATTCTATTAGTTTTTTTAGTTTTTATAGGAGTTGGATTTATAATTCCAATTTACATAGTAGTTTGGTTTGTAGCTCCAGCTGCAATTACTGCCTCTCAGCGACTTGAAATGCAGGGAGAAGATGTCACAGTTGAGAATATAAAGACAGAAGTAAACAACGTGAAAAACTACATGGAAAGTGAAAAATTCAAAAATTCGGCAGAAACAGTTGGTGAAAGGATTCTTGATATTTTACGATGGGTGTTCAAAATAATATTCGGAATTGTTGGTGCAATATTAGGTATGATTGGAATTATTGTGGTAGGTGCATTAATTCTGGCACTTTTTCTTTTGATTTTTGAACCAACAGTTATTCAAAGCTTTGGACCTGATTTTATAACAAATTGGGCGGTGCTTACACCCGAAAAAATGATATTACTGGTTGTTTCAATGATTTTAGTAATTGGTTGCCCCATCTTTTTAATTGTATTTTGGGCCATTCGACTCATTTCAGGTCGACAATATCATTCAAGAACTGCATCATGGGTTATGTTAATACTTTGGTTTGCAGGGATATTTATGTTTTTTAGTACCGGAGCTGGATCGTTTGTTCGTTTTCACAATCATATGGGAAATCCATTTGTATTTGAATGGACTGATAACCAAAAACCCTTAGTCGATGAGGTTCGCAATATAGAACCTTTCCATGCAGTGGATATATCGGGCAATTTTGAATTGACACTTAAAAACGATTCAACCCGAACAATTACTATTTCAAGTCCGAATGACTTTTTGTCGAAAGTAATTACTAAAGTTGATAACGGAGTGCTTCATATTTATTCCGAACAATTTTTTATAAACAGAACCATTAAAATCACTATCCCTTCTGATTCGTTAAAAAGTATAACAGCAAAAGGTGCCTGTAAAATTCACACAGATTATCAATTGACTAACTCAGAGTTTTCACTAGAATTACTTGGAGCTTCAGAAGCCGATTTGGATGTAAATATTTCAGGATTATTTAGACTGGAAGCACAAGGTGCATCGAAAATTGATTTAAGAGGAACTTGTGAAACATTAAATATAAACGGATTAGGTGCAAGTGAAATTAAAGCTTCAGAATTAATAGCAAAAAATGCTGATATTCATTTAACCGGCGCATCACATGCCAATGTATTTGCAAGCGAAAGTCTCAATGCTGAAGCATTTGGCGCTAGCAATATTGATTGTCAGGGTCATCCTAAACAGGTAAAAAAGTCTACCCATATAGGTTCTGAAATTAATGTTGAATAAATTACTTTTTAATTATAAAAAAAGGCTGTTTCATAAGAAAATTTGAGGCAGTTTTTTTTTTGTAATTAGTTATATGTCCAACTTACGAACTCCTGTCAATTCCGTTTATAGGTCTAAGCCTATAGATCACATTATATTACAACCATTAATGATATATTTTCTAAGTTTATTTCAAAGAGTAATGGATCTTTTATCCCGTTTTACAATTGGGCAAAATTAATTCACTAATATATCAATCAACATATTATTTAGGCAGACAAATTCTTTTATATATCTGTAATTTCTATCCTACTGTTCATTTTTATTTGTTTTCTTATTCATTAATGCGTATTTTTGCGATTACAATTCATTTTGCCATTTTCAATGATAAAAGACCAGATAGAATCTCTTCGTCGCGAACTCGAACTGCATAATTACAATTATTATGTATTATCGGCTCCAACTATCTCTGATATTGACTTCGATTTGAAATTAAAGCAATTGCAGGAACTGGAAAATTCTTATCCTGAGTTTTTCGATCCGAATTCGCCAACACAGCGCGTCGGAAGTGATATTGCAAGCGGTTTTGAACAGGTGGCACATGTCTATCCCATGCTTTCGCTGGGGAATACGTATTCAGAAGTAGAAGTGCAGGATTTCTACGAACGGGTACGCAAAGGGCTTAATGAAGATTTTGAACTGGTTTGCGAATTGAAGTACGACGGAACGTCCATTTCATTGACTTATGAAGATGGTTTGCTGGTACGTGCTGTGACTCGAGGTGATGGAGAAAAGGGCGATGATGTAACAGTCAATGTGAAAACCATTCGCAGTATTCCGTTGCGGCTGCAGGGTAATTTACCTAAATCATTCGAAATTAGGGGTGAAATCCTGATGCCGTGGGCTGTATTCGATGACCTAAATCGAGAACGAGAAGAACAGGAAGAACAGCTTTTTGCCAATCCACGCAATGCAGCTTCTGGAACATTGAAACTGCAGAATTCAGCAACGGTGGCAAGCCGAAAGTTGGATGCTTACTTTTACTATTTATTAGGTGAAGACCTGCCATCGGACTTGCACTCCGGCAATTTAAAAGCGGCTCATTCGTGGGGATTTAAAATATCCGATGCTACTCAAGTTTGCAAGACATTGGATGAAGTTTCTGCATTTATTGAATATTGGGATGTTGAACGGAAGAATCTTCCGGTTGCTACCGATGGTATCGTGTTGAAAGTAAACTCACTTAATCAGCAAAAGAATCTTGGATTTACTGCCAAATCGCCCCGTTGGGCAATTGCTTATAAGTTTCAGGCTGAAAAAGCAGTAACAAGGTTGAATTCCGTATCGTACCAGGTGGGTAGGACAGGAGCGGTAACGCCGGTAGCCAACCTTGATCCGGTGCAACTTTCGGGAACTACCGTGAAACGTGCTTCGCTGCACAATGCCGACATAATCGAAGCACTCGATTTGCATATTGGCGACAATGTTTTTGTGGAAAAAGGAGGTGAAATTATTCCAAAGATAACAGCAGTTGATAAAGACGCCCGCATTCTGTTGGGTGACAAAGTGCAGTTTATCAAAAATTGTCCTGAATGTGGTGCGGCATTGGTACGCTTCGAAGGCGAAGCTGCCCATTATTGTCCGAATGAAAATGCCTGTCCGCCTCAGATTAAAGGAAAAATGGAACATTTCGTAAGTAGGAAAGCCATGAATATTGATGGATTAGGTAGCGAAACTATAAATTTGCTTTATCAAAACGGTTTATTACATAATATTGCCGATATTTACACACTCAAAATTCCTGATCTGATTCGGTTGGAACGGTTGGGCACAAAATCGGCTTATAATATAAAAGATGGCGCAGAAAAATCAAAAGAAGTGCCGTTTGAACGGGTTGTCTTTGCACTTGGAATACGGTTTGTGGGTGAAACCATTGCTAAAAAGCTGGCATTTGCATTTAAAAATATCGAAGCACTTGAAAATGCAACGTTGGAAGAATTGGTTACCGTGGATGAAATTGGTGAACGGATTGCACAAAGTGTGGTTTCCTATTTTTCCGACTCACAAAATATCGAAACTGTTGATAAATTGAAATCATTTGGTTTGCAAATGAGCTTGTCAGAAGAAAAATTGCTGGCGCACGGAACAATTCTGGAAGGATTTTCGATAGTTATCAGTGGAACTTTTGCAAAACATTCGCGCGACGAATATAAAACAATGATTGAAAGGAATGGTGGCAAAAATGTTGGAAGTGTTTCTGCTATAACTTCATTCATATTGGCCGGCGAAAATATGGGACCGGAGAAATTAAAAAAAGCAGAGAAATTAGGCGTGAAACTGGTGGATGAAACCACTTTTTTGACCATGATAAATGCCGGAAAATAAGTTAATATCCAGACTGGACTTTTGTTTTAAACGAAATATATATGTTTGATAAATTAAATAAATATTTTTTTCAGAAACGTGCTCAGAAATATTTGAACGAAAATGAACGAGACCGTCGTTTTGTGAATTACAACAAAGCAAAAACTATTCTTCTGTTGTTCGAAAGTGACTATTCGGAGAAAAATGTGAACATTCGTAAAATGATGTCCCAAATGCAACAAGATGGAAAAAAAGTAAGTGCATGGGGGTTTATCAATAAAAAAGAAGTTTCTACTTCCATTTTGCCCGATTTCAGAATTTTGCATCACAAGCAAACCGATTTTTTCCAAAAACCGTTGATTTCGTATATAAATGAGCTTGAAGGACAGGAGTTTGATTTGTTGATTGATTTGTCTCTCAATATACTTTTGCCTTTGCAGTATATTGTTCTTTATGCCCGGGCATCGTGTAAAACAGGTATTCATAAATCAGATTTATCCCTTTACGATTTCTTGTTGGATGTTGAAAATCTGACAGTTCCAATTGAAGGAACAGAATTCATGGAAACTCCGGTAGACGAAAACTACCTCTACGATCAGATAATTTTTTACCTCAAAAGCATACAAACTACAGATTAAAACTGTACTTTTGCAAACAAATTGTATTTTTTTGACCGATGATTAATAATAAACTGACAGGAATGGGTGTTGCATTAATAACACCATTCAAAAATGATGAATCGATTGATTACGATGCTTTGGCCCGATTGGTTGAGTTTCAGATAAAAAATGGTACAGATTATCTGGTGGTTTGCGGCACAACTGCTGAAACACCAACGCTTACCGAACAGGAAAAGGAAGAAGTAACCCGTTATGTTGTGCGATGTGCTACAGGTCGTTTGCCTATTGTGTTGGGAATTGGCGGAAATAATACAAAAGCCGTTGTTGAGAAACTTAATTCTTCCGATTTTACAGGTATTGATGCCATCCTATCGGTTACGCCTTATTACAACAAACCATCGCAGGAAGGTTTATACCAACACTTTGCTGCTATTTCTAAAGCATCACCGCTACCAATTGTGCTTTATAATGTTCCAGGACGCACCGGCGTTAATATGAATGCTGAAACTACATTACGATTGGCAAAAGAGTTCAAGAACATTTGCGGTATAAAAGAGGCTTCAGGGATTTTTACTCAAATTGATGATATAATCAAGAATAAACCGAAAGATTTTATGGTTATTTCGGGTGATGATGCCATTACATTTCCATTAATTACATTGGGAGCTGTAGGAGTGATTTCAGTTATTGGCAATGCTTTCCCTAAAGAATTCAGCCGAATGGTGCGACTTGCAGTACACGGTGATTATGCCGGTTCACGACAAATACATCACCGTTTTACCGAACTGATTGAATTGCTTTTTGTTGAAGGAAATCCGGCCGGAGTGAAAAGTATGTTGGCAGTTATGGGAATGATTGAAAATAAATTACGATTGCCGTTGGTACCAAACACCATTAAAACGTACGAAAAAATACGAGTCGTTTTAAATGAATTAAATATAAAGTGTTAGAAACTTTATCATGCAAACTTCAAAGAAAATATTTCTTTACCTGCTTTTGACTTTACTGGTTGGAGCAGGTATTTTTTTGTTGATTCCGTCCAATTATTACATTCACAAGGCACTTATTCATTGGATGCCAAAAATTGATCAATATCCGATTTTTGAGAACAGAGTGGTTAAAGCCGAAGATCCTTGTCCATGGGAATTTGCTCCGAATGTTGAACGCAAACAACTTCTACCAGAATTTGAACCTGATTTTAAAAAATACAAAACAGTAGCATTTGTTGTTATTCAACATAAAAAAGTCATCTTTGAGCAATACTGGAATAATTATAGTCCTCTGAGTCAAAGCAATTCATTTTCGATGGCTAAAAGCATTGTTTCGCTAATGGTTGGTTGTGCAATAACGGATGGTAAAATTAAAAGTGTGGATCAGCCTGTCAGTGATTTTCTTCCTGAATGGACATCATTTGATGGAAAAACATTGACCATAAAAGATTTGTTGACTATGAGTGCGGGAGTTGACTGGAACGAATCTTCCACCACACTTTTTGCGAAAAACACACAGGCTTATTATGGGAAAGACCTTTGGGATCTGACTTTGACTGAAAAATTAATCCAAAAGCCGGGTGTTCGCTTTTATTATCAAAGCGGTGTGACGCAATTGTTGGGATTTATTCTAAAAAAAGCAACCGGTAAGAATGTGGCTGATTATGCTTCCGAAAAGATATGGACGCCCATTCAGGCAGAAGAAGATGCGCTTTGGTCGCTCGACAAAAAGGATGGAATGGAAAAAGCGTATTGTTGCTTCAATACCAATGCCCGTGATTTTGCACGATTAGGTCAGTTGGTCTTGAATAAAGGAGTTTGGAATGGAATTCAGGTTGTTGATTCTAATTATATTCGCGAAGCAACTACTCCTGCCTCGTGGCTTCAATTTACCAGAAAACTACTTCCGGGTGAAACTTCGACACGACCTCCGATTGCCTGTTCTTTTTACGGTTATCAGTTTTGGATTGTGAACTATCAGGGTTTGAAAATTCCGTACATGCGAGGCATTTTGGGACAATATATTTTTATAATTCCTGAATTGGATGCTGTAATAGTTCGTCTGGGGAAAGACCGCGATCCTGAATATAATGTGGAGCAAGAATACAATAAGGATGTCGATGTGTGGCTAAAGGCGGGTTTAGAAATTATAAACCACTGAAATAATCCAACAATCGGAACATCAATTGATTGTTTTGTTCAATGTAAGCGGTTTTCTGTAAAATCTGTTCTGCCGATTGAATCGTGTCGCTTGCAACCAGTTCGTTTTTGCCGTTTTCCACCATGCCAAGCAATGTTTCGGGTGTAACTTCAAAGTGGAATTGTAGTCCGAGCACTTTTTCATTATACAAAAATGCCTGATTGGCGGTTATATCCGACTTAAACAGCCGCTTGCTTCCGGCAGGTAAATCGAAAGTGTCGCCATGCCAGTGAAACACCGGAAATTCATCCTGAAAACCAGAAACAATGGGCAGGGCTTTCCCTTTGTCGGTAAGCTGCAGGTTAAACCAGCCGATTTCTTTCTGTTTGTTGGGATAAACTTTTGCTCCGAGAACCTCGGTTATTAATTGCGAACCAAGGCAAATCCCTATTACGGTTTTTCCATTTTCTATAGCTTGTTTGATACATTCTTTTTCTTCGGCAAGCCAAGAATAAATAGCCTCGTCATAAACACCCATCGGTCCACCCATAACAATTAGCCAATCGAATTCATCCGGCTCTGGAAGTTTGGAGTCCTCATAAAAATGGGTATAACTGAGCGAATGATCGTTACGGCTAATCCATTGTTCGATGCAGCCAAGTCCTTCGAAAGGCACGTGCATAAAGGTGTGAATGGAGAGTTTTTTCATCTGAATGTAATGAATTTATTTGCTTGTGCAAACATAACAAAAAGTATTCATTCACTTATGAGGCTTTCATTAAAAAAACCATTTCACCGTTATCACAACGGCAAAATGGCATACTAATACTAAAATTTAATTGAGAAATTAATTGTTATTTAAAATATGTATATCAGCTTGTTGCGCTTCAGAAGGCAATAAACCAAAAGGCGATTGAGCATTCTTATTATAATTCCGGTAAAACCCAACTGTTTTATACTTATCAAGTGTTTGCTTAATGGTGCCTTTAAAACCGTCGTTACAATCTACCAAAATTTCAATTGATTTAATTTTTTTAGTTTGGTCTTCAATTTCTATTCTTTTTACCATAAAGTCGATATTCCGAGCCTTAAGTTTCGTGAAGTAATTTTCTAATTCTGCTTGAGTAGTGTTTTCATCAATTGTCAGGACTACTTTGTCTTTTTGTTCATTTAATCCCGTCTTGAATTTGACTGTCTTCGCCATATTTTCATTTATTGATACATAGGTTTCTGTGCTATCAGCCGAGCGTTGAACCGTAAATTCCAATGGAGTCATTGCAAAAGGTTGTTTGTCAGTTTTACCATATATTCGATAGAAACCTATCTTTTCATTTCCGCTTAGATCTTGTCTTGTCCAACCTTGTGAACCATCGTTACAATCTACGGTTATAGCTAACGATTTGATTTTATTATCCGAATCATATTCAATTTTTTCAATTATAAGATCAATATTTACTTCTTTAAGTTTCGTCTTGTAGTTGCTTATATCAACGATAGTAGTGTTTTTATCCATCGAAAGAATCACCTCGGTAAAATCAATAAAGAGTGAATTGCCAATGATTTGACTGTGCGATTTCAAAAGCTCCTTTTGTATTGGAATATTGCCGATTGCCATTTTTAGCTTGACATTAATAACGATTAAAGAAATTAATATCAGGAAAAATAATCCCAGTAATAGTTTGTTGCTAGTTTTCATAAACTTGAAATTATAAGTTTGTTAGATAGTCATCTAATTCTGTGGAATTTTTGTTTCGTGTGATAAAAACCCCTTGGTGATTTGACATCTTTAGCAAAATAGTACTCGAATATTCCTCCTGATTTTATAGTTCTACCATAATTATAGTAAAAAAATACTTTATCGTCTTCATGAAGATAGTCAATAAAACCGTTATCAAAACTGCTGCTACTAAGAATGCCGAAACCATCTTTGCCATTCACTGTAAATTCTATAGATTTGATTTTGTTATCTTTATCGTATTCGATTTTTTTGATATTCAAATTGATATTTACCTCCTTTAGCTTTGATTTGTAGTCGTTAAGGTTGCTCATAGAAGTGTTTTTGTTTATTGAAAAAAACACATCGGATGAACAAATAAAAAGAGATTTAGGCGAAGTACTATTGATAATCGTCAACTTTTCTTGCTCGGTTAATTCTCTGGTAATGACCTTCTTTATTGTAATATTGATAGTGATTAGGAAAATTAATATTAAGCAGAATAATCCCAACAGTAATTTGTAGCTTGTTTTCATATATTTGAAATTATGTGGTGAACGATTAGGTTAATAAATAACTTGTAAAGATATGTGACTGACAATTTTGCAACTATATATTATCCCAATTCCTGTATTCATAGCAAAATGACTGATTGCTTTATAGACACGTTAGAGGTTGATTTGACTTTAGAGTGGATAATCATTTCATTTTTTTGAATTGGTTGGGTCGCGGATTATTTGTATTACTTCTGATTGATAAACCATCAGGAAACATTACAAGCGATGATTTGACACCATCAAAACTCCGATAAAAAATTATTTTTTCACCTTCCCACAAAGGACCACCATAACCGCTACCATTACTGCCGTTCAAGCCAGCATAAGTTTTCACTGAAACGTCTATTGATTTGATTTTGTTATCTGTATCGTATTCTATTTTGCTGATATCCAAATCTATATTTACTTCCTTTAGCTTGTCCTTGTAACTATTAATTTCTGTAATCGAGGTGTTTCTGTAAATCGAAAAAAACACATCGGTAGAACTAATTAAAAGTGCATTACCAGTGTTAGCATTGATAATTGTTGATTTATCTTTCTCGCTTGGTTCATTACTGATGATCATCCTTATCATAATATTAATAGTGAATATGGATATTAATATCAGACTGAAAAACCCCAGCAATAATTTATTACTCGTTTTCATAGATTTGAAATTAAGTGTCGAATGCTCGAGCTAATAAATAATTTGGTATAAGCAATGAATTTGTTTTCGTCATTGCGAACCGAATCTGCCTTTACCATTGATTGGCTAAGTTCTTCTTTAAATTCGTTGAATGGTTTTATAATTAAATTGTTATCTTTCATATTGTGAAGCATTCCTAAACCTACAACTGCTATTACAACAATAGCTTTGGGTATTCTTTGTGTTGTTTTCATATAGAGACTAAGTTGATTAATTTTTTATAATGAATTCGTTATATCGGTTCTTTAACTCGTCGAAATCCATGCCAAGCAAGGTAAGATTCTTGAAAAATACCGGCAATTCATGTTCGGTAAATTGATTTCTACGGTATTTAATTATTTTTTCTTTGGCTTGTTCGGCAACGAAATAACCCACACCGCGTTTGTTGAATATAATTTCGTTGTTTTGTAAAAAGTCAAAGGTGCGCATCACAGTATTGGGATTAACCTGCAAGTCCACTCCCAATTCCCTAACCGACAGAATGCGGTCGCCTTCGTTCCAGCGCCCAAGCAGTATCTGTTCGCAGACGTAATCGCCTATTTGCAGGTAAATGGCTTGTGTATCTTTAAATTCCATGTTGTTATACTTGTTTTCCGGTTAATCGGAAGTAAGTTACAATCCAGAAAAATGGGATTAATAAACAGGGAATTATATTTACTACAATATATTTCGCTATAGCATAATAACCTGAGAACATATTTTCAGCTTGAAATGAAAGAATAGTCATATTTCTGTTTAAGCTATAGGTACCAAGAGTGATTTTCAATAACATAGCTTCAATAAAGAATAACACAATGAAGAATCCAAACAAGCATAAAATAGTTTTAAAGGCAGCACTTCGTTTGAAAATGATAGATCCAAGCATAAAGACAGATTGCGTTCCGGCAAATGAAATGAAAGTTTTCAAAAGTTTGAAATCTCCCGAATAATTCATGTTTCTAATTAAGGTCATTTGATTGGAATTGTCATGAAACAAACTAAAATTAATGGGGTTATCTACGCTAAGAATAAAGTTATAAATGACTGTGCCAAGAGTAGTGCCGATAACATACGTTATCAGGAACATGGCAAAAAAGTAAATTGTACTTAGTATAATGCTGACAATCAGTTTTTCGGCATGAGTGGCTGGTATTAGCAGATAGTGTATTCCATTGGGTGTAATGCTGAAGGCTTTGAATGTGTTCGATGCAAAGATAAGCCCACCAATAACCAGAAGAAGCATTCCGACAGTACTCGTATTATGAAAAAGCATAAAAACTACCGTGGTAATAATCCAGAAATAAAGTTCCAGTTGTTTGTTTTCTATAAAATATCGCTTAAGCAATAGACCTATGCGATTGATGTTCAGTGTTGTATTCATATCGTTGTTGTTTTGAAATTTATATTTTATAATTGTTTGTTGCTTAAAACAGAATAGTTTATTCTCCAGGCAATTAGTCCAAGGAGAAGATATATATATGTTTCTGTGTTCTTTACTACAGTGATAATGCCGGGAATAGTTACGTTCGAATCGAGATTGCTGCTGCCGATTATTGATCTGAAAATTAAAAATGAATCAGGATTTATAACCAGAAAATAGATTAATAAAAATACTGGAAATAAAATTACTGATCTGATTAAGTCCTTTTTTACCAAGAATTGGGTTAATATGGCAAGTGCCTGTATGAAAACAATTTTTCCGGATAAGCTCCATATACTTAAATAGTTGTAGGTTCCTTCAATGGATGAATGTACACGGATACCTTTAATAGAAATAAAATCCCAATTTATTGGAGCCTGAATTCTTCCTAATAACATACTTATTAAAGATTCACTCAAATTAGCCAATGCATAAGTTGTGACTATGATTATTAAATAATAAACGTTACTTAATAAAAATGAAGTGATAGTTCTTTCCAACGTTGAAACTGGTATAAGGAGATAGTTAGTAGCTAAAAGGGGTTGTCTTGCAAAAAAAAAGGTAAATTGATATGAAGCAAACAGAAATCCAAATAACAGTAATGAAACTGAATAATCGAAATTTATCTTTATGCTGGTATAATAAAATATAAAATAAAGCACAACCCCTATAAATAATTGTGTGGTTCTGAATTGCTTATCAGTAAATTGCCACTTTATAAGTAAAATCAGTCGTTGTAAACTAAAGCTCGAATTCATCGTTTAGTTGAATAATTGTTTAATTCTTTTCTTATCGGAAACTACGGCATTGAAAAGCAATTCAATATCCAGTCGGCTGTCTTTGTTGTTTTTGTTTTCGCACACCTGACAGAAACCATGGATTGTATTTTCCGAATAAATCACCGTTTCATCTTTTTCGTTATTTTCCGAAACCTTGAAAAGCAATTTGTTGGTAATGTTTTCTATCGGTTGGTTAAAAACAATTTCGTGACCTTCCATAATGATAATGCCGTCAATCAAACTATCCAAATCGCGCACCTGATGGGTGGAAATAACCAAACAACGTTCCTCGGTAATGGCAGCAGCCACCATGCGCCGAAACTGGGCTTTCGATGGAATATCAAGCCCGTTCGTAGGTTCGTCCATCAGCAGCAGTTTGGTGTTAGTTGCCAGACCAAAAGCGATTAACACCTTCTTCTTTTGCCCTTGCGACAATTTATCCATCTTATCAAGTTTTGAGTAAACTTCAAATTCTTTCAGGTATGTGTCAAATTGTTCGGAGTTGAAGTTTGGATAAAAAGGAGCGTAAATCTTTTCGTATTTTTCAATCGTAAGCAAAATTTGTGGAAGTTCTTCCGGCAAAAAGAAAATTTCCCTAAGCATCTCGGGCTTGCGTTTTATTGGATTGAAGCCGATTGTATTAATCACACCGCTGTTAGGAAATACCAGTCCCGAAATAAGTTTTAGCAACGTGCTTTTTCCTTCTCCGTTTTTCCCCAGGAGTCCATGTATATGTCCGGCAAATAGCTCCAGGTTTAATCCCGATAGTAATTGAGTATTCTTTTTATAAGTAAACTCCACGTTGTCGATTTTAATCATTTTTGCGCTCATTGATGAATAATTTTATTATTTATATTGCTTTAGTGTATTAGTGAAATAGTACACCGCAAAAGTATATCAATATTTTGAACAGAAAATAATATGCAGGTTAAAAAAGGTTAACACGTTGAAAATAATTCTGTGACTCCCATTTATTAGGATATTCACATTCTACGAAATCAAACTCGAATAGGAAAGTTTTCATTACAAGTTTAAAAATGCTTACCTTTGTGCTAATTATGAATTATGATCCCGATAACTATCGGGAGAATTATTAATTGTACAAATGCATACAATAGAAGAAAAACTCCAACAATTCCAACGACTACTCGAAATAATGACCGAATTGCGTGCTAAATGCCCGTGGGATAAAGAACAAACTTTTGAAAGCCTTCGAACGCTTACCATCGAAGAAACTTACGAACTGGCCGATGCCATTATTCGGGATGATAAAAAAGAAATTCGCAAAGAGCTGGGTGACATTTTGTTGCATATAGTTTTTTACTCCGAAATGGGTAACGAAACCAACGATTTCGATATTTACGATGTTTGTAAAGGACTAAGCGAGAAACTGATTTACCGCCATCCTCATATTTTTGCAGACGTGGAAGCTAACAACAGCGAAACGGTGATGCAAAACTGGGAAACCCTCAAACTGAAGGAAAAAGGGGGCAATAAATCCGTCCTTTCCGGCGTTCCAAATTCGTTACCGGCACTTATCAAAGCACATCGGATTCAGGATAAAGCCCGCAGTGTGGGTTTCGACTGGGAACACCGCGAACAGGTTTGGGACAAAGTACAGGAAGAAATCAACGAGTTCAAAGCCGAAGTTGTCGCTATGGACAAAGATAAAATGGAAGCTGAATTTGGCGACCTGATGTTTAGTTTGATCAATGCTGCCCGACTGTACGATATTAATCCCGAGAATGCGTTGGAACGTACCAACCGCAAGTTTATCAGTCGTTTCAATTATCTCGAATCCAAAACCATCACCATTGGCAAGGATTTAAAACAAATGACCCTGGCCGAAATGGATGTGATTTGGGAGGAAGCGAAAAAGGAAGAGAAACCCTAACCCCGAAGGGGATCTTTGAAGAAAAACAATTATCAAAAATCTGTGATGGTCTCAAAAAACGAAAAAATAGGCCTAAAACTTTTGGAATGTTAGTAAAAAACGAAAAAATAGGCCTAAAACTTTTGGAATGTTAGTAAAAAACGAAAAAATAGGCCTAAAACTTTTGGAATGTCAACAAAAAACGAAAAAATAGGCCTAAAACTTTTGGAATGTTAGCAAAAAACGAAAAAATAAGGCTAAAACTTTTGGAATGTTAGCAAAAAACGAAAAAATATGCCTAAAACTTTTGGAATGTCAACAAAAAACGAAAAAATAAGGCTAAAACTTTTGGAATGTTAGCAAAAAACAAAAAAATAGGCCTAAAACTTTTGGAATGTCAACAAAAAACGAAAAAACAAGAGTCTCAAATTCGTGTTACTCTCAACAAACGAATAAAAGGTTAGCTACAACCTCTATAATCAGGCATTATGAATAAACTAGTTATTATTGGAAATGGATTTGACTTGGCGCATGGGCTGGAGACAAGTTATCAAAATTTTATAATTTGGTATCTGAATAAAGTCATTTCAACTAAAAATCAATCAATAGATAAAAGTTTAATCTATCTTGATTATATTGATAATAATAGAAATAATCCTAACTATAATTTTTATCTAAATAAAAGGAGCTATATTGAAACGGTAAGTTCAATAGAAGAATTTGAACAATATAAAAAAAAATATGGACTAAAAGCCACGTATATCAGCAAAAGTTTCGTTGTATCAATATTAGAAAAAATTGAATTGCTGAAATGGGTTGATATTGAAAAAGAATACTATGATTTATTGGTTAAGATATACAAGCCTTATGAGCAATATGGACGTTACGATGCAAAAGAGCTGTATGAACTGAATAAGGCACTTTATTTGATAGAACTAGAGTTAAAGGGTTATTTGGAAAATCACTTAAAACCTCCTTTCGCTAAGAATCAATCAATAAAATCTTTATTTGATTCAGAGATTTTGAATGATCCGAATGAAGATGTTTATGTGCTGAATTTTAATTATACATCGTTTGTAGAAACCTATTTGTATTTGCCAAAATTAAAGAAATCTGATAACAAGTCAACACTTAAATCTGGAATTAAAAGATTCCAATATACAAAAAATGAGATAAGTAAGACTATAAATGTTTATTTGAATAATATACATGGAAAATTATATTCTGATAATCAACTTATTTTTGGATATGGAGATGAAACAGATGAGTACTATGAAAAATTAGAGAATTTGAAAGATAATGAATTTCTAAAGCACATGAAATCATTTGGTTATTTGCAATCTTCAAATTACAACCGCCTATTTGAGTTTTTAGATCAGGAAAAATTACATGAAGATAAGAGAAAAAAAATTGATGTATATATTATGGGACATTCTTGTGGAGTATCAGATAGATTGCTATTTACTCATATTTTTGAACATCCATTAATGAACTCGGTTACAATTTATTATTATGAGAGACCGGATGGAACAAATGATTTTTATGAGAAAACGCAAGACTTATCCAGGCATTTCAGGAAAGATGCAAAACATAGAATGAGAAAGTGTATTCTTCCTTTTAGTGAATCAAAACCTTTACCTCAATTTAAACAACAAAACTAACTAAAAAGTCTCCTTTAAGGGATTTAGGGATCATATGTTATATCCTTCTCATTTCGAACAAAAAATAGCTTTTACCACCATTCGCCAATTGTTGAAAGACAAGTGCGTGAGTTCGTTGGGCGAAGAAAAAGTAGATGAAATTCAGTTTTCGTCGGACTATGCCGATGTAATGCGTTTGCTTAGTCAGACCGACGAAATGCTGCACGTACTCACTACCGATGCCGATGAATTGCCGATTGGTGATTTCTACGATGTGCGTCCGGCGTTGTCGCGGGTGCGGATTGAAGGGCTGTTTTTGGATGAATTGGAAGTTTTTGATCTTCGCAGGGCATTGGAAGCGGTACGTCGGTTGGTAGCTTTCCTCATCAAGCACGAGGCCGAATTTTATCCGCATTTACACGAATTAGTCAATGGTATTGAAACTTTTCCGTTGATAATTAATCGTATCGACGGTATTCTCAATAAATTTGGAAAAATAAAAGACAATGCGTCCAATGAGTTGGCACGCATTCGCAAAGATGTTTTTCAGGTGCAAAGTTCTATTTCGCGCACGTTGAATTCCATTCTCCGTCAGGCACAAGCCGATGGGTATGTGGAAAAAGACGTGGCGCCCACCATGCGCGAAGGTCGCTTGGTAATTCCTGTTTCGCCGGCTTTTAAACGAAAGGTAAACGGAATAGTACACGATGAATCAGCCACCGGAAAAACCGTCTTTATTGAACCTCAGCAAGTGGTGGAAGCCAACAACCGTTTGCGTGAACTGGAGGGCGAGGAGCGAAGGGAGATTATGCGCATTTTTGTGGAATTCACTAATTTCGTACGGCCACATACACAGGAAATTTTCGCTTCGCAACATTTTCTCGGACAAATTGATTTTCTGCGTGCAAAAGCACTTTTTGGAATTGAAATTAATGCCATTAAGCCACGCGTTGACGATTGCTGCCAGTTGGAATGGGCAAAAGCCATTCATCCGATTTTGTTTCTGTCGCTGAAAAAACAAGTAAAAGAAATTGTTCCATTGGATATTACCTTGAACGAAAAACAACGCATTTTGTTGATTTCAGGACCCAATGCCGGAGGTAAATCCGTTTGTTTGAAAACGGTGGTGCTGTTGCAATATATGCTTCAATGCGGATTGCTGGTACCATTGCACGATAGCAGTCGTGCAGGCATTTTCGAAAGGCTTTTTATTGATATTGGTGATGAGCAATCTATTGAAAATGATTTGTCGACTTACAGTTCGCATTTGCTGAACATGAAATACTTTATCAAGAATAGCAATGAGAAAACGCTGTTGTTGATTGATGAATTTGGAACCGGAACGGAACCGATGATTGGTGGAGCCATTGCCGAAGCTACGTTGGAACGTTTCAACCGCAACCTGGCTTTTGGCGTAATCACTACGCATTATACCAACCTGAAACATTATGCCGAAGATGCCGTTGGTATTGTAAACGGTGCGATGTTGTACGACCGACAGCATTTACAACCGCTATTTCTATTGAGTATTGGCAATCCCGGAAGTTCATTTGCCATTGAAATTGCCCGCAAAATTGGTTTACCCGAAGATTTAATTGCCGAAGCTGCTGATAAAGTAGGAGCGGAGCATTTAGATTATGATAAACACTTGCAGGACATTGTTCGTGATAAGCGCTATTGGGAAAACAAGCGTCAACAAATCCGACAAAAGGAAAAGAAGCTGGAAGAAACGCTCGAAAAATACGAAGCCGAAATGGCTTCTATTGACCGTCACCGCAAAGAAATAACGAACAAGGCAAAGGATGAAGCTAAAAATCTACTGAGTGAAGCCAATGCAAAAATCGAAAATACCATTCGTCAGATAAAAGAGGCGGATGCGGAAAAGGAAAAGACAAAACAAATCAGAAAAGAATTTGAAGAATTCAGAAGCCCCCTAAATCCCCCGAAGGGGGACTTAAAGAAGGTAAAGCCAAAACTATTGATTCATAAAGTAACTAACCAAAGTCCCCCTGTGGGGAATTTAGGGGGCTTTAATGTCGGCGCAAACGTTCGTCTAAAAGGCCAGACTGCTACCGGAAAAATTATTGAGATTCAGGATAAACAGGCTGTGGTGGCATTCGGTCAAATGAAATCTACCGTGAAACTTGCTAAACTTGAAACCATTAGCAATACACAATTAAAGAAGGAAGCTAAAAAATATGATTCATTGGGAAGTACTACAACCGACGAAGTTCGACAACGAAAGCTTACGTTCACTTCCGAAATAGATGTGCGCGGAATGCGTGGAGACGAAGCAATTCAGGCTGTGATGTATTTTATCGACGATGCAGTAATGGTTGGCATTACCAGTGTTCGAATTCTTCATGGAACAGGAACCGGTGCGCTGCGTCAAATGATCAGGCAATATCTTGCGACGGTGCATGGAGTTAACGCATTCCACGATGAACATATCAATTTTGGTGGTTCTGGAATTACAGTAGTGGAGTTTGAATAGTTGTTTTATATTTTAAGGGCTTCACTTTTGAAAGTGAAGCCCTTAATAGTTAGTTTTTGAATTAATTACTCACCCGACTCTGAATAAATCTGTTCAACTCTTTCTTTCAGTTCATTTCGTGCTTTGATCATAATTTCGGCTTTATCTTTACCATCATAAGATCCATCAATATATTCCTTAAAATCTTTTGCAATTTTAGCTAGTTTTTGTTCACGCAGTTGTAGAGTTGGTAATATCTTATCGCTCGAAATATGATCGATATACTCTTTTCCCAAAGCATCGCACAATTGCAGAAATGCATCTCCGTAATTCCCTTTGGTGAATTTACAAAGTATGCCGGCTCCAGTGGATATTCTGTTGGCAATATCACCATAAACAGGAATCATTTTTATCAGATTAAGAGTTACGTCTTGTTTCAATGAGGTTGATTCCAGTGAACAAGACATATCCTGAAATACATTAAACCAAGTGTCACGGTATAATGATGATAGTCCAACTACGGTTTGATTTTTAGTTAACGTTTCGTTTTTGCATTCCTGATAATTATCTCCATTTTGGTGTTGGTCAGCAACCCTAATTATGACAGGTTTACAAGTAACTGAATATATATGTTGACCTTCGGTATTGAGTTTCACTGCCGGATAATATACTCCGTTTGCCTCGTAATCCTTTGTCCCATTTGCGGAGAGAATAGTCGAATTTCCAGTATAATTATCAATGCTACAAGTCCCTTTATAAGCTTCATCATTTATTGCATCAGCCGGTTTGTTTAGCCAGTTGCACTCCAGGTAAATTCCAATTGTATTGCCATTCCAGATATTCTGTTCTTCTGCTCTTTTTAGATAGGAAGCAACATTCATTCCAGGATGATACTTGCTTTTAAGTTGAATTAAAATTGGATATGGTGTGTGTGTTTCATATTTTTGGGCTTGTCCCAATATTTCTTTAAACCTGTCAACTTCGAGTCCAAGACCAACTCGAATATTGCCTTTTTCCGTTTTACCATCCTGTCGGAATCTGACTTCGTAGTTTAGCTGTTCTTTAATCTCAGAATTGCCGGTATAATAGAACCAACAGGTGAAATTTCCGGCCTTATCGGTGGTAATGGTTAGCGTTTTTCCTTTTTGATCTCCATAACGCAACTCGCCTTGAGCATCGGCTGGAAGAATTACTTCAACGGTTTTTTCGGGTTGATTATGATATTCAATCTTAGCCGGAAACTTATCGGAAGCTGGGATCAGACATGAATAAGGAATGTTGATATTGTAAATAGGCTGCATTTTAATCTGAGCATCACCGCCACTCATGTCAATCTGGGTTGTTTCAAGATTAGGAAGCGGAGTAAACCAATCGAAAAAACTTTTACTCACCCAGTCGGTAGTTAAAGGCGATTGTGGAGTGTAAGAAACTATGAAATACACGGCATAACCTTTGGCATATCCGGCATAACCTTCGGATAACATGGTGTTTTGTTTTCCTGTAATATGATACAATAGCGGAAACTCCGGTTTGCTACATGATTCAGGCGCGTTAAAAGTATTTTGACCTTTGGGAGCGAATTTCTTCATACTCACATAATCAATCACCTTGCCGGGTGCATACATATCCTGTTTTTTTGCATCCATAACGGCATCTCCGGCAGCAATCTGAATGGCAATAATTTTTCCCTGTACCGGTGATACAACATTTTGCAAATAGTAATTCATATCCCTTCCTTCCAACTGTTTTTTTACCCAGGGAAATAAGGTCATGGACATAGCGGCTTCCCATTGAGGCGATGGAAATTTAAAATTGGATACAGACAAAGTGTTGAAAAGTTCCTTGTTGTAATCTTGTGATTTTACTTCAATTGAATTGAGAAGAATCAAAGAAAAAACTAAACACATGGAAAGTAATTTTGTTTTCATAAAATTTAGCTTTAAGGTGAAACTAATTTTTGTTTTTTGCAAAGATATAAAAAATGTGCAGATAGAATAAAAAAAGAAAGGATAACGTAATGTCATCCTTTCATAAATTTGTTGTATTTAATCGCTCTGTTATTCAATTGTACTTTCCGAAGTTTCAGTAGAATTTACCACTTCACGCATCATATCGAGGTAAATGGATTTTACAACCACTGTACCAGCAATAAAATCGTGAGTGGTGCGCTTGCGGGCATTGGTGAGTAAAACGATAATTCCTGTAAGTGTCCATGCATAATTTGACCAATTCTGAACTGTAAATGCTACAGGATTCAGAGTAGAAAGTGTTTGACTTCTTTTTATAAACCCTAAGCTTACATACGTGGCATCGTCAATCATATTGAGAGTCAGGAACAATACATATACACCTAAAATAGCAAAGAAGAATTCCACGGAATAACGGTAGAATGCAGCTTTCCAATCAACGTCGTCACCGTTTTTCTGAATAATTTTCAGTTTCATGATCAATTTTCCCGGAGTTCCACCATAAATTTTTACAAAAATTACGTGATATGCCAGACCAATAAGCAAGCTTATAACATTGCCGTAAATACTTGCAGATTTACTTACATTACTAAGGTACATCACAACTCCAATTACAGGCAGCATAATCAACATATCTAAAAGTAAAGCTCCCAAACGGGGCATAAAACCGGCATAAACATCGTTGTTTATGCCTTGAAAACTGGTAGGTAGTAGTTCATTTTTCATTTTTGTAGTAATTAAATTGTTATATTGTTTATTCTGTTTTTGTTCAAATATATAATCCAATGGATTCAACGATCAATTTTCTCGTTGCAAAATTAAATAAAGTAGCTTAAATATCAATATCTTTTTGATAAAATATATTTTAATTCTTATAGTTATAAAATTGAGATAGAATTTTATCCAATCTATTAATAGGTATTTTGTCTTTTACTGATTTAAAAAAATCAATCAATAATCTGACCACCAATTGAATATTTAATAAATAATGCTGATGTGTAAAGTTCATTGTTTATTTATAAAAGTGCTGTCATTTGAAATAAAAAGGATTGAAACAGCTTATCTTTGATTATAATATCAACAATAAAATTCACCTTGTTATGTTTTTTGTTTCATTCCTGTATAAAGCAATCTATTGGTATATCAGTACCATCGACAGGAAAAAAGAAGTGCTTTTTATGAATTACGGTTATCATGATTCGACCGAAGAAATTAAGCTTCATAAAATGGATGAAATAAACCGGTATTCCATTCAATTATATTACCGCCTGGCTAAAATGGTCGATATTCATCAGAAAGATATTGTAGAAGTTGGTAGTGGTCGTGGAGGCGGACTGGCTTATATTACCAGAGCATTTACACCAGCTACAGCCTTAGGTATCGATTTGAATAAAAAGGCAGCAATGTTTGGAAATGCTTACTATAAATTAAAAGGACTGAAATTCAAGCAGGGGAATGCGCAACAATTGGATGTACCTAATGATAGTGTTGATGTAGTATTCAATGTTGAATCGTCGCACAGGTATCCAAAAATGAATTTATTTTTGGATGAAGTCTACAGGATTTTAAAACCGGGTGGTCACTTTATGATTACCGATTTTCGGGTCAAAAAGGAGATGGATAAACTTATCGCGCTGCTTGCTCAATATCGGTTTGTGAAATTTGACGAGCAAGAGATTAATAAAGAAGTAGTGGAAGCGTTGAAACTCGATCACCTCCGCCGAAAAGATTTAATAAATCGGTATGCCCCGCCTTTTTTGCGCAAGGCTTTCCGTGATTTTGCAGGAAGTCAGGGCTCACCTACCTTTAATGATATCATGAGTGGGGAAATGGTGTACTTTGTATTTGGTTTTCAGAAACCGTTTTAAACAATCAAATGCGGAACAAACCGGCTCAGATTATCGGTTATAAGGGTATTTGTTTCGCGGATACCTATTCCGGCAGCTTCCTGGCCAACCACCCAACTACCGATAAGCGGATAATTGCCATCAAACCCGGGCAGCGGACATAATTCCTGGTAAATAAAACCTTCTTCGCCGTAATCACCTTTAGTTTCTGAAATCAATCTACCGTTGTCAATCAACTGAATGTTTGCTCCTTCGCGCGACAAAATCGGTTTTTTAGCATAGCTGAAACCGAGCGAAGTTTTTTCAAACTCAGTAAATGATGGCAAAAGGTTGGGGTGTCCCGGATTTAGTTGCCACAAAATAGGAAGGATGGCTTTGTTCGATAAAATCATTTTCCAACTTGGTTCAATCCAAAAAGTTTTGTTGCGGTCGGGGATAATATGATTGCCGAATTCTTCGTTAACAAGCCATTCCCAGGGATATAATTTGAAGATATTTTTAATTGGGTCTTCGTCCAGATCACGAAATTCAAATCGGTCTACATTCCATCCAATATCGGGCAAGTTAATAAATTTCGTATCGTATCCGGCCTGAATGGCGCAATCGCGCATGTATTCGGTGGTAGTCAGATCTTCCAGGTTTTCTTCCATAGCTGCGAAATGCAAGGTGCCTTCGTGCAGGTATTCCTTGAGGTATTTCCAGTAAGCAATTAGCTTTTCGTGAATGGAATTAAACTGGTCGTTTTTCGGAAACTTGTCCTGTAGCCAGTACCATTGCACCACCGACGATTCAAATAAAGAAGTCGGTGTATCGGCATTAAATTCAAGCAATTTGGGTACGCCTTCTTTCATTGAAAAATCGAAACGACCATAAATTGCCGGGGCATCGTCGTTCCAGGTGCTTTCGATGTGAGGCACAAACCATTCAGGTATGTGAAAGCGTCGGTACAGCTTTTTGTCAATAACGAACTGCACGGCATCGAGGCACATTTCCCAAAGGTCGTTGGTCGCTTTCTCAATGGTATCAATTTCCGAGATATTGAATTCATAGTATGCCGATTCGTCCCAATAGGTGTTGTTAAGCGTATGAAATCCAAATCCGAGAGCTTCAACTTTCGATTGCCAGTCGGGGCGGGGTGTGGTTGTTCTTCTTTTCATAATTTACGTTGAAACATGAAATGAGCTGCTTCCAAAACCACCCCGAATACTGGAGCCTTTAAAAGAACTGCTTCCGATATTAGAACTTTCGTGAATTCCTCCCGAATAATATCCGGCACGTTGATATCCAAACGGAGAAAAAATGCCGTAAGGTCTGAAAACAAAAAATCCTCCGTAGTGTGACCCATTTCCATGTGTTTGCGTGTAGTTAGCTGTGGTGTCTGAACGCATATATACTTTCTGGTTTCGTTGGGTTTTGGGGTTGTTACACGCTGCAAGCGTAGCCGAAACTAACACCAGTTTAATGATATTCGATTTTTTCATGACTATTTCACGGTTATATAAATCTCGTAATCTTTTCGCAGTGAAACATTTTTAGTATCACCATTGTCGTTTTCGGCTTCTTCGTTGGCAAACCCGAGTGTTGGTAATGTATCCCTGTGAACAACGGTTTTTGCCAACACATTATGTACCCAAATTTTGTTGGTAGTGATCATTACATCGAGACTATCGTTGAGATGATCAACCTGAATAATGGTTTCAATGGCACCATTTTTTTGAACTTCTTTTACCTTGTCCTCGTTACAGGCCTGGAATGCGAGAATTGATAAAGGTAAAAGTAAGAATAATGTTAGTTTTTTCATATAGATTATTTTTGTTGAATTTTCATTCCGCAAAGATTATAAAAAAGATTTAAATTAACAACGAATTTGCCAAGAATTTTGATGAAAATAAAAAAATCACAGTTAAATCCATTTAGTTTAAATATGGTTTTATTTATTGACTTTGTTCCTGAAAATCACTCTGAAAATCACAAAAGCCACCAAAATTATGGCGAATCCCGCCAAAAATGCAATCAAAGAATCTGCGTTGAAACTTTTGAAATAAAATCTTCTGGCTAATACTGCAAGCAGAATAAGAACTATTCCGATAACCAGTGTTTTTGATTTTACAGGTGTTTTTTGCATAAAACTTAAAGTTGAAATTTATTGTCCGAAAGGCTTCTGCGTGCTGCAATTTATATTTTCACCCGGTGACACGTGAAAATAATCACAGAAATATTGATAATACTGATAGCGGTAGGCTGTTTTATCAAGTTTAGCACCGTTACATTCCACGCCGCCGTTTATCACATTCACTGTGGCTCCGAAACCGGGCACGCGCCCTTTCAGCAAATCATTTTCAGTTGGTTTCCATTTGCCGGACATGATATCGTGGCACGAGGGTTTGGGGTATTGTGGTGTCATCCAGAACCAAATAGCCGATGCAAATGAAAGAATCTGATCTTTGGCCAGCCTCTCTGGATGCATTAAAAGTGAATCTTTAGTTCCATACCACGCTTCGCTGAATTGTCCGTAATTGTAATTCCAGCTGAGTTGTTTCGGTCCGCGTCCTAAATAACTTTTTTCTTCAACGGGCAGATAATTTTTTTTAGTCAAATCGGCATAATTGCTTTTGGTGCTGTCTTCCATTTCTTCCACAAAATATAGTCCCCATTTAAAATAACCGCCCGGAGCTTCTGCCCAACCTCCGCTTGTTTCCTGTGCTATATTGGCCAGAAAAGCAGCCAATTCACGTTTCTGAGCGGTTTCATTGCCGGTCAGAAAATCAGGAAAAACCCTTGCCGCTTTTACAAAAGCTTTGAAAGAATAGAAATCTGTTGCTCTTATTTTCGAAAAAACTCCGGTTTTGCCGTACCGGTTGGGGAAAAGTTCGTTCCACTTTTTTTCATTCAGAAATTTTGTCAAAGAAGTTTTATTCTGCCGATTTAGATTTTTGTAAAGTGGTTCTTTGACAGGCAAAACAGTTTGAGAGAAAATATTGATTGTCATGAACAGCATCAATATTGTCAACAGGTGTTTCATAAAGGAAATGGAATTATTCAAAATCAATTTTGAAATAAAAGTTTAGCAGATTTGAGATTTTTAATGTTCTCAAGAATACTTGCAGCAATTCCTTCGGCATCAAGTCCAAGCATGTGATATAATTCTTCAGGACTGCCGTGCTCCACAAAATTATCGGGTATTCCGAGGCGTTTCACATGAATATTATAATTGTTGTCGGACATAAATTCCAGCACTGCACTGCCAAATCCACCCTGAATCACGCCATCTTCAATGGTAATAATTCGGTTGAATTTTTTGGCAATATCGTGAAGCATAACTTCGTCAAGTGGTTTCAGAAAGCGCATATCATAATGCGCAATAGAAATATTTTGTTCTTTTTCAATTTTTTCAATCGCTTTTTCGGCCGGTATAGCCATTGTTCCAATTGTCAAAACTGCAAAATCAATTCCTTGTTTCAAACATTCACCTTTCCCTATTTCAAGCTCTTGCATTGGTTGACGCCAATCAACTATTGTACCTTTTCCACGTGGATATCGAATCACAAACGGGCCTTTATTTTCAAGTTGAGCTGTAAACATCAGGTTTCGAAGTTCAATTTCATTACGCGGTGCAGAAATGGTCATATTTGGAATACAACGCATAAATGCCAGATCAAATTGTCCGTGATGCGTGGCACCATCTGCACCTACAATACCGGCACGATCCAAACACAAAACGACATTCAAATTTTGCAACGCCACATCATGGATAACATTGTCGTATGCCCGTTGCATAAATGAAGAATAAATGTTGCAAAACGGAATCATGCCTTCTTTTGCCATTCCAGCCGAAAAAGTAACAGCATGACCTTCGGCAATTCCTACATCAAAAACACGGTTTGGTAATTCGTTTTGCATAAAAACCATGGAGCAACCTGTTGGCATTGCTGGAGTTACGCCAATAATCTTTTTATTGTTCAAGGCCAGTTTTGTAAGAGTTTTCCCAAAAACATCTTGAAATAAAGGTGGTTCTGACTTCTCGGATTTACAAGTTGAGCGTTCACCGGTTTCCACGTCAAATTTACCAGGTGCGTGCCATTCAGTAGCCGAATTTTCTGCCGGTTTATAGCCTTTTCCTTTTTTAGTAATGATGTGGAGTACTTTTGGACCGCTATATTTTTTGATTTCTGACATAATCCGAACCAATTCATCAACATCATGACCATCAATTGGTCCAAAATACCTGATATTTAATCCTTCAAATATGTTGTGTTGCTTAGTAAGAGCTGCTTTTACTGTATTGTTAAGACTTATAATTCTGTCACGGCCTTTTTCATTGATTAAACCAATTCTTTTGAGCGCATTATAGGTTTTATACCTGATTTTATTGTAAGCCCGTGAAGTGGTAATATCTACCAAATATTGTGTAAAACCACCTCTTATTGGGTCAATAGCCATTTGATTATCATTCAGGATAATCAAAAGGTTGTTTTTGTCCATCGAAGTATTATTCAGTCCTTCAAACGCCAATCCACCTGTCATGGCACCGTCGCCAATTACTGCCACTACTTGCCGGTTAGGTTCTTCTTTTAAAAGTGAAGCAACTGACATTCCCAATGCTGCCGAAATGGAAGTTGAGGAATGTCCAACTCCGAAAGCATCATATTCGCTTTCTTTTGGATTTGGAAATCCGCATAATCCTTTAAATTGCCTGTTGGTATGAAACTGATCACGACGGCCAGTAAGAATTTTATGTCCGTAAGCCTGATGACCTACATCCCAAACAATTCGGTCATATGGCGTGTTAAATACGTAATGAAGTGCCACAGTAAGTTCGACAACGCCTAAACTTGATCCCAAATGTCCTGGATTCTTTGAAACTTCGTCAATAATAAATTGGCGAAGCTCGTCGCAGACTTCGGGTAATTCATTCCGCTTAACTGCTTTTAAATCAATAGGTGAGTTGATGTGATTTATATAATGATAGTCTCTTTTTTCCATGATATTTTCAAAATTCAATACAAAAATAATATAAATTTACGGTCATTATTGTTTTTATAGCTTATATCTTCGTTTAGTATACGATTTTTATATAATATTATCGGAAGGAAATTGCTCATTTTGCATTGAATTTTGATTTATTCTAAAAAAACAAGCACTATTTCTTACAAATTGAACAAAAATAACATTTTTTTCTATTAAACTATTTGAAATTTCAAATTGATGCCTTATCTTTGCAGCCGAAATACTTACAAAATGAAATCTCTAAGCTTTAATTCAATTCTAGTCCTCGTCGTGCTTTTGGTCCAAAATCAGAAGTGAGATGGTTGCGTTGTATTAAATGCATTGAACATACAAAAAACCTTTCTCACCATAACGGAGAAAGGTTTTTTAATTTAAACAGGTTGAAGTAATTAAACAGAAAAATATGAAACGGGAATTACGCAGCATTACAAGCACTGGTGGCCGTAGAATGGCCGGAGCTCGATCTCTTTGGCGTGCCAATGGCATGACCGACCAGCAAATGGGAAAACCCATTATCGCCATTGTAAACTCATTTACACAATTTGTACCAGGTCACGTTCATTTGCACGAAATTGGTCAAATGGTAAAAGCAGAAATAGAAAAACTCGGCTGTTTTGCGGCCGAATTCAATACCATTGCTATTGATGACGGAATTGCTATGGGGCATGACGGAATGTTATATTCCTTGCCTTCACGCGATTTGATTGCCGATAGCGTTGAATTCATGGTAAATGCGCACAAAGCAGATGCGATGGTTTGTATCAGCAATTGTGATAAAATTACGCCGGGAATGCTTATGGCTTCCATGCGATTAAATATCCCAACTGTTTTTGTTTCCGGTGGACCAATGGAAGCTGGCGAACTGGACGGAAAACATCTGGATTTGATTGATGCCATGGTGCAATCAGCCGACGAAAGTGTTTCGGATGCACAGGTAAAACGAATTGAAAATGCTGCTTGTCCAACTTGTGGCTCATGTTCGGGAATGTTTACAGCCAATTCAATGAACTGTCTTAATGAAGCAATCGGACTTGCTTTGCCTGGTAACGGAACCATTGTAGCCACACATGCTAATCGCACGCAACTTTTTGTTGACGCTGCCAAACTGATTGTTGAAAATGCCAACAAATATTATTTCGAAAATGATGACTCTGTGTTGCCGCGTTCAATTGCCACTCGCGAAGCTTTCCTGAATGCCATGACACTTGATATTGCCATGGGTGGTTCAACCAACACTGTTCTTCATATTTTGGCAATTGCTCACGAAGCGGAAGTTGAATTGACAATGGACGATATGGATAATCTCTCGCGTCATACGCCATGCTTGTGTAAAGTAGCTCCAAACTCGCAAAAATACCACATTCAGGATGTGAATCGTGCCGGTGGAATCCTAGGAATTTTGGCAGAACTCAGCAAAGGCGGACTTCTGAATAAATCGGTTAAACGGGTTGATGGACTGACTTTGGGAGAAGCTATTGAAAAATTTGATATAACAAGCCCGTTTGTTATTCCGGTAGCCATCGAAAAATATAAAAGTGCGCCTGCTCACAAATTCAATTTGGTGATGGGTTCGCAACATACTCAATATCCTGAATTGGATGGTGACCGAGTCAACGGTTGTATCCGTGATATGGAACATGCTTATACCAAAGATGGTGGTCTTGGAATTCTGAAAGGAAACATTGCACAGGACGGTTGCGTTATTAAAACCGCCGGTGTTGACGAAAGTATATGGAAATTCACCGGTCCGGCCAAGGTTTTCACTTCACAGGATACAGCTTGCGAAGGAATTTTACGGGGTGATGTGGTTTCGGGTGACGTGGTGGTTATCACACACGAAGGACCGAAAGGCGGTCCCGGAATGCAGGAAATGCTTTATCCTACTTCGTATATAAAATCAAAACATCTTGGAAAAGTATGTGCATTGATTACAGATGGACGTTTTTCGGGCGGAACTTCCGGATTGTCAATTGGTCACGTTTCACCGGAAGCTGCTGCAGGTGGAAATATAGGATTAATTCACGATGGTGATATTATTGAAATTGATATTCCAAGCCGTTCAATAAATGTGAAAATAAGTGATGCCGAATTACAGAATCGTCGCGAAGCAGAATTGGCTCGTGGCAAAGAGGCTTTTAAGCCAAAAGACAGAAATCGGATCGTCTCTCAAGCTTTACGTGCTTATGCAAGTATGGTAAGTTCTGCCGATAAAGGCGCAGTGAGAATGGTAGAATAAACAGCCCCCGAAAAGGGACTTAAGAAAGGATTGTTCTAAATTTGAAAGATATACAAATAAAACTAATTAAAATTCCCCCTTTGGGGGATTAAGGGGGCTATATATGGGAACTAAAATGACAGGAGCTCATGCATTTATGCAAGCTTTGGTGGCGGAAGGAGTTGATACTATTTTCGGTTATCCGGGCGGTGCAATTATGCCCGTTTTCGATGCACTTTACGATTATGATAAACATTTAAATCATATTCTGACGCGTCATGAACAAGGCGCAACACATGCTGCGCAAGGTTATGCACGTGTTTCGGGAAAAGTTGGTGTTTGTTTGATAACTTCAGGTCCGGCCGCAACAAATGCCATCACCGGTGTTGCGGATGCAATGCTTGACAGCACACCTTTGATAGTTATCACTGGTCAGGTTAGTGCTGCTTTACTTGGAACAGATGCTTTTCAGGAAATTGATGTGGTTGGTATTACTCAACCAATCACCAAGTGGGCGTACCAGATTCGTCGGCCGGAAGATATTGCCTGGGCTGTGGCTCGTGCATTTTATATTGCCCGCAGCGGCCGTCCGGGACCGGTTGTATTGGACTTTGCCAAAAGTGCACAAATTCAGGAAGTAGAATTCGACTACAAACCATGCACATTTATCCGCAGCTATTTACCAATTCCGGAAGTTCAACCGAATCAGATTGAAGCGGCAGCAGCATTAATCAATCAGGCAAAAAAACCGTTTGCTTTGGTTGGACAAGGTGTTATTTTATCCAATGCCGAAAAAGAATTGAAAGCATTTCTTGAAAAAGCGGATATTCCGGCTGCATGGACGTTGCTTGGCGCTTCGGCCATGTCGTCAGATTTTGAATTAAATAAAGGATTTTTGGGAATGCACGGAAATGTGGGACCAAACATGAAAACCAATGAGTGCGATGTGCTGATTGCCATTGGGATGCGTTTTGACGACCGTGTTACCGGTGATTTGAAAACATATGCGAAACAAGCTAAAATCATTCATTTGGATATAGATATTGCCGAAATTGGTAAAAATGTAATTCCCGATGCGCCAGTATTGGGTTCGGCAAAAGATACATTACCTGCACTTACAGCAAGACTTTATCCTACAAAACATACCGAGTGGATTGCATCATTCACGGAATATGAAAAAATTGAATTTGAAAAAGTTATTCAGCGCGAAGTTCATCCGGTTTCAGGAGAAATCACAATGGGTGAGGTAATTCGCAGAGTTTCGGATGCAACGTTTGACAATGCGGTGATTGTAACTGATGTTGGTCAAAACCAAATGTTAGCAGCTCGTTATTCCCGATATTCACAAACACGAAGTTTGGTTACTTCGGGCGGTTTGGGAACTATGGGATTCGGACTGCCAGCGGCAATTGGCGCCAAAATGGGCGCACCTGAGCGGACTGTTTGTACTTTTTGTGGCGATGGTGGTTTCCAAATGACTATTCAGGAACTTGGAACCATTATGCAGGAACAAATTGGTGTGAAAATGATAATTCTGAATAATCACTTCCTCGGCATGGTGCGTCAGTGGCAGGAAATGTTTTTCGACGAACGGTATTCGTTTACCAATATGCAAAATCCCGATTTCGTGGCCATAGCCAAAGCTTATCGAATTGATGGATCTGAAGTTCACAAACGCGAAGAACTCGACGCCGCAATTGCTGACATGTTGAAAGACGACAAGCCGTATTTGTTGGTTGTAAACGTGGAGAAAAAAGGTATGGTTTTCCCAATGGTTCCAGCCGGAGCGTGTGTTACAAACATTTTATTAGGAGATTAAATCATGGAAAATACATTATATACAATAACAGTTTTCTCAGAAAATACGGTCGGTTTGCTGGGTCAGATAACGATTATTTTTACACGTCGGAATTTGAATATCGAAACTCTTTCGGTTTCTCCATCGGCTATAAAAGGTATTCACAAATTTACCATCACACTACTTTCTACCGAAGATGTGGTTTCGAAAATGGTAAAACAAATTGACAAACGCGTTGATATTCTGAAAGCGTATTACAATACGGATGAAGATTTGGTTTTTCAGGAAATTGCCTTATATAAAGTGGCTACCGATAAGCTTTTCGAAAAGGGGTCGGTTGAAAAATTAATCCGCAAATATCACGTTCGTGTTCTTGAAATGAATAATGACTATGTAGTTTTTCAAAAAGCAGGGCATTATGAAGAAACACAGCAAATGTTCGAAGAATTGAAGGAAACGATTGGTGTTTTGCAGTTTATCCGTTCGGGTCGTGTGGCTATTACCCGTTCGAAAGTGGAGCGTTTGAGCGATATGCTTGAGTCGATTCAGGAGAAATTCGGAAAAAATCAGTAATTTTGCAGGCTGAAAAAATACGGATATAAATGTCATATAAAAAGTCATATCCTTTCCGGATTCAACCGCAAGATGTTGATTTTCAATTTAAGGTAACCATGGCGGCGTTGGGGAATATTCTCCTGACAACCGCCGGTTTTAATGCCGACGAGAACGGTTTTGGTATCCGTAGGTTGAATGAAATTGATTGCTCGTGGGTGTTGATTCGGTTAGCCGTGGAAATGAACCGTTTTCCTGAACAATACGAAGATATTTCTGTGGAAACTTGGATAGAAGAGGTGGGACGTGCCAGCACAACCCGTAATTTCACTATCCGTGATTCAAAAAACGAGATTATTGGAAATGCTTGTTCTGTTTGGGTGTTGTTTGATATGAAAACTCGGCGGGCAAAGGATTTGATGACATTGGATGGCATACATCAATTTGCATCGGGCGAAGCCGGATTGATTGAAAAACCAATAAAATTGGATACGGTTGAAGGGGATGAATACGATGGATTTAAAGTGAAATACAGCGATATTGATATTAACGGACACGTTAACACCATTAGTTATATTGAATGGATCAGCGATTGTTTTTCGCTGGATTGTTACCGGAAATGTGGAGTAAAACGCTTTGAATTCAATTTTATGAACGAAATGCTTTTCGATGATTTTGTCGAAATTGTTGGTCAGGAAATTGTTTCGGGAGATTTTCGTTTCGAAATAAGCAAGGATGATAAAACCGCTTGTCGTGCAAGAGTAGTTTTTTGAAAGAAAATAAGTAGAATAAAAAATAAATTAATTCTCAACAAACTAACGTTTGGTTGAGTTTAAAATCAAAAAAAATGGCAAATTATTTCAGTTCACTTCCACATCGCCTGAAAGTTCAGGAGCTTGGAAAATGTGATTTTATGCAAAGCAGCGAATTCGCTGATGGAGTTAAGAAACTTGTTGGAAAGAAAATCGTGATTATTGGTTGCGGTGCACAGGGATTGGCACAAGGCCAAAATATGCGCGACAGCGGCCTTGATGTGTCTTACGCATTGCGTCAGGAAGCGATTGACAACAAACGTGCTTCGTATGTAAACGCTACCGAAAACGGTTTCAAAGTCGGCACTTTCGAAGAATTGGTTCCGACTGCGGATTTAGTTTCGAATCTTGCTCCGGATAAACAACACACTTCGGTCGTTAATGCAGTGGTTCCGTTGATGAAAAAAGGCGCTTGTCTGTCTTATTCTCATGGATTCAATATCGTGGAAGAAGGAACTCAAATCCGCAAGGACATTACTGTGGTAATGATTGCTCCAAAATCGCCGGCTTCGGAAGTTCGTGCAGAGTATCTTCGCGGCTTCGGCGTTCCAACGCTGATTGCAGTTCACTCTGACAATGATCCTAACGGCGACGGACTGGAAATAGCCAAAGCGTATTGCGTGGGTACCGGTGGTCACAAAGCCGGCGTGTTGCTTTCGTCATTCGTGGCCGAAGTAAAATCGGATTTAATGGGCGAGCAAACCATTCTTTGCGGATTGTTGCAGACGGGTTCTATTCTTTCGTTCAACAAAATGGTTGAAAAAGGAATTGAAGCAGGTTACGCTTCCAAATTGGTTCAATACGGTTGGGAAACGATTACCGAAGCGTTGAAAATCGGCGGTATCACCAATATGATGGATCGGTTGTCGAATCCGGCTAAGATTGAAGCATTCAAACTGGCTGCCGAATTGAAAGACATTATGCGTCCGTTGTTTATCAAACACATGGACGATATTTTATCGGCCGAATTCTCGAAAACCATGATGGAAGACTGGGCTGCCGGCGACAAAAACCTATTGGCATGGCGTGCTGAAACCGGTGAAACCGCATTCGAAAAAACACCAGCAGGAAATATTGAAATCTCCGAACAGGAATATTTCGATAATGCCGTGTTGATGGTAGCTTTCGTTAAATCTGGCGTTGAGTTGGCTTACGAAACCATGACTTGCTCAGGCATTAAAAACGAATCGGCTTACTACGAATCATTGCACGAAACGCCGCTTATCGCCAATACCATTGCCCGCAAAAAATTATTCGAAATGAACCGGGTAATTTCCGATACTGCCGAATATGGTTGCTATTTGTTCGATCATGCTTGCAAACCGCTGTTGGCTGACTTTATGAAGAAAATTGATACCAATGTCATCGGTAAAAACTTCAATGCAGGCAAAGATGGTCACGTTGATAACTTCGAACTGGTAAAAGTAAATGCCGCTATCCGCAATCACTCTATCGAAATTTGTGGAGCCGAATTGCGTGCTGCCATGACTGCTATGAAAAAAGTTGTGGAATAATATTGTTCTAAATGCTAACTACATTGTCTTTTCAGTAAAGAATAATCAAGAGCTGCTCAAAATTGAAAGCAGCTCTTGATGTTTTAAAGAATCGTATGATGTTAAATTACTGTAATCAACAAATTAAACATCATTTTTTTTTGAAATTCAAGTAACTTAGTCATTTACATTCTATTGTTTAGAAATGGTAATATTGCCATTATTTGGGACTACATCAAATGTTATAAATTTTGAAGTAGCTTTAGTAGATACTTGATGAATTAATTTTTTACCATTTTGAACAATAGTAGCAGATTTCCAGGTTTTTGGCAATATTCGTCTGATTGTTAATGGATAGTTATATACAGAATTATCCAGCTTAACGGTTACTTTTAGAGAAATGCTTGTATTCTTGATTGATATTTCTTGAATTATAGCATCATTGCGTTCCTTTACATAGCGTACAACATCTCCAAACGTTGCAATCCAAAATTTTTCATTGTGTTGTTTCATGTACTCAAGATGCGATTTCAAAACTATTGATTGAGTAGGTGAATAACTACCATCATTATCTATTCCATGAATCAAAAACACACACCAACCATTTATAGAATCAGCCTTTTCCACTTTATCATTAAAATTTTGAGTTGTTTGAATTTTTGACATTGTTCCTGTAACCATTGAGCTTATATTCATAAAATCAGCTGGAGTTTTTGATTCTATATAACCTTGGCATCCCCTAGCAGCAATGTAAAATGTTGAACATAATGAATCATTTCCTTTTACGCAATAAGGATATGCTATTGTTATACAAGAATGCCCTTTTATCTGAGCGTTAATATCCTTTTGGGAATTCTGGAATTCTGGCAATTGCTGATCGTTAGTTAAGTTTCTTAAATTAATATGGTTCACAGTGTGACTCGCTATTTCGTGTCCATTATCAGCTGCACTTTGTAACCCCGTCCAGTCTTTTATCCATGATGACGGAACAAACATTGTTGTTTTAATCCCGAAATCGTTAAATATGGGAATAGCAACCGACAATTGATTCGAACAATTGTCATCAAAAGTGTAACTGATTGCAGCTGACTTAAATCCCCGCCATGTGGCAATTTCGTATTGGGCAGAATTTATTTTTTCAATGCTTTTGCAACTTATAACATTAAAAACTGAAAGTAGAATAAGAATATAAAATTTTTTCATTAAATGGTAATTAATTATTATAGTTTATATAAGTTACTGAACTTTCGCAAGCTATCTTAGCCCGCTTGCGATAGGGCTTTGAAATTTAAGAATTTTGTAAGTTGTTCGTTTTCAGAGAATAAGTTTTCCATTAACGTTTCACTATCTAAGTTGAGAATTT
>Ga0209123_1000409_pt1 | contig 57713 bp, 59 predicted proteins | sample BarGraIncu00431A_FD_184500 | JGI IMG/M metagenome (GOLD analysis project Ga0209123, IMG submission 184500) | Arctic peat soil microbial communities from Barrow, Alaska, USA - Barrow Graham LP Incubations 004-31A (SPAdes) (version 2) | ecosystem: Environmental > Terrestrial > Soil > Wetlands >... | reverse complement strand
GACAACCATGGTTAAGGCCTCTGTTTGGGTGGGATTGACCTTTGAAGGCATAATGGAACTACCAGGCTCGTTGGCAGGTATTTTAATCTCCCCAATACCACATCGGGGACCACTGGCGAGCCAACGAACATCATTGGCAATTTTCATCAAATCCGCTGCCAGCGCCTTCACCATACCGTGGACTACGACTACCTCATCTTTACTGGTCAGCGAATGAAACTTGTTTGGCGCCGTATTAAATTTTTCCCCTGTCAGACTACCGATTTCCGCTGCCACCATCTGACCAAACTGCTGAGGACAATTGATACCCGTACCTACAGCTGTCCCCCCCATGGCTAAATCTCGCATGAAGTTAAGACCACTGGTTAACATTTCCTTGTTGCGTTCCAACATTCGTACCCAACCACTGATTTCCTGCCCCAAGGTAAGGGGAGTGGCATCCATTAAATGGGTTCTGCCAATTTTAATCACATCCGCGTATTCCACTGCTTTATTGTGTAAGGTTTGTTGTAATAGCGTCAGAGCTGGTAATAACTGTTTCGTTACCCCACTCACACCCGCAACATGTATAGCTGTTGGGAAAATATCATTGGAACTTTGGGAACAATTCACATGGTCATTGGGATGAACAAGAAGCGGCTCCGAACTGACTGCTAATAGTTGTGTAGCACGACATGCCAATACTTCATTAATATTCATATTAAATTGCGTACCACTGCCAGTCTGCCAGACAGATAGAGGGAAATTACCATCAAGTTTACCTGCCAAAAGTTCATTGCAAGCAGCTATAATCGCTTCCCCCCGGTTTTTATCCAGTACGCCCAGTTTCATATTCACATGGGCCGCCGCCTTTTTTAAGATGCCAAATACTCCAACCAGTTCATAAGGCATCTTTTCGATACCAATCCGAAAATTTTCATAACTACGTTGGGTCTGAGCCCCCCACAGTTTATCTGCTGGTACTTTGATTTCACCCATTGAATCCTTTTCAATACGATATTCCATATGTTACACCCCTTTTTACTTTATTATAATAGATAACTCAAACATCTATACGTACTGCTTCTAGACAAAAGCGGTTACCTATCAAAGGCAACCGCTTTTAGGCATGTTATTTTGTTGATTGATCTAGTGGTACTGTATTTGCAGCATGAGCCATTACTGTAATGGTATAGTCCTTGCGGTCCAGTATTTTCTCAGCAATGCCAATGGCTTCTTCAAGACTTGTTGCCGCAATCATGCCTGCTTTTTCAATAAATTCTTTATTTTGCGGCAGGGAAACTAGGATATGAGGAATTTCTTTTGCCATCGCCCCTATTTTCAAGGCAATAAAACCTGGTACCGTAAATGCTTTACGCAAAGCCACTTCCCGATCATACAAAGATTCATAGTTGAACCAAGCGCTAAAATCAGGTGGTTCCAGCATATCACGACATTCTAAGAGTAATATCACTACACCATCCGGTTTGGCTGCCATAAAAGCATTACCAATTGATTTAGAGCCCTGATATAAATTTATATCTTTAGGAAACCCTCCAGCCGAAGCGATGACCAAATCAGTTTTACCGTTAATGGTCACACCAAAGATATCTTGAGCCATCTTGCAGCCTTCCAGCCAAGCTTCATACCAGTGGCCAGCAACAAAACTCGCAAACTCTCCATTTGGTGTAAATACTGCGTTTAATAAAAATGCAGGCTTAAGTAATGCCGCCATTTCTACCAGATCATCATGCATTGGATTATTTTCTAATTTACCCGCAATACATTCTGGGCTAACCCCTTGCCCTACTACATCATGTAAACACAGGCTATGATTGGATTGAATGGTGCTATAAGAAGCAATACCAGGAACAATCGACTTACGACCACCACCGAAACCAGCCATCAAATGATGGACAATCCCCCCGGTCAAAATGACCTTGTTTGCATTGACTACATGCTTATTGAGGCTGACTTCATTGCCACGAGAGGTTTTACCAATATACACAAATTCATCTGTTTCAGGAGCATGACTTTGCACAATTTTAATTCGATCAACAACTTGCTGACCAAAAGTCAGTATATCTTCCGCAGTCGTATGATGTCGATGAGCGCCCAAGGCCACAACCAGTGAAATATCAGCATCCGGAATGCCTGCCATATTTAGCTCATTCAACAAAGTGGGCAAAAACAAATCATGACGAACCCACTTACGGGTTATATCACTGGCAATAATGGCAACCTTATCACCTTGCTTCACGACTTCTCTCAGAGGCGAAGTACCAATTGGATGATTCAAAGCCATTTTAACAGCCGCTTCTACGTCAGTAACAGCTGTTACTGATTTACCTTCTACTTCATTAACCACCTGTTCTGCAGGCAAATTAACAGTTATTTCACCATCACCATAACCAAGACGGTATTCTTTCAACATTTAACATCTCTCCTATGCAACTTTTTCCACACTATTATTATTTTTCAATTTAAGAGGTACATCAGGTTTGACTGCCAACCATGCAATGATACCAATGATAGCACTTCCAGCTGTCGCTAGAATGGCCGACTGCCAGCCATAATTAGTAGCAATCCACGCCGTAAGAGTGGGGGCGGCAATCCCGCCAACATTACCCCAAAAATTCATCCAACCAGATACAGACCCAACAAATTTTCCGCCGATATCAATGCACGCCGCCCATGAAGCATTAAAGGTGAAGCCCAATGAACCGAGTGATATTGTAAGCCATAATACATTCATGGCCGGAACCGTCGCTACGGCTCCCAAATAAAGGGTTACGCAACAGCCAATCAATCCACCAATGCCAAATAGGGTCCTCGCCTTATGCTTAGATACACCAGCAGCAACTAACTTATCACTCATCACACCGCTAAACAGTGTCACAATACACAATGCCGCCCACGGAAAAGAAGCGGCAATTCCCATGCTTTTCATGGAAAAATTTTGGGCTTCCATTAAATAAAGAGGTAACCAGGCCAAGAAAACATACATGATATAATCTGTAATAAAATATTGAATACCAATGGCCCAAAACTGGGTTGATCCTAAGAAGCCCTGCCACGGTGCCAATTCTTTCTTATCAGAAGCTTGATCTTGCCCTTCTTCAATATAATCAGCTTCGGCGGCATTGCTAAACTTACTGTGCCGTGGTGAATCGACAGCCAGGTAATACCATAGAGCAGCCAGCACCAAGCCAAGAACACCAAAAGTAATAAATACAGAGCGCCAACCAAAAGCCAGCATTAACGCTACTGTAATGGACGGACCAACCACTGGTCCAAAAAACACGCCCGCCAACATAAAAGAAGAGGCACGTCCTTTTTCAGTTTTATTAAACCAGCGATACATAAATCTTCCCATGGACGGGGCCATTGGTCCCTCACCCAGACCAAACATGGCGCGTACAGCAGCAAACCCGGTAAAACTATTGCAGAATGCTGTTGCTGCCGTAAATACTGACCACCAAATAGCGGAAATTGTCAGCACCCGACGGTGGCCAAAATATTCTGCCATAATACCGCCCGGTATCTGCATCAGAGAATATCCGACAAAAAACGCTGTTTGCAGTAAGCCCATGTCCATTTTGTCGAAACTAAATTCCTGCATAATCGTAGGGGTGGCGACAGATAAATTGACTCTGTCCATATAGGAAATAAATGAAATGAAAAACATAAGTATTGCTAAGGACCACCGGAAATTTGTAACCTCTTTGTTCATACAACAACCTCCTCATATATATATAACAATCCCCAGCACAAAGTCGCCTGTGTAACGACTTTCCACTGGGGTTTTATATCCCCACGGTGTAGTGCAGTAGCGCACCTGTATCCCTCGGTTTAAACCGTGATTATGATACCTGTCGCCGATCCCTAGATACACTCGTTATGCATTTACGTTTTTTTTCAAGAGACCATCACTATTACCATTAATTATAATATTGTTACCTTTACATGTCAACTATTTAAAACTGCTCATCCTATGACATAAAAATCATACTTGACATCTAAAACGAGGTTATGCTAAGATTAGCAACAATAACTGAATAAATTCATCAAGAGTTAGCTGAGGGATTGGCCCAATGAAGCTACGGCAACCATTGCATCCCGCAAAAAGGTGCCAATTCCAACAGGAATACGTCCTGATAGATGAAGATCAAGATTGCAAAAATCCTCTTCATCTATGAAGAGGTTTTTTTATTAACTTTATCAAATAAGGAGTGGATATTATGAGTCTTACTACACCATCTAAGAGTAATTCAATCAGCTATGCTTCCGAAAAAGCCAGCCGTTTTACCGAATCCGTGATCAGAGAGATGTCGCGTATCGCTACCAAGCACAATGCCATCAATTTAGCACAAGGGTTCCCCGATTTTCCGGCATGTGATGAAATTAAGCAAGCGGCAGTGCAGGCCATCCTTGATGATCATAACCAATATGCCATTACGTGGGGCACCAAATCACTCCGTGATGCCATCGCCACCAAAAATAAGCGGCTTTATGGTATTGACATTGACCCGGAACGCCAAATAACAGTCTGCTGCGGCGCTACCGAAGCGATGGTGGCAACACTGCTGGCTACCGTCAACCCTGGTGACGAAGTCATCATCTTTCAACCCTTCTATGAGAACTATGGACCTGATGCTATTTTGTGCGGTGCAACCCCTAAATACGTACAACTGCATCCCCCAGAGTTTAGCTTTAATGTAGAGGAGCTAACAGCGGCTTTTTCCGAGCGTACCAAAGCTATTATTATTAATACTCCGAATAATCCTACTGGCAAGGTTTTCACGCGGGAAGAGTTACTTATCATTGCAAACTTATGCATCAAATATGATGTGTTAGCCATTACTGATGAAATATATGAACACATCATCTATGATGACGTACAGCATATCCCCCTATTTACCCTACCTGGCATGGCTGAGCGAGCCATTACCATTAACGGTGCTTCTAAGACCTACAGCGTCACTGGTTGGCGTATCGGTTATATAATCGCTTCCCCTGAAATCAGTCAATCCATTCGCAAAACCCATGATTTTCTGACCGTTGGCGCTGCCGCTCCCTTACAGGTCGCTGTTGCCCATGCCCTTGGTTTTGCTGAGGACTATTATCAGAACCTGGCCAGCTTTTATGCCCAACGCCGAGATTATATGTTAAAGGAACTAACGAGCATTGGTTTTAAATGTGTTAAACCTTCAGGTGCTTACTATATTATGGCTGATTTCAGTGCCTTCAGCGCTGATAGCGATGTAGACTTTGCCCGCTACCTAGCCGAGAAAATTGGGGTTGCCGTAGTGCCAGGTTCTAGTTTTTATAAAGAAAATTCCACAGACAAACATCGTTTTATACGTTTCTGCTTCTGCAAGCACTTTGCAACACTCGAAGCCGCCATCGAAAGATTACAAAAACTCAAGTGAGAAAAGCGCTAGCGCGTCCTTTATAACAGAATGTGAATAACACGAAGTGAATAAACATAATATCCCTCTTCGCCGTTCAATATTTTTTTATTATGGGTTATAATATAGGAGGGATTTACATGAAAAAATCGTTCAAATTATTGGGAATTGTATCAACACTAATCTTTACTCTAGGCTTGTCTGCTGGCTGTGGCCAACAAAGTACAGCAAAGGTAGAAAAAATACTAAAAGTCGGTGTTACCGCCGGGCCCCATGCGGAAATTATGGATGTGGTAAAAAAAGTGGCCGAAAAAGATGGTTTAAAAATCCAAGTAGTCGAATTCAATGACTATATTCAGCCCAATGTTGCTTTAAACCAAGGTGACATTGATGTAAATAGTTTTCAACATGGGCCTTATCTTGACAATATTATTAAAGATCGCAAATATGACATCATGCCTCTAGCCAAAACAGTGATTTTCCCAATGGGCATTTACTCGACAAAAATCAAAACTATCACAGACCTAGCCCAAGGGGCCATTGTTGCTATCCCCAATGATCCTACGAACGGCGGCCGAGCACTGCTCTTACTTGCGAAAGTTAACTTAATCAAATTAAAACCAGGAACTGGTCTTAATGCTGCCGTCACCGATATCATTGAAAACCCTAAAAACATCACCATTAAGGAATTGGATGCAGCCCAAATTCCTCGTTCCCTAGCCGATATCGACATGGCCGCGATCAATACTAACTATGCCATCACCGCCGGTTTAGTACCGACTAAAGATGCTATTGCAATTGAAGATAGCAACTCTCCCTATGCGAATATTCTAGCAGTACGCACGAAAGATAAAGAAGATCCCTCAGTTCAGAAACTAGTTAAAGCCTATCATTCCGACGAGGTAAAGGCCTTTATACAAGAACATTTTAAAGGTTCCGTTGCCGTCGGTTGGTAAGAATATAAGCATTAACTATTATTATTCTTAGATAGTTGCAGGATTTAGCCAACAAAACGCGAAAAGTGATAGTAGTTATATCTTTGATAAAGAAAACTCAGCTTGCATCAAACCTTAGTTCCCCTTACTTGGAATCAGGAAATATACTATTTGCTGATTCTAACATGTAAAATCATCTTAAGGAGGATAATTATGTTCGCTTTGAATTTTCAGTCACCTAATCATGAAAAATTATTACTTTCTCGCACAAAAAACTGTACTATCCGCTTAGGGGATATAAGAGATTCCTATCCTGAGAACTCAATAGTGTCCATTACTTTTGGCAAAAAATTCAGTCCTAAACGCAAACTTTATTCCGCGATTGTTGATAAAGTGTGTATCAAGAAATTTTCTCAACTCAATCATGGTGATTTAGATCATCAAAACCCGGAAATCAAATCAATCGAAGAACTCATCATCTTCTTCGAAAAAATTTATGAACGCAGTATAATGCCTGATGATACTGTAACTGTCATTTATTTTTCTGAAATAACAAATGACTAATGACTCCTTTGCAAAACTAAAGCTCGTGCCATCGGTGGTACGAGCTTTAGCTTTTTTTGTTCCACTCTATCCTACCTAGGATATTAATAATGTCCACCAATAAAGGCTCAGTAAGCTGACAAGTAAGCCAATAGGTATTATTAATATAGTAGCCTTAATATATTGTTTCCATGTCACAGCGATTCCGTTATTTTTGAGAATAAACATCCATATTAAAGAAGCAAGGGTACCTGATGGCAGTATCAGTGAACCAACATCACTCCCCAAAATGATTGCCAGATACGCAATTTGAAAATAGTTTTGTGCAAGGCCCATATTTGTAATAATGATGGTCCCAAGCATAATGGATGGATGATTATTAAATAAACTGGCCATCACTGTCACTAATATGCCAATAATTAAAATGGCATTTCCCAGGTTTGCACTAACAGGTTCTTTAATCCATTGGATAATTAAATCTGTAAATTTAGCATTGTGAAGCCCATAGACCACAAGATACATGCCGAAGGCGAAAATAAAAACATGCCATGGTGTTTTTTTCAAGACATCACTGATCCCCGTCCCCTGACTACACCATCTTATCAGGATTACTATCAGTGCACCTAAAGCGGCGACTCCTTCAATAGGAATGCCATAATAAGAAAAGATAAAAAGACAGACCCTAACTACTATGATAACTGTCATATACACCCGAAACATAACCCAATTAATCGAATGTGCTTGTTTTTTACTATTCGCTAGTGGGTGATCATGTTTAGGTGGATGGTCATGTTTAGGTGGTCGATCATAATTATGGATATTTCTTCTGTACAGTAACATGCAGACCCTTGAAAAAGCAGGGATTCTTAGGGGGATATCTTTTCTAAAGTAGAGAAAAAACAGTATACTAATGGTGATAAGCCCCATCATGGAGGGTACAAACATATATTTAGTATGGGTAATTAAATCTACGCCGACAATTTTAAGAGCAATTAAATTCGCCAAATTACTTACGCCAATTGGTGCACTAGAAGCCGTTGCGATTATGGCGCCGCTCAATAAATATGGGAATTGCTGACGTGGTGTTAATTCTAGAATATTGACGATTTCTATGATAATTGGTGTTGTGATTACTATACTACCATCATTATTAAAAAACATAGTCGTTAAGAAACATAATAAAATAACATTCCAGTATAGACGTGTACCTGATCCCTCAGATTTTGCTACTAGGTTAAAAGCAACCCAACGAAAAAATCCCATACTCTCTAACACAATCGACATTGCCATCGTTGAAATTATCGTAATTGATGCTCCAGTAACCGTATCAAAGACATATCTCATATCTGTAAAACTGACTATTCCTAAGCAATATAGTAACGTTGCACCAATCGCCGGTGGAATTGCTTCATTGATTTCTTTCGGTCTCCATAATAAAAATAGTACTGTTGCGAGAAAAATGGCTAATGCGAGTGTTGATTCCGTAGTCATCATTCAGATGTTTCTCCTTCTTGCACTATTTTTTCTGCATCAATTGGTAGGCTTGCTAGTTCTTCATATCTAGATCTTGTAACAGGTTGAATGAAGCTAAACAACGCTATACCAGCTATACAATCAATTAATAAAACCGTTAATACTGCTACCATTTTAAAAGCCTCCTTCTTGAAAGCCATACAAAAAAACTAACATTTAATACATACTTTCCTATCCCAATCAGAATATAACCCCTGCCGTTTTTAAATAAGGGCATCTAAGGTTTCTTTATCTTGTTACATACTATGCATTTTAATATGACGGGCAACAAGTACAACAAAAAAAATCCCTCGACTTATGGCTCTTAAACAACCATAGTCCAAGGAATTTATTAAAACACGACTGTCTGGAGTATAAATCATCAATTAAATTACAATAAATGTAACATCCCCTCCAGCATTACAATACAATATAACATCACGATTCAAAACGAGCTAAAAAATAGCTCTATTGAAAAATTAGAGGGAGGTCTATAAATGGAAACCACAAAGCCATCTGAGCAACGTGTAGCCGTGGGCGATGGGAAAACTCAGTTACTATGCGAGACTTATATTAAGATTAAGCCGCCGATGTCAGAAATAATCAAGGAAACTTATTCCGCAGAGATTACTGATTATACTGTATTCAATGACCAGGTCTTGGTTAAAGGAATAATAGATCATACGTTCTATTATCAACATCCCCATGGTATAAAAGCCCAGGACGATGAAAATGGAGACAACGGGAAAGAACGCGGCTCCAACTCTGGGGAATACCAAGAGGAAAAAGTGGATGAATTCAAATGTTTAGATGGGTGGGGCAACCTAGTTAATTTTTACGGAGGTATTGTTCACTTTCATCGGCAATTTTTTGAGTTTACAGGTAACGTAGAAATTGTGGGAGTCATACCAGGTGACGTTTGTACGGGTACAGCCCAAATCACACACTTTGATCTTTTTGAGGCCACAGAGCTTGAAGATACTGGCTTAATTAGTGGCGGTCTACAAACATTTAAAATAGATGTTGCTCTGACGGCTACACGTTAATCTATAACAAAAGTCCTAAGTCGTCCTTGGGAGCAATCATAGAGACAAAATACTAAGACCACAAAGGAGCTTTGCTCTCTTTGTGGTCTTTGCCCTTCTTTATGCCTTTATCATTAATATTTTCTTCACAGCAGCCTTCAAACTTGAATATATTAATAACTACTACGGGATATAAGGAAGTGACTCTATTGGAGAATATAAAAATTCCGCCAATATTGCGGATTCCTACCCATGTCAAAGCCTTCTCATGTAGTTTATGCGGCGTTTGCTGTACTAACAAATGGAAAATTGACATCGATGATTTATCCTTTGAGACAATGTTGAAACACTTTGAGAAGTTAGGTCGTCAACGTGAGTTATACGATGCCATGTTATTCAGACACAAAGGCCAGCAGATTCGATTTCTCCCCAACGGCAAGTGCCCATTCCTCAGCGATAATAACCTATGCAATATACAGCTCCAGTTTGGCTGGGAGTACATGGCGGACATCTGCAACATGTACCCTAGACGTATATTTTCTTCCCCCCGGGGTCTAGAATTTTCCCTCTCATTATCCTGCGCCACTGCAGTACACACCTTAATCCAGCCGAAAATCACCATTGAACGTCTTCACCATGAGCCTCACGACCAACAAAATAAGGCCTTTTATTTTATTCCACCAAGAACCTTGGAAGAATACTCCCCCGCAAGTGCACCACTCGGCAGCTTGCGGAGACATTATTATCACGTAGAGGATCTGTTGCTAAAGTTAATGCAAGATCGGGACTACTCACTGAACCAGCGATTAATTGCCTTGGGTAGAGTCATCGAATTATCAGTTAATTATCACAATGGGGATGGGGAGAATCTAACTCACAGCCTACATGTAGCATTAAAGAATAGTGACCGTACCTACATCAAGGCAAATATAAGAGGAAATCTACAGCAGCTCCACTTCGTAATAAACAGTTATTTGACTCGATCTGCTCCTACAAGTGGTCCACCATCACCACCAAGTCCCCCATCCGCTATATTGCCAAGTACAGTCACTCCTTTTGAGAAAGCCCTTGAATTAGTACGTGCTAAAGTGATGACCTTAAGCTACGAGGAGTACGGGAGACAACTGGCTAGATACTACCATCCAGAAAATGACGTTATTCCTATTATATTAGAAAATTACTTAGTGAACTCTATATTAAGTAAAGATTTCTTCTTTCAAGTACCACCTCTAGCCTACTATAAGATGGCTTTTTTCTACGCAATATCCATCGTCTTCGCCCTGGGGTACTGCATAGAAACTGACCAAACCATCAACCAACAAATCATGTTGCAGGCGATTTGTGATGTGGAAAATATTTTTTATCAGGAGTGGTTTTATCTTCATGGCACCGCCTTACTCGCAGAATACGGCGAAACACGAATGATGAGGAATAGTATTGCCCTCGTACAGTTCTGATTGACTCTACTTTTTTTCTCAGAATAGATTTAGGCCGTAACACTATTAATCCCCTAATCATACATTATAATAAGTTAATTATTAACATGAATAGGGAGGCATATATCTTATGAGTATTTTTTCGGAAATTCGCAATGAACGACTCATTCGAGAACTACAGCGTGAAATAAATACAGATGTGCTCTTGTTTGGCTTCGATGGTTTTACTTATTTTGGGAACGTGCAGCAAATAGAGGATTGCCGCATCATCCTTCTCACCCCAGCGATAAAAGCTAACTGCAATGACGTGGAAATCCTTTCTCCGGGGGGAGATGTGCGTCATGTGGAATTTGCCCGGATTGATCTATGGCAGATCGTTGGCAAGGGCACTGGAATCGTGGATGATCCTATCCAAGATTCTTGTAGTGACAGCACAACTGACAATAGTGGCAGTAACACCACTGGCAATACTGGCAACAATAGCAACACTGGCAATAGTGGTAGTGGCAATAGTGGCGGTGGTAAAGGCGGTAAGAGAGTTATCAATAATGAAGTAACCGATCGTCAGGAAAGCAGTCACTTAGTCCGTATATTGTGCCGTATGATTGGTGATGACGTTGCAGTAACTACCCTTGGCGGTTTCTTGTTTACAGGAACCCTAGGCGATGTGGATGATTGCTTGGCAATCATGACTGTGGACGATATCTTCCTTCCTGGCACCAGTTCTGGCATTTCATCTAGCGACGTTAGATCAGTCGTTATTAACCTGGAAGCCATAACCTCAGTTTCCAGCTTCACCTGCTGTTAAACATCTACTAGAAACCTCATAAGTAAGAAAAACGCTAGCGCGTCCTTTCTATAATGGAATCAGCGCGGGTTACCAAAAATGTTATACTTTCTAATAGAGCAAAAAAGCCCGGTGTAATTATTACCGGGCTTTTTTTACTTAGCATGGTAATTTGAGGAGGTTAATGACATGCTTTTTGCCGTAGAACATCTTGGCATTGTAGGGGTGGGCGTTACTGGTCCCCAGTTCTTTCGTGCTGATGACGGAAACGTTTATATCGTTAAGTTGCAAAATAATCGTCTTGGCAACAAGGTATTAGTCAGTGAATTTTTAGCAGCAAGTTTTGGGGAAATCATGAACCTATGCTTTCCATTTAGCGATATCATTGAGATTGATGAACAACTGCTCCAAAAAAGCCCCTCTCTGTTGGCATTAGACGTGAACCCTGGGCGGCATTTTGCTTCTCAGTATCTAGAACATGCAGAATATGTGAGAAAAGACAATTTAAATAAAGCCGTTAATATAGCCGAAATGGCTGGTGTCATGTTATTCGACCATATTTTTCATAACCCAGATCGGATCACTAACAAGAAAAATTTGCTAATTAGGAAAGAAGATGCTGGCTATAAAATATATGCTATTGATCATTCCCACCTATTTCGCTCTGGCAAGTGGACATTAGATTCCCTTACTACTTTAGGTCGGAAAATAAAAATCTATTATCGTTATTCCTACGGCCTGTTACTTAAAGATTATCTTTCGCCACAAGATTTTCTTCCCTACATGGAAAAAGTAAAGGAACTCAGTAATGAGCACATTGAAACAATAATAAGCAAAATCCCTGAAGAATGGCTACCATCTGAGCCTGAACGACAGGCTTTAGCCTCATATATCAGGATACGGCGGGACATGGTGGATGCAATTTGGGATAATCTATGTAGATTCATCCCGAACAGCCGTGGTGGGCACCAATGGTTATTCGGAAAAGCTATTAAGTAAAGACTTTTTAAAATGCAAAATTCCCCCTTTTGAAGACTGTTATTTCCGCTCCTGTAGCTGTAATTCCGGTTATCTCCAGATCCTCTGTGCCGATCATAAAATCCACATGGGTAAGAGAGTCATTCACTCCCAATTGATCTAATTCTTCCTTCTTCATATTTTTTCCATTTTTTATACAAACAGGATAGGCCTTACCAATTGCCAAATGACAAGATGCATTTTCGTCAAACAGTGTATTAAAATAAAGTATCTTTGCATTGGAAATAGGGGAATCATAAGGAACTAAGGCCACTTCACCCAAATAATATGAGCCTTCATCTGTTTCGATCAGTTTTTTGAGAACTTCGTAGCCTTTTACAGCAGTAAAATCAATAATCTTACCTGCTTTAAAAGTAAGGGCAAACTGTTCAATGAGGTTACCATTATAATTTAGCGGCATCGAGCTTACTACGTGGCCGTTCACGCCAGTTTTTTTCGGCATGGTGAACACTTCTTCAGTTGGCATATTGGCAATAAATTCAACTCCTTCAGGAGTATATTCTGAACCACCAAGCCATATATGGTCTTTAGGCAATTCTATCTCCAAATCTGTACCTAGTGAATTTTTGTAACGGAGAAATTTAAATTGATGGGAGTTCAAAAAGTCTGCACTGGCTTTCAGATTATTTTTATGTTCACTCCAGGCGGCAACAGGATTATTGGCATCCACTCTGACCGTCTTAAAAATAGCGTCCCATAACTTTTTAACAGCCTCATCTTCTGAAACTCCTGGGAAGACTTTTTTTGCCCAAGACTTGGTTGGAATTGAGACAACACACCATGCATTTTTATTGCTCATGATCCTTTCTCTATATTCCTGCAGTGCTAAATTACTGGTTTTTTGTACCTTAGCCACACGATCAGGATTTACATCCTTCAGCAGTTCTGGATCAGAAGCAGCGATACTAATAAAAGCTGCACCTTTCTTGACATAGGATATGTAAAATTCCTTTTGCCACTCTGGAAATTCTTCAAAAATCTCTTCCGGGGCCTGTAAAAACCTAATCTTAGAGAACAATTCATCTTTATAGTTCATAACTACATCCCGAGCTCCTGCTTGATAAGCAACTTCAGCAATCATTCTTGCAAAAAAGGCACACTCAATCGGGGTCGAGATCACCAAGGTTTGCTTTTGTTGGAGATTAACGCCTGTTTTTACAATAAGCTCAGCATACTTTTTTAATAACATAGTATTCATCAAGTCTCACTCCTCTTTTTTGTGAACACCTGGGTTCACAATGTTATTTAACGTACCTAATGTACGCCTTCGACATTGACCACCAATGTCCTGTAAAGTGGCTATAAATTATTATATTTAAAGGGAAAAGAGGTCACTCAGCCTAAATAGCATCATTATAGGCATGATATACAGGGAGATTTACATGTTGAATAGACAACTACATAGGGTTAGCTTAGCACATGACTCAATTTTTTATGCAAAGAAAGGGGCTGCTCAAAATAGGTTTTTTTCCTATTTTGAGCAGCCCCTTTCCTTTTTAGCCCTATCATTATTTAACTATGGTGTTAGTTAATCTTCCAATTCCCTCTAACTCCACCGTTACCACATCCCCTACTTCCATAGGCCCCACGCCTGAGGGAGTACCTGTTAAGATGACATCACCAGGATAAAGTGTCATAAACTCAGTGACAAACGCCACTAATTCAGGTACTTTAAAAATGAGATCACTGGTATTTGACGATTGTTTTAACTCATCATTAAGATATAACTTGATGTTGATGGAATTAGGGTCAATATCCGTTTCAATACAGGGTCCTAGAGGCAGAAAAGTATCAAATGATTTTCCCCGTGTCCATTGACCATCAGATAATTGAATATCTCTAGCCGTCACATCATTAGCGCAAGTGTAACCTAAAATATAGTCAGCTGCTTCTTCAGCTTTCACATTTCTAGCTTGTTTCTTGATAACCACAGCAAACTCAGCCTCATAGTGTAGGTTTTTACTGATTTTTGGATATTCAATTTCCCCACCCGGATGGTTTAATGCTGATGATGGTTTCAAAAACAGTAGTGGTTTCTCTGGTAGTGGGAGCTTCATTTCCAGGGCATGGCCATAATAGTTTAGCCCCACGCAAACGGCTTTTGTTATAACGCATGGGCTAAGAAGTTTTACAGCCTCTAAGGAAATAACCTCCTGAGAAATCTGATAGTCGCTAAAAATATCACCCTCTACTACCTTAATTTCAGCTCCATCTAATATCCCAAATTTAATTTCCCCAGCAGCTTCAAATCTAACAATTTTCATCTTGTTCCTCCATTTAAATGTATTTATATTACTTTTCCAACTCGCGGAAAGCGAATAAAAAAAGTTGTCCCACATGAACCTGTCTTAAAATCCAATTTGGCATTATGCCTTTGAACAATACTGTAACATATCGCCATCCCTAGACCTGTCCCATTATCCTTCGTCGTAAAAAATGGCGTCCCTATCTTGCTGCGAATTGCATTTGATATACCATGTCCTTGATCTTCGACAGCCAAAGTTACCTTGCCATCTTCCATAAATGTATGAATCGTAACCTTGCCATGTTGCATGGCTTGCAATGCATTGGCTACTAAGTTTAATAATACTTGCCGCATTTCCTTGTTGTCAATTAATACTTTTGGCAATGGGGAAAATAGCTCTAGAGATATTTCCTTTCCTGTAAGCAATGCTTCTGCCTGAATCAGAGGATATACTGCCCGAACGATAGTATTTACGTTTTGTAAGACTAGTTTATTGTTTTTATTTTTAACAATCGCCAAAAATTCTGTAATGAGAGCATTGGCTCTGTCTAGCTCATCGAGCATAAACTGAAGGCCTTGCCGTTCTTTGGTATTCGAACTTTTTTTCTTGAAGAGTTGCAAATAACCATGAACGGTGGTCATTGGATTGCGTATCTCATGAGCAATGCCTGCTGCCATTTCCCCCACAAGATTTAAGCGATCCAACCGTTGCATTTCTTGTTCCATTTGTTTTTGATGAGTGATATCTATCATTGTGGTGTGATAACGCATCGTCTGGCCATCCAGTAACAAAAAAGGTACACTGACAAGCTGAATACAATATGTCTTTTGTGAACAAGACTTTAACTCAAATTCAGTACATACCCTTGTGCCTGTTACTTCACAACGTCGAAGATGATCGGTAAAGAGCTGCTTATCCCGCTCGGAAACTAACATCCTAAAGAATAAACCGACCATGTCCCCCTGCTGCATTTCCATCATCGTCGCCGCGGTCCGATTGGCTTTGGTAATAACTCACTTTGCATCAAAAATAACGTATCCCACCGGCGAATTGTCAAAAATAGTTGCATAGCTATGTAAGGATTCTTCCAAATCCATAATCTTCGCTAACAACAATTCGGGGGATTGGTTATCACGACTTAAGTTACCAGCCGTTTGTCCTTCATGATTGATAATAGGATCAGCCATATTAGCAACTTACCCCTTTCCGATCATCTCCGGTTTATAGTATGTATGTATATATATATGTATTATCTGTTCACTGTACTTCCCATGGAAAACGGATGAAAAAAGTAGTACCTTTAGGGCTTGTTATAAAATCTAAGTTGGCATTATGCCTTTGAATAATACTATAACACATCGCCAATCCCAGACCGATTCCCCCCTCTTTCGTGGTAAAAAAGGGTGTACCAATCTTATTTTTTATGTCATTAGGAATGCCGTGCCCTTGATCTTCCACCGACACAACTACTTTTCCATTTTCCATAAAAGTACGAATGATAATCTGTTCATGGCTCATTGATTGCAACGCATTTCTTACCAGATTTATCATTACCTGTCGTATTTCTTTCCCATCAATTAAAATCATGGGTAATTCAGGAAATAGTTCTAAGGTAATTCCATTTCCCACAAGGGTGGCTTCTGCCTGCACCAAAGGGCAAATTGCCTCAATGAGATGGTTAATATCCTCCTTCCGTAATTGATTATTTTTATTTTTGGCAAGACCCAAATATTCTGTGATAATCCCATTGGCGTGATCGAGTTCTTCAATCATTAGTTGAAAATCTGCTCTTTCTTGTTCCTTAGAACTTCGCTTTTTGAAGAGTTGAAGATACCCTCGTACTGTTGTCATTGGATTGCGGATCTCATGAGCAATACCAGCTGCCATTTCTCCGACGAGATGTAAGCGATCTAACCGTTGTAGTTCCTGTTCCAAGCGTTTTTGATTACTAATATCAATAATAGTCGTATTATAGTAAACCTGTGGGGGATCAAGTACAACAAAAGGAACGCTGATAATCTGGACACAAAAAGTTACATGGGAATGAGATTTTAAATTAAGCTCCGTACAGACTCTACTGATTGTATTTTTACAACTGCGTAGATGCTCCAAAAAAAGCTTACCATCTTGATCAGCAACAAATACAGTAAAGGGTAAGCCAATTATATTTTTTTGTTCCATGTCGAGTATCGTCGCCGCCGTCAAATTACCATCCATAATAGTGCCTCGGTGATCGAGTATAATGTATCCTACAGGAGAATTGTCAAAAACTGCCGCATAACGACTCCGGGAGTCTTCCAGTTCACTGTTATACTCTTGGAGAGCTTGGCATTGCACCTCCAGGTCGATAATCTTCGCCAACAAGGCCTCTTTGTATTCCCTATCATCATTTAAGCTTTCACGTTTGGTCTCCTCATGATTGATCCCACTATCAGTCATCTTCAACCTATCTCCCTTCAGATGCTACTCCTCTACCATTACTAACGACTTGTATACCCATCGATGCATTTCATCGCCAACAAAATCCGTTTGGTATGATCATGACCCATAAATAGCCGGGCATTGACTTCCAGAAACTGTGGTTTATCTGCAGAAAAACCATATTCTAATTTGAAGTTCTTCACTGCAATATCATGATCAAGAACATCATTGAGTAAGCCACGCAAGTTATGGTTATGCCACTGTCCATTGCCTAACTCATCAATATTTTTAGCAGTCAAACTAACAAAATCGGCCTGGAAGAATTCATAAAAAGCACGGTTGGCCGACAATATCTTCATTTCATGATCAAGGATGGTAAAAGGTTCCTGAATGGTTTCTATAATTGTCGCGGCATATTCATAAGCATCCTGAGCTAATTTCAGACTGGTTTTCAAGGCATTAATTTCACTAATATCGAAAAATAGTACCACTACACCTTCAATCCGATTATTTGAAGTCCGATAAGGACGAATCTGCAAAGAATACCAACGTCCATCCTGATCAGAAATTTCGGTCTCTTTAGCAACTAAAGTCTCGATAACCTGACAAATATCATTCTCAAAATTTCCCAAATCCATTTGTGGCTTGATATCCGTGAGGGGACGTCCTATGTCAGTGGGAATCAAGCGGAACATTTTTTCGGTTCCAGCGTTAAAACGCCGAATACATAGATCCTTATCCAACATAATCACCGTCATGTTAATGCTGCGAAATAAATTCTGAAGATCCCCAGTCACTTCAGCCAATTGATCATTACGAGTTTGCAGTTCCTCATTACTCGTCAACAATTCCTCATTAGTGGATTGAACTTCCTCCTTGATGGTTTCTAACTCTTCATTAATCGTTTGCAGTTCCTCATTACTAGACTGAATTTCTTCATACGCCGTCCGCAGACGATCATTAGCACTCTCATATTGTTCCACAACCGACCTTACATATTCTTGGGCCACAGCCAGTTCCTGTTTTTGCAACCGAATGGAGTCAGGAGCAACATACTTCTTTTTTGGTTTTCTCTCTACACTAGACAACATCTCATCTGTGAATAATACCATAAAATATCGTTCTTGACTGAGAGCATCCTGGATAGGGATGATATCGATTTTCACCAAATAACTTCCATCATCATTATTCATTTGAATATTTTCTTTTTTAGTTGGTAAATCGTCGATTCTTGTTTGGTTGATGGCAGCACCAACGGCAAAAATCAAATCACTATGTAACATTTTCATCATATTTAAACTAGCTTTTCCTGGCATATGTGTAAGATACTTCTCTGTCGATCCACGGAATTGTAAAATTTCCAGTTCATTATTAACAAGAACTCCCACTGCACCATAACGATTGAGTATGGCATCATTAGCTTTCAGTTCAATGGCTAAATGGTTTACTTCTGCATTATTCAAAAACCTCATTCCGTTAATATTAGTCTCAAAATTAATGGACTTTAACATTGATAGTTTTACTGAAGTAATACTATCTACTGTTTTTTTTGCATATATTTTGGCTTTCTTGTCCACTAGTGAAAATAAATCTGATAAAGAGCCAACACTTTCAGGAATCCCTAATGCCAAAATCCCCCCCCCAGTTAAGGCTTGATAAAACCTAGAAATTGCTTTCTTCTGGGCATGGAGATCAAAATAAATGAGCACATTGCGACATGTCACAAAGTCAATCCGGGAAAAGTAGGGATCATCTAAAATATTCTGTATCGCAAACAAACAAGTCTCTCGAATCCGGCTATTAATTTTATATCCACCCTCAACTTCCACAAAAAATCGTTGCAGTCGTTCTGGAGATATCTCTGCGGCAATATCTTGGGAATACACTCCCGTTCTCGCTTTTTCAATCGATGCCAAACTAACATCAGTGGCAAATACTTGGATGGGGATATCTAAGGATTTTTCTTCTAAAAATTCTACAAGGCTGATGACCACTGAATAGGCTTCCTCACCAGTAGAGCAACCAGCAACCCAAATTCGCACCGGCCCATTTGATGAATGATTTAAAATAATACTAGGGAACACTTGATTCTTTAGAGCATCAAAAAATAAAGCGTCCCGAAAGAATTTAGTATAACTAATCAAAACATCCTGTTGCAATGCTGCTAATTCCTGACTATTTTTTTCTAATAAAGCTCGATATTGGGCCAGATTCACGACAACATGCATGCGCATTCGTCGTAAAATCCGACGGTATACCGTCGACTCCTTATACCCTTCTAGCTTTACACCTCCATTTTTCTTCAACAGTTTATATATTTCACCTAATTCTTCTGGGGAGCTAGTAAAAATTTTATGGTTCTGAATGGCCTTACCACTAATTAAATGATTGTTGGAATGACAAGCCAATTCTTGTACAATATCATCAATTTTCAATATATAATCAGCAATGACTCTACTAGGCATTTCATCATAAGACTCTACATCAAGAAGAATGGCCAAACCTCGAGCGGCTTTAATTCCTTGTATACCTTTTACACCATCACTGGATTTGCGAGACAATACAATCCCAATGGCACTACTTCCTTGGTCATTGGCTAGAGATTGAAAAAATATGTCCACAGGAAAATCCATAGCCGAAGAATGATCGACTAACAGAGGAATTAAGATCCCTTGATTGATAGTCAATAGTGTGCCCGAAGTACTTACGTACACGCAATCAGATTCTACTGTAACTTGCGCTGTAAGCTCTCTGACCACCATACGCGTAGCACTTTGCAACAGATCTAATAAACCAGTCTCTCTCTCTTTGCTCAAATTAGTAATAACAACAAAGGACATGCCGGTTTCAATGGGAAGTTTCTCTAAAAATAGGGTGAGATCATCGATACCACTATCCGAGACACCAATACCAACAATATAACAAGGCTTCGCTGATTTTCCGTGCTTTAAGGATCTTGATCTCCCAGATTCAAGAAAAGACTCCATGACCACACCTTTATCAAGGCCGCTCTCTTGCTCCGTTCCCGCTTTTGAAACATCAGTCATCCTATTTCACTCCTTATCCCTACGGTATCGCTAAAATTACGACAATAACTTATAAAATACTTCTATAGAATTCCTTTATATCCTTTATTTTCAATTATAACATTTGGTTAATTACAAAGAAATGGCATTTGCTCCTCTACAATGAGATTCGCAAATGCCATAACTGCACCCTCAATTATGTTAATACTTCTTGAACGCGACCAACGATTCCGTCCACCAAACGAACTTTAATACCACGGTGATGTACAGCACTACTCGTCAGAATATCTTTTACTACACCTTCTGTCAACTGACCTGTACGTTGATGAGGTTTTTGCACAATTTTTACCCGCCCGCCTGGCCTTATATTTTTACGCTCTGTTCCATTCATTATAAAACTCCTCATTATTGTATATTCTTACCATATTTCCCCCGCCACCAAGAGATGGCCCGCCGTGCATCAATATCCTGTTGAATAAGTTCTTCATCGGGAGGTGGGACAACCTGTTCGCCCCCGATCCTTTCTTCTGTATCACTACCAATCTTGCCCATGTAGTGTTGGGTCATCCAAAATCCATAGTTAAAACCAATCCCATTTCCCCGGGTCAAACTATCACCTAATGAATAATATTCAAATCCTTGAGGAGCGATTAATTCCAGTAAGGTAGGAGTCACATTAATATGACTGCCTGCCCCATTTGCTGCTAAAGTCTGTTTGTTAATGCCTAACCCATGTACAATAAAGGGAATACCATAACGTTCATATAAACTGGGATTTGTATCAAGATTTAAGCGATCAGCATGATCCCCTACAATAATAAATAGGCTATCAGGATACTCCTGGCGGGTATTTTTAATAAACTCAGCCATGACTTTGTCAGCATACCAAAAATGTCCCAATTTTTTGATCAGTTCTTCATCCTTTTGAAGTTTTTCAGGTAAAGCGCTGATGACGCTTTGTTCATCAAAACCTTCTTCCTGCAAATTCACAGTATAAGGGGCGTGATTGGAAATGTTCAAGATGATATTAAAACTGGGATTTTCGGCCTCAATGCCCGATGCAACAGCCTTAAATAAATACTTATCATCACAGCCCCACACATTGCCAGACTGGCTTTCAATATCACCCATACCATAAAAATCATCAAAACCCTGGGCCAAAGCAAAATCCTTTACCTTTTCCCAAGAATTTGGCCCTGCATACCAGAAGCGGGCTCTATAGCCTAATTTTTTCATTTGCGGCGCAATGGCCGTAGAATAAGGTTCTTTATAGGATTCAGGTAAATAAGTCAGATATAAATTAGCATCTGCCATACCCGTTACGATTCCCATCACCGCTGAAATGGTGCTCATACCATTGGGCAAAAACCTTGATACATAAGTAGTATCCTCTTGATCGATGATATTTTTTACACCATTGGCAATGTTTAAATGCTGATATTGAGGCAACAATGGCCAATTGGCATAACTTTCACCAATAATCAAAAAAACATGACGAGGTTTAGGGATGTTGGTACCTAACGCTTCTTTTCGCAAAAAATCATCGATATGACTGGAAGTCACCTGGTGCCCAGCCACATATGAACCATACTCCACCATTCTTCCTGGATCCATATCAAGGCCGGTGGATGATACAACCCGCTCATGAAGAGTATACGCTCGATATAAAGCCTGAGCATCATCCAAAATGGCTTCATTCAAAAATTCATCCTTGGTTACACCAGCATTCTCCCAATCCACATTATAGGCATAGGTCATACTACCACCAAAACGAATAAAAATTACAAAATAGTAAAGAACTACAAGGCAAGAGGCACGGAAGGTTATATTCTGATACCATTTAGAAAAATGTGGTAACCGGTAGGTATGGATACCCAGCCATACCTTTAATAATTTAGCTAGAGCCACTGCCGTCACAACAGTCATTAACAAACGAACAGGTAAATTATATTGTTCGATCAAAGTGTAGAAAATAGCATAAACATCGTCATTAAATGTATTAAACAGCAACTGATTAAAACCTACATGAAATTGCTCATAATAAGGAATCCTGGCATAAAACAATAAGCTAAATACACTAATATAGAAACAGCCTATCACATAACGAATTTTTCTTATTGCTTTATTTTTCAGCCCCAGAGCCAAACCTGTACAAAAAACCGACGATATAAGAACTACTATTCCCGTACTTTTTAAACTAATTCGTATACCATAATATAATGCCATAATAATATCTTGTAATACTGTCGCTTCACTGATATATGACTTTAAGACAACAATAAATCCAATGCGAAATAAACAAAAAACGCCTAATACAAATATATATAATTTAAGATCCTGCTGGATATTCTTAAATAACTCTTCCCACCTTGACACTTTTACAAACACCTCTTCTATAAACTCTTTTAGCGCCTTCACTTATTTCTACATTTTTTTACATTATCCTGCATTGCTTACTCTTTTTCTGATTATAAAGTTTGATATGACAATAGATGATAAGTCAATTCTCATACTAGGTTGTGCTGCGTTAGCGGCATGAGGGTTTCTGATATCAACATAAAATATACTGATTCTATAAATAATCAGCTCTCTTTTCTATTTTAATCTCGCAAAACCTTACGTTTTACTGTATTATTTTATATATAATACAGTTTTAAGAATGCACTGAGAATTATCTGCGTTAGGGGGACAATAAAATGATCAAAGTCAAAGTAGACGATCTAAAAATCGGAGATGTTATTGCTGAACATATTATAAATTCCGAACGACAAGTTCTGCTTTCTGCAGGTACCGTCCTTTCCCGAAAAAGTATCACTTTGCTAAAACTATGGGAAATACATGAAATTAGATTGCGTGAAGAAACAGACACCGATGATGCCATACGTTTGTCACTACAATTTGATGAAATCGTTCATAATAATAATAATGCTCTGTTTGACAACATCAGAAAACCAGCTGAACCTACCGAGCCTAAAAAATATCCCATCCAACTTTCATCCATCATTAGCGAAAAGCCACTGCAACAATATGATGATATTACCCAAAAAATATCACAAATTTTTGCAGATATACAAGATCTAAAAAAAACCGACCTGCTTGTAGCAATAGCCAATATTATCTGCCAATATGTTGCCACTACGCCATGCGTAATGGGCTACACTTTGCAACGAGATTTTAAAAATATTCATCATGAGAATTTAATCAATCATAGTATCGCCGTAGCCATTATTGCAGCAAAAATTGCTAATCTCTTAAACTATCCCCCCGACAAAGTGCAAACCATTGTATTGGGAGCTTTACTTCATGATATTGGTAAAATTAAGTTGCCAGACAACATTGCCAATCGCAACGGTTATGTTAGCCCTGAAGATAAAGAACTCTACCACAGTCACGTGCAGGTGGGATATGGGTTGATTAAAAGTCTAGGTCTTCCCCGGGAAATTACTCTCATTCTAGTACAGCACCATGAATATAATGATGGTAGTGGCTTCCCCCTTCATCTAACAACAGCCAAAATTCATCCCTACGCACAAATTGTTGCTTTCGCTGACATGTTTGATGTCCTTGTCCACGATAATAATCAGCTTCCTAATTTCTTTGATATTCGTACCAAGTTGCTAAACAATGGAGCCAATAAAATCAGTTCCGAAATTATTGGTACCTTCGATCGATATTTAAACGATTTTATTTTTAATATTAATGTCGAACTCAGTGATGGTCGCACTGCAGAAGTTATCTATACTCATCCTTCCTACATGTCCCTCGTTGTACGCACAACTGATGGTGATTTTGTCGACCTAAGTAAAGATAAAAGCGTTTATATAAAGAAAACTTTTCTGTAAATACATCAGCAATAAGAACAACGCTTGCGCGCCCTTTGTTGTCATTCTGATAGAGTCAAAAAGCCACCCATCGATATGGGTGGCTTTTCTCATTGGTATTTTCACTTCTATCGTTCGATAGGTTTACGTTTTTTGCCAAAGGTTCGTTTGTTAGGATCTTTTTCAGTGTACCGATTGGCTTTAGCATCTTTAGGTTTGTTATGGAAGCTTCTTAAGTTTGTGCCACCATGACTCTCTACCTTCTTTTTTAGTGGCTTATCAGAGACTAGACCAGTTTCTTCCTTGTTGTTAAAATTCTTTTTAATAAATTTTTCATTATCTGTCCGAGCAGGTGTTCGCTTATCTTTTGTGAGAAACCTGTGACCACTCACTTTGTGTTTCTCAATGGATACGCTAATGCCTTCCTCAATCATCCGCACATAGGGCTGCTCATGAGGATCAATCAGAGTAATTGCCATACCCTGTTCCCCAGCACGTCCCGTCCGCCCGATACGATGGATATAGCTATCCACATCACGAGGAATATCGTAATTGAACACATGGGTAACGCCTTCCACATCAAGTCCCCGAGCCGCAATATCAGTGGCTACCAAGATCTGAATCTTAGCATCACGGAAACGCCGCATGACCTGCTCACGCTGGGGTTGAGATAAATCACCATGAAGTTCATCAGCGTCATAGCCCTTTTGCACAAGGGCAGTCGTAACTGCAGTAGCTCGCTTTTTAGTATGACAAAATACAATCGCCAAATAGGGACGATATTCCTCCATCAGACTACATAATTTATCAAGTTTTTCTGGCTCAGGAATTTCCACCATAATCTGCTTAATTTCATCTAAAGTAATATTTGGTGTTTGCACACGAATATCTACTGGTTTACTCATATAACGTTCCGCTAGCCCACGAATTTTGGATGGCATTGTTGCCGAGAATAACATCGTCTGACGTTTTGATGATGTTTGTCTAACCAGTTCTTCTACATCATCTAAAAAGCCTAGATGTAACATTTGGTCAGCCTCATCAAGGACCAGTTTTGATACTCCCGACAAATAAATAGTCTTACGCCTTAGATGATCCATTAAACGACCGGGCGTGCCAACTACTATTTGCGTACCACCTTTTAATTTTTTAATCTGCCGTTCCACATCTTGTCCACCATATACGGATAAAACATTGATGGATAGCTTATTAGCTAGTTTTGTCACCTCATTGGTAATTTGCAGTGCTAATTCCCGAGTCGGCGTAATAATCAAGGCTTGTACAGTGGGTTTGGTTATATCGATTTTCTCCAAAATAGGTAGCACAAACGCCAATGTCTTACCGGTACCTGTTTGGGACTGACCAATTACATCCTTGCCTGCCAGCAACATGGGTATGGCCTGAACTTGGATGGCTGTTGGTTTTGTAATCCCACTTGCTCGCAAAATATCATTTATCTCACGCCTTATCCCTAGGGCTGAAAAGTCTGTAGCCATTAAAAGACACCTCTTTTTTATCGTTATATCATTTGTCATTATACCAGTTTGTGCATATATTTAACAGCATATGCTCTGCTTATATTACCTATATTTTCAAAAAAAATGTTAAAATTTATTGTACCACAGATCGCTGATCCTGTATATATAAATTATACATAAAAAAAACCGCAGAGCGCAGAGAACACAGAGAAAATGTTATGATAAACCCTCTGTGTCCTCTGCGCCTCTGCGGTTCGGAAAAATTATGTTTTTTAATGTAAATTCACTTTTTCTTTGTGTATGATGCCGCCTGTAGCCTGATTAGTCGGTGTCACAGTAACTTCACAAATCTGCACATGTGGTGGTGCACTAGCTGCAAATATAACAATATTTGCGATATCTTCAGCAACTAAAGGTTTAATCCCCTCATATACACTGTCAGCTTTTTCTTTATCACCATGAAATCTAACCACACTAAAATTGGTTTCCGTCATACCAGGCTGCACATTCGTGACTCTTATAGGTTTATCAACTACATCCATTCTCAAACCATCACTGATAAACTTTACTGCTGCTTTAGTAGCGCAGTAGACAGCACCACCAGGATAAGCAGAAATGCCTGCTATAGAGCCAATATTAATGATGTGGCCATTCACTTGATTTTCCAGCATAAAAGGCACTATCTTGCGGGTAAGATACAATAAGCCTTTAATATTGGTATCAATCATTGCTTCCCAATCATCAATATCTCCTTGTTGCACTTTCCCTAGCCCGCTGGCTAGCCCTGCATTATTAACGAGAATGTCAATTTTTTTCCAGCACTCTGGTAATGTCTCAATCACTTCCGTGACCGCTTTTCTATCTCGTACATCTAATTTACAAGTCAATATTTCAATTTGATAACGATCTTTCAGTTGTTTGGCGACTTCATTAACACTTTCAATATTTCTTGCACACAAAATTAAATGGGCACCGGCACTTGCGAAGCCTTCAGCGCACGCTTTGCCAATTCCACTACTTGCCCCACTAATAAATACAATTTTCTCTTTTAATATTTTCATATTCTAGCACCTCTTTATATTATTTTTGCCCTAAGAACTGGCTTTTGAAAAAACTAGATCATTAGAGAACCTGTTTAACCAAAGCAAAACATCCAGACTTCTATTGGACTTAAAATATCCAGTCTTTAACTAATATTCTATATTTTCCGTTAAAATCCTTTCTATGATGATGGTCATCTGTTATTCATGACCCATAAGCGTGTAATTTGCAATGTTTTTTTATTCTCATGTGCCAAAAAGCAGGTAAATGCTTCTATTTTGGCAAATGTAAAATAGATAAGCTAAATAAGGAGTTGATTCATATGAACTTCACCGTAGAATGCCCTACCTGCAAAAAGAATTTTCACATAAACTACAAAGAATTCGCCAAAAACCCATCGTCTTTTAAATGCTGTGCGTGTGGCACTACCCCTTCCCCTGATATCATGACAGCCTACCAAAATGTTGGTAAAACTATGATGGACCTTTATGGTTGCTGTGATTGCAATGATAAAGAAGATTGGTTTCCAAAGGAAATAAAGAAAAGCTAATCAATAACAACCCTGTGGCATTTAAGTCCATAGGGTTGTTATTAATTGCTTTCAGAATCATTTTGCCAATGTTATTGTGCTATCCACCTCAGCAAAACTTTCAATAATCTTATCGGCTCGGGACAAATCTTGTTGCCCCGAATTAGGATTATAAAAAGCAATACATTGCATTCCTGCCGCCTTGGCCGCCACTACTCCATTGCGCGAATCCTCAAAAACCAAACATTCTGTTGGACAAATATTCAAAAGTTCTGCTGCCCGCAAGAAGATATCAGGGGCCGGTTTACTATGTGCAACCTCCTGACCACTCACCTTGACATTAAAAAACCGATTCATATCAAACATATCTAAAACCATATCGATGCTTTTCCTCGGAGAAGAAGAGGCTAATGCCAATTTTATTTTATTTTGATGAAGATTTTTCACCAGTACATCTACACCCTGAATGGGTCTGATTGTCGCTTCAGATAACAGAAAATCACGACATTTATCTTCATATTCATCGATTAATGTTGTCAAATCCCCTGCAATATTGTATTTTTCTTTAAGTGTTGAATAGATATGTTGATTGGTAGTGCCAATAAACTGGCTGTACTCCGTATCGGAAATAGTTAGCCCAAATTTACGACTTGTATAATCCATAAATACCTTATAATGCAATGGTTCACTATCGATAATAACTCCATCCATATCAAAAATTACAGCTTTTATCATAATCCAACTCCTCCTGAAGCTAATTATTTAGTCCCCAACATCAACATAAAGAGCGCAGAGATTTTCTATCCGAGAGATTAAACAATTCCATTCATCACAATGTAAAAATATTTGTCCACTTTTTATTACATACGCTGGCATCCTCACTGTAATACCTTGCCCAAAACTAGCAACTGATAAAACGCCATCAGCAACTAGGACTGATGCACCATGATCAACGGGGATAGAAGAAATATATTTCATAAAAAGCTGTCGATTCACTGTTGCTTTCATCTAAAAATTCTCCTTATAATTCTACAATTACCCCATTGTTTTATGAACAATATTTATATCTATGATTTCTATATACTACTTTTAAAACAAAATCCCTCCTTTAGTAACAAGATATCTCGTTAAAAATAAATTCAAAACAGTAGCAAAGACAGCCTCTCCCCTCAAGATCTCTACAGGAGGTCTTGAGGGGAGAGGCTGTCTTTCAAGTTTGGTAGCATTCTTATAAATTTCCATCCACCTCTGTACCAGGTGCATCTAAAACTACTGCTTTTTGCTTTGTTTGGGGGGGCCTAATATTTTGAAGTTGTGATAACAACATTCCGACGAGCATAATAGCACACCCCAAAAGTTCCTGCACGCCTAATTGTTCATTCAAGATAATCCAGCCACCAAACGCAGCAAAAACCGTTTCCATACTGAGAATAATAGCAGCGTGAGAAGGTTGAGCATGCTTCTGTCCAACAACCTGTAAGGTGTAGGCAATACCAACGGAACAAATCCCCCCGTAAAGGATAGGCACGAGGGCTTGCTTTAACGTTTCAATACTCATAGTTTCTATAAACAACGCTGTGACTAAACTCAGCACTGAACAGGTAACAAACTGAACAAAAGATAACTTCAGTACATCTACTTTTCGCGAAAAGCGATCAATTACTAAAATGTGAATGGACCAGAAAAACGCCCCAATCAGTTCAAGGACTTCCCCATAAGAAATAAAAAAACTATCTTTCACACAAAGAAGATATAATCCTACAATTGCAATAATACAACCACACCAAGTACTCATGGAAATGTATTGTTTAAAGTAAATTCCAAGCATTGGCACAATAACAATATACAAACAAGTAATGAAAGCCGCCTTGCCCGCTGTTGTATATAACAATCCAATTTGTTGTAACGACGCTCCCAGAAAAAGAACTGATCCTGCTAAAAGACCTGCGCCCACAACATTTTTCACTTCATGACCGCCATGACTTGAATGCTGCCCCCTTGTATTATACCAAAAAATCAAAGGCACTAAGGACAATGCGCCTAACGCAAATCGCACACCATTGTAAGTAAAAGGCCCCACAAATTCCATTCCTACCCGCTGTGCTACAAATGCAAAACCCCAGATTGCCGCAGCGCACAGCAGTAACAAATTCGATTTAAGTATACTCATCAATAACGCTCTCTTTATTCATTTTTTTTACCATTTATAGCTTTCGTTATCCATTGACAAATTTCCTGCTCTCTAAGCGAGATCCATCCCTTATTCCAGTAACTACAAAACGCCTATCTCCAGCAACTGAGAAGATAGGCGCTCACATAATGTGTAGGCTAAAAATCCAAGGTCATGTACTTGACCTTTACATTGGGAATGGCCTGTAACTCATTTTGCATGTCACTGATGACAAACTCATCTCCCCAGAGTTGTAATATAATCATGCCACTGTTGCTGCATTCGTTCGCAGCTGAATCATGCAACCCCAATCGTACCCGAATGTGACAACCATATTTCGTCAAGACATCTTGCACCTTAGCAGCCGACTCAACCCGTTTTTCCTGTAAGATTGCCATAATAATTGAACAATTACTTATCATTTTAATCTCCACCTTGCTGTTATTTTATACCATTTCAATTGTTAAGCAGGGCATCGCCCATTAAATGCAAACTATCAGCGTATTCGTTACAGCTATGCAACAATTCTTTTTTTGTCCCTGCCACTCTATCATTAGCTTATGCGTTTTTGATAAAAACAATCGCTCATTCAAAGAATCAACTAATTTTTGTGCCATTCCCAATGATTGAAGCAATAAATAACACTCCTATTATCTTCTAGTTCTGTGCTTATGAGCGAATTATCTGAAAATAAATAGAGGTTTATCGCTAATTTTGCCGAATATTCTAATAGGTTAAGAAGGGGAGTGTTAATACGGATACTAAGGAATTACAACTATTAAAATCTTATCATCATAAAATAGAGCTAAATGCCTTTGACGAAAAAGATATTTATTCTTTTCTAAATTTAATCAAAAAATCGGCAGAAAAAAATACCCCCACTCATGAACTTGGTGATTTTATTGCTCAGAGGGAAAAGTATCGAGGGGACATCAATAACTATTTACTTGACGTAAAGGCGAAACTAGATAAATCAGCAAAAGATAAAATAGCACCTGTAATTGCGCCCATCTACTCTTTTGATGAAATAGCCAACAATATTAATGATATCATGGTACTCCATAAATTATCTAGTTTTAATGATGAAATGATGTGTGGAATTGTATTATGCATAATTTCTCTGTTACACGATGTGAAAATAGTACATAAAAAAGAACAGATTGGCCAGTTGGTCTTTTCTATTCAAAATGATCAAATTGTATTATCAGGTATAATACATGGCAAAAATAAAACCACTTTAACTTTTCCCATAATCCAAGCTGAGAATATTTTTTGTAAGATCATGCAACAAACAAATGAACCCACCTTATTTAAGGATGGTGTCAAAATAAAGAGTGCCCATAATAAATTAATTGTTAATTTCAACTAGGAATATATTATTTAATGGAAAAAGATAGCCATTCATCTAGCTAGGATCGCCTAGTAAGATGAATGGCTGTCTTTTTGTAAGAGATGACCATTCAGTTTTAGCTAATCGCGTTCACTCTCCTAAATAAGCTTTTTGAACTTCGCTGTTTTTGGCAAGATCTGCAGCGGGACCTTCTAAAACAACTCTGCCTGCCTCAAGCACATAACCCCGGTTGGCAATGGCCAATGCGCGTCTGGCATTTTGCTCCACGAGTAAGATGGTTACACCTTCACGGTTAATTTCCACGATTGTCCGGAAAATTTGACTCACTAACACTGGCGCAAGACCCATCGAAGGCTCGTCCAGTAGTAGTAACTTAGGACGGCTCATTAGACCACGTCCAATGGCAAGCATTTGTTGTTCACCCCCACTGAGAGTTCCACCCATCTGTTTCTGTCGTTCAGCGAGCCTTGGAAACATCTGATACATCTTATCAAGATCCGACTGAACAAACTTATCTTTGCGGCTATAAGCACCAAGCACCAAATTATCAGCAACACTCAGCCGAGGGAAAATCCGTCGCCCTTCGGGTACCAAAGCAATGCCCTTCCCCACAATTTTAGCAGTCGGGCTCTCCCCAATCTCTTCGTCTTCAAACAGAATGCTACCTGTCTGGCTTTTTAAGAGTCCCATAACCGTCTTTTGTACTGTCGTCTTGCCTGCGCCATTGGCACCGATAATGGTAACAATTTCACCTTTGCCGACAGATAGGCTAACATCTTGGGAGGCATGGATATGACCATAATATACATTGATTCCCCTAATTTTCAGCACATTCATTCACCTCGGCTCCAATGTAGGCTTCGATCACTTTAGGATCACAGCGTACTACAGCTGGATTTCCTTCAGCAATTTTCTCACCATGATCAAATACGACGATCCGTTCCGCGATTCCCATGACAAGGCGCATCTGATGTTCAATCAGCAAGATGGTCAATCCCTTTTGCTTTAGCCCACGAATCAAAGCCAATAGTTCATCCACTTCTTTTGGATTCATACCAGCGGCAGGCTCATCAAGGAGTAGCAGGGATGGCTCAGCAGCCAGAGCGCGCCCAATCTCCAAGCGCCGCTGAGCGCCATAAGGCAAATGAGTGGCTGCCGTATGTTGCCATGGGCCAAGACCTGTAAATTCAAGAATTTCCTGCACAATTTTCTCATTTTTTTCTTCTTCTAGACGTAGCCGCTTGGAATGAAAAATTCCATCAAGAGCACCTGATGAAGTTTTGCTGTAACGACCAACAATCAGATTGTCGCGCACGGAAAGCTCGGGAAAGAGGCGGATATTCTGAAAGGTCCTGGAAAGTCCAATGGCCGCCATGTCATAGGCCTTCTGTTTGGTCACGTCTTGGCCCTTAAAAAAAATTTTCCCCGACGTAGCCGGTAATATGCCGCTAATAACGTTGAAAAATGTGGTCTTCCCCGAGCCGTTGGGGCCGATAATAGCCACAACTTCTCCTGCACCAATGGCAAAATCAATATTGCAGACGGCTTTTAATCCGCCAAAGTTTTTACATAGCTGTTTTGTCTGTAGCAGCATGGTAGTTCCCCCCTAACGACGAAATACAGTTTCAGCACCGAGTAACCCCTGGGGCTTGACGCGCATCATTATCATCAGTAACAGGCCAAATAAAACTAACCAGGGATCATAGCTAAGATTAAAGACCTCTTTGGCAAATCGTAAAAACTCTGGAGTAATGGTCAGTAAAAATGCCCCTAAAAAAGATCCGGGAATGCTACGAGCTCCACCGACAACCACCATCGTCAACATCATGATCGATTCATTGGAACTTAACATATCCGGGCTAATAAAACTCATATAGTGAGCAAACAAACTGCCTGCCAGTCCAGCAAAAAATGCACCAAAGGAAAAAGCTAGCAGTTTATAATAAGACGGGTTAATTCCCATCGTTGCCGCAGCAATTTCATCTTGACGGATGGCTGCAAAAGCATGGCCGACCCGGCTACCTTCCAGACGATGCATGATAAATGCCAGTATGAGTGCAAGCGCAAGAGCGACAAGAATATACGCTTCTTTGCCTGTTGCCCCAATTTCACTAAAGGAAATACCAAGGGTGGGTGTGATGAGTCCCGGCATACCTGACGGACCACCTGTAATGTCTAAATTAATGGCAATAAACTTAAAGACCTCACCACAGCCATAGGTTACGACAACCAAGAATGGTCCCTTGATACGAAGGGCCGGCGCACCTAAGGGCAGACCGACAAGGGCAGCGGACAGTCCAGCAAGCAAGAAAGCCACCCAATAAGGAAAATGTAAAATATTCGTTGTCAGTGCGGAAACGTAGCCGCCAAAACCAAAAAATGCAGCATGTCCGAGTGATGTCTGTCCAACATAACCTGTTACAAAATTTAAACTTAAGGTCACAACACTATAAATGAGGGCTATGAAAAGTATATGTTTGCCGTAGGCACCAATAATATACTCGTCAGTGAAATCAAAAGAGTCTATAAAAGTGAACACTAGTAAAAGACCAATGAGGGCTATCCCTGTCGACGGCTTATGAGCCAGTCGTTGAAAAGTTTGTGTTACTGCTATCTTCGTCATGGATGCACCTCCTAGACCTTTTCTTCAAACTTAAAGCCCATTAAGCCTGTCGGTTTAATCACTAGTGTGGCAATCATAATGACAAAGGCGATGGCATCCCGGTAGCCAGAAGAGATAAAGGCTGCCGAAACGTTTTCCACCACACCGAGCAGCAGACCGGCCACCATGGCACCACTAATACTACCAACCCCGCCAAGGACGGCCACCGCCCAGCCTTTCAGGCCCGCCATAGCGCCCATCATCGGATCGATGGCATACATGACACCGACAAGCACACCGGCTGCACCGCCTAATAGTCCGCTTACCCAGAAAGTAATGGTAATGATGCGGTTCACATCAACTCCCATCAAGCTGACCGCTTCCAGGTCCTGTGATGCCGCCAGCATTGCTTTGCCCATCATGGTACGGGTAATGAACCACTGCAAAAAGGCCATAATAATCAGGGTGACCACGAAGATAAGTACCTGCAGGGTGTTTACGGTCAGGATAGAGGATCCAACCTGCCAGCTAATCTGAGAAGCCTCAAATGTCGGTGGATAAGCCCGGGAATAGGGCTCCCAAATAATTGCCGCCAAATTGCGGATAAAAATTGAAGCGCCAAGAGCTGTAATGAATAAAGCTAGTTTCGGACCATTTCGGAGGGGACGGTAGGCTAACCGTTCAATAAGAGAAGCGGCAAGTCCGCCTGCAAACATGGCTACAAGCAAGGCCACAAGAAAATTAGCCTGATATGTGGTAATTACAAGATAACCCACAAAAGCTCCAATCATAAATATTTCCCCATGAGTCCAGTTAATAAGTCCGATAATTCCAAACACAACTGTCCAACCAATGGCAATCAGCGCGTAAATTCCGCCTAACGCCAACCCGTTGATAATTTGCTGCAGCATCTGGTCCTCCTCCTTAAATATTAGCGGGAAGCATTTTTTCGCTTCCCGCCTTGACTATTATTGATAGACAACAAATTTCCCATCACGTACAGTGATATAGATATAAGGTCTAACCCAGTCGCCTTTGTCATCAAAAGTTACAGTTCCAGTTACACCTTTATAATTAGTCTCCGCCATGGCGTTGCGGACACTTTCCCTTGTAATGGTTCCTTTTTCACCAGCTTTCTCCATAGCTTTCGCCAGTACATACATTTGATCATAACCTAAGGCGGCAAAAGTATCAGGCTCCATATTATATTTTTCTTTGTATTTCTTAACGAAGGCCTGCACATTGACATCTGGATTTGTAGCTACAAATGCGCCCAGAGAAATCGACCTTTCGGCCGCTTTACCGGCAATTTGAATAAATTGGGGACTATATAGTCCGGGGCCACTAATAATGGGTACAGTGAGACCCATTTCATTGGCTTGTTTGACGATAAGTCCTCCATCCGTATACGTTCCACAAACAGCCAGCGCGTCAATACCTTTACTTTTAATTTCTGTCAGCAACGCCGAAAAATCCTTGTCTGTCGCCAAATAAGACTGGTTAGAAACAACAGTAATCGGATACTGGTTCAATTGTTGCTCAAGAACAGCCATAAGTCCCTTCCCAAAATCATTATTGGGATAAAGAATAGCCACTCGCTTGGCACCTAACTTCTGTCCAATTAAGTCACCCATCAAAATTCCTACTTTGGCATCCTGAACAGCCATACGGAAAAAATAGGAGCTGATACCAGAAAGTTTCGGCGTGCTCGAAGATACGACAGAATGGGTCAATTTAGCCTTATCGGTAATAGGCACCATCGCTAGGGTGTTGGAACTGAGACAGGAGCCTACCAGAGCCAATACGGTTTTCTGATCCGCAAACTTCTGTGCGCCAGCGGCTGCCTGCTTAGGGTCGCCGGCGTCATCATGAAATAAAGCTACAATGTTTTGGCCTTTCACCCCGCCAGCTTTGTTGATTTCTTCGCGAGCCAATTCCAACCCATTTTTGTGACTGATCCCATAGGTGGCATTATCACCTGATAAAGGATTGACCATAGCCACAGTCAGAGAATTACTACTTTGAGTTTCCTTTGAACAGCCAGTAACAGCAACCATGAACACCAGCACTAATAATCCAATGAAAATTCGTCCCCTTGCTTTTTTCATGAATATACCTCCCTACTTTAATAACTAAAAAAAGACACACGGCGTTTTTCTGCCAGGTGTCTCCAACGACGTGATCAATACAGGCCGTTCTCCTACCCAGATGAAATAGCGCTCCACCAATTATGGTGACAGTCCTGTATCTATTGGGCACCGTGCCAGCAAACAAACCAACCTTCGTTTACTTCAGCAACTCATCATTTCCCTAGTTTTAGCGATGCCTCTTCCCATAAGTACTTATACCATTTGCACCTCTAAATCAAATCTGAATAAATGTAATTTTTTACTAATAAAGCAATCTTATCCTAACTACTTTCATTCGTCAAGATATTTTGGGAGAGTAAAATTAGTCCATTACGTATAGTACTGACATAATATACAATTAGGCCCTATAGTCCATTTGCTCTGGACTATAGGGCCTAATTATTTAGCTTTTATGCAACTTTCATATCACAAAACTGACAGGTAAACCTTATATTCCTAGCATTCTAATAAACAATCCTCTTATTTGCCTGCTAACAATTCGTGGGCTACACTGCCAATCAATGCTACCCCTGAAACAAGGGCTGCTTCATCAAAATCAAAGCGAAAATCATGATGGCCTGATGCTAGATTAGCACCAACCAGAACATAAGCTGCCTGTCCACCTCTTTGTTGAACTCTTTCCATAAAATAGGAACAATCTTCACTGGCATTAAAATTACATTCCGCGACAATGTCTGTGAAAATACCTAATGATTTGGCTACTCTCTCCGTAGTGGTCACCAACTGAGGAGAATTACTGCCACCAGCAGCTCCACCCTCTTCACTAATTTTCACGCTCACATTAAACATTGTTGCTGCACTTTCAATAATACGGTGAGCTTCATGAGCCATATATTCATTAATTTCACTGGTTGCCCCGCGGGTCTCCAACTGAATCACAGCATTCGCCGGTATTACATTTCGCCCAGTACCAGCATGCAAAGTACCAACATTAATCCGAGAAATCCCCTGACCATGCCTTGAAATAGCATGAAGATAAGTAGTTGCTGCTGCTGCTGCCAGTAACGCATTACGACCCGTTTCAGGTGCTGCACCCGCATGAGCTGGAGCACCGGTAAATTCTGCATCTAATTTTGTCGTTGCCAAAAATCCATTTACATTACATGCTAATTGGCCTGTTTTTTTCATTTGAAAACCAAAATGCATGCCGAGCATATAATCAACATCATCGACGATACCTTTCGCCACCATGGCTTTGGCACCACGTACACCTTCTTCAGCGGGCTGAAAAATGAGTTTAATCTTGCCACATTTTTCCCCCTTTAGCGTCGCAAACATTTTTGCCAATGCTAATCCTACCGTAGTATGTCCGTCATGACCGCACGCATGCATAGCCCCCTTATTGACAGACGCAAATTTTTCTGCATAAGGGCGATGGGCTACTTCTTCTGATTCTATGGCATCATTAGCATCGATATCAAAACGCATTGCCACCGTCGGTCCTGGTTTTTCAAACTTCATGATTCCCACAACCCCAGTTTTACCGCCCTGCATTTTTTTCACCCAACTAGGATTGGCCCCTTGTTCAATCGCCCGCTTAGTATGTCTATCAAGCTCTGCTACCGTCGGAACGCCCATCATAACATGGTTATCAATCACTTCGTCACCCACGAGCACTTCATAACCTAAGGTTGTTAAGGTTTCTGCTACAATGGATGCTGTTCTAAATTCAGTCCAGCCGACTTCCGCATATTTATGGAAATCCCGGCGTCTGATAATCATTTCTTCTTTCATGCCTTGTGCATATGCTAGTATATTCTCACTCATCGTATAAACCTCCCCTTTGAACATCTAAATTTCATTAAAATTAATGCAGTACTTATTTAAATGAAAAAACAATCAGAACGGCAAACAGAGCAATTATCATGCCTGGGGCAGTACGTTTAGCAATCTCCATGGGATTGACTCCAGCTATTGTGGCACAAACAATAGCACCACCAGCAACTGGAGACATTGTACGTCCTAGGCCACCAGATATTGTAGCAAGAGATCCCATATCTGTGATTGTAAAACCAAACTGAGCAGCATGGGGTGTCACAGCCCCATTGAAAGCAAGGGCAGCAGCATCACCTGAGCCACTGAGCACTGCGAGAAAAAAGGGACCGCAGGATGCTGCATAACGAGCTATATCCTGAGATTGCTTCATTTTTTCAATGAGTGCACCAGTAAGTCCAATTGTATCCATACCTTGGGTGAACACTGCCGCGGCAATAATAATACCCATGATGGCACCATAAGAATCGCCCATGCCTTTGAAAAAGCTGTTGGATATTTCTTGGGCCTGGCCCAACGTGACAACAAATCCTAATACGACACCGATAATCATGGCTTGAGGAACGGTAACGGCAGGAATAAGGCTCACCATTTTGCTCCCTAACACCAACAACACAAGAGGAATTATGGGAACCAGTGCTTTGATAAAGTTAACCTTAAAATTTTGCTCACCGATGGCTAATTCTCCAGCGCGTTCAGCGTTCGCACCTTCTTTGCGTAAATAAGCAACCATCGATAACATCGTTGCCGCAACGGCCAATGAAACAAGGGCCGCCGTAGTATGACCAGCAATGACTGTCATCACATCCACATTGGCTAATTTAGCGACAAAGGGATTATGGGCAAGACCAGGGCTCATCACACTGCCAATTGTGCCCGTCATGACACAAGCAGCAGCCATGGCAGGGTGTATGCCCGATCCAATCAACGTAGGTATTAACACGGCTCCAACAGCGGCAGCGCAGCCCGCCGTACTCGGTAACGCAATATTAATCACCCATGTCATAATGACGGCCCCTGGTATCAGGACAAATTTAGCTTTTTTTAGCAAGCTAGTTAAGAAGTGTACCAAATGACTATCACAACCCGTCAGTTTCATTACATACGAGAAGCCCATCACTGTACAGATGGTCGTCACAAGCCCTTCGCTAACCATTGCTTTGGCAAAAGCATCGATGGCTACTAAAGGTTTGCCGACAACTAATGCCATTGCCACACCGGCTACAAAGAGAACCAACCTGGTTTCATAACGTTTGATGATAGCAAGGAATGTTAAAAATACAATTAAAATACCAATCCAAATCATTAATAAACCCTCCCTAAATTTTCGCCCTAATCCCCTTACCTGTTAGTTCCTCGAAAAAACTTCACGACTGTAGATTAAGAGAATCACACTACAGATATTCAATTTTAAAAAAATACCTATAATACTATATTATTCTTATACTATAAAACTCCTGCAAATTTCTATAATTTTCTGTCTTTAGAACTAAATAGGCTCTGTAGAATATACTTTAACAAATAATGATTATTTGATATAATAATCTTGTATTAAACTTTTTTATAGAAAGGAACGTGAATGTATGTCTAGCACCCAATTTACGGCCATGGTCGTAACAGAATCTAAAGATAATAAATTCTCAAGAAAGATTATTAATAGAGAGATGAGTACTCTGCCTGCAGGTGATGTTTTAATCAATGTAAAGTATTCATCTTTAAATTATAAGGATGCTCTTTCGGCATCTGGTAATAAAGGCGTTACTAGAAATTATCCTCATACGCCAGGTATAGATGCTGCAGGAATTATTACGGAAAGTAGCAATGAAAAATTCCAGGTTGGAGATCAAGTTATCGTTACAGGCTATGATTTAGGTATGAATACCTCTGGCGGTTATAGTCAGTATATCAAAGTTCCCGCTCACTGGATCGTCAAATTACCAGAAAATCTTTCACTTAAAGAGAGTATGATCTATGGTACTGCAGGTTTTACTGCCGCTCTTTCTGTCTATAAAATGATATCTGGGGGAATTTCCCCAAATTCTGGTAACATATTGGTGACGGGAGCAACAGGTGGCGTTGGAAGCATTGCTGTGAGTATTCTTGCTAAGCTTGGTTACAATGTCATTGCAGCGACTGGTAAACCCCAGTCAAAGGATATGTTATTAAGTATTGGAGCAAAAGACATCATTCTGCGAACGGAACTTGATGATACGTCTGGCCGAACGCTTTTAAAAGGAAACTGGGCTGGCGTAATTGATACCGTGGGCGGCAACATATTAGCAACAGCGCTAAAATCTACTAACTACGGAGGGTGCGTAACTTGTTGTGGAAATGTAGCTTCCCCCGAATTGTTAACCTCTGTTTACCCATTTATTCTCAGAGGTATAACCCTGTATGGCATCGATTCAGGTCAGTGCCCAATGGATCTAAGAGTAAAAATTTGGTCGACATTAGCAGTTGAATGGAAACCCCAACATTTAAATCAAAATGTGGAAGAAGTAACCTTAGCCCAGTTAGATAAAAAAATCGAATTGATTCTACAAGGAAAACTGCAAGGTAGAACAATCGTCAATCTTACTTGATAAGGAATAATTGCTTGAGGACTTAATCGTACAATACCTACCTATTGCAATTTTCTGTATATTTTTCCATGTTTTTATGTTATAATAAGAGTATCACTTTCAAACTCACTCTTATTATAAACGGAGGTGTTACTCGTGTTAGAAAAAATATTAGTTCCTATTGACGGCTCTGAAGCAGCCTGGCACGCCTTAGAATATGCTTGTAAATTAGGTGAAAAATTCGATAGTGCCATCATGGTTGTCCATGTGGTCCAACCCCATTATACCCTACCGAACATTGCCCTTTATGGGGAAATCCCTTTTATCTCAGTCAATATCGAAGAAGTTGAATCAACAGGTTACAAGCTTATTGAATTGGCAAAAACACAAATGAGCCATTATGCCAATATGGAAACAACATTAGAGTTTGGTCATCCCGCAGAGCGTATACTCGCATTAGCAAAAGCTGATCACTATGATCTTATTGTTATCGGTTCCCGCGGTTTAAGCGGTATTAGTGAATTTTTATTAGGTAGTATCAGTACTACTGTCTCCCAATATTCGACGATTCCAGTTATGATCGTAAAATGATTTTTGAAGATATAAAAGGATAAACACAACCTTAGACGATGAATCTAGGGTTGTGTTTTCTTATTGTGTACACGGGCATAATTATAAATGGCAAAAGCAACACCATTGTTTATATTTGTATGAGTCACAAACTTACAGATTCCTTTAATTTCCTCTTTGGCATTCCCCATTGCTACACTACATTTCACACTTTCTAACATTGAAATATCATTAGGGCTATCACCAATGGCCATAACTTGGTCCAAAGGTATCCGTAACTGAGCGGCCAGCAATTTTAAAGCATTACCTTTCGAAGCTTGTTGATTGAGTAACTCAAAGTTACTATCAGCAGAAGAAACCATTCCTAATTGCTTCATACTACTAAATTGATCCATGCCACTCTGATGTTTTAGCTCATTAAAAGAACAGCCTAGAATTTTATAGAAACCTTCATCTTTGTTGATAAATTCTTCATATTTATTGAAAAATACCATCCCAAATTGCCCATACATCACCTTCATTAACTTTTCTAATCCGACTAATTTTGTTTCACCAGGAGTGCCTTTTAACTCATACAATTCCAGTTGTAATATTTCTTTACCAACTACGGGTGTATATATTCCAGTATCCGTCGATACTTCATAATAAAAACGATTTTCATCTAGCCATCTGACAATTTGTTTAACGTCCCGCTTATCCATTGGCATGGAATAAATAGACCGCCCTTGTTTAGAATGAATAGTTGCTCCCGTATAACTAATGATGTAGGGATTCAGTCCCGCTTTCTCACAAATAGAGCGAGCATCAAAATAAGCTCGCCCTGTGGCAATCACAACTTCTATCCCTTGTTCCTCGGCCTGCCTAATGGCACTACTATTTTCCTCACTGATTTGGCGCTTTTCACCTAACAATGTACCATCCAAATCGATCGCAATTAACTTCATCTTTTTTACCCTTCTTCTATCTACGGCCCACATCTAACCCACGTAAGACACGGGGACGGTGGTTGCGTCTTATTAACTTCTTTCCACAATGCCTTTACTTACTCCAGTCACCCTCGCTATTTGTCTTATGGATAAACCTCTTGCTCTTAGCTCTTTGAAATATGCATTTCGGTCTATTAAATTCAAATTCAAAAAATCAGTGGTATTTTCTATTCCGCTGACCTCTTTGATGATTATTTTTGCTTCGCTATCTGCCAATCTAAACTTATTTTCTCCGATATCTAGAACATTTTCATCTTCTTCCTTTTGGTTATGAAATCTTACAAATTCATCTCTATTCATACTTCCCAAAACAAAATCTATATCGACTAAGCTATTGGAATTTAAATACTCCAGATAACTACTCCATTGATATTTATCTGCTGAGTTACTCAAACCTGCTTTTACTGGATTTTTATGGATATATCTTAATACAGTTAAAAAATAGCTATCATCGTCTACTGGTTCACTCTTAAACCTATCTTGAAACAAATATCCACTTCTTTTATATTTCCGATTGTAATAATATACATATCTAGCACCAATTCTTTTAAAAATTTGCTCTAAACTCTCATTTTCAGTTTTAAGCAATAAGTGTATATGATTACGCATAAAACAATAAGCAAATACTTTATATCCACTTAGTACTTTGCATTCTTTTAATATTTCCAGAAATCTTTGATGATCCTCATCATCTTCTACTATTAGTTGCTTATTTATACCTCTTATCATTATATGATATATACCACTGTTGCTTTTTGCCCTAGCAGCTCTTACCATACTCTCACCTCATAGAAATCATATCATTTATCGGTTTTTTTTGCAAGACAGTACCACCGTCCCCTTGTCTTACCTATGTATTTTAGGCATATTTTTAGGGTTGTCGCAAATTTTAACTTTGCGACAACCCTGTTTTAGACACGATTATTGTTCGGTGCCTGAGCCGATTAATGGTAATACTTTATCGACACTGAAGAATACTAAATATAGATCTTCATCTCTTTTACAATCGTCTTTTCTGCAATGACGGCGCAATGACGACAACAAGTCACTATTTTTTTCTTCTTTTACTTTGGTAAGATAGATGCGTTTACCAGTCATCGTACCCGCTTCAATGAATAAGAAGCAGGCATGTGGATTGACCTCAATGTTTTTATGGGTTTTACGATCACGCATAATAAAAGCCAGCAGACCATCTTCTATGCAGTGAGGAGCGGCGTATACCGCAGCATTCACCACCCCTTTATCATCAGCAGTCGATAATACACCTGTACCTTTTACAGACGTAAAATATTCTTTAAAGTCCATCATGAAAACCTCCATAACTATTATATTACTTATATTATCTATATTCTTTATATTATCTATAAATCCTTCTTATTAATTAATATTTATTATAAATTGATAGTTGTATTCAATAAACATACTTTTGCTTATTATCTAAAAAAACTTAGCTTCCGACAGCCTTAGCAACCCTTCCATGAGTCTGATAGTGTTCTACATTGTAATTTCACAATAAAGAGCTATTGATGATTAATCAATAGCTCTTTATTATATCTCTAATTCGTACCGCAACTTTATTAGTTAGCGGGTTCTTCTGCAACTTCTTCGATCATAAAACTTTCAAAATCCTCAATCTGGCGACGCCAAAAATATAAAGAAGCCTGCATAATAGGACCTAATAAAAACACGCCAACAAAAGTCCCGATGGAAATGGGTCCACCAACCAGCCAACCACAAAATAACGCGGTCACTTCTAAACCTGTGCGTACAAGACGTACCGACTTTCCAGACCTCTTCGCCAGTATCAACGTCATACCGTCTCTCGGACCGGCTCCCAGAGCAGTAGCCACATACATACCAGATCCCAATCCCATCAGCCCTACACCACATACTAGTAGCAAAATACTTTTCCACAAAACATCCGCGGTTGGCAACATATGCCAATCTATGATCCAGTTTAGAAAACATCCAATTAAAAGAATATTCATGACACTACCAATCCGAGGTTGTTTCCGTTCCAATGCACTTGATAGAATAATCATAAAGATCCCTATAATTTGCACCCAGGCCCCAATTGATAAGAACCCCCGCTTAGCCAAACCGATATGTAATACATCCCATGATGCCACACCTAATTTTGCTTCAATTAATGCTGCCGCTCCAAATGCTAATATAAATAAACCAGAAACAAATATGACGATCTTAACTGCAGACACACGTAGATTTAAAAACATATTATTATTACTATCATTCTCTAATTTCACTTTTTTTCCCCATCCTAACATTCTTACTGTGTATGGTGGATGTTTTTTTCAAATTATCCATCATCTGCTGCAAAACAGCTGTAAATACTTCTAAATCTGCCTCATGGATATTAGCAAGAGCCTTCATTTCTAATGAATCAGAAACCTGCTGCCATGCCAAAAATTGTTCATAAGCTGCTGGTGATAGACGCACCTTACGTTCCCGCCGATCCACACCCTCCGCTTTGATAACCCAACCAGCTTCCTCCAACCGGACTAATGTTCTGGTAACCGTAGGAGGTTCAATTGACAGATGTTCACTCAATTCCTTATGCGTACTGGTCCCCTGTTCATACAAGCGCATAATAAATGCCCACTGCGAACTATAAAGACTAGAAAAAGCCAATTCCTCATTGAATCGTTTCATAAACAACCGAGCCAACTGATTGATTTTATGTGCATATAAAAGCATGAAGGCTCACCACCTTTATCTGAATATTTGTTAAATACTTACCTAGGTAAATATTCGTTATTATACTGCTAAAAAACTCCTGCGTCAATAAGCCTACTAAAAAAGATCCACCTCTAGTGAAGTGGATCTTGCATTTGTTATATCTCGAATTATTAGGTATAATTTAATATATACCGTAGGGTTATATGGAGAGGAAGATAATATGAATTTTCTAAAAGATGATTTTCTAAAAATGTATCATATTGACGAAAACGATCTTGAAAAACACCAAATTAATTGGGAAACTCTAACAGCTATCTATCTTGATTTTAATAACTATAAAGATACCTATCATACCCAAGCTGAATTTATTGCCAGTACGCTTAGGGCACATCCAAAAATACATTTTGTAAAATCACGAATCAAAGAATCTGATCGTTTAATTGAAAAAGTTATCCGAAAAACACCGGAACGCAAGAACGCTAATCATAAAGACTTCCAATTTACGATTGACAACTATAAAGAAGAAATTACTGATTTAATCGGAATTAGAGCCATACACATTTTCAAAGAAGATTGGGAAGATATACATACTTTTATTTCTAATACGTGGAAGATAATTGAAATAACAGCCAATGTTCGCGACGGCGACGACACACAAGGATTTGAAGATTTGAATATTAAAATCAATTCCAGAAAATCGGGTTATCGTTCAGTTCATTATTTAATTGAATTTTTTCCTACCAGTCAAAAAGTAATTGCCGAAATTCAAGTCAGAACCATCTTTGAAGAAGGTTATGGTGAAATCGATCATCAGCTACGCTATTCCCATAAACAGATCCCTGCTATCCTTGCTTCAAATCTGTTATTATTTAACCGCATTGCAGGCAGTTCCGATGAAATGGCTTCTTTTATTAATTTACTCAACAAGAATCTGACTGAAATAAAAGATGAATATGAAAAGATCATCAGTCAAAAAGATCAACAAATAAAGGCATTAAATTCTAAAAGATCCCAATAGAAAAATATCATTTATCCCATTATCAACAATAATACTCAAAACAACTGCCCCTAATCCTTATTTAATTCCTTTTCTTTTCTTATCGTTCCAATTTTCTTATCACTACGAGCATCACGTCCATCCGTATTACGAATAGTTCCAGGTGGTAGTCCACGGGTTTTTTCGAAGGTACCTACAGTGCAATCACTTCTTACTTTTCTCACCATATTTAGTCACCACCTTTAATGATTTTCTACAAATTTCCTCTATAATTTTTATATACTACTCTTTTAAAGAAATACCTTCTTTAAAAGCAAACTACATCTATCATTCAAAACTTTACCTCTTTGGTAATAATCAAAGCTAATGAGTCACAACAAGATACTATAACCGGGAAAACTTATCATCCCCACTACTTTGATGGTTATAAAACGAATAGAAAGTTTGAACAGATAGATGCTTTAAGCAATATCCGTTCAAACTTTCTGTTTAAGATACAACAATATTATCAATGAAAAATCTTTTTCACAAGCAATCTTTTAAATCATTCTAAACAACCGTCGCAACCTTCACCAATTTCTACCTTACTCTGCTTACGTAACCGTGGCACAACATAAGAGGCAGGTTTAGAAGCAATATTCTGTAAAGTCTTTATATAACTTTCAGGTAACCCCTGTTCTATCGCACCTTGGATAATTATTTTTAAATATTCAGTACTAGGTAGCTTGCCCTCTCCTAATCTAGCTTTTTTGTAAACACTTGCTTCTCTAGGCTTATTTTGCTCATCAAATACTTCTACAGGATAATGAAAATATTCCCCTGTACCATCTAATCTCGCATCTTCGCAATTATCTAATTGTTCCCAAGCATATCCTGCTAATTGATACAAAACTCCCCATACTTCTGATTGAGCATCTGGAACAAGGGTCTCTACGGCACCATCCCACATCACAGAATGTTCATAAAATCCAATTTTATACCCACCAAGACGGGCAATGCCAAGTACTCTCGGTTTGGTGCACTTTTGGTTCATCTGTTCTAAACTAAGATTAAAACCATAAGCAAAATAAAGACGACTTTGATTCGTTACTTCCATACTATTACACTCCCCTTAATTTTTTATATTCAGCCAATCTTCATAGTCATAGATCGACTATGGTAGATGGAGGGAATAGCGTTAATTGTGATTAGCATCCTATTGCATTAGAGTGATGTACTGGTCGTGGAATTCTTTTCCACTGTATCCACTTGATTCAATATGGCATTTAATACGATGGCGACTACGCTACCAACAGTAATGCCACTATTTAAAATAACTTGCAGTTCGGCGGGAAACTTTTGATAAATACTTGGAACAGCCAGTGGAATTAAGCCCACAGCAATACTAACTGCCACAACCATAAGATTATGATTGTTTTCAAACTTGATTTTAGAAAGAGTTTTAATTCCACTCGCCATTACCATACCAAACATGGCAATACCTGCTCCCCCCAAAACTGGCGTAGGTATTGAGGCCACAATGGCTGCTGCTTTAGGAAATAAACCCAGTACTACGAGAATAAGACCTGCAGTAGCCACTACATAACGACTCTTTACTTGAGTTAAACCAACAAGACCAACATTTTGTGCATAGGCAGTATACGGAAAGGCATTGAAAATACCGCCCAAGAAGGTTGAAAATCCGTCAGCCCTTAGCCCACGAGTCAAATCCTCCTGGCTAATTTCTTTATCAACAATTTCACCGATGGCAATAAAATCACCTGTCGTTTCTGTCATCACAACCAACATAACAAGAGTCATGGCCACAATGGAGGCAATATCAAATGTTGGCATACCAAATGCAAAAGGTGTAGTAATGCCAACCCAAGAGGCAGTTGTTACGCCAGAAAAATTAACTATCCCTAGAGGAATGGCAATTAGCGTACCAGTAGCCAAGCCCAATAAAACTGCAATGTTACTTAAGAAACCTTTAAAATAACGATAAAAAAAGACAACCATGGCGAGTACAAGGAAGGCAATACCGATGAACTCTATATCACCAAAATTTTTCGCTGCGGGATTACCGCCTCCAGCCCACCGCACGGCAACGGGTAATAAGGAAACACCAATAATAGTAATGATCGAGCCCGTCACTACTGGCGGAAAAAATCGAATAAGACGGCTAAAATAAGGACTTGCTAAATATGTTATAATACCAGCAATCATAACTGAACCATATATACCTGTTAATCCATGAGACTTACCAATCAAAATCATCGGAGTTACGGCAGCAAAAGTCACACCTTGGATAACAGGAATTTTAATACCCATTTTCCAGAATCCCAAAGTTTGAATCAGTGTTGCAATACCACAGGTAAATAGATCTGCATTAATTAAGTAAATCAGTTGTTCTTTCCCCAGACCCAAGGCATTCGCCAAAATTAAAGGCACTGCTACAGCTCCAGCGTACATTGCCAATACATGCTGTAAACCATATAACAACAATTGATGAAAAGGTAATATTTCATCGACAGCATGAGTCCTTTTAGATACATTCATGACTTTATCCCTCCATTATTTATTGAGTGTTAGTTGATTGAGTTCACTCGACTTTGCCCCTCATTTTTTTCTTTTGCTTTGCAAATAGAGTAAGAAAAGCGCTCTAAAAAAAGAAATTACTTTCTTTTTTTAGAGCGCCACTGCTCATCATTATGGTAATATATAAAACTTACATCTATTTGATTTCTTGAAACAAAGCATATCGCATTTGAGGACAACTGTCTACTAATTTTTTATTAATCATACCATTTTCCAATTCCATAAACTACTTTTTCATCTGTCTTTTTTAACTTTTTAGCAAAATATGAAATGATCATTTTGAAAGCCTTATTTTGAGACAAATTATTATTGACACATCATATTTTCTCTGTTATATTCTTATTAATTACATATTACGGCAATGGAGCCTTGGGTAACTGTACTACGGAGGCCCCGTTTTTTTTTGAAAAAAAGTGCGTCCGAATCTATCGGGCGCTTTTATTTTTATAGTTTTTATAACTTTTCCAGGTGTTAGATTATTAATTGGAAGGAGAGTAATGGGGGATACCTAATGTGTGTACTTGTTTAATGCAATAATAAATTTTAGTGGAGGATTCAAATGAAAAAAAATAATAAAGCAATAAAAGCCCTTCTTCTAACGACTCTGTTAACATCTGCGCTCACGTGTACTACATACGCAGCAAAAAACCCCTCCTTCAATGATGTTCCTACTACACACTGGTCTTACGATGCTGTTACCGCACTCGCTAAGGCTGGCTTGATTGAAGGTGACGGGGACGGTACGTTCCGTGGCGACAGGGCAATGAGCCGTTATGAAATGGCGATTCTTGTTTCCAAAACCATTGATCAATATAAAAAAGCTGATGCAACACAAAGAACATCCATTGATAAGTTATCTGCTGAGTTTGCTTCTGAATTAAACAGCTTGGGTGCCCGCGTGGCTAAAGTGGAGGCTAAAACCAATACTTGGGTGAGCGGTGAGACTCGTATACGTGCTATGGGCAACAGCCCAAGCGCCGATATGGGGGCAAAAAAATTATCCCATTCTGATCAATTTGACTTTCGTCAGCGCATTGCATTTCGCGGAACTATAAATGATGATTGGTCCTGGGCGGGACGGCTTAGCACCAGCGGACACAACCGTTTTGGTGATTACAACCTCAACGCTGGATCGACGATTGAACTGGATCAGGCTAATGTTACTGCCAAGAATATTCTGGGTCTTGACACCGTGCGGGTTGGCCGATCAGCTTTAGACTTCTTCAGCCATGGTATGATTGGTGGCCCTGGTGATAAAGATGGTCTTCTTGTGATAAAGAAAATTGGCGATGTTAAGTTCACTGGTTGGACAGGCAATATTAAACCTAGCACTGGTTCTGGGGCCACTTCGGAGAACTCTGGTTTTACTACAGCTCAGTTAGATTGGAAAGTAAATAAAGTTAATGTAAAAACTGGCTACTATTGGGGAGATGTTGTTGGCAACGCAAGCAATCTTAACATCGCTGCAGGAAAAAGTTTTAACACATCCCAAGGTTACCTCGTCGGTTTTGATACCAGAATTGGCAACTTGCTCGTCTTCGGTGATTATGTAGGCTCGAAACTCAGTGGCAACGTAGGCATGCCCAACAGCCCTGCAGCTTACATGATTCAAGTTACTAATAGTAAAACAGCACCTCTTGCTTATCAGGTCATGGGTATGGTTAACCCCGCGAAGACAGGTACGGATGCTTGGATGATTCAGTATCGCAGTATTGATCCTGGCGCCTTCGCTCCTGGTTCAGGCAACTTTGACACCGTTTCAGTAACCAATGTTGGTCCATCATATAACTTCTATACCAAAGGCAGTGACAACGTAAATGCACTATTCTTAGCTTACTCTAAAGTTGTCGCCAAGAACGTTGTTGCTTCCCTTGAATATCAAGATCTAAAAATTAAAGACAAAGGCGTAACAACAGGTCTTACCAGTGGCGCAGACAAAACCTACCAAGCCAAAGTTGAGCTCTACTATTAAACAATAAAATATACTGGCTGATCGAGTAAAAATCAAAGACCTCCTATTTGTAGTACTTTAATTCTACAAATAGGAGGTCTTTGATTAAAAAGGCGTGAGGGACTTCAATCTAAATCATCTACGGGAAGGATGAATCATTCTGCGCATAATTAACCTTTTATCGACAAATGACATCTTTTTTGTTATTATTAACTGCAGTAAAAAATCGTAGGAGTTTAATAAAATGAACATTACCACTCCCTATTACCTGATTGATGAAAAAAAACTGTTGCGTAATTTAGAGATTATTCAGCAGGTAAAGCAGCTTTCCGGAGCCAAATCTGTACTAGCGCTGAAATGTTTTTCTACCTGGTGTGTGTTCGATTTGATGCAGCAATATATGGACGGCACTACCTCTAGTTCCCTATTTGAAGCCCGCTTGGGCTTTGAAAAATTTGGCAAGGAAACCCATGCCTATTGCGTAGGATATTCCCCTGAAGATATCTTGGCTGTAACGCAATTTGCCGACAAAATTATCTTTAATTCCATTTCCCAATTAGAGAGATATTACGATATAGCCAAATCAGTAAAACTAGGGCTACGAGTTAATCCAGGGATTAGTCACTCTCATTTTGATCTGGCCGATCCAGCACGCAAGCATTCCCGACTAGGAGTCATCGATAAGGATGTACTGGCAAAGCAAATACCCCGCATTAGTGGTTTACTCTTTCATTATAATTGCGAAAATGATGATTTCGAGGTTTTCTCTGACCAACTTGATTATATTGGAGACTATTATGGGGATTTCCTTAAAAAGCTGCAATGGGTCAGTCTAGGAGGAGGTCTCTACTTTACCAAAGAAGGTTACCCTGTGGAAAAATTCAGTAAAAAACTAGCAGATTTTGCTCAAAAGTTTGATGTACAAGTCTATTTGGAGCCCGGAGAAAGCGCCATCTCCGGCTGCGCCGAACTGGTTACGGGGGTGGTTGACTTGGTACACAATGAAATGGATATTGCTGTTGTCGATGCAAGCGTAGAAGGACACATGCTAGATTTACTCATATACCGCTTATCAGCCAAAATTGAGAACGATAATATGGGAAATTATAAATATATGGTGGCTGGACGATCTTGTCTAGCAGGAGATGTTTTTGGGACTTTTCATTTTAATGAAAAACTCCAAATTGGTAGTGAAATTAGGTTTGCCGATGCAGCTGGCTACACGATGGTCAAGAAAAATTGGTTTAATGGCCTGCAGATGCCAGCCATCGTTTTGCGAAGATTGGATGATACTGTAGAGGTTATACGAAAGTTCGATTATAACGATTTCAAAAACAGTTTATCATAATATTTTTTCCAAAAATCAGGGAGGTATAAAATGAAAAAAAATGTTCTAATTGTCGGTGCTGGCGGGGTGGCCCATGTAGTTGCTCATAAATGTGCTATGAACAATGATATCTTGGGTGATATTTGCATTGCGTCCCGTACTCAGCAAAAATGCGATGACATCATCGAAAGCGTAATGCGTAAAAGCCACTTAAAAGATTCGTCAAAAAGACTTTATTCTAGGCAAATAAATGCCTTTGATATTCCATCGTTAATTGATTTAATTAAAGAAACTCAGTCAGAAATGGTTATCAATGTTGGACAATCCTATATTAATATGTCCGTTCTGGAGGCATGCATCGAAACAGGTGTAGTATATATGGATACAGCCATCCATGAAGAACCAGACAAAGTCTGCGAAAATCCACCTTGGTATGGCAATTATGAATGGAAACGCAAGGATCGTTGTATGGAAAAAGGCATCACCGCAATTTTAGGTATTGGTTTTGATCCCGGCGTCGTCAATGCTTGGTGTTCTTTGGCGCAAAAAGACTATTTTGATACCATTGATACCATTGATATACTGGATGTTAATGCTGGTAGCCATGGCAAATATTTTGCCACCAACTTCGACCCCGAAATTAATTTCCGGGAATTTAAAAAGGTATGGACCTGGATTGACCGAAAATGGGTCTTACAAGATGTTCACTCCATAAAAGTGGACTATGATTTTCCAGTAGTAGGGAATTGCCCTGTGTACTTGACGGGACACGATGAACTACATTCCCTTTCCAAAAATATTGACGCAAATTCCATTCGTTTTTGGATGGGTTTTGGCGATCATTACCTGAATGTGTTTTCCGTTTTGTCCAATATTGGACTTACCTCAGAAATACCGGTGGAAATAGCGGAAGGTGTAGTAATTACACCCCTTACGTTATTAAAGGCCTTGCTGCCTGATCCATCATCTTTAGCTCCCGGTTACACCGGCAAAACCTGTATCGGCAATTATATTCGCGGTACAAAAGACAATAAGCCGCGGGAACTATTTATCTATAATACCTGTGATCATGCTGAATGTTACCAAGAAGTGGAATCCCAGGCCATCAGTTATACCGCAGGAGTACCACCAGTGGCAGCGGCGATTTTGGTTGCCAGGGGCGACTGGGACGTGAAGCATATGGTGAATGTAGAAGAGCTTGATCCTAAACCTTTTATCGCCCTACTGGACAAAATGGGCTTGCCAACGGTCATAGTTGAATCACCAGCATCTTTTATAGCACCAAGAATTGAATCATTGGTAGCTGTTTAATATATATAAACCCTATGCCTGACGCTTAGGATACAAAAAACCTGCAAATTTGATATTTGCAGGTTTTTTATATTCTGGGCCAGATAAATTTGCCGATAGAAAGTCTCTCATGATATCTCTTAGTTAAGTTCGGGCCATTTAGTGCTTACTTCAAGAATAAAGCACACCAAGGCAGCTGTGCGAGGAACTGCGGTATTTAGATCAACATATTCATGGTCAGTATGTTCCTCATAGTTTTCTACACCTAGTGCATCAATCGTTGGCACGAATTTGGCAGCGCGGTTGCCATCAGTAAGTCCGCCGGATATCCATTCGACAACATCAGCATTGTATTCCCGTTTTACAATACCTTTATATAAATCAACCAATTTCTGTGCTTGTGGTGTTTTTTCCATGGGTCCTGTCTTAATGCCACCGGTCACAGTGACTTTTGTTCCTGGAACCAGGGTTTTGTTAGGAAGGTCTCTAATTTCTCTGTCAAGACGTTCTTGTTCAGCAACACTGAAACAACGCACATTAATTTTAGCAAAAGCATCTTTCGGAATAGAATTTATTCTTTGATTACTTGAGCCAATTACCCCAACGTTAATGGTATTTTCTGGAACGAATTGACCATGGTCCTCAATGCCTCTTGCCTGCAGTTGATCCCTTGTAAGACTGCTGGGATCTTCCGGTAACGGACTCGCCATTTTATATAATAAGCTAATTTGATTTCCCAGCTCCATAATAGCGTTGGCAGAGTGCTGAGAAGCATTACCATGGTGCCCTGCAATTCCCTCAACCTGAATGTCGTAATTAGCACTTCCTTTACGCTGGGTCACAATACCCCAGTTAGGGCGGGCAGTATCCATGACAATACACATATCAACTTGCGGGGCCAGTTCTACAACAATTTCCTCAGCCGTTATCGAACCGCCTTCTTCTTCCCCATTATAATACAGAATAATTTCCGCGAAGTTATCATAGCTTAAGTCCTTAAGAGTTTGCATAGCATAAATGGTTTGAACAACAGTTGCTTTATCATCACCGACACCAGGTCCATAGGCCATCATATTTTCATCCATTCTAAACGGGCGTTTTTGCGCATCACCTTTATCAAAAACAGTATCAACATGGGCAATCATTAATAATTTCAACGAACCTTTTCCCTTAAAACGAGCAATTGTATGAGTAGCCCTTGTATTTTTTCTGTACTCCACACTAGCGCCAATTGCCTCTAGTTTGCTCCCTACAAGTTTAGCAACAGCATCTGTTCCTATCGGATCCCCATTACCCGAATCCACATTCGTGATTTTTTCTAACTCTTTAATAAAATCAGGCAAATAGCCCGCCACAACCTCTTTTACTTTTTTACCGTTTAACATACTAAAGTCCCTCCTATTATTGTTAGTACTCTCTCGAAAACAGAGATATTATATCGATGAAGGCTTTTGCCTTGGTCATCTTTTCCCTAGTTATTACAGTAATCAAGTATTCTTCCCACGCTGTACCGCGACTAAAAATTCTTTAGCTACATCACAAATACCTTGGTAATTACTTGTAGCAAGATGTTCTTTTGAAACCAAGCTACCTCCTACCCCTACAGCAAGGGCACCCGCTTTAATAAATGAATATGTATTGGCTAATGTTATGCCGCCAACAGCCATTAAAGGCATTTTGTCATATGGGCCTAAAATATCTTTAATGTATTGAGGTCCCAAGGTATTTACTGGAAACACTTTAATAATATTACCGCCAGCTTGATAGGCAGTGGCAATCTCCGTTGGCGTTAATGCACCTGGAACCATGAATTTGCCGTACCGTTTTACTGCATCCACTACCGCTTTATCAAAGTTTGGCGCAAGCATAAACTGTGCTCCTGCATCCACAGCCTCATCGACTTGGGCCACAGTGATGACAGTTCCGGCACCAACTAAAATATCCTTACCAAAAGACTCACAAACCTTTCGAATCATTTCACTGGCATTGGGTGTATTCAAGGTAATTTCTACCGCGCACACCCCCGCATTTTTCAGAGCTTCCACGGTTGGTAACACCTGTTCTTGGGAAATACCTCGTAAAATAGCTACAATTCCAGTTTGCTTAATGATGTCCATAATTTTCTGTTCCATTGTGTTTGCCCCTCTCTGTATAATGGTTAGACTAGGATAAAAGACCGCGTTGTTTAGCAATCACAACCGCCCCATATCCTGAAATATTTGCCTGTATAGCAGCGTCCACAGTAATAACATGTCTACAATGGTCTGCTAATAACAATTGAAAACCCTGCTGCACCACTGGTTTACCAGCAATGATAATATGACTTTCTTCCAAATCTCTAAAGATTTCACTATGCTGTAATGCCTGTATATCATCCGCTAAGACAACTCCCAACAAATAACTGCGCTGTTCTTCCAATGTAAATTTCGTAAACTGATCCAAAATTCGTACAGTAAAAGCTGCCCTTCCTAGCCCCAGTTTACGATAACACTGTACCCCTTGGAAAAAAGCATGGGACTCAAGTTTTGTGGAAAAACCATGACCAACTGCATCAGCTAAAATTGTATTTTTTGATAGTACACCCAGAAGCTCACCAGCTAACGTGGTCATACACCCTGTAATTTGTCCTGCTAAATTTATTGACACAAACTTATTATGAGAACCTGGCAAAATAAATATTGCTGATTTATCAATATTTATTTTTGCCATGAGTCCAAATACTTCCACTTCTTCGCCCCGCATAATATCCATGTTTTCCGCTTGATCGGCTGGCAGCAATTGATTAGTATTTCTCACGCCGGGAATAAACCAAATCGGTTTTTGACAAATAGAAGGTATGTAGTGTTCCACCATGTTGGCAGCTAAATACTTAACATCAACCGGCGCCGCTACATGGGGAATTTCAATAAGCCCCACATTCGAAGTCAGCATACCTGTAGCCAATACTAGTCCAATATTATCGTGACGAAGATTTGCTGCGGCTGTCGCTACAGCTAACGTTTCTTGAATGGCTCTACTCATCTTGTCTTTGTTGCCTGTAATGGCTGTATCTCTTACACCAACTGCACAAGTGGCAACTCCAATAACATTATCTTTGTCCCAAATGTTAACACGGGTATTGGTTGTACCTGTGTCGATCGTAGCGATATACACATCATCCGCCCACTTTCGTATCTACGAATTATATTCTGTATTTATACTGTATTATATTCTTGTTAAAACCTATTTTATGGGATAATTTCTTCCCATTTTAGCATTTTTCAATCAACGATCTTAATTACAGTGTACGGTTTGCTATTTTTTTTGTCAATACCTTGGGATCTGCATCTAGCTTGTCTAACTTCTTTAGAAAGTACTCCGCTGTGCTAACGCGAGCGTTGATCAGAGAAACTAGCGTGTCCCATTGAGCCATAGAGACCCAGAGACACCAAGAAAAGATTATTATAAACCCTCTCGGTTCATAAAACTTATACATTTTGATTCCGCAACAAAAAGACCACGAAATTCGTGGTCTTTTAAGTATTCTAACTTTACGGGTAGAGGCAATTCGCCTTCATGACTTTTCGGATTAAGTAAGCAGCATTAATCTCTCACCTGTTTCAAAAGCTTCGCCATATTTTTACCCAGAGTTTGAAAGGTTTGTATACCTTCTTCATCCTTTTGCACATCTCCTGGGTCAAGGGATAAGGTCATGTTCCAGTAGCTGGAAGAAGGCATCACCATCTCAGCAATGCCGAAGAAGAAGTTAATTGCAGAATATGTAAAGGTTGCTCCGGCTCTACGCACGGAAACCACTGCAGCGCCAACTTTACCTCTAAGTATGTCACCACCGTTAGCCTTGTTTACAAATCCACAGCGATCAATAAGCGCCTTTACTTCTGTAGACACATTGCTAAAATAAGTTGGCGAGCCAATGATAATTCCGTCGGCCTCAATCATTTTCTGGATAAACGTATTCATTTCATCATCTTTGCGTATACAGCGGTTATCTTTTGTTTCCCAGCACTTTCCACACGCAAGACAGCCGAAAACTTTACGCCCGCCCAATTGGATAAATTCCGTTTCGATACCTTCTTTTTCTAATTCGGCCAGAACAAATTGCAGGCTTTGGGCTGTATTCCCATTAATTCTTGGACTCCCGTTAAATGCAATTACTTTCAAATCCACTACACATCCTCTCATTATTAACGCTTGTTATTCATTGGCAATTATTGCCCATTAGGGAATAATTTAATCGCCACCGATTAAATTCTTTCCGAAAAACGACTTCTCTGCTATAATATTAGATCATAGGATATTTTTTATCAAGTACGCACTTAATTGTGGCATAGTATCTATTTGTATACTGCACTTGTTACTTATAACCCTATCACTAAATAGAATTGGAGTGACCGCAAATGATTACATTCAACAACATCGACTATCAGTGCTCCATGGAATTAACATTAGACCTGATCGGTGGCAAGTGGAAGGCATTGATTCTCTGGCATTTAGGAGAAAGCACCCTGCGATTTAGTGAGCTCAAAAGAACATTACCCAAAATCACACAAAAAATGTTCACACAACAACTGCGCGAATTAGAAGGAAGTGGACTGGTAAATCGATTTATATATACACAAATTCCACCTAAAGTAGAATATTCCCTTACACCAGCCGGCAAAAGTCTTTTACCTATATTAGAAACTTTGTGCCAATGGGGACTTAACTATGCCGATGTCATAGAACCAATTGATGAAAATGCAATTAAAGAGTAGGTCATTAGTCCCCTTATGTGGAATGTAAATCAGACTACCTCTGCCAAAATGCTGGTTTGGGCCCTACCAGCACTACGAAATGATTGTGGATACGCGGCGAATTATCTTTTCGTAAAATACAAACCTTTATACTGTGAGGAGCCGTGCCATGCAAGCAGGAATGGGCTACACTGCCTGAAACAATGGCATCACACCAAATGTAGCCAAAAATGAAAGCCTCTGGTGAGGGTTCCTTTACGCCACCACTGACCAGATCCCAAAGGGGATTGGACACATCGCCAACATACACCTGGGCCATTTCCCAACTATTCCATTGCCGACGCACAGAAACCAGTTCTGTTGCGGCCACCGGTTTCTTAATTTTCGCCTTTGACTTCACACCAATCTCCCTCCTTGTATTTCAGAGTATGTGATGAGTAAAAGTCAGAACGACCCTAACGAGTCAAACAACCTTCCCTCGACTCATTGATCACCGTGAGTGCCATAGGTTTTTGACTCTGTATTGCTTTCCACAAATGACCTTCCGTATCAATGATATCCATCAAGTCCGCATAGGGAACACCATACCCACTATAATATCCAGTCGCAAAATTAAGGCTGTCATACACTCTCACATAATCTGCAGATAATAGAAAATTATATCCTCCCCAAGAACGAGCAAAAACATCGTAGGTCCAATCATCCCATTGACCGCTGCTAGTAAGTCGATAACTAGATTCATTTAAGCGG
>Ga0209123_1000408_pt1 | contig 57893 bp, 54 predicted proteins | sample BarGraIncu00431A_FD_184500 | JGI IMG/M metagenome (GOLD analysis project Ga0209123, IMG submission 184500) | Arctic peat soil microbial communities from Barrow, Alaska, USA - Barrow Graham LP Incubations 004-31A (SPAdes) (version 2) | ecosystem: Environmental > Terrestrial > Soil > Wetlands >... | reverse complement strand
CCTCCCCTTCAAGGGGAGGGAGAGGTGGGGATGGGGGTAGTATCAGGCACAAAAAAAGCCCGCTTTCGCGGGCTTTTTCCTTATTCACCAACACATTATCCAATCCAACTTTCCAACCTTAAGCGCATTCCGAATAGCCGCAGACCCGGCAGACGGCACAGCCACCCTCGTGCTCCACGACGCCGCCGCACTCAGGGCAGGCGCCCCTTCCGAACTGGGGAGCTTCGATCAGGTCGGCGTGACCGGTCAGGGTGAGGTGGGCCTGGATCGCGCGTCCTACCGCGTCCGAGCAGGAAAGCACCTTGTTGTCGCCAAAGCCCGAAGGTGAGTGGCAGGAAATCCCCAACAGCTGCTTCACGACGCTTCTGCCCTGGATGCCGCTGCGCCAGGCCAGTGACACCATGCGGCCGATCGCCTCGCACTGGGAAGCCGCACAGCCGCCGGCTTTGCCCATGGTGGTGAAGACCTCGAAGAGCCCCGAGTTGTCCTCGTTGATGGTGATGTAGAGCGGACCGCAGCCGGTCTGCATCTGGTAGGTCCAACCCTTGAGCGCCTTGGGACGCTCGCGCTTGACGGTGCGCTTCTCCTCGACATGGACGACCGCCGGAGCCGCCACCGCTACCGGCGCCTCCTCCTTCTTGCCGACCGAGAGGACCTGCTCGTCGCGGGAACCGTCACGGTAGATGGTGACCCCTTTGCAGTTACTCTGGTAGGCGAGCCGGTACACCTTCTCGACGTCTTCCATGGTGGCGTCGTTGGGGAAGTTGACCGTCTTGGAGACCGCGTTGTCCGTGTACTTCTGGAAAGCGGCCTGCATCGAGATGTGCATCTCGGGGGTGATGTCGTGGGCGGTCACGAACAGCTCGCGGATTCTGACCGGGATCTCGTTGATCTCGTGGACCGTGCCGTGCTCGGCGATACGCTGCATCAGCGCGTCGGAGTAGAACCCGTCGTTCTTGGCGATCTTTTCGAAAAGCGGGTTCACCTCGACGAGGATGTTCTTGTCCATGACCTGGCGCACGTAGGAAACCGCGAAGAGCGGCTCCACGCCGCTGGAGGCGTTGGCGATGATGGAGATGGTCCCGGTCGGCGCGATGGTGGTGATGGTGGCATTACGCAGCGGAGCCGCGCCCGGACGATCGTAAATGGACCCCTTGAAGTTGGGGAACTCGCCGCGGGTAACCGCGAGAGCGCGGGAGGCGGCGTGCCCCTCGTCGTTAATGAACTTCATCACCTGCTCGCCGAGCTTGATCGATTCGGGGGAGCCATAGGCCACGTTCAGCATGATCAGCATGTCCGCCCAGCCCATGACGCCCAGGCCGATCTTGCGGTTGGAGCGGGTCATCTCGTCGATCTGGGGCAGGGGATAGTTGTTCACCTCGATGACGTTGTCCAGGAAATGGACCGCGAGATGCACGACTTCCTTCAGCCTTTCCCAGTTCACCTTCCCCTGCGCCACCAGCTTGCCCAAGTTGATGGAGCCCAGGTTGCAGGACTCGTAAGGGAGCAGCGGCTGCTCGCCGCAGGGGTTCGTCGACTCGATTTCGCCAATGTGCGGAGTCGGGTTGTCCTTGTTGAGGCGGTCCAGGAAGATGATCCCCGGCTCGCCGTTCTCCCAGGCCTGCTTCACGATGCGGTTGAACACCTTGCGGGCGTTCTGGGTCCCGAGCGGCTTTTTGTCGCGCGGGTTATAAAGGGTGTAGTCCTGGTCCGCGTCAACCGCCTTCATGAAGGCCTCGGTAATGCCGACCGAGATGTTGAAGTTGTTCAACTGGCGCTGGTCCGCCTTGCACATGATGAAATCCATGATGTCCGGATGATCCACGCGCAGAATCGCCATGTTGGCGCCGCGGCGGGTGCCGCCCTGCTTGATGGTCTCGGTCGCGATGTCGAAGACCCTCATGAAGGAGAGCGGGCCGGAGGAGATCCCGGTGGTGGACATGACCACGTCGTTAGCGGGTCTCAGGCGCGAGAAGGAGAAGCCGGTGCCGCCGCCGGACTTGTGGATCAGCGCGGTATACTTCACCGCCTCGAAGATCTCCTCCATGGAGTCGCCCACCGGCAGCACGAAGCAGGCGGAGAGCTGGCCCAGTTCGCGGCCGGCGTTCATCAGGGTAGGGGAGTTGGGGAGGAACTCGAAGCCGGTCATCAGATGATAGAACTTGTCGCTCAGCGCGCCAAGGTCGGCCTTGGGATCAAATTTGGCGTCCGCCGCGGCGATTGCCGTCGCCACGCGCTGGAACATGTCGGCCGGGGTCTCCAGAGGCTTGCCGGTCAGGTCCCTCTTCAGGTAACGCTTCTCAAGCACGGTAATAGCGTTTTTGGAAAGCCCCGGAATAGCCCCTTTTTCGACTGGTTTCTTCATAACGTTTCGTTCTCCTTAGATAAAATAACATGGTGACATGTTGACAATTTCGATACCACATTTAGTGGGCGGAGAGGATAAAACCACAACATCTATGGCAAGTCAAGAAATTATAGATTAAAATTTTTCGGCAACCTGGAATGGCCCGCGGCGAGGGGAGGCGCGCGCCTTCTCCATTTACAAGCGGGTGCTCCCTGTGTTATTGATATTAGGTTATTTTCCGGTGCTAGGAGAACCATGACCCAGCGTAACGACAGCAAAACCGACGCACTCGAGTCCCAGGTCAGGGGGCTCAAGGATCTGATCGAAGTCGCCAAGGCGGTGGTCTCTACCCTCGACCTCGACACCGTGCTGCAGGCGATACTGACGAGCGCCATGGGTTTTGCCGAGACCCCGGCCGGAAGCGTCGCCTTGTACTACGACACCAAGCGCGAACTCTCCCTGCACGCCCACGCGGGGCTCACCTCGGAGTTCGTCAAGAAGGAGCGCTGGACCGTCGTGCCGGGTGGCCTCACCGACCAGGTGCTGAAGGCGGGGGAGATCTTCTTCATAGAGGACACCGAGAAGACCTCCTTCTTCAACAACCCGATAGCCCTGGAGGAAGGGATCCGCTCCCTGGTCTGCGTGCCGCTGGTGTTCCAGGGGCGCATCATGGGGATCCTCTACCTGGACGATTTCGCCCCGCGGCAGTTCGACCGGGAAAAGCTGAACCTGCTCGCCATCCTCGCCTCCTTTGCCGCCATGGCGATCCACAACGCGACACTGCACAAGCGGACCAAGCTGATGGCGATCACCGACGCGCTGACCGGGCTGCACAACCACCGCTATTTCAAGCAGTACTTCAAGCAGGAAATGGGGCGCGCCAAGCGCTATCACAAGCCGTTTTCCATCATCATGATGGACGTGGACGACTTCAAGACCTTCAACGACAGCTTCGGGCACGCGACCGGCGACAGCATGCTGCGCATCATCGGCGCGGTCCTCATGGAGACCGTCCGGGACGTCGACGTCGCCTTTCGCTACGGGGGCGAGGAATTCATCGTGCTGCTCCCCGAGACCCGGCTGGAGAAGGCGATCCTTGCTGCCGAGCGCCTGCGCGAAGCAATACAAAACGGCACGGCGAACAAGCTGGTCGGCGCTGCCAGTAGCGGCGTCACGGTCAGCGTCGGCGTGGCGAGTTACCCGGAGAATGCAGATAAAATGGATGAACTCTTCAATATCGTAGATTCCCTGCTCTATGCGGCCAAGCGCTGCGGCAAGAACAAGGTTTACCACCAGCAAAGCCTGCAGATCCCCGCGCCATGATCAAAGTTTTCCCGATGGTTATCCCGGGGCTCCTTTGGGGAGCCCTTCTCGCAGCCGTGCCCGCTTTCGGGGCCGCGACCGGTTCAGCCGCGCTGTCAGCCCCCGTGGCCATGGCCCTCCCTGCGTCGATTCCCGCCCCCGCCCCGGTTCCCGAGCCGGTGCGCAGGGCCGAGGCCGCCCGCAACCCGGCCCTCATTTACGGAGACCAGGTGCTGAACGAAGACACCGTCTGGCGCGGCGAGGTCCTGGTCGAGGGTGTGCTGGCAGTCGCCCCGCAGGCGACCCTGAGCGTCGAGCCGGGGACCGTGGTGCGCTTTCGGCGCAAGGGCGTGCAGGCGCCGAGCCTCGTCGTGCAGGGGCGCCTGGTCGCCGTCGGGACCAAAGATGCACCGGTCCTCTTCACCTCGAATTTTGCCGAGCCCGTCGCGGGCGACTGGCAGGGAATCCTCCTTTTGGGGAGCGAGAAGAAGAACCAGCTGGAGAACTGCCGGATCGAGGGAGCCGAAACCGGCCTCGAGGTGCTCTTTTCCAACGTGACGCTCAAAGGAGTGCGGGCGGAGCGTGGAACCATCGGGATGAAGTTTCAGGATGCCCTGGTCGTCATGGATGGGGGAGGGGTCTCCGAGTGCGACACCGCCCTGCGCTTTTCCGAAAGCGAGGCGACCCTGCGCAATCTGAGCCTGACCGCGAACCGCCGGGGGCTCTCCGCGCTGCGCAGCTCCATTTACCTGCTGGACGGGCTTTTTTCCGGCAACCAGTCCGCCGCCTTTTCCGGCGACAGTTGCAAGGTGAAGATCCAGGGAGGAGCGCTGCTCGGTAACGGCAGCGGCCTGATGCTCCTGGGGAGCGAGGGGAGCGTGACCGGCGTGAAGCTCATGAAGAACCGGGAATTCGGGTTGTCGCTGGCAGCCTCGCGGGTGAGGGTAAACGGTTCCGTCATCACCGGAAACGGCAACAACGGGCTGATTGCAGCAGACGGAGCGGCAGTCGTCTGGGACAACGCCATCTACGAGAATGCCGGTTACGATCTCTATTATGCAGGAGTGGAAGAGTTTCGGGCGCCGGCCAACTGGTGGGGCGGGGCAGTGCCCAAGATTTACGACAATGGCGGGCGCGGTCGCGTGCTGTACGCCCCGGTCCTCGCGGCCCGGCCGCGGTAAGGCGAAGCAGCGTAAAGTCCTAAAGTCGTTGGAGCAGTTGAGCAGTTGAGCAGTTGAGCAGTTGAGCGGCCCGGGTCCGCAGATCATTCCAGCTTCAGCATCAGGGCTCCGTCATCGCGTCCCTCCCCTTTCAAGGGGAAGGACAGGAGGGGGATGGGGGTCCTTTTAAAAGCAGTTAGCAAAAAAGCAGAAAACTAAAGGCGATGGCCCCGCCCGGGGCAGGCCGGTTGATACCAAAAAAAGGATGGGAAAAGTATGATACGCAGAGACGGCCGCGCAGCCGACGCCTTAAGGGAAGTAAAAATCACCAGGAATTACCTGAAGCATGCCGAAGGGTCGGTACTGGTTGAGTTCGGGGACACCAAAGTTATCTGCAACGCGACCATAGAAGCGCGCGTTCCCTCATTTTTGAAAGGCAAAGGCACCGGCTGGGTGACCGCCGAGTACTGCATGCTGCCGCGCGCGACCCACACTAGGAACCAGCGGGAGTCCTCCAAGGGTAAACTCTCCGGCCGCACCCACGAGATCCAGCGGCTGATCGGCAGATCCTTGCGTGCCGTCGTCGACATGAAGCTCCTGGGCGAGCGCTCCATCCTGATTGACTGCGACGTGATCCAGGCCGATGGTGGCACCCGGACTGCCTCCATCACCGGAGCCTACGTGGCCCTCGCCGATGCCTTCCAGACCCTGATCGACAGCGGCGAGCTCAGCGCCACCCCGCTTCGCGAAGCAGTAGCCGCAGTCAGCGTCGGGATCGTGGACGGCGTCCCCTTTCTCGACCTCGACTACCCGGAAGACTCCGGCGCCGAAGTAGACATGAACTTCGTCATGACCTCCTCAATGCGCTTCGTCGAAGTGCAGGGGACCGCAGAGGCAGAGCCCTTCACCCTGGACCAGATGGACGCCATGCGCGGCCATGCCATGCTCGGGCTGTCACGGCTCTTCCAGATCCAGCAGGAGGCACTGCAGGGATGAAGGAATTGCTGGTAGCGTCAGGAAACAAAGGCAAACTGCGCGAGTTCGGCGAGCTTTTAAAAGGTGTCGTCGACACCATCCTTTCGCCCGCCGATTTCCCGGGATTGCCCGAGGTTGAGGAAGACGGCGTGACCTTCGAGGAGAACGCCCTCAAAAAGGCGCGCAGCGCGGCGCTATTCACCGGTCGTCCCGTGCTGGCCGACGACTCCGGGCTTTCAGTGGAATACCTTCAAGGTCGTCCCGGAGTTTACTCGGCGCGCTACGCCGGCGAGAACGCGAGCGATGCCGACAACAACGCGCTCCTGTTGCGCGAGCTTGCCGGCGTCCCCGCCGAGCGTCGTGGTGGTGCCTTTCACTGCGTCATAGCCCTCTGCCTTCCGGACGGCAGCTGCCAGACCTTCGACGGCTCGCTTCCCGGAGTCATCCTGGAAGCGCCGCGCGGGGAGGGGGGATTTGGATACGACCCCCTTTTCCTGGTACCCGAGTACGGACAGACCTTCTCCGAGCTGCCGCTGGAGATCAAGAACGCCATCAGCCACCGCGGCCGCGCCATGCAGCTCCTCAAGGCGGCATTATCCGCCTCTGAATAGCCATACCATGCCCGAAAAGTCCCCTCTCACGCCTTCGCGTCTAGCGCTTCGGCGCGCAAGCCCGGAGGGGGAGGGTTAGGGAGGGGGAAGTTAACTTTATTCCCGACTAAACCGTCCCGGTTACCATCGTTCCCACGCTCCAGCGTGGGAACGATGGTAACCGGGACGCTCCTTGCGTCCCGGTTTGCCGGCGGTAGAGATGGCCCAAGGCCGGGACTTGATTAAATCTTACCCTTCCCCTTCAGTACCACTGCCAACAGGCTAACGATTCCATCTGGCCAAAACTCTCCCTCCCCCCTGGCGGGTGTATGGGGTGAGGGAGGAGGTGCCTACTCGGCATTAAGTTACCAGTCCCGACCGGCTTAAACTATCCCTCCCCCCTGGCGGGGGAGGGCTTGGCCGCCGTAGCCTTGGCGAAGGCGGGTTGGGGTGAGGGGGAAGGTGCCTACTCCTGTGTAGAGGCAGGATTCAATAAAAAACCTAAAAACGGACTTGCCAGCTGCCAGCGATAAAAACGCAGCCAGCCCGTGGAAAAAGCTTGCGCCGGTAAAAATGCTGTGCTATAAACTGGGTTCTTGAATCGGGGTGTAGCGCAGCCTGGCTAGCGCACCTGCCTTGGGAGCAGGGGGCCGGAGGTTCGAATCCTCTCACCCCGACCACTCAAGTACTCTGCGCCTGTAGCTCAGCTGGATAGAGCAACGGCCTTCTAAGCCGTAGGTCAGAGGTTCGAACCCTCTCAGGCGTACCAAAAAATTTCAATATGGTGGATATGGTGAAGTGGTAAACACAAACGACTGTGACTCGTTCATACGTGGGTTCGACCCCCACTATCCACCCCAAATTTGAAATGACCCCGTGAAAGCGGGGTTTGCTTTTTGAACAGTGTAACAATGTGCGAGAGTGGCGGAATTGGCAGACGCACCAGACTTAGGATCTGGCACCTTCGGGTATGGGAGTTCAAGTCTCCTCTCTCGCACCACAATTAAGCTCCTGAAATCAGGGGCTTTTTTTGTATCTATGGCTTGTCTAACTTTTGGTCTATTTCTGGTTTGTACACGTTTTGTACTATTTATTTGCGTTTACCTGCGGTTCTATGCGCTCTAAACCTGGATAGTGCTGATTTTCCAGATAAAGAAAAGGGGCCTCTCGGCCCCGTCTCTCGTCTCTAACTATTACGTTCGTCGTGCTCCTGCCCCAGGTCGTACCGGTAACAAACCCGCGCCCAGGATGCCTTTTAGTCGGTCTTTTCTCTATGGCGAAGGGGTAGGGCGGCTTTTGCGCCATGTCTGGCCTTGTTGGCTCGCTTTGCGCTCCCGGTTCTTGGCGGTCTATCTCGGAATCGTGTTACCAAAGCGCCTTGAACGTCTCCCCAATCATCTCCGAAAGGCCGTGCTCAAATTTATTTGCTGTAAATATAACCACCATTCCGACCAAGAAGATAAATGCTAACATACGAAACTCCTTTTCTTTCTGTTCAATTTGTAGGCCCGGCCTGTCCGGGCCATGGGTGTGTTAAGTGGTTGTGCCTGGGCCAGGGTCCGCTTAATCTTCCCGACTGCCTGACAAAAACCTCCGCGTAAGCAAAATGGCGGACAGAACCGGTAGCATATCAATTTGCGGCATGTCAAAATTGTAGGTATTTTCGACCAGCATAATATCCTCCGCGTTATCCTCCCCAGCGATAAGCACGGAATTTAGCGTAAAAATGTTCCAGGGCATGATTTTAATCACATGTTCGCCCATCCTGCGGCTCAAGCCTGTTTTGGTGCCTATGACCATAAAGTCGTGGCTATTGTCCACCACGTATCCGGCGTCAACAAGCGCCTGTGCGGCCTCAGACATAAGCCCGCGTAGGGCAAGGTTCCTCGTGTGCTCGTCGCAAGCGTAAAGGCTGAAATTGGCGTTATTATTGTTAATTTTTCTGGTGGCCGTGGTTTTCATAATCGTATTCCTTGTCTACGCCTGTCGGCGACGGTTAATGCTGCTGATTATTGGTTAATGCTGTCGGTTAATACTGCTGCTGATTAGTGTTGGTCTACTGCCGCCAGCCGCTTCTCCGCGATCCAAGCTGGGGTAGCCGCCGGGCTGGGAACGTACAGGCCCTTTGCCTGCTGGCACTCCATGTAAAAGTCGATGGCCCGGCGGATAGTCTCCGCTTCCCCGCGCCCGGTCTGCAGACGGATATCTTTAACCTGGGCATCCTGGAGCGGGGATAAAAGAATGCGGATTTGCCGGTTTTTTGCTTCCGTGGATACTGCTATTTCGTCTTTCTTTTTATTTCCCATGGTGTATCTCCTTTAGTCCTAACCCGCCCTTAAGCGGGGTTTCTGGTTGAATGTCAGTTAAAAAATCGTCCGTTGCGCTTCAATTCTTGCGACTTGATATCTGCGCTCACCCTTGCCGCACACTCTTTAATATCTTCCTGCGCAAACGGCTTACCGTCCATCCCGACACATTGCGACAAAAAAGCCTCTATATTTTCCGCGTCTGTCGGCTGCATAGCTTGGTCGGCGCGATGTCTTTCGCGGGCAATTTCTTTTTCTGCCGGGGTTTTTGCTAACGCGATATCACACAGAGTTTGCATACTCATATGTTGCTCCTTGGTCCTACCCCGCCTTTCAGCGGGGTATTTGGTTGATTGTGGGCGGCGTCTCGCTTCCGGCGGTGTCGCCATGGTGGCGGCGGGGTCGGGGTACATGGCCGAGGTAGTGGATGAATTATCAATTACTGCTCGTCTTCGTCGTCTTTCTCTTCATCCACAACATCTTCCCACCAATCTTCGACGATGAACACCTGCGCCATCGTCGTCCAGATGCCGTTGTCGCCGCCCTCGCCAATATTTGCGTGCCACGCATGAATGCCCTTTGTGAAAATGCGATCTACCGTTACTGGCGTATCGTTTGTAACAATTTCATCCAACATATCAGCGTTTTCGAGCCATTTTTCACAAGAAAACATTGCAGCGATAGCGGTATCAAGAGTGCTGTAATAATTCTGCGTGCAATTCCAGTCGTCTTCTCTCCACAAATACTCTCCGACAAAATATTCTTTCATATCCACAAACGCTCCATCGGCCTCAAGTTCGGCGATGATTTCAGCGAATGTTGATTTTGCGGCGATCCCTTTTTTTACGATTTCGGTGTAAGTTTCCATGATATTTGTCCTTTTTATTGTCTTGTCGGCATTTATGCCGAGCATGGGTTATGCGGCTTCAATGCCCGCTTTGGTAATACAAAGCCCGGTACCGACGCGCTTCAGGTACCCTTTGCGGACGTAGGTGGCAATGGTGGAATTGGAAGCCCCGCAAAGCTTGTGGGCCACGTTGTTACCGACAACAACGTCATAAAACCCTTGCTCGTTCTCGCACGCTTTTCTTAGAAACGTTTTCATGGTGTATCTCCTATGTCTTTGTAGTGTCTATACTCTGTTTATCCATTGCGTCTATGTATTATATAATGCACGCCGTATGCCAAAAGCCTATGTAAAGCCAGAAATATACACTAATAAAGAAATAGCGTTGCTGGCTATGACAAAACGCATAATGCTACACTGTTGTATAAAACATACAACAATCAACACTTTACGTTAGAGTGACGAAAAACGGCACGCATGAGTGACAAAAAACGTTACTTGATACTGTATTTGCTGTTGGAGGTTTGTTGTTAATCCAATACAACAATTTGTTAGTACAATAAATCTGTACACACAATAAAATCAAAGTAGTGTATAAATATCAAAACCCTGTACCTACAATAAAATCAAAGCGGTGGAACTCGGCGCGGCGGTGTCCGTGGTAGGTGTGCGAGGTGAGGGGTTCTGGCGAAGATAGCGCCGGGGCAGGCGTGGTAAGGCACCCAAAGTCACCCAAAGGCTCCCGAAAAGAAAGAAAAGATATGATAGGCCGGGGATGCTGTGGCTCCGCTGGTTCGGTTGTTCAGGTCCATGTGGTGGGTCGGGTTAGACTTAACGACTTTTTCCGCGAGGAAAGGGGTTGATGGTGCCGGAAGGAACCTTTTCTTTTTTCTCGGGTAGTGGTCTAAGAAAAGGCCGCTTCCTGGGCGGAAACGGCCTTGGTGGCGTCTGTAGTAGTATTTACTGGTGTTGTTAAGCTGACGCGGCTTGGTCCTCGGTCGGCTTATATAACGCCTGCTGTACGACAAGAATCAACGCAGGAATGTCGTTGTTCTCAATCTGCTCTATTCCCAAAATACGGAGCGTTGCCTTCACTTTTTCTTGCTCCGTCTCGGGGAAGGTTGCGGCGACTGCCACCGCTTTTGCAGCTGTTTTTTCCAATTGTTCCACCGATGGCATACCTACAACATCCACCTCCGCCGTTGGTATTATGGATTTAATACATTCTAAATACTCGGAATCCAACTCGTTCAACGCCTGATCCAGCTCTTCCTTCGTCGGATTTTTGTCAGGTGGGTCTGGGTTCCCAGCAGCGGCTCTGGCGGCACTGGCAGCTGTTTCTTCGGAGGCCTTTTGCTCCCTGAACGCTTTAAGTCCGGCCTTTCCGCGCTCCGCCGATTTACTGTAATATTTTTTGTCCATCTCGCAAAACAATATTCGCCGCCCCATCTCCATGCAGGCTTGCACGGTGGTACCGCTCCCGGCGAACGGTTCCAGTACACCGTCGCCCACATTGGAGTGAACTGCGAGTAGGGCTTTTATTAGCCGAAGAGGCTTTTGCGTCGGATGAAAAGTCGGGTATCTCACTTTACCTTTTTTAGTAGTTTTAAGCTCGCCGTGTTTGTCTTTGAGCGGGTTTTCTAAATCTTTTAATCGTTCTTTTCCTGCACACAGTTGTAAAACGAAAGCGTCGGTGGCCGTTTCTTCTAAATCCTTGAAAACATCTTTCATATTTTTGCCACATAAATCTAAGTCTAACTCATTGGCATTAAAGGTGAAATCTTTGCCTTTTGTCCACCAGAGCACGTATTCCACAGAAAAGGTATAGTCTTTAATTTTTCCTTCAGCTAATTGTTTTTTAGATTTACCGTTTAAACGCGGGTTTTTCTTGGTCCAGTGCAGAACCTGTTGAAAAGAAAGACCTTTTGGCTTATGCATCAGATAATGGCCGAGCAAGTGGTGGCTGCAAAATATGAGCACTGACCCGCCGGGTTTAACTACCCGAGCACACTGATCGAGAAAGCCCGGCGCGTCGAAATTGCGGTCCCAGGGTTCTGAGGTCGCGCAATAAGGTGGGTCGCTGAACACAAGGTCTACCGACTCGTTCTTGATGTTTGTTAATATTGGGGTGTTGTCTCCTTCGATGGAGGAATACAAGGGGGTATAACGCATCATTCCGAGTCCTTGAACAAAATGTGCTCCGTCGTCGAACGGGTCAAGCGTGCCGCCTTCTTCCACTTCTGGTAAGCTCGGGGCTAATTCTTGTCCCTTTTCTGCCTTTTTCCTTCTTTTTAGCTCTTTATTTGCCCTTGATACTGCAATTTGCCCAGAAAATACGGCGTCAATTAGTTCCTCGTCGGCACTTGCATAGACGTTTCGGGCAAACTGGATGGAATCGATGGACACATTAAAAATCCGAGCGGCGTCTTCTTGCGATAATGTCGATAGCTCGAACGATGCGTGCTGGCCGCGCTGCAAATTAGCCATTTTCGAGGCGACCATAGCCCTTTGACTTTCGCCCAGGTGGCGGCGGCGAATATTCATAGACATCACGTGTTGAATAAGCTCGTCCTCGTCTCGTTCCCACTCGTTATATACCGGTTCAATTCCCTCTTGCTGGCAAGCTCGGTACCGATGACGACCGTCAACTATCTGCCCTTTGTAGATTAGGATTGGCTCAATAAGACCGTGCAGTTTAATGTCGAGACAAAGAGCCTCAAATTCTCCTTCGGACATCGCAGGGAAGACGTTAGCCAATTCGTGCAATTCTTTATGCTCTGCTGGTCCTGTTTGCTCAGTTTGCTCCATCGTGCTCTCCGATTTAAGTTTGGGTTTTCAAAATACCGAAATTTCCGCATCGGTTTCTTGGGCAGCACCACTCCTTTTCGGCGGAACGGTAAATTTAATGAGTATATAAAAAAGGATTTTCCGCGATGGTGACGGGGGAAGGTACCCGAGAAAAAAGAAGAGATGGTATGGCGTGTCGGGTGTGGTGTTGCTGGGAAACCTTGTTATACTAAACGCTAACTAATAAATTGGGGGTGTGCAACATGGTTAATCTTGCTCTTGATTTCACTAAACGGGATGCAAAATACTATATATATTCGAAACTTGCGGTTTACGAGGATAAATTTTTAATCGAATGTGATAGCCGTTCTGATACCGATAATCTGATACACAGATTAATAAATAAGCAGCTACCGTTGCCAACTGATCTAAATACTGAAAAATATTACGAATTGCCGCTGTTCATTGGGGCAACTCCGGTTTATCGGGTCAAGAAACGTCCTGATCTGCGATGATGGTTTTGAGGGCTTTAAGTCTCCGAGTCCTTCGCTGCCTTCACCCCGGCCCCCGGCCGGAATTATTTTTCCGGGCTTAGGTGCTTTATTTATGCCTGAAACTGCCACTTCCAAACGTTTCATGTATTCAAACTGCCAGTAATTGCATTTTCAGTACATGAAATGATTTTACTGCCGGTTGGTTCGTTGTATGTGAGCGAAAAAGCCATTACTGGCCTTTTCGCTCATATATATATGATTGTAAATGTCAGAAGTGGCATTTTTAGTACATGAAACGTCTATTACTGGCGTTTTGAGTGTTATATATATGCCTATCCGGTTCCCCTTAATTACCTGTCCCGTGCCGCTACAAGCCCCGCCAGGGCCGTCTTAAGCGCCTTTGCGTCCAGTTCGGCGTCCTGGTCCTGCACCGTGAACAACGCGGCCCGCAAGTCGGCGACGGTGAGCGCCTGGTCGTCGATTTCGAACAAAAGTGCCCGCAGTTCTCTGGTTGTCATATTGTTAACCCCTTTCCCTTATGGTGCATATATCGTTATCGATCATAGCGTAAATCTGTGTAATTAGCCGCCGTACCGTGTCCGGGGCGGGTATTGCTTCCAAAAGCCGGTACATGGTCGCCCGTGCAATATAGAGGTTGGCAAACATAAACTGCTGGTCGTCGCGGTCCCGGCACCGACCGGCGTCATGGAGCGCCTGCTCGGCTGCGCTCATTCGTTCGTCAATATAAGCGGATTTTCCGGCATGATCGGCGCGGAAGGATTTTATAAGGGTTTGCGGGTCCATGTCGTTCTCCTGTGCTGGTGGCTGGGGAGGTATCCGGGGAGGCGGTTCCTCCTGGGGGTTAGCGTTTGGCCTTCCGGGCCCTGGGCTTCCTCAATCCGATTTTGACCAGGCATTTTTTGCAGGTCACTTCTGCCGGGTGGCTGGTTATATTACCGTCTGTCATAAGGTAGCCGGTACCGCAACAGGGTGCCGGTTCTCCGAGGGCGGCGTAGTGCGTCTTCTTCATTGTCTCTATCTCCTTCGGGGGAGGGTGGCCTCCCCCCTGGTCGGTTGTGATTATGCGGGGAGGTCGCCTTCCGGGGTCAAGATCGCAGCAAAGGTTTTCGCCTCGGTTTCGGTGGCAAAAGTGCGACACCCCGTCCAGCCATAACTTGGATGTGGGCGGTAACGCACCAGGTACCCCTCGCGGTGTTCCATCCCCGGCCTGCGGTTGTCGGCGGTTATCATCTCAATGTGGTATTTCATGGCGTCCTCCGTGGTCATTATTGGGGGAGGGTTGCCCCTCCCCGGTGTTGGGTGTCTGGTTAAGCTGCCATGGCCAGGGGGGCTTCGACCTGTACCGCTGCCGCTATCGGTTCGGCCTGGCCGGGGGCCTGGCGGTCGAGGATGTAATCAAAAGCTTTCTGGGCTGCACTTGCTGCGCTTATCACCATGCCCCGGTTGTCCTGGCTCTTCAATGCCCTTAACCAGGATTGAATGTACGCGGCGGAATTATCCATGGTTGTCTCGATCCCGCACTCGGCGCTAACAAAGGCCGCTGTCATCTCGGCGATCAGCTCTTCTTTTGAATATTCATGACTTCCGAAATATGACGACTCGGTAACGCCTTTGCGGCCAACTCTGGAGGCGTGGCCGGTTGAATGCGCCAGCTCGTGGAAAAGCGTGCTGTAATATTCCTCGTCACCTTTAAAAAGTTCCTGTTTCGGGAGGTTCACGTAATCCAAGCTCGGGGAATAAAACGCTTTCGGCTGTCCGTGTTTTATCTCGGGGCGGTGTGGCATTGCGGCAATGATGCGCTCGGCGGCTTCGATTGGGCTAAACTCGCGGGTTGTTTCTTCGATCACCGGTACCGGGAGGGTGGTCTGCTCGATATTGAAAACCCTGTAATATCTCATAAAAGGCAGCATCTTTTCCTCTCCCGTCTCGCGGTCCTCGGTTGCAATCTGTGACCAAAACACTACCGGGAAGCTTGTAGCACCCTTCAGCACCTGTCCGCCCTTGTCCTGAACCTGTTTAAATGTCAGGAAGTACGGCGACGAAAACCCGGTGTTGGCAAGCAAAAACGCGTTGATACCCCTATATGCTTTCTTTGTCGTCAGGTTCTGCGGGGCGTTCTGGCTCCCATTCCAGGGGCGCTGCCAGGGCACCGTGCCCGCTTCCAATTTGGCAATAATCAGATTAGTGATAAGGTCGGCAACGCTCGCCTTCGTGTCCGTGCTGGCCGCTGCAGGTGCCGAGGTGCCTTTCTTCGGGCCGCTCTTGGTCGTCTTGGCTGCGGCCTTCGTGGTCTTGGCGGGTGCCTTTCCTGCTTTCGGGGCGGTCTTCGTGGTCGTTGCGGTCGTTGCTTTCATGTGGTGTCCCTCCTGGGGGAAGTGTCAAAGTATGGAAATAGGCTAAATTTGGCTTTTAGTTTAAGCGGTTATGTGGTTCGGTTAGACCAGTTCCGCCAGGGTCGCCTTGACTTGGCAGGCTTGCAGAAGAAGTTGACCCGCTACCACATTTAATGCTCTATTGTTAGTTCTGTTGGATAGTTTGGCAAGCTCTCTAAGTTCACCAATAAGAAAAATAACGGTTTGGCTTGTCATGACAACGTGTTCTTTTATTTCGTTGGCTGATACTGTATTTGTGTTATCCATGACAGTCTCCATTTTACTTAGTAGTGTTTTTTCCTCTTTGTTTCTCTCTCTCTCATAACTAAATAATACTATATAGTGAGTGACCAGTCCAGGAGAAAGAGCTAATAGAATGAAAGTGCAACAAAATAAAGTGGTGCTATTTCGGTATGTTACGGCTCTGACTTGGGCGAATTGATTATAATCAGCAGGTTAAACGGGGGAGATTTGGGGGTATTTAGGGGTGAACTCGAAAGGTAGATATAGAAAATCCTGGTGAACCTTCCCGAGAAGAAAGAAAAGATTAAAGGCGGGTTGCTGGTATCGGTGATGCAGGCGCTGATCGTCCTGGTCGGTGCGGATTGTGTGAAAATTAATCTTGCTGCATTCTTCACCTTTTGGCAAATTATTTAAAAAAGAATTAATATTGCTATATTGTTCACGTTTTGGCAAATTGTTTAAATAACCGCTAATATGTGGATGTCCTGCGCGAATTATCCATTCAGGGCCGGTTCTTGATCTTAGGGCGCAGGCTTCATGCGCCGTCACCCGCGCCTTTGGTGGTTGACCTGAAACGATTTTCCCCCTCAACCGCCAGCTTTTCGGGGTGTTGGTGTTAGCCCGCTTTACGGCGGGGGTTGTTCCTCATTAAAGGGTGGTCTTGGTGTTAAACCCCTAACGTGCTTAAATCAGTGAAAAATATTGAAATTATGGTCTTTAACATGTATAAACGTGTCTTGAATAGGGCGCGGAATATGTCGAGGGATTTGGAGATATGAGCTACAAGCGTTGCAGCTGTAAACAAAAGACGATGTGCTGAATGTCAAACGGTGTGTGACTACCGAATCATTTCAAAATGATTTCGGAATATTGACAAAGTGGCTTCAAATTTATCAAAGATAAATTTTTATTTGCAGCGTGAAAAGGGGTTTAACCGAATGATTGATATTAAAGGAATGGCTAATAAAATCTGGAATGTCGCGGACTTATTACGTGGTGATTATAAACAATCGGACTATGGGAAGATCATTTTACCAATGACTGTTCTCCGGCGACTGGATTGCATTCTTGCCCCGACAAAACAATCGGTGCTTAATTATTTGCCGAAGGTAGAAAAGCTGTCCGATAATGCAAAAGACCTTACTCTGAATAAGGTAGCAAAGCTAAATTTTCATAACAGAAGCAAATTTGATTTTTCGAAACTCAAGGCCGATTCAGACAATATTGCGGCAAATCTGCGGAACTATATTAACGGATTTTCTTCTAGTGCTCGTGAGATCATAGAGTATTTCAGTTTCGACGAACATATTTCACGATTGGATGACCCTCACACAGATCTTTTATATAAGGTGGTCGGAGAATTTGCCGATATAGATTTGTCCAATATTAAACCGATAGAAATGGGGTATGTTTTTGAACATCTGATATACAAGTTTGCAGAGACATCAAATGAAACCGCTGGGGAACACTTTACTCCACGTGAAGTTATCAAATTGATGGTGAATGTACTTTTTAGGATTGATAACGATATTCTCACTAAGGAAGGTATTGTAAAGACATTGTACGACCCCGCATGCGGTACGGGCGGCATGCTCTCGGTTGCTGAAGAGTACCTATCAAATCTTAATCCAAAAGCCAAACTTGAGGTATTTGGACAGGAAATCAATCCAGAATCCTACGCTATTTGTAAATCAGACATGCTGATTAAAGGACAAAACCCCTCCAATGTAAAAATAGGGAATACATTCACTGTTGACGGGTTGGAAGGTGAACGTTTTGATTATATGCTTTCAAACCCACCTTTTGGTGTGGACTGGAAAAAAGCTGAAAAAATTATAAAGTTAGAAGCTGAAAAAAAGGGTTTCTCTGGAAGGTTCGGCGCGGGTTTGCCGCGCATCAATGATGGCTCGTTTCTTTTTTTGCAACATATGGTTTCCAAAATGAAGCCCGACGGTAGTCGCATTGGAATTGTTTTTAATGGATCACCACTTTTTACAGGGCAGGCGGGTGGTGGAGAAAGCGAAATACGCAAATGGATAATTGAAAATGATTGGCTTGAAGCCATTATTGGTTTACCAGATCAACTTTTTTACAACACCGGAATCTCCACGTATATCATGATCTTGACAAATCATAAGGAAAAGGAACGTAAAGGTAAAATTCAGCTTATTAACGCCACAGGTAGCAAGGATGATTTAAATCCAACCATTACTGAAAATAGATTCTGGCAAAAAATGTCTCGTAGTCTTGGCAACAAGCGAAAAGAGATTCCTGAAAACGGCAATGGTAGAGGGATAGGTTTTATCACAAATATTTACGGCAATTTTGAAGAAAACGAATTTTGCAAAATATATCCGAATGAATTCTTTGGATATTGGCGTGTACAAATAGAGCGTCCAGAGCGGGATGGGAAAGGGAAAATTGTTAAAAGTCGGAATGGAGATCCAAAAGCTGATACAAGCCAAAGAGATTTTGAAAACATTCCTTTCTTGCGTGAGGATAAAAGTGGGAAGCTTGTAAAACAAACAGTAGCGGAATATTTCGCTCGCGAAATTAAACCCCATGCGCCCGATGCCTGGATTGATGAAACCAAGTTGAAGACTGGTTATGAAATCAATTTTCAAAAGTATTTTTATGAATTTAAACCATTACGCTCCCTTAGCAAAATTAAAGCTGATATTTTAAACCTTGAGAAAGAGACGCTTGCACTTGAAAAGAAGGTGCTTCTATGATTAGGAAGTACAAGCAATATAAAGATTCCGGGATCAAGTGGGTTGGGGAAGTACCAAAAGACTGGAACATTAAAAAAATTAAGTATGAGTGCTATGTAAAAGGTCGCGTAGGATGGAATGGCCTGAAATCAAGCGAATTCCTTACCGATGGGTATTCATACTTGATTACCGGCACAGATTTTAAGAACGACGTAATTGATTGGAATAACTGCTATTATATCGATAAGGTTAGATACGATGAAGACCCATTTATCCAGTTACTAAATGACGATTTGTTAATAACTAAAGACGGAACAATTGGGAAATTAGCAGTAGTTACTGATTTAAACAGACCAGCTTGTTTGAACAGTGGAATTTTTGTTGTAAGAGCTTTGAATAAAGAACTGTCTACAAGATATTTATTTTGGATACTAAAATCAAGTATATTCAATTACTACAATGAATACACTTCTTATGGTTCTACAATACAACATCTATATCAGAACGTATTTGTAGAATTTACTTTTTGTATGCCAACATTTGCAGAACAAATGGCAATCGCATCTTTTTTAGAAGTCAGAACAGCAAAGATTGACCAGCTTATTGCTCTAAAAGAAAAACTGATCATGCTCTACGAGGAAGAGAAAATAGTCCTTATTAACAGTGCTGTCACCAAGGGTCTAAATCCAAAGGTTAAAACAAAGCCTTCCGGTATTGATTGGCTTGGTGATATTCCCGAACATTGGGAGGTAAAAAGGCTTAAATGGCTTTCTACGATTATTTCTAAAGGAACAACTCCCTCTACAGTGGGTAGAGATATTCTTCCTGTTGGGGATGTTAGATTCCTAAAAGCAGAAAATATCGTTAATAATACAACAGTTGGAGATCCGAGTAATTTTATTGACCAAGGTACGAACGAAATACTCTTACGTTCGCAGTTAGAAGAATTAGATATACTTTTTGTTATCGCCGGAGCAACTTTGGGAAAGGTCGCTATTTTACCTGCAAATTTTTGCCCTGCTAATACCAATCAAGCAGTTTCATTTATACGATTAAAAGATAAAAAGTATGTCTTTTATGTTTGGTATTGGTTGCAATCAAATTTGATAAACCAATTGATATGGTTAGATGCGGTGCAGGCAGCACAACCAAATCTTTCCATGGAAAACCTTGGTAATTTTTACATTCCATTTATCCCGGTTGGTGAACAAGAAGCTATTGTTAACCATATCGACACCGAATGTCATAGATTGGATTCAATTATAAATCAATTTCAAGCGCAAATAGAATTATTCAGAGAATACCGAAAAACCCTGATTTCCGACGCCGTATCAGGAAAAATTGATATTAGGTGTGAGGTGGCCATATGACTCTCTGTACAGCATGGGTGCGACAGATAAACAATACCGATGAACTTGTATTTGCTACTGACAGCATGCTTACAGGGGGCGAAAAATGGGATCACGGTATCAAGCTGTTTGAATTGCCCCGTAAAGATTGCTTACTCTGCTTTGCAGGACAAACAGCGCGGGCATACCCTTTGATTCTCAATCTTGTGTCTTCTCTTAATCTTAATATTCAATTGGAAAATCCTGAAACAAGCATATCTGAAATTTTAAATCACGTTTCAGAGTTATTTACGAGCCTTATAAAAACTATCGTTTCAGAAATCAAGGATGAAAGTATCCATGATCTTCGTGGTAGCGCAAGGTTTCTTTTCGGTGGGTGGTGTTGGCAAACAAATTGTTTTCGTATCTGGAAGCTCTACTACTCAAAGGAGGCAGAGGGCTTTCTTTTCGACGAACTTACCAATGATTCTAATAAGACTCGGTTTTATACATTTATGGGTGATTCTGCAAAAGATGTTGAAAAAGAAGCAAAAGAACGATTTAATACTCTTTTGGTGCGCGAAGATCTGGTTGATTCAAAACTTGATATGGAGCCTTTGCGGATCTTGCGGGATATAGCACTCGACCCATCCACAAGGGAAGTGGGTGGAAGTTTGCAAATTGCGAAGGTTTACAAGTCCGGAAAATCAGAGTTTTTTGGCATTTATTGGCCTTCCATAAAAGGCACTCCTTGTTTTCAAGGCCGAGAACATAATGAATACAGCAAACCTTCCGTGCGATATTTCAGCCCGGATACCTTCGAGATTACGGACCTAGAATTACCCGAAAAACTTTATGGTATTACCGAAGATGTATTCTTACGTGATACGGAGTTTGTCCAAGAATGCTATCCAGAGGGCACGATTAAATATGATCTGACAGACAAGGATAAACAGAAAATTAAATCGATACTTAAGGATATTGTTTACGCCAGATATCTAAAAGAGTTAAGAAGTGAAGAGGAGGTAGAAGCATGAGCACGATTACGACAGAAAAAACCTTTGAATCTGCAATAATCGAAAAGCTCATTTCACAAGGTGGATATGCTCAGGGTAGTACCGATGATTATAGCCGTGAGTTAGGCATGTTTAAAAATGAAGTGATTCATTTTATCCAGACGACCCAACCAGAAAAATGGAAGAAGCTTGAAGCTATTCATGGTAAGGACAGTGCCCATAGAATTATTCAACGACTTTACAAAGAACTTGATTTAAGAGGGTCATTGGATGTTGTGCGGAATGGTTTTGTTGATTACGGCATCCGTTTTCAAATGGCTTTTTTTAGGCCAGAATCAGCATTAAACCCGGAAACTTGGGTGCTGTATCAAAAGAACAGCTTAAAAGTTGTTCGTCAATTGTTTTATAGTGATAAGAACAAAAATTCCGTAGATCTGGTTTTGTCCCTCAATGGACTACCTGTTGCCACACTTGAGTTGAAAAATCATTTCACTGGACAGGCAGCATCCAATGCAAAGTGGCAATATGCCCAAGATCGAGATAATCGCGAAATTTTATTTGCTTTTAAAAAGAGAACTTTTGTACATTTTGCTGTAGATTCTGACGAAGTATATATGACCACCAAGTTGGATGGAAGTAGAACGTACTGGCTTCCTTTCAACATGGGATATAATAGTGGTAAAGGAAATCCCCCTAACCGTAATGGATACAAAACATCCTATCTCTGGGAAAATGTGCTTGCTAAGGATAGTTGGCTTGATATTATTCATCGATTTATTCACCTACAAACCGAAGAATATGAATTTGACGGTGTTATCAAAAAACGGGAAAAAATGATATTCCCTCGATACCACCAGCTTGATTCTGTCCGTAAATTGACCGGCGATGTTAAAATATATGGCGCTGGAAAAAACTATCTAATTCAACATTCTGCTGGGTCAGGCAAAAGTAATTCTATTGCTTGGTTGGCCTACCGGCTTTCTAGTTTGCACAATGCAGATAATGATCGTATTTTTGACAGTGTTATCGTGGTGACAGATAGAAAGGTGCTTGATAATCAACTTCAAAATACGATTTACCAGTTTGAACATAAAACTGGAGTTGTACAAAAAGTTGACAAAGACAGTTCACAACTTGCAAATGCTATCAGTTTTGGAACTCACATTATAATAACAACATTGCAAAAATTTCCATATGTTGTTGAAAAAGTGAAAGATTTGCCTGCGAGAAAGTATGCTGTAATTATTGATGAGGCTCATAGTTCACAAGGTGGTGAAGCAAGCAAAAAAATGAAGGACGTGCTTTCTTCCAAGAGTCTCAATGCCGCAATCGTAGACGATTTTAATGATGTAGATGACGAAGATGAAATCAACGCAGAAGTTGAAAAATCATGCCTTGCTCGTGGCAAACAACAAAATATCTCATTTTTTGCGTTTACCGCAACTCCCAAGTACAAGACCCTTGCCGTTTTCGGAAATCCTAATGATGATGGCACACCGCAGCCTTTTCACCTTTATTCAATGCGTCAGGCAATTGAAGAAGGATTCATTCTTGATGTTTTGAAAAATTATACGACCTACGAACTTTACTTTAAATTGACCAAGGCCATAGATGAAGACCCTGTACTAAATAAGAAAAAAGCAGCACAGGCGATAGGCAAGTTTGTCTCTTTACATCCCCATAATCTTGCTCAAAAGACTGAAATCATTATTGAGCATTTTAGGCAAATAGTTAGTAAGAAAATCGGCGGCAGAGCCAAGGCAATGCTCGTGACTGGTTCGCGTCTTCACGCAAAAAGATACTTTGATGAGTTCAACAAGTATCTAAAACACAAAGGCTATACAAGCATTAAGATCCTCGTAGCTTTTTCTGGAAAAGTCGTCGATCATGATTTTCCGGATGGGGTGACCGAACCGACTTTGACTGGATATGGCGAACGTGAACTACCAGAAGTATTCGACACTGATGAATACAAAATCCTTATAGTCGCGGATAAGTATCAAACCGGTTTTGATCAACCTTTATTACACACCATGTATGTAGACAAAAAACTTGCAGGTGTAAAAGCTGTTCAAACACTCTCACGATTGAACAGAACTTGCCCCGGAAAGGATGACACTTTTGTGTTAGATTTTTCGAATGAGCGTGAAACTATTCTTGCATCATTTCAACCGTATTATGAAATAACTACTGTTATTTCGGAGCCAGACCCTAATCATCTTTATGACTTGAAAGGGAAGCTGGACGAAAAACAAATATATTGGCAAACAGAAATTGAAGCCTTTTCTAGTGTTTTTTTTCGAGAAAGCCGTCGATTGACTGCTAAAGATCAATCTACCTTATATGCGTATATTGACCCTGCAGTCGATAGATTTAATGCTATTGCAACCGAAACTGAAAAGGATGAATTTAAGAAGAGTCTTCGTACTTGGACAAATCTGTACTCTTTTCTTGCTCAGATTATGCCTTTTATCGAGCCTAATTTTGAAAAATTTTATTCATATGCAAAGTTGCTTCAAACTAAGCTGCCCAAAAAAGATTTGTCCGAAACCTTGCAATTGGATGATGAACTTGCTTTAGAGTATTACCGGCTACAAAAAATTGCTGAAGGTAATATTGAGCTTCAAAAAGACGAATCTGGTGAACTTGACGGATTATCTGAAGCTGGAATAAAAAAAGAAAAGGAAGAAAAGGCTGTTTTGTCCGAAATTATTGGCATCTTGAATGATAAATTTGGTACCGATTTCGAACAAGCAGATAAGCTTTTCTTTGACCAAATTGAAGCCGAACTTGTACAAGATGAAACACTCAAAACACAAGCGTTAGTTAATAAGATTGACACATTTAAGTATGCTTTTGAAGACCAATTCTTAAATAAGTTGATTGAAAGAATGGATCAGAATCAAAGCATTTTTGAAAAAATAGTTGAAGATAAAGCTTTTGGCGGTCTCGTTAAAGAGTGGATGTTGCAAAAGGTTTATGCAAAATTACAAGTGGAATAGTGCTTGAGGATACCGCACAGGAAGTGGACGCTTCTTGTTTGGATGGTGGCGGCCTGCTGGTAGGTGAATGTCCTTTTCTTCCCAGGAATAGTCTAACCTTCTTCTTCGCCTGGGGGGGTATCGCGGCTTCCAAATGCGGATCGACTCTGCGTTACAGGATAGGCCCCCTTCATTTCTTCCGGTAGGCTCTATCTGTTGTGACAAAAGGAAAGGGTTGTAAATGATGGATGAATCATTACTCTGCACTACGCCACCCCCACAAAAAGATGATAAACTTTTTAGGGCTGATAGTGATTGGGAAACCAATGGTTGGCTAATGTGTGCAGAGGACGCTTATAGTTCTGGTTATCGAGCGGCAGCTTTTTCATTGGCTCAGAAAGTGTGCGAATCGCACAAGAATCATAGCAATATGGTTTATCCAATTGTTTATCTTTATAGGCATCATGTTGAGTTGTCCTTAAAAAATATCATGGTTGTAGCTTCCGCATTATTGGACAAAGAACTCAATGAACAGGAATTATCTACTCTTGGCCGACATAATCTTAACGAATTATGGGAAAATTTAAAGCCACTGCTGAATACTGTTTGCGAATTACAGTTGGAAGATAATTTCCCACCAGAAGATATTGAAGGAATTGAATCTTATGTTACCCAATTGCACTACCATGACCCTGATGGACAGCGTTTCAGATACCCAACAATAAAACAAGGCAAGAGAAATTGTAGGATAGAAAAACAATCGTTAAGAGGGGACTTACGCCGCATTGATATTGGTGCTTTTACTATAAGTATGGAAAAATTGGCAGAATATCTCGAAGGTATTGAGTGGTGGTTTTATGATTTACTTGACATAAAGAACGATATGCTGCGGCGGTTTATACCGCTAAAGCCAGAAGGCGAATAACCTTTTCTTCGCGGGAATAATCTTACTCTTGTCCTTTCCTGGGGGCTTATTTCGGCTTCCAAATCTGCCCCGTAGCGGGACTTTTCCGCTTGAGGTAGGCTACCGTATGGGCTTGGAACGGGTGCGGCTTGTTGTGTGGCGGCTGGGGAAGGTGTTGTCGGTCAAGGTTGGCACTGCGTCTACGAAAATCGGAACACAGAAACCTCTGGCAATTTGGGGTTTCTGTGTTCCAACCATTTCAAGTTACTTTCCATGCTCTGGTCAGAGGTACTCTTTAAGTTCCTCGAACAGGGACAGTGCTTCTTCTTTTGACAAATATGGTACTTTAATTGTTCTTGCCCAGAAAAAACTCTTTGCTGTGGCTTCGGAGACTTTGCTGAAAGGCATTGCCTTTATAGTCTCGCCTCTCTTTGGTATCGGTGTCAAAAACTCAACATCACGGTATAAAGTATCCTTATCCGGGGCTTTAATATCACCGTTCTTTACCTTGGCTGCGGCGACAATACCTGCCCATTTATGCGAAAAGAATACAATATCTCCAGGGTAAACATGCTTGACAAATCTTTTCGCATCACCAAAAGCAGCCACACAGCTATTTTCCATCATATACCAAATCGAATTATCGTCATAACTTCTGTTAGTGTCGAATAGGACCCCTTTCGCATCTCCAGGGTTTTTGTGCTTATCATACGGAAGCGCAAAAAATTCAAAGTATTTTTCTTTGCCTATTTCATATACTCTGTACGGTGAAAACTCAATAGACACGCCCTGTTGTTTCCAATAATCGACCGAATTAATAAGGTTATCATCTGCTGCACTACCAATGACTACCAAGTGTTGTTTGTTGTTTATTTCCTTTGGAAGTAAGGGGTGTTCCAGGTTGAAAGCCTCTTGATGTGCTTGGGTCAAATCTGTTTTGCTCTTAGAGTAGGTCTGATATTTATCTTCTAATTTTGAATAGCTCCATTGCCCTGCACCTTGTGCATAGCGTAGTGCCTGGTGTACTGCTCCTTCTCCGGCGGAACTGCGTTTTAGTTCAAAAATAATGAGTTCACCTTTTTCATTTAACGCGTAAATGTCCGCTTCTGCCTGCCTCTGACGCTCCTGGAATATGGGCATCAGACTCGCATCTTCAAAAAGGACATCAAGTATACTGTTTGCAATCATGTTTTCCAAGTCCTTTTCATTGTTGCCAAAACTTGAAAAGTCCTTAAACGCTACGGCTTCCAATAGATTGAATTTTCCTTCTGTCGAACCGAGTTTGTAAAGCATGGAATCTCCTGTTTTTAGGGTAACCGGCTCAGTGATTGGCGGTCAAAAGACTGTCTCGGATCGATTGCTTGAGACGATCCTGCTATAAACACATTTTAGGTACCACATAGGTACATTAGAATCAATATTTAAATCAAATGTTATGGATTGATAACGAGGGCCTGCTGGGTATATTCCGTGGGGTGTGAAGTCGCTGTGATTTGATAGCAAGGGAAGTTTTTGTCTTTTCTTTCTTCTCGGGATGGTGGTCCTGGTAGTCCTGGGGCTGGTGCGAAACGGAGCGTGGGGCATAAGAAAAGGGCGACTGGATAGCCGCCCCTTCCTTTTGTACCTGTCTGATTATTGTTGCTATTAGAAGTTGTTTATCGAGGTTACGTCAATTGCTGTGTCGTGATATATATTCCCCGGCATGCTGCTATACATAGGATTATTAAGCATTGGATTTTCGGGCATGGTCAATCTTCTTTTATAATCGAACCTGACGCCCGCCCGTCCTGGGTAGCTCGGAATTGGCATTTTCTTTTTTCCATGTCGTGCTATTGCAACAATGCCAGCAACAAATGCAATCTGAAATGCAACGAATAAGAATTCAAAAATATAAGTTTCCATTGTGTGCTCCTTGTGCTGCAATCTGTTAAGTGTAATATACCATAAAAAGTGTGATATGTCCAGTGGTTATGAGATATTTAAAGAAAAGGCCGAGTTTCCCCGGCCCCTCCTGTCAGTCAATTAATCACTTAACCCCATATCTTTAAGCCTTTTGTCGGCATGGCCTTTTCCCGACTCCATTTCGCTTACCACCTTCGGCAAGATGTCACCTACCGCCGCCCGCTGGTCCTTAAACGCTATCGGTAATGCGCCGGAATCGTGAATTGCTTTGGTCGCTGTGTCAACCGGGTGAGCTGCAAAACCTTTTGCTGCACCCAGCACTTTATTGACACCACCACCCAGGATATTATCAACTTTCCCTCCCAACTCGGGGCTGATGGCGGTTGTGACCAGCCTTGCCGCTGCTGCCGGGAGAACCAGGCCAGCTTTGTTTTGGTTGTTGAGGACTCCCTGCAATTTGTCGTTTTCCTGTTTGTATCCGGTTGTATCCACAACCTTATGTTCTGCTGCGAATTTGTCAACGCCAGCCTTGTCTTTCGCTGTCATATTCAAATTTACTGCGGCTGGCCGGTGTCCTTCGTCAACATGATGGTTTTTCCTCTCTGCGGCAACTTCTCCTTTGAACCCGGTGTATGCGTCTTTGGGGTCTTGAACCTGTGCTTCGGTCCCTGCAATCTTTGTATCAACCGCACCTGTTCTTTGAGCAGCTTCCGTGGCAACCGCATCTGCTTTTGCGATAATTCCACTACCATAATCGCTAACAACGCCTCTCGTTGCACCGATCACCATTTCGCTCGCATGAGCCATCTCTTTCCCGGTGTGTGCCTGTGGATTATTGTAAACCTCAAGAGCCTGTTCACCGGTCATTCCACTTTCATGTTGCATTCCCTTCAGTTTCGCGAGAACTGAACCAGAAAGGTCTTGGTTAATATCCGTGGAATTGCTGTTTGACGAATGAATTTGCTGACGCACACTCTGTTCTGCTGTGTAATTGTGTGCAAGGGTTTCACCCGCTGTAATAGTTTTATTCGAAGCAGCTTTGAAGATATTTGAGCCACTCGCCGAGGTTCCGTCTGTGTGATTTTCCGTCTGTCCGCTGTGAGTTGATAACGAGTAATTTGCCTCTTTTGCCGTTGACTCCATGTGTTGCGCGGTATTTGATTTGGTCGCCCCCTCACTTAATTTAAGTGCTTCGTTATCATTTATCGTTCCGCTTGCGACAAGTTTTGCACCGACACTTGCCCCGATTTTTGTAAACGGAATATCTGCGCCCAGGTTCGCCTGTGCATTTACTTCCCCTTGTAAGCTTGACAGATACGCCCGGCTCTTATCTTTGCTTACTCCTGATGTTTTCGCCAGTGCGTCAACCTGTTGATCAGAGACACTCCATTTAGAGGTGTATGCCTGATCGAAAGCTTTTCGCTTGTCGCTTCCAACTGTCATTCCCGATCTGACTTCTGCCGCCGTAGTATCCTCTTCTGCTTTCAAAGCCGAGCGGCTATCAGACCAGTTATTAGCTGCACTGGTAGTTTTGTTATGACTATCGCCGAGAATTGTATCTTCCGCGACTTTTTTATCCTCCTTGATACTTGCTGTGATTGCACCCAGGCTGTTTTTTGCCATCGTTGTTGTAGGCGCATTTATATTCGAACTTGCTTGCGATGCCGAGTGTCCAGCCTTTGCGTCACTCCAAATCATGTTTCCTTTCTGATCTACTGCCGCGTTGTAAGTTTTGCCGTTGTCACCAACAAAATGTTGGTTACTATTGCCGGACGCCCTGGCGAAGTCGGTGAGGTTCGCGTCTTTACCGATAAGTCCTTGCTTTTGTGCTGCCTTCAGGCCGTCCTCTTGGGATTTGAAGCCCCCTATCTGGTTCTGTGCGCCTTTATATCCCATGGTCTGGGCGTAGTCGGCAATTGACGAACCCGGAGCAATTAGCCCCGTTCTGATAGCCTCCTGATGTCCCTGCTTAATCGCCATTGTCTGGCCCATGCTGTTTTGTGCATTAGTGCCGCCCTTGTCCCACATTTGCGATGGTGACCAGCGGTGCGCATTTGTCATGCTGGTGGCTGCATTATGTTGTGCGTCAATCGCGCTTGCCCGTCCTTCCGGAGTAAACCCGACTTGCCCGGCCTGCTGCCCGGCGCTCTGGAGATGCCCCTGCATACTGCCCGCGAGTTGGGACATGGCAAACGACCCGGAGAACCCGAAAACACCCGCGATAATTGTTGCGATGGTCACACTTAAACCCTTGGCGTACCCATACATTGACACCGCTTCGCTTGCCGCCGAGGGCATCTGGGTGAACCAAAGGGCACCATTTCCCATCGACTGCAACGGGCTAAAATTGTTGGATATATAATACTGCATGCTAGTGTGAATTAAGCAGTCAGAAATCGTCCAGCAGGTCAACCAAATCATTAACCCAAATATCAATCCGAGTATTTTGCCGAAGAGCGGCGTAGGCAGAAATAACACTAAAATCGGGCATAGACCGATAACGATACACCAGAGGATAGATTTAATTATCGGGGCATATTTTGTAAACACAAGCCCAATCCCTTGCCCCTGAGCCGCTAAAGTTTTTCCCGCGAATTGTTCTGTAACTGCTGCTGGGTCGCTTCCGTTCAGACTGGACATTGAATATTCTGCGGCATTTCGCATTGCAATATATGTTTCCGGCGTCATCGACTGCCCGTTTTTTCCGCCTTCTGCGGTTAAAATTGTGGAGATTTTCTCTCTGCACAGCGCCCCAGACTGTGCGTTTGTTGCGACATTATATCCACTTTGAGTACATAGTGCGTCCACATCGTCGGTCCAGTTCGCGTTATTTTCGTACCCCTGCATAACGATTGGCCAGACCATGTCGCATGTGGTGGACACGGGGTCGGTGCCGGTATAGTCTGTAGTTGTTAGTAATGCGTCCGAGCCAATTGCCATCTGCGACCAAAAGCCCCCGCCTACGCCGGAGCCGAATTTAAAATCAGCTTCGTCGTAGCCGCTGCCGGGGAGGCTCATGTTGGGCAGGACGCAATCCTGGTAATAGGCCCGCATAGTCTGTGTAATCTTTGTGTCTCGGTGTTCGAGGCTCTTCGTCAGAACGTCGAAACCTGCCCCGCCGCTGAATTTTCGGTAATCATTGGGCGAATTTACGTCGCCATTGCTGGAAATAATATTAACCAGCTCGTTTTCAATCCCGTTAAGTAATCCTGCACTCATTGCAATCCCGAGGGGCATACTGATTGACTGGCTTTGTCCGAGAATTGGGTCGAAAACCTGGAGATTAGCCTGTGGCTTAATAAGCACCAAAAACGTGACTATTCCAAGGAGCGAGGGGAGAAACCACGTCGTTATAGCAGCAATTCCGGTACCACCCTGACCACCAGACATGAGGGTTTTCGCGAAAAAGATTAGGCCGGGAACCACAATTCCGAGTATCATGATCGTGAAAAAGAACCCGGTATAACGGCTATCGTGGAAAATGAGCGACATCATTGTGAATGCGGAGACGAGTTGGTCATAACCTCCGTATGTCGTAAACGTAAAATTCTGCATGGGCCTACTCCTTTGCTTGCACTGCTGTTGCTCTGCTTGCTTTTTGATTAATTATTCTGTTGTGAAGGAAGTAGTAACCCAGCCATGTGCCACACGCAACCCAGAGCCAAAAGGCGTGCATATGGAAAATTTCATAGGGGTAATCAAGTCTGGCTTTTCCCGAAAGAAGCAACAGGCTAAGTCCTGCGAAATACAAGGTGCAGAGAAGAAAAGCTTTTCCGATTAGCGTTGTAAATTCCCACGTTGATATTCCAATATACTTTTTCATTTTTACCCTCCTTGGGGCGGTGTAGTGTTTCGATTAGCTGCCGTATCTGTTGCCGTATCTGTTACTTACTTAATGCCTGTCTCGTCGGATTTTCTCGGCCTGAATGTCAATTTCCGGCACTATTTCCGGCGCTATCAAGCGTATAGAGATAATTCGTTGCCGTGCTATCTGGTGCGCCGTAGGGCTTCACGGAAAGGGTGACGCCACCGGTAAGGGCGGTTGCCACATTTGTGAAATTCACGCGGAGATTGAAATTACCGTTTGCGTCAGTCGATATAATGCTGGTTCTTAATGTCACCGCCGCACCGCGTATATCCGCGATTTGCTTAACCTCAACTGCTCCATTCCCTGCCGCGCCATGGCCTGTAAACGGAGCGCTGTAGCTACCGAAAACGGGGCTATGGTTGCCAGTTAACGTTATCGCCTGGGACTGGGCCTGGGCGGGTGTCGCCGGTGTTGCCGGGCTGGTGGTCGCAGCCTGTTCCTGTACCGCTACCTGGTCAGGGGAACTACCACAACCGGCAAGGGTGCCGAGAAGAAATAAAGCGGTAATTGTTCCGTAAATGTTTTTCATAGTTGTGTTCCTTCGCGTTATTTATTTTATTTTCTTCCGATACTGACTAAATACCTCCCGTGAATTCATTTTCTCAGGCTGAAAACCTTTAAGGCGCGTTTTGGGTAAATAATCTCAATTCGTCCACATGTACTTTTCGAATTTGGGTGCTGCCGGAAATAATAGTGCCGTCCGTGAATACCGGTGTTGTCCACCCGCATATCGAATAAACCGCACTGATACATGTCCGCATCTCGTCAAAATGAATTTTACGAATTCCGGTAGTGCTGGCGGTTACGGTCGGGTCGGTCCAGGCACACGCGGAAAGCCCAGCGTCGAAGCGCATTACGTTTATGTCAGTGCGTAAATCAGTGATATGTTGCACCCGGATCTTCGTTGCACCTGCGGTAATGGTCGCGTCGGTGAAGGGTGTCCATCCTGCCGGGGAGACGGGGGAGGTACAGGCGTATGTGAAGCGCTGGAGGGTGTTGGCGGTGTAATTAATTACATATGCTCTGCCATACTGTGCCGTAACTTTAATCGGGCCTGCACCGGTCGCCATGGTCCAGAGCCACACGCCAAGGGGGGTGAACTCCATCAGGCTGTTGGAGCCGTTGTTGACGACGAGGATCGCGCCGGTACCGTCGATAGTTGCGCCGATTGGGCCGGTACCTGTGGGGCTGGTCCAGAGCCATGTGCCGCCATTTGTGAATTTCATAAGCGAGTTGCTGCCGTAGTTGACTACGTAAACATTGCCGGAATTGTCGGTAAGAACCGCTTTCGGGGTGGCTCCGGTTGCGATGGTCCACTGCAGCGCTCCGAGGGAACTGAATTTCATGAGGGTGCTGGCTGCAGAATTGACGATAAATATATTCCCAGCGGCGTCGAGGGTGATGGCGGAAGGGCCAGCGCCGGTCGGAACAGTCCATAAGCTCACGCCGCCATTGCTATATTTTGTAAAGCTGTTGGCACCGGAATTAACCACGTACACGCTCCCGGCGCTGTCTATCGCCAGGCCGACAGGAGTTGTCCCGGTCGGCACGGTCCACGCCGGAATAGCCAATGAACTGATTTTGCTAAGTGTGTTGGCACCGGAATTGACGACAAAAATGTTTCCAGCGGTATCTACTGCAGTACCTATCGGCCCGGCCCCGGTGGGTGCGGACCAGAGCTTGGTGCCGCCAGCCGAGTATTTAAAAAGCGTGTTTGCCGCGAAATTGGCAACATAGGTGTTGCCAGTGCTGTTGATGGCCAGGCCGTCCGGGTTGGTGCTGGTTGCGACGGTGAAGTCCAGGGAAAGGCCGAAGCATGGCGCGGTGACGGTGGTGATAAGAAGTGCTGACAAGGTGAAAATCTTTGCTAATGTTTGTTTCATGATTGTGCTCCGTGTTTCTTTTTTTTATTGAACTACTTATTGTATGTAATACCTGGTGTAGTCGATTATCTGAGGCTGAACCGCCGGAATTACTCTTTAAGATACTTTGCGAGGGTCTGCCTGCATATTTTCAAATCCTTTGCAATCGCAGTTCTACTGTCACCAGCGGCAACGCGGTCTTTGATAATCTGCCGTTTGTTGTGAGCGAGGGGTTGACGGCCCTTAAAAAGTCCATTTCTCTTTGCTATTTCAATTCCTTCGCGCTGGCGCTCCCTGATAAGCTCCCTTTCGAACTCGGCGACGGCACCGAGCATGGTTAGGAGCAAATTCGAAACGGGGCTATCCTCTCCCGTGAACGTCAACCCCTCCTTGACGAAAACCACCTGAATTCCCTTCGCGGTAAGTCCTTTGACAATCCGGCGTAGGTCATCAACATTCCTTGCCAGGCGGTCCATGCTGTGAATTTTGACGACATCTCCTTGCCTAACAAATTCGAGCATTCTGTTCAGTTGCACCCGGTCGGCGTTTTTACCGGAAAGCTTGTCTTCGAAAACTTTGTCCAAAACTTCACCATCGAGCTGCCGGGCGGTGCTTTGTGCAACAGTGCTAACTCTGATATACCCAACAATTTGACCCTTCATGTGCTGCCTCCGTGATTTCTGTTAATTTAAGCTCTAAAGCTCTTGTAGTTTTTTGATTGAAAATGTGAATTAGTGTCTAAAACAACTTCAAAATGACAACCAAAGTGCCGTTGTTCTGATACAACACGATACTTCCCCAGATTAACCGGGTTCAGAAGCGACAATTTGGTCTTTGTAGTAAAACATGAGGCGACGAATGATAATGCCGCTGTAAATTGGCCAGAATGTTTTTTGGATACAAGTAAACAATTCCTCTATTGCGTCTTCAAGCGACATTCCTTTTTCAATTGTCAATTCCACGAACTGGAGAACAAGAAGACGTACACGAATATCTCTGCTGTCCAATTCGAGATCTCTTGCCATTGCGATTATCAATTCTTCCGTTTTGTTTGTTTGAGTGTTTGTCATATATTCTCCTGATGTTCGTTATTTTCTGTTTCGCTGATACAGACTAAATACCTGGCCCGATTAGTTTTCTCGGTCAGAATTGCCCTGGACGCAAAAAAGCCCCTGATTTCTCGGGGGCTTCGTGCTTTGAATGGGATACATGATTTTGGTTCCACATCATGTATGTTATTTCTTCTTTTTTCTCGGGTGCCGTCTGCCTCCCTTAGAACCTCCCGAAAAGAAAGAAAAGAGTGGGTGTTTCCCCCTTTACTGCACCGGCCCTGTCGCTCCCGTTGTACATGTCGCTGACTTTGCTGCTGCGAGGACCGCCGTTATGGTTCCAATAGAAGATCCAAAGTCATTTGGACAGCCACAATCGACTTCCAGGGTCTGACTCTCGGTGGTCGGGCAGGCCCAATCCGTCTTACTCGCAGACAGCTTGCCGGGCACTTTCGGATTACAATACATATAACTATATATTTTAGTCGCCGCTACCTGGCCCTTGCCTACGAGGTTCGAGGGAAGAAGGTTCACCCCCGTCAAATGCAACTGGCTGGGGTTGGTTGTATTGACCGTGCTTGCCGTACCTTCTGCGTTTACCTTAGTGTTCGTGCCGATAACAGACACTTTGCATACCATGTCGCAAGTTCCAGGTGTTGTAAGATCGGTCACTCCGGTAAGCGCCATCCCCAGGGTGCTCGGCCCAGCCGTTTTGTCTGATGGTGCGTCGTCAAAGGTGATATTCCCTTGTGCGTCCATAACCGTACTGTTGTTAATTGCGCCCGCCCTGTTGGCGATAGCCGCTGCTCCATCGTCAATCGGTTTAGCTGTGGTGCAGCGGTAAGTCCACTCTTGATCCCACCAGGGTCTGCAAAGGGTGTAGGGGCCGTATGCTTGCCCTGGTTGTGTCTGGCAGGAGGTAAGTGGGGTTAATCCGGTCGCTATGTTGTTGTTGCTTACCTGTACGCCGTCCGTTTTCTGTCCTACCGGGCTACAAGAAAGATCCTGCTTGATCGAAGCGCAGCCGTCGTTGATAGCTTCTGACGAGATGTCTTCAACGAAAAACTCGTCCCAATCCCATATGATATTAGGATGTTGATCATTGTGTCCTCCGCAGGTTCCCGGCACCCCACCCGTTCCTGGGCCATCCATGGTGAATTTTTGGCCGGTTCCGCTACAGCCGCCATCGTTGGTGTCCATTGTTACCGAAATTGCGGTATTTAATAACCGTATCCCCTGCGAGGAAACGGTTGTGCTTGTTGCCGTGTTCGGTGAGTCCTGGGTCGGGGTCGTCGTGCTGTTGATCGTCGCCACCGTGCCGGGTGTGATTACCCCGCCCATATCGCCCATGTCGATGCTCACCCAATCGCTGCCGGATTGACCGCCGCAGTGTGCGCCGGGATTGGTTACCGCTGCATTAGGGTAAATGCCGACAAAGCCGCCGCCTGAGCCGATGACTGATAGAGAAGAAGTCGGGCCGTTTTGTTGTACTTTCGCGAGGATAATCTGGTCGGTGCAAATATTGTTTTCTACGCCATGGCCGAGCTTATGCGTGTTCTTACTGGTCACGATAAAGTTTCTTTTCACGTTGCAGGTTAATTCTTTGTATGTATCGACAGTCATGTCGCTGGTATCTAACATCATTTTTGCATAATTGATTGCCGGATTATAGGAAGCTCTTTGTGCCGGACTAAGCAAATTGGTATCGCTAACAGTCGGCTCGGGTAGGGCGTTCTGCTGGGCTTGCATTGCAACTCCAGCTTGTTGGAGATAATCAGGTGCATTAACGTCGTCAGTTGTCATTTTTGACCCAAGGGAGGTAAGGTCATTTACCGCCGCGTTGCTTGTCGTGACTGCAGGGGTGCCATTTGGGCCAGCGCAACTGGTCGCCAAGGCCCCGATTAAGGTCGTGGTTAATTGTGTTGGTACCGACGTGGTGTTGACGATCTGTATCTTGTCGCCCTGGGTTTTAAGTAAGGCACCCAGGATACCAGAACTAATATCATTCAAAATTTGACCGGAGTTCAATAATGGCAGGTTAGTTCCACACGATTTATTAATGCAATAACAACTACCTACTTCGTTATTAGAAAGCGTGCCGGTAATCCCAGGAATGCCGCCACCGGTGTCGGTCCATTTGTATGTCGTGCAATTATTAAAAGTCCCGGCATCGCAAGAGATAAAGCCGTTGGAGCACACTGCCGACATTCGGGCAGCGTGGCCTGAACTGGCAAGCGGGTTGACCACGACGGGGTTTCCGGTGAGCTGGGGGTCAATCGTCACGGACAAAGTCGTGATGTCAAAGGTGCTGGGGTCGGGTATGTAGGAAAACACAAGATATGTCCCGGTTTTTTGGCAACCTGACTGAAAATTGAGCGCGGCCAGCGAGCCAGCCATTCCGGCACAATCAGAAGCATAATCGTTCGGGTTCTTACAGAAATTGGGGTCTGGGCTGCTACTGTTATAAGTTGAATAGGCTGTCGGGTTCTGCTTGCAATTCTGAAAGGCCGACGACATGCAGGCTTTGTAGGCGTCGCTTGAGGCTTTGTCGATATCACATACCGATTTATTATCCGGGTTGTTTAAAAGGCAAATGTCGTAATTGGTGGCTTTGTTGTTCGCTGGAGCGTTCCCGGCCAAATCCTTGATGCCGCCGGTACCGTTCTGACTGGCTTTAAGCATATCGCCAAAAGCATTCGGGTCGCTGTAGTTCTGGCGGGCGTTGGCTCCGAGTTGGCCAGCAAGGGAATTAGCGGATGCGTTGTCGCCGGAAGGGGCCGGGTGAGCCGCCATCCAAGCGTCGGTGCTATCGGCGCGGGCCATGGGGGGCGATAGGGGGGAAAGGCTTAGGATAAGGGCTGCATATACAATTGTTTTTCGCATGGTGCCTCCTGGTGGTTCCGTTCAAGATACTGACTAAATACCTATTTATTTAAGTTTTCTCGGGCTGAAAGGGTCGAAAGGAAAGAAATGTGCAGATAAAACAAAAGCCCCAGAAATAATCCGGGGCCTTGTGCTGTTGATTGCTGATAATTGAATGTCGTGATATTTCTTTTTTCTTGGGAGCCGCTTGTTCCTGGTACAACCACCCGAGAAAAAAGAAAAGAATTGTTACATTTCGAGGCCGTTATCGCTCCCGCTATTGAACTGCATTTGCATTGTCTGTTCTTCTGCCTGCCGTTGTTCGTTTTCAGACTCTATCTGCGAGGATGGGTTGGAATTGTTTTTAGTGTTTTCCTGGGTCTTCTCCTTGTTATTATCAACAAGTCCCAGCATATACCGCTCCTTTGCCTTTACTGCCGCAGCCTGTATCTCCGCATGTTCTCTAACTGTAGCTTCCAAAGAAAATGCTGGATTTTGGACAAATGCCGGGTTAAGTGCGGGGTATGGAACGTATTTGATTTGAAGCTTTGCCGTTCCGAGGCCAGCAACTCTGATATAACCATTTAGGGGTGTCAAGTTTCTTAGCTCGTCAGCGTTGACAAGAAAATCTTTCTTCAATTCGGCCATCACACTAACTCCGTCCCGCGACTCAGCCGACGCAGTATTCAAGCTCTCTTTCGCCTTTTCCCTCTCGTCCTGGCCGATACGTTCCGCGAGTTCCGTAGCGGTTTTACCATCTTCGACGCAAAAAATAATCGTTGTAGCACAAGCATTTAGGATAGATCGTCTGCCTTCCTCAGTGTAGCGCTGGTCAATCAGCCCTATGCTTTGTGTTCCGAGCACACAGGCTACTCCGAAGCTTGGCCCGACATTCATCATTGACGAGAGCTTGTTTACTTTCGCTATGTTCGGCAGTTCGTCTAATAAGTACCAAACGCGGCGGTTCCGATCCTGCGGCAGCGCCATGTGTGAAACCGCGCACATTTCCAAAAACAAAGCATAGAGGGGCGCGAGGCTTGCTTCGAGTTTCGCGGAGCATGGGAGATAGATTGTATTTTTCCCGGTTGCGTACCATTCATTGATCGAGAAGGTTCCCTCTATCCGGCCCAGCAGTTGAAGGGGCTGCAAATCGCACAAGCAGGTAATGTAAAAACTGCGGCATGTTTGACTTTTTAGATCCCATATCAGGCCGTATGCTTCCTCGCATTCCGGCGTATCTTTGAGGATTTCGGCCATCTGCTCTTGGCTCATTTTTGCAATTCGGGCCAGCTCTTTATTGCTCTTATCGGTGCATAAATACCAGTGGCGCAGTAGCGCTTTTATCACCATGAACTCCCCTTTTTGCCACATCGGGTTTTTATCCTGGGGATTTACCGGCGCTAAAACTCCTGCAATTACAGCGAAGTCTTCGACCGACGTGATGTCGGAGGCGAGGTTCCAGCCGAAACTTCGAAGGTCTGCACCTGGACAGAAAATAAGATCAACCTCGGGCCGGTAGTGTGTCGTAATAAAATCCTCTGCTTTTGCACAAAAGCAAATCGCCTGCTGTCCACGACGTTGAATTTCTGTAAGTATGGAGTTAAATACCTGCGTCTTTCCTTGCTGAGGTTTCCCGACCAAGACAGTGCTTAACGCTTCCAGTTTTCGACCGATAACAATTTTACCAATCCTTATCGAACCCTTTTCGTAGATTTTCCGTTGTAGTTTATTCAGCATGTTCGCTGAAAACAATTTAGCTCCACGAATGATTTTATCCTCCGTTTGACGCTTAACCTCCCACCGAGATATTGCAACTGATAGCCCTGACATGGCAATAAATGTTGCTATTGTGGCGAGGTGAACCTGGTGGATGCTGTGACCTATGCCCTTGATAAGTTCAGCCAGTTCCAGCGAAGTTCCACCATTCTTTGTAAAATTCGCTACCATTTTTGTCGTGGAGGTTACCCCTGCAAGCCACTTGTAAAAATCGATGGTTATTGCGCTGGCCTGTTCCAGGTGTTGGTTTATAACGGTTGAAATGTGAAACATATTTTCGAGCTGAAATTTTAGATAGAATAAAAATGACTCTGGAGCGTATTCCTTTTCAGCGACGTAATACATTCCGGCAGCGTAAATAGCAACAGTCATGCTGGCAACAATAGGTGTCCAGAAGCGCCATGCCGCCTTGAGTTGGTCGTACCTGTTTTGTATTGATAACGTTCCTGATAGCCTATTTCTGACGCCCATGGTGCGCCTCCTTTCGTTAAGTTATTGGTGATTACTTGCGGTTGATTGCCTGTTCAAGAGTGGCCCTGCTTTTCGGTTCAAGTCCCGCCAGAAACGTTTTAACCTTCCTGCCATACGTTGCATCTTCGCCAAGTCCGAAAGTGATTTTAAGACCGGCAAACAATACAACCGCGATTACTGCTGACACACCGGCTTGTGTTAAAAAGTGCTCCCAGCCGTAAAATTCACGACCTGCCTTGCGGTAATTATCCACTGCTTTGTTTGCCGCCGCAGTGGCAGGGGTGAAGATTTTGTTAACTACTCCGTTCAACTCTCCTTCGATAATTTTTGCTATGTTGACCAGTTCCACGTCAATCAATCCTTGGGAAATTGCCGTGACATTCGCACGGACAATTGCGGGAAATTCAATTTCAAGCAGGCGTATAAACTCGGCTTGCGCTGCTTCAAACCTTGACTGCTCGGCCTTTAATTCAGCCATTTCCTCCGAGTAGTTTTTGTCATTTAGTGCAAACCTATCCCGGATTTGCTCGTTTACTCGTTCCAGTTCTTTGCGGCTGTAGTCGAACGCTTCTGCAATCCTCTGGGCCATTTCCTCCAAAGATAGTTCGGACATTTCATTACTCTCGGGCTGCGGTGTCGGCGTAATTCCTGCCGGTTCCGCCGGTACGGTTGATGTGTCCTGGCAGTTATACTGGTTGTCGTCGTCACCTATTTCAGTCAATTCGAATGATTTTTCCACGAGGTTCTCCTTCCGGTTCCACCGGTTGTTGGTTGGGTGCTGCGTTAACAAAATCGCTGACGCAGTCTTGGATTAATCTTGTAATGTCGTATCGTCTTTTTAATTTCCTGATTTTAGCGGACGACACCGGGAGTGTTTTAGCTCGTTCTCTTAGCAGAGCTTCTATCGCATCCTCAGACATTAGTTTTGCAAAACTACCGGCTCTATCTTCTGACATGAAGCGATAAAAAACCTCAGTTAATAAACTTTCTCGCTCCGCTATTCGATCAGCTTCAGAATCAATATTGCTCACCTCATCGTCTTTTTGTTTGAACCAAATAGGCAGTTTCCGTTCAACAATTTCTGCCAGTTGGAGATAGGTTTCGTTGTCCAGTGTAATGGTTATTAAATGTGATATTGGTGCTCCAGTTGTCTCCATCGTGCCTCCAGACTGCGGTTCGAATTTCCGATTTTAGCCGGTGTGGTTCCGAAATATTTTGGTAAGTTCTGCCACCGTTTGCTTATGGAAAAGTTCAACCCCGCGAGTGTTGCTGTTGGTGCTTTCCCTGATATCCTTCTTTGTCGCAACGTGCGGGAGGAACTCTTTTAGGAGTGCCACCATGTCGCTATTATTCAGCTTCAACTGCCGCACAGTTTCAAATAATTCGTTGTGCTCGTTGTTGATGCAATCCCGGATTACGTCTGAAATGGAAACTCGTTTTTCGCTCTGCATAGCTTGCAGGCGGGCTGCAGTTTGACCGTCCAGGCGCACCGTTATCGTTCTTAACTTTTCCATTTTATTTCCCTTATCCTTTGGCCGCTGGCTTGAGATGCTGGACGCATCCGTAGATTGTTTTGAAGTGCTCGAGAAATTTTTCATCTCGGACTTTCGTGTCGTCCTTGAGGTCTTCGACGGCTCGTTGGAGCTTCGCATTTTCCCTCTGCACCTCTCGCAATTGCTCCATGATTTTGTTCGGCGCGTCGTTGATAAAATCCCGGAGAGCATCCGAGACTGACACACCTTTTGCTGCCGCCGAATCTTCCAGGCGCTTGTGTGTTTCTGCGTCAAGCCGAAGTGATAGCCGATTGTTTTTGTCTGATTTTGTCATTGTCTTTCTCCTTGTTATTATCGTTTTGTTCTTCTATTGCTACTAATACCTGCCGGATAAAGTTTTCTCACCCTGTATGCCATGAATTGTAATATTAATTTCGGGCCGCATACCTTGTGTATGCTGATAGCAGCCGATTGACTGTGAATTAGCCGAATTAATGCAACGGGTTGTAAATGCGGTGTCGCACCAGGGCATATTTTAAGTGTGACTGGTATTACATTTTACGAGAGCATACCTGCGGCATATTATCGACTTACAAAACGGGTATAGAACCGGTTTTAGCGCGGGTTTAACTGACAGCCGCGAGTATGCTGTTTGTATTTCCTGACGGGTTACAGCCAGGTTTTGACTTATCCAACCTCCGGTTGCGTCAAGTGCCATAAATCTAACGTCATATCACTCGAAGCCTTATTCCCTAATCCACACTTCCAAATTCGCCCTACAACGCACTTTTATTCTTTGTCCTTACACTTACCCTTGCAGTATTTTAAGACCCGCCAGGTCGTCGATTGGCTTAAAAATAATCCCAAGATTTTCTGAAACCGGCCCTGAAATAATCCCAAGATTTGAAAAAAACATTCCCAAGTCGAACCCGAAAATATTTCAAAAGTTCCAAAGCCCCCAGCCCGTAAATCTTACAAGAAATTCAAAATCACTCCTCGCGGGAAAACCAAAAGTCTCTAAAATCCGTCTCAAGGAAAATCCCAAAAGTTTCAAAAATACTCCATTTGGAAAATCCCAAAAGTTTTCAAAAGCCAACGCGGCCAGTGACCAAAAATCACTCGTCGTCTTGAAATGAACTCGTCAGATAAGTCGGCTGCTCGGAGGAAAAAAGCCTGAACAAATAAAAAAACTTTTTTGCAATATCCCGGCGTTCGACTGATGACAAATTGTAAATTTCTCCCTCGTTCAAAATCGCATCGTCAATCAAATTGTCAGCCTCGCTCTGCACGAAATCGTGAAATATTCTCGTGTCGCCAGTCGGTCCCATGCTGCGATTTTTTCCAATTTTGCTGCCCGACGTTTTTTCAGATTCGTTATCCATGTCCGTTCCCTTTTTTTGTTTGATTGTGATATTTTCGGTGACACTGCTGCCGCCGGTTTCGTTTCAAATTGCCATCCAGCCTTCCTGTCATTAGCCCCAAAAATGTTTCAGTACGAGGTTCAATTCCTGGCCCGGAAAATCCAGAACCGATAACCCCATGCCGACGAAAACAATGACTGCCACATAAACCGTTTTGATTTTCCTTTCACCGTAAACTGTGATTAGATCCGAGATAATGTTTTTCATTTTAGTTCTCCTTTGGTCGCCGTTTCAATTTCATCCGTACCGTCGTCTTCTGCAAAATATGCACGCATCGCAGCACTTAAATTCGGTTTCAACGAGCGCTTATCTTCGGGAACAAAAACCCTGTGTTCGTGGTAATTCATAAAATCCTCGCCCATGGTGGTGTGTACAATAATCATTTCTTTGCGCTTCGAATTCTTCATAACATTGTCCTTTTTGGTCAGGTTATGTACCGTTGGTGTCGTCGTTAACTCATTTATTAATTCGCTTCCTTATGTACTAAATACCTCCGCGAATAATTTTTCTCACCCTGAAAAGGTTCTAAACAAAATAAACAGAACCAGGATAAGAAACGGCCAGGGTCAGGTCAATCTTCGGGAAGTCAGAAACCAAAAAACGGGGGTGCAGAATTCTTACCCACAGGGAAACTCTGGAGAATGAGGTACTTGAGGATATTGAAGCGGGATTAACCGGTGAACATAAGAAACGAAACTAAGATAAGAAACAGCCAGGGTCTGGGCGAAACGGAGAAGTCAGAAACAAAAAAAGCGGCAACCATTTTTAAGTGGTCGCCGCTCGGAGGTACAATAATTATTCTGAAACCTTTTCGGTTAACTCCAGGTTTAACTCGGGTTATACTGCGGCGGGTTTCTCCTTTTTAAACTCCAGCCCGGTGATTTTCTGCCCCTCGGAAATGAACTTATCCATGTCGATAATCCCAGCAAAAAGTTTCTCCGCAATTACACCAAGGCGCTGCTGTAATTCCAGGCGTTCTTGTTTTTCCAGTTCCTCCAGTTGGTGCAATTGTTCCAGCAATACTGCTTTTTGTTCGGCGATACTTAGCAGGGGTTTCACTTGTTTCTCTTTTTTCGGGCGGGCCATTTTAATTCTCCTCGTCGGTTGTATTTCGGTTAGTGTTCAGCAGGTTATACTCCAGCATTTAAATTATTGCCAGTGCTTTTTTGTTACATTGACAGCTCCATTCCACCACGGTCCAGCTCCAGTTCTGGTTCTCTTTCAATCCGACCATGGGTGCTATTATCCGGTTGTGTGTGTTCGGTTTGCTCTACACCTTTGACCTGTTCTTGGTCATTTGTTTTTTCTTTGGTCGGTTCGCTTGGAGCGTTTTGCTCTTGAATAATTCCCTGCTCTTGCTCTTTTGTACCGATATACTTTTCTTCCATGGCGGTCAACTGTGCTTCGATCTTTGCCTCAATCTGCTCCAACTCGGTGGGTAACTCCATAGCCTCTTTGCTATCGGTTGCCATGTCCTTAAGCGCCTGCATTTCCTCGGTCGTGAGGTAATCCAGTGTGCTGGTTTTGTTAACGTCATTGTTTGCGGACTCGACCAGACGTTCTTTATCACCGGTTATAATTTCCACGTTTTTTTCATGTCTGGTGAGAATTACGTACATGAGTTTTTTATCCGCTTCATCTAGCATTGCGATTGTTTCCGGGCAGCTGATACCCTGGGCTTTATGTCCAGTGAGCGCCTGGCCGTTGGTAGTATAACTATCCTCCAAATTGTAATTTTCGATAATTTTGCCGTCTTTGCCTTCGATTTTTACTGTCGCTAACCCGGTCGCCTGGTCGATACTTTGGAGGATAACTCTGACACCATTTTTCTCCCCATTCTCCTTTCCCTCGTCGGTATTATTATTTTTAGTGAGCATGATTGCCTCACCAATTGAGTACGACGCTTCGACCTTCTGAAACTGCTGTAGGTCCATCCCATGTTCTTTTAAATCAATGCTGATTGTTCCGCCGTCACGCTTCAAATTGTCAAGTGCTGCTACCTCATTTTTGGCGATTTTTAGTTCATTATCTTTGGCGTTGAGGTTCACAGTTAGTTGCTGGGTGCCGCAGTCGCTGCCCGCTATTTCCAAGATACTCCCCGCTTTAAGTGTCACCCCTTTGGACACCTCGAGGTCTGCGTTCAGGGTAATAAAATTTCCTTCTTGGTAATTTATCCCAAGATTTTTTTGCATTCCGACTAAGGAAATGGGGTCACGGACTGTGTACCGAAAATCTTCAGAACCGATTAATTGCTCGTTTTTTTGCATATCGCGGATGGCCGTCAGAACCTCTTTTCTGTCTTTATTAGTTGACACCAAAACGACCGCCTTTTCCTGGTCACGGTGCGCCACAAACTTTTCAGCAACAGCATTAATCCGCTCGGCCCGGTCGGTAATTTCCGTGAGTTTACCGGCTCCGTCGATCTTTGAAAAGGCGGCTTTAAAGTCGCCTTTTTTGAGGTCTTGTGCAATTTCAACAGCATAACTGTTGGTTGCTTTTGATATATCGTCGCGCCCGGTTTTGAGCCAACTACCGTCAGAATCATAATATTTTTGTCTCTGAACCTCCGTGATTTGTGTCACTTGCGATAGTTCATGTTTTTGAAGCACAGAAAAAAGCGCCCCGGCTCCAAGGCTCTGCAGCTGTTTACCATCACCGATTAGGCACAACTGGATTTGACCCTTTGCACTTTCCGCGTATTGCAAAATTCCGTGCATTAATTTTGTTGATACCATGCTCGCCTCGTCAATCAGGAGCAGTTCCCTTGCGCCGGGTTTCAGCGGTTCGTGGCGTTGGAGGAGGAAGCTGTCCAGGGTCTGACTCTCAATCCCGCCTGAACTTTTCTGTAGTTCCGCCGCACTCTTTCCAGTGAAGCCAAGCCCTCGTATTTTTAAGTCGGGCATATCCTTAAGTGCTTGATTTACCACAAACATTGCCGTAGACTTGCCAGCCCCGCTGTCGCCCTGTATTAACGTGATTAAACCTGATTGATTAGCCACATTTCCCGATAGAATCATAGATATTGTATTTCTTTGGCCGCTGCTTACTTCCCATCCTTTTTCCGTTTCAAAATCCTTTATCGCGGCGGCAGATGCCTCTTTTGACAGCAACGGGGTGAAACTGGTGGCCTGGGAGACAGCGGCAACCGCGATCTCTTTTTCCATTTGGATCATACCGGGGGTACTAAACGCGTTGCTTTTCTCGCCGCCAAGTTGCTTTAGGTCGCCAGCCGCGAGGGCCTGGTCGAATGCTTTATCAACGTTCTTAAATTCCACGTCGCCGATGCCGAGCCGGGTGGCAATATTTAAAACGCTTTCTTTGGAAAATACGCTCTCTTTTTCGACATTAATTGCGATAGCGTACCGGATATAATCACCCGCCGTTTTCTGCTCCCCGCGCTCCACGGATGCGCCAAGTGCAAGGGCGGCATCTTTAATACCATAAACGTCGTGCCCTTTTTCTCTGGCCGCTCCATCGACCCATGATTTAACTAAATCTTTCCCTTCAAGCTCGATTGTTTTTTCTGCTTTTGTTCGCAGCTGGACCTCGCTGTCAACCTTTGCCGCAGACCAGTCCGGGTGCTTCTCTTTTATCCCTTCGCGCATTTCCGTTGCGTTTTCGATGGCCGCATGTCGCTGACTGTAGTAATCACATAAATCCCTCGGGACACCTGCGATTTGCGCACTGACATTATTTCCCTGCTTTTGATACTCCATGGTGTAGCCAAGTTCCCGAAATACTATCGCGGCTCGGTTATTTAGATCCTGATGGATATTCCTTTGATTATTTAAAATCACGGAATTCTCAAGCGTACAATGCGAGCCGTCCGGCCTGGCAACATTGTTGAGAACGCAAACATGGGCGTGATCGTGAGGGTCATTTGCACGGCTGGTGGAGTGGTGTACGACGGCCATAGTGGCACTGCCTTTGACTAAACTGGTTACACCGTCCACCGTCTGCCGACCAAAAACGTACCTCTCAACACTGTCGCGGGCCACCTCGGTAAAAATATTATTTAGGGCCTCCCGCGCCCTGGGGTCCGCTATTGCGATAACAGAAAACGACTTATCAAGAGACAGAATTACGTCCGTCGCCGCGTTCAAACTATGGGCTTGCGGGCCATTTTCGCGCCCGACTTGGCGGGTTGCTCCGTCTGCACTCATACCGTCGAGGAGATTTTTGAAATTGTCCTTATCCTCGTTTCCGTTAAAAGCTGCGCCGTCTTTTAATCCGTGCTCGGCGCACCCGGTACCGACCCAAGTAATGTTCTCGCCGCCCTCCTTGCCGCCGTAAATCGGGTCTTTTTCGTAATAATACTGTTCACAGGCCGCGCTACTTTGCTTCAATGCCATACTCATAATTAATTGCCTCCCTTGTTTTGCTTACCCTGTAATGCTTTTCAGCAGGTTTTCCGCGTCGAGTTGGTAAAATACCGCTTGCCCGTCTCCGTTCTCCCTGACAACTTGGGGGAAGATCAAAAGGTGGCCGTGGGGTTGCCGTTTCGAGCCGCTGTATTCGTGGAACAAAAGCCCCGCGATCATTCCCGCTGGAACGCTCTTGAGCTGGTCGCCAACTACGGCGAATCCCTTTACACATGCCCCCTCCAGCTCGCCTACAGTGTTAGAGATAAGGTGACAAGCGGCCATGGTTCCGAAATCCGGGTTCGAGGTGGTGAGCATCACAGATACATAGTTGCGGTCTGTGTGCGCGGGGTTTGCGACGATACGTAACAAATCCTCCACAGCGCACTTGCCGCGATAGCCGACCGCAGCGGCACCCTCGCCGACAAAAAAGCATTCAGTGCCAGGCGTGTGGGTGCGCAAAAACTTGGTAGCCTCACCGGCGGTGATAAGTTGTGCTGATACTGTTACTTTTTTAGATGCGCTCATTTTTGTTCTCCTTGTCTTTTTAGGTCCAGGTTATTTGGTTCATTTTCTGCTTGAACTGGTTTAAGTCTCTTCCGAATTATGTTTGTTGATTTCCGGCGAAAAACGAATTCCGTCTGGGTCCAGCCGCTTTGGCAAGATTTGCTAATCATATAAACTTCCTTTCTCCTTCAACCTGTAATTTGCTTCCATAACTATCAAATACCTCCTTCGAAAAGTTTTCTCACCCTGCACCGGAATAAATCAAAGAATTATTCAACTGGTCCCACCCACTCTAACTACCTGCCACACCAGTCATTTTCTCGGCCCGAAACAATTCACCCGAATTTGACGACAAATAAGCCGGTCACTTTTCGCACTGGGGCCGTGATATGCCTTCCCCCGAGTTCGGCCCTTTAAGGGGGTGTTTTGGCGTCCGTCTGTAGCGAGGTTTCGGGCCGGGGGGCGCGGATTAATGAAAAGACCCTGGCGGCGGTGAGGTCCGGGGCCAGGGTCAGGTGGTGATTATTTGACTGGTGATTATTCGGAGTGCGGCTCGGGAGGAGGCTTCTTCGGAGTGCGGTCGTCGGGAATGTTGAGCGCGGGTACCGGGCGGTTTAGACGGTCGCGCCCAGGGTGGTAACAATCGCGTCTGCTTTAAGCAGGATGCCGCCGCCAAGGAGCGCGGGTAGGGCCTGGATTACGGCACCCCGGATAGCGGTTACTGCGCCAAATGCTACCGCGCCGACACCGCCGACGAAGCCGATAGGCCCCTTGAGGACGCCATTTACCCCGATGTCGTACACATCGTAAGCGAATGCGCCGGATGCTGGAGTGCTGATTGCTGCGGCGGTTGCCGCGTACAAAGCGACAATGGCGAAGGCGACAAGGGTTGTGGAAAAGCGGAGGTCGCCGATGGTGATTTCCGGGGGGGGATACTGCAGGGTGCTGATATTCTCTCTCATAGTGTTACTCCTTTGTTGGTACTGCGGGTTGTGACCCCGGCGACGATTGCCGAGGCCATGTGTCAAAACTACTTATTTTGCTAATTGCCTCTCTATTCTTTTGGCAACCGAGGGGTTTGTAATTCGACTTAAAGCCTCTTCTCTGATCGATACCCACTGCCGCTTAATCTCTTCAGGAGTGCGGGTATCCTGCGCGGGTTTGGCACCTTTCAACCGTGTCAGCTCGGCCTGTGCCTCCGCAATCTCCTGTGCAGGGGCTTTTGTGAGCGCACTTGCTGTAACGGCATAAAGAACGATTAGTGTTAAGGCGGTGGCGGTTTTGCTGATTGTTAGTTTCATTCTATTTCTCCTGTGGTTCGATTATTTATCAATCCTATCTGATATATACCTAATGCCTGCCGACGCCGATTTTCTCACCCCAGAAGCTGAACCTCCCGAGAAATAATCCCAAGATTGAAGCATTACCCCGGCGACGATTTGCCGGGGCTTTGTAGTTCAAAACTGCTTTTATTTTGCCATCTGTCGCTCAATACGTGCGGCAACCGATTTATTTGCAATTCTGCCGAGAGCGTCTTCCTTGATTGCGGCCCACTCCTGCCTAATCTGGTCAAAAGTGCGAGTTTCCTGTTCGATTTTAGCCGATTTAAGCCGCGTCAGCTCCGTTCTTGCTTCGGCATTTGACGCCTTGACCCACTCGTCTATCTCTTTGGCGGGGCCTGCAAACGCTTTGATATCGCATTGATTGGCGTCGTTGCCAGTGCTTGGCGGAAGGGTCGTCGTCGGGGCGCTCGCACCGGCTGGTGTCCCGGCGATTACGGTACCATTTGGGTTGTTAAGAGACTGATGGATGCGGCTCCAGCCGGTGTTAATGTTGCCAACGGCCCCCCGTAGTAACGTATCAATCGCTTGATATGCCATGATCCTTGCAATTATGTCAGAATACGATTGCAGCCGCGCTTCTACTCCAGCCGCGTTCGCCCCTGGTTGTCTCCACGATACTGCCGCTATCATACTAATCGGTACCGCAGGGGTTTCGCTAATCAAACGCAGGCTCGACGGGCTAAGTGTGTGACCTTTTTGGGATTGGTCGGCGATATCGGTAAGAACCGATTTTACCAATCCTCCTAAGCCGCCAGAGTAAGCCTTGCCGCTGTAAATGCCGGTTGCAACAGCAGGCAGGCATTGTTCCATTGGCCACCCGCCGCCCCTGGTGGAATAATTGCCGGAGACGAATGCGTCGATATCCACTGCTAAATTATCGGGGCAGGCATCGATCTTGTAAGTTGCTGCGCTCGCGCCTGTGGAGTTAGGTAGCACGTAAATATCGCCAACGAAGGCCCGCGCAAGATTTTGAGCGTCCGATGAGCCGAGAACGGTGGAGTCGGTAAGGAATTTAGCCAAAATCGGGCCTTCCTGCTGGAAAATGTTTTTTATCAGGCCGTTGCAGTCGCTGGTCAAACTGGACCAGTAAGAGTCGATAGTTTTATTCCATGCCTGGCCCATCTGCACCTGGGCGTTTTGCGTTTTGCCCTTCAAGTCCATGTAATCATTGCCAGATATTAGCGACTCGGTCTGACTCAGGGCCTGGCCGGCGTCGTCGAATGCGTGGCCCATCTGTGTCCCGAAATTCGTCATCTCGGCTTTCATTGTCTTCGCCGACATGCAGTCGCCAAGCTGTAAACCGTTCAAAGCGTTGGATATGGCCTCTAAGGATTTAAGCGCGTTGGAGCATGGCGTGCACAAAACATTCATAGCAATATCAAAAGCAAAAGCGGCGACGGCACCGGTGGACATTTTCTTGAGCTTTTGGACGAGCCGGTCGAAGTTCAAATAGCTAAAACTACCCATAAATGCGTCAATTCCGCCGCAACCGGCTTTGACCTTGGGCGGGGCCATCGTGAAAATCGGTTCGGTTGTGGACTCCCCCCAGCGGGCATGGAATGAGCCGCCGTTAGCAAAAGTGCGGGACGAGTTAGAGTAGGTCGATGGGCCGGTGTACGTGTACGAGTTCGCCCACTCGTTGACCCAGTCAGCTGCAAATACGAGGTTTGGCGATAGAATGAAGGTTGCAAGGGTGATGGTACTGGTGATTTTCCGCCAGTTTTTTACTATTTTGTGAATATGCATAACACGACTCCTTTTGCTACAGTGTTTGATTTCTTAATTGTCTGATCCTTTATCAACTCTTATATACTCAATACCTGCTGACAAATAATTTCTCACCCTGAACCTATCTAAATGCCGAACCTCCCGAGAAATAATCCCAAGATAGAAACAAAAAAACCCCGGCGTGTCTCAGCCAGGGTTTTCGTGCTTCAGGAGGTGGTATTACTTATATGTGTTTGTTACGTCGTGATATCTCTCTTAGCTCTGATTAAAAATAATTACAAGCCTAAAATGATCTTTTCCGAAGGGCACCCAAAAGGGAATAAAAATATCTGTTGGCGGTAGCTATTGATCTGTATTTTGTTTCTCCAAAAACACCCGAGAAAAAAGAAAAATATTTAAGCCGCTGATTTCCTTCTATTCTCTTCCATCCATGTGTCCTTAATGTCTTTACCAAATGAGATCATATTGCGGCAATCCATTGTTATCGGGAATGGATAAACCTTTTTCAGTCGTGCCGTCGCCAGATCACTCTCTTTATCTTTGTCGAGCAACGCCATTACGTCTGTAATTTTCTTACCTTCCAGGTATTCAATGGCTTTCGGAAGCGAAGAAAGGCTGTTCAGGATCATGCAACAGTATCTGTTGGGGTCGATATCCAGCATATTGACGATAGCAAGTAAATCGCCCAGACCCTCTACGATAATCCATTCTGTTGAATCGACATTTCCGCAAAATGAAAACCCCGCCGCACCGATCCACGACGCCCATGTACGATCACTGCCCTTGATTAGACCACCTTTTAGGTGGATGCCGCCCCGGAATGTGGGGATACAAAGGTTGCCCCTGGTGTCAACAAAGACGCCGAGCTGCTCCGAGATCCATGCCGGGAATGGTAGGGGGCTGTTTAATCTCATATAATTGGATTGTTCCACCGCCCGAAATGACCTTACACCGGGTTCCGTGGTCAAGGTGTAGGCGCTGGTATGGCTTGCGGATGAACCGCCGTTGCTCTCGCCGCTGTGGGTGATACGGTGTGCCTGGGCGGTGGTGCTGGTGGTGACCTGGTGCATGGTTGATGCTCCGTCCCAGGCCATCAACTGGCGGCAAGCGGTGTCACGGTCGCACCCGGTAAGGAGGCAATGTAGCTTAATGATGTCGCCGCAACTACCAGAACCGCTGCCGCCCTGGTCTTTCCAAATCTGGTTGCCATTGTGACCAAGGAACACGTTGAAACTGGGGTTGCTATCCCGACGACCGGGAAGAGGTGAATGATAATTTACCTTCAATTCAACGCCAAGGTATGCGGTTAACAAGCGGCTTTCTTTGACGGTTCTGAAATCTGGGTGGGTTGTGCTCATGACGATCTCCATGGTTAAAGTTTTTCTTTTCTTCTCGGGTGATTGAATGACTTATAGACCCATGCGGCTTAAGGCTTTTTATTCTCCTTTGGGGGCGTGTGCGTTTCGGCCTCTATGATTTTTCTTTCCTTTCGGGCGGTTCTGGGGTGCCTTGATAATTTTCTTTTTTCTCGGGTGCTTGGTTTTCCGAAGCGGAGCGTCGGGTAGCTGCTTCATGCGTCCCGGTCGTCCCGGTTCGATATATTCACCATCTCTCTTTGCTGGGTGCAAAATCAATCAAGCCGTCTATCTCTTCCATGCTGCTCTCCTTGTCTCGGATGCCTTATCTCGGGTGTTTGCTTTCATGCACCTGCTAGGGTGCGGTGTCTTATACTCTAGTATATAGAGCGTGTGCGTTTTATACTCTGCGTTTAGTGTTGCTGTCGTTCACTTTTCCCAGATTTGTTCCGAAACCGAGCGTGTGCGTTTTATACTCGCGCCCGTAGAGGCCCAATTCTGGCCGAGCGTGTTCGTTTTATACCTTGATTTCCTTGGGGTTTTCTACATACGAGAACTTCCTGCCCACCTCGTCGTAATTGAAAGAAGCAATGAAACCCTCTTTAACCATACCGTCCTCTTCTTTCCCCAGTAGGTTCGTGAACGCCTTTTTTAATGTCCTCCTGTTGTCACGTATCCCGTTTGTAAGTCCTACTCTCTCTATCAAAGTCTCTTCGCAAAATTCGGTTGCTGAATTAGAGCAAAGATACATATAAAGCAGCTTGGCAACGGGTTTTCTCCGTAATTCTTTTTGCATTGCCATAAATTCTATTCTCAAACCCTCTTGCATGCACAACTCAACAAACGCTCTTTTCAGGACAATTGTTAATCGGTTCTTTTTCAATTCACCGTCGTAGACGTATGCATGCGTCGAAAAATCCCCGTTACTGCTCACCCAAAAAATACGATAAGTAATAAGCCGCCGCACGTCTTTGCTCACCTCGACATGGTTGTTGTGTCCGAGGTATTCCAGCATCCATCTTTTGGCATCATTGATAACTAGCGTGATAGTCGTTTTTTCAAGGCTAATTTCACCTACGTTATTCTGTATAGAAGCAACGGCGGCCAACAGGGTGAAAATGGTGCTCGGTTTAACCGCTCCGCTTGCTTCAATTCGGCAAATTCTATCGTCTGACATTTTTTTGTTATGAACCCAGACTTCTTTCGGGTCCTCTTTGTTCATGGACGGTGCTAACCCGCCGCAGCACTCTCCCGATAACACCATGGGGAGCCATTTCGGAATATTCCTGTAAACCCGCGTTATATGTTTTTCGGGAGCTGGTTGCATTTTTTGCCTCCTTTTTCAATCTGTTGTTTGCTTGCATTTCCGGTCTTTACAGCCTTTTCCTGGTTGTCGATAGTCCACCAGCCTTGCTTCATTTCCAGCCGTAGTTCGTCCTCCGCGAGTACTGGGGTCGCCGTCCGGTGCCGCCCGTTGCAATTTGGAAGGGTAATACAATTGTCGTGAATTATTAGCGAGGCGCGAGCGGATGCGACAATCGCGGAACTGTCGCGGATGTCGTGCTGGCTGGGGCGTCGCCCGCCGTCGAGGTTGGACGGTTTGCGCAGGTGCAGGGTAAACAAGATCGTGGTATTAGGCAGAAGCGCGGCGAGGGTCGTTAGGAATTTCGTCACAATGCTGCTTTTTGTAGTGTCGCTATGGGGGCCAAAGGCGGCAAATGTATCAATAACTATAAGTGCGGGTTTATTTTCGCGGCAGTAGTCGATTAACGCGATTAACAACGGTTCCGGCTGCATTTTGTCATTCAATAGCGCCGGGGCGCATTGCATATCAATCGTTGACCGGAGTTCAAGGTTGCCGAGAAGTCCTTGCTCTAAACCCAGTCCTTTCACGATCTGATAAACCCTGGCCTGCAATTCTTCCTCGTCGTCTTCTGCTGATAAGTAAAGAACCTTACCGTTTTTAACCTTTCGACCAAGAAAGCTTTTAGCTGCAACGACACATACCGCGAGTTGCAGCGAAAAAAGCCCTTTTCCGCTTTCGCTATGTCCCGCAAGCATGGCAACAATATTTTCCCGAATATACCCATCCCACAGCCAACTCGCAAGTTCGCGGGGTGGGTTGGTCAGGATATCACCGCAACCTCTGTGCTCAATTTTAAGCATGATGCACCCTCCTGGGGGAGAGTGGCGAAGGCTGAAAGCACCCATATGGTTAAGAATAACCTTCGCTGTAAACCTGTCGGCTTACACATTCGCGGCGATCCGTTCGCCACGTAGAAAGAACTGCTAACTGTTTCCTGCTTCAGCCTTCGGGCTGATTGCGGCCCCGCCCAAACAAACGGGGTGCTTACTTCTTGCTGCTTCTATATCTACTCATACCTGTTGCGGAAACATTTTCTCACCCTGAACGCTTCCGGGTTTAAAACAGAAGGCTGAACAGCCCGCCCTGCTCTACTTTTGCATTATTAAGATTGGCTTGCCGGTCGCTCTGGTCAGCCCGGTTGCCAGTCGTCAACATAGTTGCCTGTTCCGTCCACACAGCCACCTGGCGGCTCATTTTGGCGTCGGTCAGGCCCAACTCCCGCGCACATTCGCCTTGGCTCATGCTGCCCTGGATAACATTGGCATACCAAGCCTTGATATAATCATTGCCGAGGCTGACGGCACCTTGCAAGGCGAATTCCTCGACCCGCGCTTCCAGTTCCCGCTCCATGTCGTCAGGGCGGTCGGCCTGGAACATATAGTTACTGTCATGGTGGCTAATGACGTAAGGGACGTTGTCGTGGATGACCTCGCCGTCCTCATCCGTAACCTGCAACTCGGCGAATTTCGGAACAAAACTGTATTTCGAAGTAACCAGTCGGCCATGGCACCCGTCAACGGGGCAAAATGCACGGCGGTGTTGACCAAGTTCAATTTCCTGGCCTTCTTCCAAAGCCCGCCACGTACGCTTTTTTGCGCCTTCCACCTTCTCTTCCCGCACTTCCCAGATGGCTTCGGACCACTCAATAATCCTTCCGCAATTGGGGCAGGTGGTCATACCTTGGCACTCGGCCACGCCGGTATTCTTTGCGGCAAATAGAAGCTGTTCAGCTGCTTCTTGGAGCCAAAGACCAAGAAATGCTGCATTCATTTCTGCCGGTCTACCGTTTTTATTTATAAGCTCAAATATTAACAACCGTGCTTCGCTTGCGATCTCCGCAATGTTTTCCTTCCATGCCATTTGCACCCTGTAGTTTCCACCAAACTTGTTTTTGGCAATATCGGTAAGCTGGATCAGAAGGTCGGCGGCTTCGGTTACGGTCAATGCGAATTGTGCGGTTTTCGAGGTTTTTGCAGTTTCCATAATGTTCACCATTTGTTCTTGTTCGGGGTTAAGCTTATTCGGTTACTGCAACTGCCTCGGTTCTCATTAGCTAAGAAATAAAATACACGGTTAATTTAAGGCCGTCAACTCTATAATTCAACTGGTTACTGTACCAAAAAGGCAAAAGCCACCAAAAAGACACTACCTTGTGCGCTTATTTGTTGTTATTCCAGTACAACAAAACCACCAATACGGTGTAAATGTCACATAGACACTATATTAAAAGCCTAGTATGCTGTTGACGTTTTATGTATTAGTCAATTACTTAGGGCGGGTGTTCCGGTCGGCCAATGCGGGTCAATTCGGGGAACGGCGGGATACTTGGGGATAATTTTAGGCTCAATTATTTTTGTCTAATGTTTGGTTTATCTGGGGGTATCTCGGGAAGGTGCCGGGGCTTCGGAAGGACTTGGGAAGGGGGCCGGTCAGGTTATTTGGGCCAATTGGTGGGAATAATCATCAACGTTTCCACCACCATGCCGATATGTAAATATGGGATGGACCGATTTTAAGACGCATGGGGGAAGACATGGCACGGTTGGAACAAGAAGATCTCGATTTAATTATAAACGGAGTTGCAGACCGGCTCCAGAGGATGTTAGATTCACGATATCAATTAGTTGATGCGATAAAATCCAAAATTATTGATACTCCACCACCATCGCCCGACATTATGGATATCGCTGGTGTCGCGGAATACCTGGGGGTATCTAAACGGTTCATCGAACAAGCAATTTTCGACCGAAGCTTGCCATTTTATAAAGTCGGCAGGCTTACCAAGTTTCGCCGGGCTGAGGTTGACGAGCACGTTTCGCGCCGGGCCTTCAAAGCCTCGCGGCTCTGTCAGTCCAATGATACGCCCGAATCTGAGCCGAAGTCCAATTTCTGGACATTTACCGATGATCTCCCTGATAGCGGCTATCGTCGGCTCCAGGACATGAATAGAAAACCGCTTCCCCTTGTGGAGGGGATTGCGGATGACCTTGCCACATACCGAGACCTTCTTCGAAAATCGGCGGTTCTGCGAATAAGCAGGCGACATATACGGACACGGACTAAGAGGCACTGATACATTGTAAATGGGGGTAGGTAATGGCCGCGAAACAAAAGCAAGTCACTGTGAAGCCTGGAATCTTATTGCGCGGAGAGATATATTACATAAGATTTTCCGTTAACGGCGTGCCACGCACAGAAAAGGTTTCCGACAAGCTCAAGGACGCCGAAAAAATGTTGGCAGTTAGAAAAGGTCAGAAAGTCACCGAGACCCTCCCGACCGAGCTACGGCCATCTGCTCCCAAAAAAGTGCACATGTTTGCTGATCTTGCTGATAAGTATGATCTCCACTGCCAAATTCAAAAAAGTTATAAAAGGGAGAAACGGTATAAAATTGCATACTTTAAGGAGCTTTACGGTATGTATCCGGTTTCCGCAATTAATTTGCAAACGCTTGAAGAATTGCAGCGGCAGTTGCGGGCAAAAGCCCCCGGAAAGAAAAAGCTTAAAGCAAAAGCTGCCGAGGGAACAGCAAACAGGTATATCGCTCTCCTTAAAAATATGATCACAAAAGCCGTCGATTGGGACATGGCAACGATGGAGCAGCTCAAGAAAATACGTGAAATTGCGATGTTTACAGAAAATGATATGCACATCCGATATCTTTCAGATACTGAATGTAAAGCTTTGCTTGATGCATGTGCAGAGCATATTCGGCCAATGATTTTATTCGCACTGCACACGGGCCTCCGCCGTGAAAACGTATTGGAGCTGGAATGGGAAAATATCGACTGGATCGCCGGAGTTCTTAAAGTTGACGTGCAAAAAGGGGATGAACCTTTGAGGGTTCCAATGACACAGACTATGCGCCAGATGCTGGAAGCAATGCCAAAATATGGGCCGTTCGTTTTCAGCAAAAAAAATGGCAAGCGGTATAAACGTGTGGATGCCTCTTTTAAATTAGCTCTGGCTGCTGCTGGGATCGAAAAATTCCGGCTTCACGATCTAAGACATACGTTCGCCAGTCATTTAGTAATGAATGGTCAAACGCTTTACACGGTGGCCGAGCTGTTGGGCCATGGAAGCACTGAGATGACAAAAAGATATGCGCATCTATCACCTCACCACAGGGAACAGGCGGTTGCGATTATGGATCAGATAACCGGGTCTGCTCCGCCGACTGACCAGCCGGGGTAGGGGGGCGCATTACATACGACAGTAAAAAAGAGGGGGCCGTCTTGGCTCCCTCTTTTTGTATGTACAAAAATATCCTTGTACACGTTTTGTACTAAACCTGCCTGCGGATGCCTGCGGTTTGGTGCGGTTTGGGGGTATGTTGTGACAAAGTGCTAATGTGAGTGGTTGGCAAAAGGTGTGTAATAACAATAACATACTTGACATATATTTTTATATATATTCAAAACAACCCAGACTTAGGATCTGGCACCTTCGGGTATGGGAGTTCAAGTCTCCTCTCTCGCACCACCTATCACATTGAGGCTGCTATCTAGTTAAGATAGCAGCTTTTTTTCTATTCAGACCCCCTGCAAAGCCTACAAATCTTCATGGTTATCCCATTATGTTGCCACAATGGAGATAGAACCATGCCAAGTAATACTTACCTTTATCTGTTCAGAAGCACCTATTATTTTCGATGCAGAATACCTACTGACCTCAAAGAGGTCTTTGGTGGCTGTGATGACTTTAAACGATCCCTCAGGACGAAAAGCTTGACCCATGCAAGGAAGTTACTTAAGGCTTGGAGTTGCAAGGCTGAGTGTCTGTTCACTCTTCTGAGGTCCGGTATGCTGACCAAAAGACATATTGATAACCTGGTAGCTGACTTTAAGAGCAGCGGCCTGAAGAGCAAGGGGGTAGGCTCCTTGGCTTGGCTACCTGATTTAAGTGGAGTAGGGGGAGAAGATGGCATGGAATGCGTTAGTGGCGGAGTACAAGATGGAAAAGGACCAAAGGTCTTGTTGTCCGAGGTTGTTGAGGCTTATATAGCGGAGTACCAGACAACAGGTAAAGTTGGAGGTCCCTCGCAATATGAGTTGGAAACCAAATGTAGGCAATTTGTTAAGGTGGTCGGTGACATGGATATCAGCAGTGTCACGAGAACTACCGTGCTCGATTATTTGAAGGTATTAAAGCAATTACCTAAAAATATGAACAAGATCAGGGCGTATGATGGAAAGACCATAGAAGAGGTCTTGGAGATGCAGCCACAAGATGTCATGGGTGACACGACGCTGAACAACTACCTGGTACGGATCAATAGCTTTTTCACTTGGGCTGTACGGGTAGGCTACATGACTAGGAACCCAGCGGACGGAGTGAAGCATGGGAAGGCTTCTCTAATAAGAGCTGATGAACTGAGAAAAGCATACACCATCGAAGACCTAAAGCGATTGGTCGCGGGATACCTTAACCTCGCAGAAATAGAGAAGGCAAAGCTGAAGGGTTGTCCTGATAGGTTTTGGATACCATTGATCTCGTTATATTCAGGTATGCGGCTGAACGAGATATGTCAGTTGAATACGGATGATATAAGGCAGGACCCAGAGACAGGTATATGGTATTTCCAGATCGAAATCACTGACGGCGATGAGAAAATGATCAAAAGTGCTGCCGCCAGAAGGAAGATACCCGTTTATTACGAACTGATTAAGCTCGGATTGCTGGATTACCGGAGTTATATGGTTTCTGTTGATGCCCCAAGGTTATGGATGAATTTAAAGCTTGCAGGTCGAGGATATCACAAAAATTTTGCTAACTGGTTCCTCGGTAATGGTACTGGTAACCGTAAGGGATTTCTGCGGAAGCATGTCACGGAGGATAATAAGCTGAACTTTCACTCCTTTAGGCATACCTTCATTAATGCACTGAAGCAAAAGAAGGTGGATGAAGTGATTCTTGCCGAGATGGCAGGTCACAGTAATAAGAGCATGACCTTTGGCAGGTATGGAAAGCCTTTTGGTCTTAGTGATAAGCAGGAGTTGGTGAATATGCTTGATTACGTGTGAATCGGCATGCAATAATGACCCACCTACGGCCATAATCGGCGTCCAAAATTGACCCACCCCAGCTCTCTGCTCCATACTCTCCAGATTCTATCGGAGAGAGGAGAACAAAGGAGATGCTAGAC